>Ga0070728_10001846_pt1 | contig 29116 bp, 29 predicted proteins | sample tdDd471_FD_66723 | JGI IMG/M metagenome (GOLD analysis project Ga0070728, IMG submission 66723) | Marine sediment microbial communities from the Atlantic coast under amendment with organic carbon and nitrate - tdDd47.1 | ecosystem: Environmental > Aquatic > Marine > Coastal > Sediment | place...
GAACAGCTCCTCCTGCATCACCGTTCGCTCGCCCATCATCGGACCGCCCTCCCATCACAGGAGAACTGAATCAGGGCCTCAGCCCCGCCGCAAGCGGGCCTTTTTCAACACTATCGGTCGACACCAGCCATACGAAGCGGGTACCAGATGTCAGACCACCAGCGTCGAACCGCCGCCGGCTAGCGACGCGGCTGGAAGACGATTTTCGGGTTGGGATCGTGCGGGTCCGGCACCACGTCGCCGATCCCTGCGATCGGCTTCAGGCCGTCGTCGTCGAGCTGGAAGGCCTCCCACCGCGCGGAGTCGAACAGCGCGAACAGGTCGGCCGGCGAATGGCCGAAGTTGCCGATCAGATGCCCGTGGTATTCGACCACGAAGGTCGTCTCGCAGCGTTCGATGATCCGCCGCGCGCCCCGCAGGATGCCGATCTCGTGGCCCTCGGCGTCGATCTTGACGATCTTCGGGACCACCGTCTTGCCGGCGAAGGCGTCGTCCAGCGGCACGGTCACCACGTAGTCCTCGAGGATCGTCCAGGGGTCGAACCCGGCCGCGTCGACCTTGGAGTCGCTGAGCTGGCCGCCCAGCGTCACCCCCGAGCGCGGGATCGCCGACAGGCCGGACTCCTCGGCGGCACCGGCGTGCAGCACGCGCAGCAGGTCGAAGCCGTTGAGGACCGCCGCCTCCTCGATCAACGGGAACAACTCGCGCTGGATCTCGAAGGCGAACACCGCCGCCCCGGTGGTGGCGGCGAAGCAGCTCACGTAGCCGACATGCGCCCCGACATCGACCATCACGTCCTCGGATCCCAGCCGCGGCACGATGAACTCGATCAGCGCCCGCTCGTAGAACCCGTCGTAACCGTCGACCATGTCCTTGAAGGCCTTGGCGGCCGGGTCGCCGACCGGCAGCACGATGCTGCGTCCGTCCGGCGCCGTGATCTGCCAGGTCCTCGACCGCTGGTACCGGCCGGCCCGGGTGGTCAGGAAGGTCAACAGGTTGCGGACCTGCACCGCGAGCGCGCTGGTCTGCGTCACAGGGGCACCCAGGACCAGCAGCCGGCGGACCAGTTTCGAGCACTGGGCGATATCGGCCCGGGCCCGCAGCGGCCAGATCGTGCGGAGCAGGATGCCAGGGTCGGCCGGCTCGGCCACCGCCTGCCGTCGCGCCGCGTCACGCCCGATCGTCATGCCAATTGTCCTTCCGTCTCACTGCCGGTCGCCCTCACTGCCGGTCGCCCTCGCTACCGGCCGCCCGGGGCGCCATAGTGCCGTTCCCAGAAGCCGGGGGGAATATTCGGCCGCCGTGCGACCGGCGACTTCGCGAACGCCTCGCGGGCGGCGCGGAACACCTGGTCCGGCGCCCGCAGCAGCCCGGAGGCCCGGTCGACGTAGCGCTCCATCAGCTCGACCGCCTCGCCGATGTCCTCGACGCCGTTGTAGTCGTGCTCGATACCGTGGAAGTCGAGCTCGATGTCGTTCTGCACGAAGCGGAACCGCCGGGCGTGCTCGGCGAACGGCACCAGCCGGCCGGCCCGGTCGCGCAGCGGCTTGAACAGCGTCACCACCGACGGGCCGTCGATCAGGCTGGCCAGCGTGACGTAGTTCGTGAACAGCACCGCGCGGCCGAACAGCATCGGCACGAACGACATGCCGGACGCGCTGCCGATGTGATAGTGGCACTGGCTGGCCAGGAAGATGTCCATCCAGTCGCTGCGGAAATCGGTGAACGGATAGTCGATGAAGCCCGGCCTATGGCCGACCGGGGTCATGCCGGGGTTGCCCAGGCGGACCACCGTGCCGCCGTTTGCGATGACCTGCTCGATCGCCGGCGCGTAGCTCTCGACCGGGGCGTTGCGGATCCGGTTCAGCTCGGCCTCGTTGATGCTCGCCCGGTCGCTGTAGGCGTGGAAGCCCTGCTCCCGGATGTGCAGGGTGACCAGCCGGTCGCCGCGCTTGACGCCGAACGGGGCGAGATTGCCCCAGCCGCGATCCAGCACCTCCTCGTCGAGCCGCAGGAACGGCCGACCACCCTCCGACCAGACCCTGGCCGCCTCCGACACCAGCTCCATCATCTGGATGCGCCGGCCGTCGCCGAGCACGAACACCTTGGCGGTGTTGAGGATCTCCCCGAAGGCGTAGTGCGCGGGCAGCGGCTCGAGGAAGCGCGACAGCAGCCGGCACAGGAACGGGTTGTGCGGGGTCTCGGTGGCCGCCGCGGTGCGCTTCGGCTTGAAGTAGCCCATCCGCTGCGCCTCGATCATCGCCCCGGCCAGCACCATGTGGCCGATGTTCTCCAGGAACATCGGCGACAGCACCAGGACGTCGCCGGCGTTGCGCATGAGCTGCTCGATCATGCCCCAGAGCGCCTCCAGGCGCTCGGCCTCCGCCGTCAGCCCGAGGTTCTTCAGCGCGATCGCGGAGTGGGTGACGGTGTCGATCGGGGTCCGCAGGTCGCCGACCAGCTTGGCCGGCGACTCGCTCAGCCGGCCGGTCGCCACGAACTCGAACAGCCGGGCCGCGATCACCGCCGGCCCGTCGTCGGCCGGCAGCCCGGCGATGGGCAGCATCTCGACCTTGCCGGTCCGTTTCCAGCGGGCGATATGGGTAAGCAGCTGATAGGCCGCGCGAAAATACGGCGGGCGCCCGGCCAGGGTTCCGGTCGCCGCCGGCCCCAACGCCTCCAGTCCGCGGCCGATGCGCAGGTGCCCTGCGAGATGCAGGATCAGCAGCCCCGAGGGCTGGTTCCACCAGGTCAGCGCCAGCGCCTTCAGGGCCGCGGTCTGCGTGTCGGCGGGCTGCGCCGGCGACAGGCGGTCGACGAAACCGGTGATCGCGCTCATGCGGCAGCCGGACCGTCCCGCCTGGGGGTCACGCAGAGCGCGAAGTTGTAGTTCGCCATCGGCGCGAAGCCGGTGTGCACCACCTCGTCGTTCATGCTGAACATGAAGACGTTCTCGAAGTACCGGCTCATCAGCGCGCGCAGCGTGTCCTGGCTCTTGAGGTTCACGTGCCCGCGCCGCGAATACTCGGACGCGTAGTCCTTGGCGTGGACGTTCGGCGACCCGACCACGAACACGCCCTCGGGCACGAGGCTCGCCGCGATGTTGCCGACGAAGGCCTCCTCCTCGGCCGGGAACACGTGCTCGATCACGTCGCAGCTATAGGCCGCCTCCACCGGCTCGGCCAGCGGCCCGTGGCGGAAGTCGTGGAACCGGAAGCTGATGTTCGGGAACGCGGTCACCCGGGCCGTGTTGTCCCGGATGGTCGGCTCGTCGATGTCGGTGCACAGCAGGTGGCCGACCGTCTGCGCGACCAGCGGGGCGGCGAAGGCGTCGCCGCAGCCGACCTCGAGCGCCGTCCGTCGCCCGGCAAGAAGCTTCGAGACGAACTTGTACCGGGACGCCATGAACGCGATCATCTTCGGATCGGAGACGTACGCGTTGGACGACATAAAGCCGAGGGTGATGTTCCGTCGTGGGAAGTCCTTGTGGATCGACAGCCACAGATCCTTCGAGTCGCCCATGGATCATCGCCCCTTCTGTGACATGGCCGGGTCAAACCGCAGTCGCCGCTTTCTGTTCTGAAAGCAAGGGCGGTGCCATCGCGCATGGTAGCGGGTTTGCCGGGCCGGGTCATGTTCCCGGACTGACGGCCCGGTCGCGGCGGTGCTAGGCTGGCGGCATCGCTGCAGCGTCAGGGAGGATTGCATGATTCGGCAAGGAATTCCGGTCCTCGACCTCGATCCCTACCGGACCGGCATGCCCGGCGCCCGCGATGCGCTGGCGGCGCAGCTGCGGCACGCCCAGGAGAACGTCGGCTTCTTCGTCGTCGTCAACCACGGGGTCCCGCAGGCGCGGATCGACGCCGCCTTCGAGAGCGCACGTCGGTTCCATGCCCTGCCGCTCGAGGCGAAGCTGGCCTTGAGGGCGAACGAGCACAACATCGGCTACCTGCCGTTCAAGGGCAGCACGACCCGGTCGTCCAGGGTCAACGTCAACACCAAGCCGAACCTGAACGAGGCGCTGTTCGTGAAGCGCGACCTGGCACCCGACCACCCGGACGTGCTGGCCGGCAAGCGCTACAAGGCTCCGAACCAGTGGCCGGACGAGGCCGCCCTGCCCGGCTTCCGGGCCGACGTGGTGGCCTATTGCGACGCGCTGGAGGCACTGGCCAAGGCGCTGCTGCCGCTGTACGCCCGCGCCCTGGACCTGCCGGGCGACTGGTTCGACAAGGCGTTCGAGCTGCCGATGTACACCCTGCGGATGACCCACTACCCGCCGGTGCCCGAGGCGGAGATCGAGGACAACCAGTTCGCCATCGCCCCGCACACCGATTCAGGTTTCCTGACCCTGCTGGCGCAATCGGACATCCCGGGCCTGGCGGTTCGGCTGCCGGACGGCACCTGGGTCGAGCCGCCGATGATCCCGGGCTCGTTCGTGGTGAACACCGGCGACCTGGCGCACCGCTGGACCAACGAGCGGTTCCTGTCGACCCCGCACCGCGTCATCCACCGCACGCCGCGCGACCGCTACGCGATCCCGTTCTTCTTCGACTGCTCCTACGACCACGTCATGGAGTGCATCCCGACCTGCACCGGCCCCGGCAACCCGCCGAAGTACCCGCCGACCACCTATCCCGAGTACCAGCTCTGGTTCGGCAGCCGGAACTATGCGCACATCGCCCCGAAAGCCGGCGAGAAGATGGCGGCAGGCTGAGCCAGCCGGTACCGGGCCGCCCCCCGCGGCACATTTGTTGCTAGGCGATTGATACAACGCAATGCCTGTCACACTCGTGTGGCATTGCATTGCCGGTCGGCGGGGAGAAGCCCGTCGATCGGATTGGGGACGCATGTCGAAGGGGGATACAATGTCCACACTGAAGAAGCTCACCGGCGCCGGCCTGCTGGCCGCCGGATTGGCGATCGCGCCGCTCGCCGCGCAGGCCCAGACCACCCAGAACCCGCCCGCCGCACCGGCCACGCCCGCTCCTGCCGCAGAGGCGAGCGGCGATGCCTATTCTTTCGACGGATACCGCGTGCTGGCGGTCACCGCCGGCGTCATCGGCGGTGCCGCGGTCGCGATCGTCGTGACCGACGGCCTGATCATCCCGGTCTACGCCTATGCGACCGGCGGGCAGGCCGCCGGGGTCAGCCTGGCCGGCACCATGGCGGCGGCGGCCGGCGCCGGGGCCGGGGAAATCGGCGTGGCCAGCGGTATGGCCGACCCGGTCGGCCATGTCGGCTATCATGCGTTCCGCAGCGCCATGACACTGCTGGGCGCAATTGGCGGCGGATTCTACGCGGATTCGTTGTATACTGCCGAGTAATCGGTAGATTGTATTCGAACCGTAATCGGTTGGCATTCTTCGGGACTGGCCGGGAACGGTTGCGATCCACTACACTGACAATAGTGACAGTGGCGGCTTTGCCCCGGTCACGTAGAGAAGTTTCGGGGGCGGCGTTGGGACCTTCAACGGCGCCAGGGACGCGTAGGAACAGGAGAAACCCATGAACGCCTTGAAGACAGTCGCAGCCGCCGGGCTGATCGCTTCCAGTCTCGCCTTGGCCCCGGCCGGTGCCCAGGCCCAGACCGCTGCCGCTCCCGCCGAGGCCGCTGCCTCCGGCTTCGACGGCTACCGGGTCGTGGCTGTCACCGCGGGCGTCATCGTCGGCGCTGCGGTCGCGACGGTCGTCACCGACGGCCTGATCATCCCGGCCTACGCCTATGCGACCGGCGGTGCCGGCATGGGTGCCGGCGCCGGCGCTGCTGCCGGTGGCTGGGGCATGGGCAACATGGCTCAGGGCGGCGTCCGGTTCGTTCGCGGCAGCCTGAAGCTCCTCGGCGCGATCGGCGGCGGCTTCTACGCCGACTCCTGGTACACCGGCCAGTAAGGCCGGCTCGACCCCGGCGCGCGCCTCCGCGCGCGCCGCATGGCCGAACAATGACCGCGGGGCCGGAAACGGCTCCGCGGTTTTTTGATTCCTGCGCCCTCGCCGCCGCGACCGGGAGCGGACCTCGGTTCCGGAACGGGCCGAGCAGGACCTGCGGCCGCTTGGTGAGGTTGGCCAGCGTGTCGGTGGCGAGCTGCCGGCGGACCTGCCGAGCCACCAGCCGGGCTCCTTCCCGGGCGAGACCGGCGTCCACGATGTTGCCCAGGCCCTCGGCAGTGGCGTCCAGGATCGCCTGGCCGAACTTCAGCCCGGACATGACCCGGCCCGCCGAGAGCGCCGTCGCCCGGTCCGCCCCCCAGTACGCGGACCACCGCCAGCATCGCTGGGTGGTGCCTACCCCGCGTCGGGAGCCGTCCCGACCGCCCGCGATGCCGGCAGCAGCACCGTCACGGTCGTGCCCTTGTCGACCTCGCTGTCGAACAGCAGCTCGCCGCCCAGCGCATCGACGTGCGACTTGACGATCGCCAGGCCGAGCCCGACACCGCTATGGTCGCGCACCAGCGGCCCCTGGCGTTGCCAGAACGGCTGCGTGACCTTGTCGATCAGGTCCGGCGGGATGCCGATTCCATGGTCGCTCACCGACACCCCGGGCCGGCCGTCGTCGGCGACGAAGCCTCGCACCAGTACCGTCGACCCGGTCGGGGAGAACTTGATGGCGTTGGACACGAGGTTCTGCAGGATCTGGTACAGGACCGTCTCGTCGACCGAGATCGCCGGCGTGCCCTCCTGAACGTCGGCCGTGATCCCGATGCTGCGGTCGCCGGCCGCCGGGCCGACGTCGCGCAGCACGGCCTCGGCCACCTGCTCCAGCCGTGTCTCGGCCATGTCGTCGGTCAGGGACGCATGCTCCGAGCGCGAGAACTCCAGGATCGCCTCGATCATGGACAGCAGGTTGGAGCCGCTCTCGATGATGTCGTCGACATAGGCCCGGTAGTGATCGTTGCCGAGCGGACCGAACAGCTCGCGCTTCATCAGGTCCGCGAACCCGATGACCGCGTTCAGCGGCGTCCGGAGCTCGTGGCTCATATTGGCCAGGAATGCCGATTTCGCCGAGCTCGCGGCCTCGGCGCGCAGCATCGCCTCGGTCATTTCCATCTCGCGCCACTTGAGCTCGGTGATGTCCGAGTACACGCCCACCAGGCCGCCCTCCGCGGTCGGCCGCTCGTCGATCCGGAACCACCGGCCGTCGAGGCATTCCTGAACCCGCGGCTCGGCCCCCCGGACGAACGCGGCCATGCGTTCCCCGACCCAGACGTCGGTCCGCCCGGCGGCATCGACCGGGGCCCGCGAGGTCTCGGCGTAGCGCGCCATGATGGTGTCGAACCGGGCGCCGGTCCGGGCCAGGTCGCCGGCCTCGCCGAGCATGTCGACGAACCGCGCGTTGCAGATGACCAGCCGCCGGTCCGGCCCGAACAGCGCGAAGCCGTCGGTGATCCGCTCGATCCCGTCGCGCAGACGCTCGCCGGCCTGCTGCGCCGCCGCCTCGGCGTCCAAGCGCGCGCTGATGTCGCGCAGCACGATGACGAACACCCGTTCCTCGGCCGCGGTCTCGGCCACCGTCAGCTCCGCCCGCACGGCCGCACCGGCGGAACGCTCGACCGCCGCCGCGACCACCCGGCCGCTGCGCACCGCGTCACGGAGCGCGCCCTCGGCGTGCACCCGGACGGCCTCGGCCCAGGCCCCGGTCAGAAGGGCATCGATCCGGGCGCCCACGAGCCGATCCGCCGGCTCCGCGAACAGTCGCTCGGCCCCGGCGTTGGCGGTCACGATCCGGGCCTGGGCATCGACCGTGACGATGGCGTCGAAGCTGGCGTCGACCACCTGCCGCATGTAGACGCCCTGGCGAACCAGCATCGCCTCCTGGCGCCGACGCACGATGCCTTGTTCGCGCACCCTGACCGCCGCGACATGGCCCGCGAGCACCAGCAGGACCACAAGCGGGAAGCTGGCGTCGACCAGGACTCCGGCCGACAGCAGGGCCAGGGCGGCGACGGTGGGCAGGACGGCGATCCCGGCACCCGAAACCAGGCCGAGGGTCGTCAGCCCGAGCGCCGGCGACGCGGCGATCATCGCCAGAGCGATCGCGACCGCGGCCGCCAGCTCGAACCAGGGCACGAGGGCCGGCCGGGCCGCCACCCGCCCTTCCAGGATCGAGTCGACGGCCAGAGCCTGGAACACGGAGCTCGAAACGCCGATCCCCTGGCTGGTCCGGACCGCGGCCGAGATCCCCGACGCCGACGCTCCGACCACCGCCATCCGGCCGGCGATGTCCCTCCCGGCCACCTCTCCGGCGAGCAGCCGGCTGGCGCGGATCACAGGGATCCGGCCGGGATCCCGGGCATCGACCCAGATCCGCCCCCGCGGGTCGGTCGGAACCAGCCGACCGGCGACCGACAGCCCCCGCGGACCGGCCATCGAGCGCGCCTCGACCACCAGGTTCGCCGACCCGGCGGCAACCCGGACCGCCTCGATCGCCAACCCCGGCAGCAGCCCGCCCTCGACCGCGACGACCCCGGGCACGGTTCGCACCACGTTGTCGAGATCCGGGTAGAGGTTGACGACGCCAACGCCCCGGCCGGCCTCCTCCAGCACCGACAACGGCCTGACCACGCCGGCCGCCTGCCGAAGCCGCTCCGGCCAGGCGGCGCCGCGTACCGCGACCCTGCTGACCATCGGCTCCCGGTCGTCGAGGGCGGGAATCGGCGACAGGGCGGCCGCCGACACCACGGGCCGTCCACGCATGGCAGCCGCCAGCGCGAGATCGTGATCGTCGGTGGTGGCGGAGGAGACCCCGCCGGCTGCGACGCCCGGCAGCACGCGCCTTCCGGGCGACAGCCGGTCCGGCTCGGCCAGCAGGATATCGAGCACCACCGCTGCGGCACCGTCGTCGGCAAGCCGGTCGACCATGCGCGCCAGGATGTCGCGCGGCCACGGCCACTGCCCGACCTCGGCCAGGCTGGCGTCGTCGATATCGACGACCACCACCGCCGGCGAGTTCGCAACGGCCGGCCGCAACCCGGTCGCGACGTCGAACCCCCACAGCCGCAGCGCCTCGAGTGGCGTCACGTCGGCGAACCAGGCCAGCACGAGCATGCCGAGCAGCGCTGCGGCGACCATCCGGTCGCGCAGCGGCCTGGCGACCGGCTCCGTCTCGGTGCTGAACGGTTGGGGACTGACGCTGTCCATGCGGGGATACTATGCGCTCCGGGTCGCCGGAGACATCGCCGGCCCCTTGGTGGACCTGATCGGGTCAGCGAACCGTGATCTCGACGCGCCGGTTGCGCGGCTCGTCGACGCCATCGGCGGTCGGCACCACCGGGTCCCGCTCGCCGAACGAATCCACCCGGATCAGCCGCGGCGGGACTCCCAGCTCGAGCACCAGGCCCCTGACCAGTTCGGCGCGCCGCAGGGCGAGCCGATCGTTGACGTCCGCCGCGCCGACCCGGTCGGTGTGGCCGGCGACCTCGACCCCCGGCGCGACGCGCTGTCGGATCAGGTCCAGGAGCGTCGGCAGCTCGGCCCGCGACTCGGCCGTCAACCGGTCGGTGCCGGTCTCGAAATACAGCCGCACCACCACCGGGGCCGGCGGCTCGGCTCCCAGCGCCCCGCCGAACAGGTCCTTCACGTCCAGCTCGCCGAGCGTGCCGACACGATCCGGCGTCGCCGCGCCGGCGCCGACAACCGCACCTGCCCGCAGGGTGTCGAGGGTGACCGAGCCGGCATCGGTCCGCAGGTCGACGGCGCCGACCTTGCCGTCGGCGTCGGCCAGCAGCACCACGATGGTCCCGCCCAGTCCCTTCTCGACCTCGTCCATCGCGGATTCGAAGCGCGTCCGGCACGCCGCGATATCGTCCGGCTGGTGCCCCTCTTCCTGCTCCTGCATCCAGCAGTCGAAGCCGGCCTGGGCACGCGCCGCCGCCGCCGGCGTAAAGGCCCTCGCCCCCTGCGCGAGCGCCCCTGCCAACCGTGCCCGGGCGGCCGCCAGCGTCTCCCGGTCGGCCGGCGCCAGATCACGGGCGTCCATGGCTTCCGGATCGACCCGCTCGCCCTCGGCCGCCGCCGTCGCACGGCGGTAGAAGCGTGCGGTATCCGGCCAGTCGTACTCGGCCCGCTCCATGTCGCCGAGCCCGACGTATTCCTGGCTCAGCGCCGCCTGGAACGCCGAGTCAGGCGGCGGAATGGTCGCCAGGTGATCGGTGTCGAACGGCCCGAAGGCACAGCCGCCCAACGCTGCCAGGCCGGCCAGCACGGCGGTCGCTCGCAGGACTCTGCGCCATGCCATCGCCTAATTCCCCGAAGCCGCCGGAAGACGGACCCCGAATCGGGTCCCGCGCACGGCGATCACCGAGATCGGCGTCTTGATCCGGGTGCGGTCCGGCGCCAGCTTCCCGACCTTGCCGGACGAATACAGCATGGTGCCGCCCTTGACGGTGCCGAGGAACCCGAACGCCCCGCGCTGCGGCGCGTACTCGAACTCGCTGAACTCGAACAGCGAGTTCGGCCCGAGCGATATCAGCGTGCCGTCGTTCAGGGTGACGCCGACCGACCCGTCGGCCCCGGTCCGCAAACGATCATGGAGCTGGACGTCGCCGCCGACAGTCGCCGCAAGCGTGGCGTTTCCGCGCAACAGGGCGACCTCGCCCTCCGCGGTTTTCACGGTTCCGATCAACCGGTCGTCGGCCTGCGCCGAGCCCACGGCCACCGCAACAGCGATTGCGGCCGCCAGCCCTGCGGCCTTGAGAATTCGTTGTACCCCGCCCATAGCGCCAGGGAGCCTGACGCACTTCGACGCATGCGGTCAAGCCGACTTACAGCCGCTGGACGTAAGCCGGGAGCGTGGTAGCGTCCCGGCATGCTGATGCCCCGGATTCTGATTGCCCTCGCCTCGCTCATGATGGCCGTTGCCGTCGCCCTCGCAGCGGTCGGCGCCCACGCCCTTCCCGATGTCGCCCACCCGGGTGGAATCTGGTGGACGGCGGTGTTCTGGCACGCCGTCACCGGCGTCGCGCTGTTCGCGGTCGGCGCCGGCTGGGGGCGGTTCCACTGGGCCTGGGGGACCCTGGGTGCGGCCCTGATGGTTCTGGGGGTGGTGCTGTTTTCGGGCACGCTGTACGTCCAGGGTTCCAGCGGTTGGGGCCAGGGCACCTTCCTTGCGCCGACCGGCGGAACCCTGCTCATCCTGGCCTGGCTCTCGCTGGCCATCGCGGCAATCCGCGGTCCGCGTTGACGAGACCGGGGTCGCGTTGACGAGACCGGGGCCGCCGGCCAGCATCGCCGGCCAACCAGAGCAACAGGAGAGGAAGCGGCGATGGCCGGACGGGTGCAGGGCAAGGTGATCGTGGTGGCAGGCGCGGGTTCGGTCGGTCCCGGCTGGGGCAACGGCAAGGCCTGTGCGGCGCTGTATGCGCGCGAGGGAGCCGTCGTCTACCTGATCGACCTGAATCCCGACGCCGTCGAGGAGACCCGCAAGGTGATCGAGGCCGAGGGCGGGCGCTGCCACGCCACCTCGGGAGACCTCACCGACGGCGAAACCGTCAAGGCCCTGCTCGACGACTGCGTCGACCGCTTCGGCCGGCTGGACGTGATGCACAACAACGTCGGCGGCTCGATGCCGGGCGGCGTGGCGGAAATGGACGAGGCCACCTGGGACCGCCAGATCGACCACAACCTGAAGACCGTCTACCTCGGCTGCCATCACGCCATCCCGCACATGCGCAAGACCGGTGGCGGCGCCATCGTCAACGTCTCCTCGGTCGCCGGCTACCGGCACATCGGTTCGCCGATCCATGCATATGCCGCCACCAAGGCCGGGGTCGTGCAGCTTTCCCGCGCGATCGGCGTCAGCTACGCCAAGGAACGGATCCGCTGCAACACCGTGGTGCCGGGGCTCATGCACACGCCGCTGGTGGAGGCTCGGCTGGCCGGCCATCGGGCCGGTGGCGACGCCGACGCCCTGATCGACAAGCGCAACGCCCAGGTTCCGATGGGTCATATGGGCGATGCCTGGGACGTGGCCTATGCCGCCCTGTACCTGGCATCGGATGAGGCCAAGTACGTCACCGCCACCGAGATCGTGGTCGACGGCGGACTGATCATGAGCGCCCCGGTGTAGCCGCCTCCGGGGACCTACGCTTCATTGTTCGTTAAGCAGTTTCGGGGTAACCCTCTGACCGAGGATCTGTGCGGCCCCGTCCTCCGGGTCGCACCGACTGTTGCCGGACGAGTTCCGGACAACGGCCCGCTCGCCGCGGAGTTTCGACCCCACCATGCCACAGGCTCCGGTCAGTCCGAACGAAGCCGAACGCCTCCGGGAACTCCGCGCGCTCCACATCCTGGACTCCGGGTCCGAGGCGGTGTTCGACGACCTCGTCTCGCTGGCCAGCGACATGTTCGACGTCCCGATCGCCCTGGTGTCGCTGGTCGACGAGAACCGTCAGTGGTTCAAGGCCTGCATCGGGCTGGACACCGCCGAGACCCCGCGCAGCCAGGCGTTCTGCGCCTACACCATCCTGCAGGACGACGTGATGGTGATCGAGGACGCCCACCTCGACCCGCGCGTGTCCGACAACCCGCTCGTCACCGGTCTTCCGCGTATCCGTTTCTACGCCGGCGCCCCGCTGATCACCCGGGCCGGATACCACATCGGCACGTTCTGCCTCATCGACCTGTCGCCCCGGAGCTTCCAGACCGCCGACCGTGACCGGCTGCGGCGGTTCGCGGCGATCGTCTCCCGGCAGATCGAGCTTCGCTCGGCGGCCCACGAGGTCGACGATGCCCGGCTTCGCGAGGAGGAGAGCCGCCGGCTGCTGGCGGACGCCGTGGAGGCCCTGCCGGACGGGTTCGCCCTGTACGACCGGGACGATCGTCTCCGGCTTCTCAACTCGGCGTATCGCAACGACTATCGGGACTCCGCCCCGGCGATACGCCTCGGCGCCTCGTTCGAGGAGATCCTCCGCTACGGCCTGTCGACCGGCCAGTACCCCGAGGCCACACAGCATCCCGGCGGCCCGGAGGGTTGGCTCGCGGAACGCCTGGCGCACCACCTCAATCCCTCGGGGCCGATCGAACAGCAGTTGCCGGACGGGCGCTGGCTGCGAGTCTGGGAGTCCCGGCTTCCGAGCGGTGAGACGGTGGGCCTGCGGGTCGACGTCACCTGGCAGAACCGGCTGTCGCAGGCGCTCAAGAAACTCCAGCAGCTGTCCCAATCGGACCGGGAGACCGACAGCGAGCGCAACCAGGAGTTCCTGGCGGTGGCGACGGCCGCGAGCGGACTGTCCACCGGCATGCTGCTCGGGCCGACCGGCCCCGACGGCACCCCGGTGCTCGCCGCGACCGACTCCCTCGGGCTGAAGGTCGGCGACCTGGTTCCGCCGGACCATCCGGCGACGTCGAACGCGGCGATCGTCCGCGCGGTACGGGTCGACGGCCGGCTCGCCGCCACCCTGGCCATGCTGGCGAACGAGTCCGGTCATCAGCCGCTCAACGTGCAGCAGCAGATCGCCTCGGTCATGGCCGAGTGGATCGGCGTCGAGTGGGGGCGGCGGCGGGTGGTCGAGATGCTGCGCACGGCGAAGGACAGCGCCGAGCTGGCCAGCGAAGCGAAGTCCAGGTTCCTCGCGACCATGAGCCACGAGATCCGGACCCCGATGAACGGGGTGCTCGGGATGCTCGGACGCGTGCTCCGCTCGGACCTGAACGAGACCCAGCGCACGATGGTGGCGACCGCCCGCAACTCCGCGGAAAGCCTGCTGTCGATCCTCAACGACATCCTGGACTTCTCCAAGCTGGAGGCCGGGCAGCTTTCGCTGGAGCAGACCGAGTTCAGCCCGTACGACACCGCCGACGAAGTCGTACGGCTGTTCGCCACCCAGGCCGGCGCCAAGCGCATCGACCTGCTGACCGTGCTCGACCCCGGCGTGCGTTCGCCGCACCTCGGCGACCCGGGCCGGGTGAGGCAGATCCTGGTCAACCTGGTGGGCAATGCCGTGAAGTTCACGGAACGCGGATCGGTGACCATCCGGGTCGGCCCGGTCCCCGACCCGCAGCGCGCCGCCGACTGGATCCGCCTACAGGTCGACGACACCGGCGTCGGCATCCCAGCGCACAAGCTGGACCATCTGTTCGACGAGTTCTTCCAGGCCGACACGTCGATATCCCGACGCTACGGCGGCACCGGGCTGGGGCTGTCGATCTGCCGACGCCTGACCGACCTGATGGGTGGCACGATTTCCGCCATGTCGGGGCCGGGTCGAGGCAGCAGCTTCATCGTCGACCTGCCGCTGCCGGCCGCGACGGGAACCGCCTCCCCGGCCGGCCGGTCGTCCGGGGACACCGCCCCGCTGAACGGACGGCACTATCTGGTGGTCGATGCCGACGCAGCCCGGCGGGATCTGGTCAGGCAGCAGCTGACGCTTTGGGGCGCCGCCTGCGAGACGGCGTCCGGCCCCGACCGGGCCTACAGCTTGCTGGAAGCATCGGCCGGATCGCAGGCCGACATCGACGCCGTGCTGCTGTTCGACGAAGCGACCCCCGCGGCCACGCTGACGGCCGTTGCCGACCGGCTGCGGCGGGCGCCCGCGCCGTTACGGCCGAAGCTGATCCTTTGCGCTCCCCTCGACACCCTGGGGTCGACCGGCACCGACGAACCGAACGACGTCGACTGCGTCCTGGCGGTTCCCTTCGCCCCGACCGAACTGCTGACCGCGTTGAGGCCGAACGAGGACGGGCGCGAGATGGACGAGCCGGGGCCCGAAGACGGTAGAAGCGACACGACGCGCCCACTGTCGGTCCTGATCGTCGAGGACAATCTCGTCAATCAGGACATCGTCCGCTGGCTCCTGGAAGAGGCCGGCCACACGGTGACCCTGGCCTGCAACGGTGCGGAAGCCGTCAACAGCACGAGCAGACAGCGTTTCGACCTGATCCTGATGGACATCGAGATGCCGGTGCTGGACGGCTTCGGAGCCGTCGACCGGATGCGCCGGGCCGGGTCTACCGTGCCGATCTACGCCCTGACGGCCCATGTGGTCAGGTCGATCCGGGACCAGATCGACCGGGCCGGCTTCGACGGATGCCTGTCGAAGCCGATCGACGCCCGCGAGCTGCACCGGGTCCTGGAGCGGGTTGCGGCGGCGGAGAGCGGCGGGGCGCGCCCGGTCCGCACCGCACCGGACCCGGTCCCGACCGCCGGCCCCGCCCCGGAAGACCTCCCGCTGTGGGACAAGCCGCGGCTCGACGAACTGGCGTCGATGCTGCCGACCAGGGCGCTCGACGACCTGCTGAACCGGTTCCTGGCGGGCCTCGAAGATCAGGTCGAGGCGATCGGCGCGGCCCGGTCCCGTCCGGCGGATTGCGGAGAATTGGCGCACGCGCTCAAGGGCAGCTGCCGGAACCTCGGGGCCACCCGCCTGGCCGAGATGCTGGAAGCCGTGGAGCAGACGTCCCGCCGCTCGCGCGGCGAAGTGCCCGAGGCCACCATCGACGACCTGCGGGACGTCGTCCGGGACACCCGGGAGGTCATACGGCAGCGCCTTGCGCGCTGACACCCCGCTTCACCGTCGATCACATTCCGTCGAGGTCCCCCCGCGGGCCGTTACGGTCGGGCATCCTGGTCATTGGATGGTCGATCGCAACGTGACAGCGGAGGCTCGCCGACATGGGCACCGTCATCCCCTTTCCACGCCGCCGGCCGGCGAGCGCGTTCGGACCGGACGATCGCGCCGCACTGGACCGCCTGGTCCACCGCCTGCGTCCGAGCGGCGCGGTGCGATGGGAAATCGAAGAGCGGACCGATCACGCCCGCGCCTTTGTCCTGGGCGCCGAGGACGAGACCATGCTCATCGTCGCAAAGAGCACCGGCGGCATCACGGTGAACAGCGGGTTCGCCCACGAGCTGCTGTGGCAGGGCGACCGGCTGACGGGCTACGCCTGACCCGGCCGACCGGCGACGCGCCCCCGCCCGAAGCGCGCCCCCCCCAAGCGCCCACTCCAAGCGCACACCGGGCCATCCGTTCGGAACGGTTTGCATCCGGGCGCGGCCGGGCTACCGTGCGGCGCTTGCCGCCGGAGCCGCCCATGACCGAAGAGCCGATGACGACCGAGCGCATCTCGCGCCTCGCCAAGCTGCAGATCCTCGTGGGGCTGCTCGATGCGACGATCGACCACGAGCGCCACCGGGACACCCCGTTCGAGGCGCCGGAATGGCTGGTCAAGCATTACCCGCAGGTCGATCCCGACGATCTGGACGACGTCCTGGATGCCGGCCGCCGGGCACTCGCCCGGATCACCGCCCGCTGATCGTCACTGCCCGCTGATTGTCACTGCCCGCTGACAGCCCCCGCTGACTGTATTCACCCGGCGTCGCCGAGCGCCGACTTGGGCAGCATCACGTGGATGCCCTTCTGCTCGTTGACCAGCTGCGTCACCCGCACGTCGGCAGCCAGGCTCATCAGCATGAACGCCTGGTGACGCGACAGGTTGGTCGTCGCGGTGACCCAGTCGATCATCTGCCGCAGGGCGTGGCTGGCGGCGTCGTCCAGGTCCGCGTCCATTCCCATCGTCATCCGGTGGGTCGGCGTTTCGGCACGCGGGTAGGTCCAGTCGAGATCCTTTCGGAGGATCACCTCGAAGGTGCCCTCGAGCGCCGTCTCGATGGCGGTGACGCAGACTTCCCCGTCACCCTGCACGCCGTGGCCGTCGCCGACCGACAGCTTGCCGCCCTCGGCGAACACCGGCAGGTACAGCGTGGTCCCGGGAACCAGTTCCTTGTTGTCCAGGTTGCCGCCGTGGGCCCGGGGCTGGATCGTCGAGATCACGCCCCAGGCGGGCGGCGGGGCGACGCCCATCACCCCGAAGAACGGCCGCAGCGGCAGCTCGGTCCCCCACGGCAGGCGTCCGACGTTCCGGTCCCGGTCGAGCGCCACGATCATCTGCTCGCCGGTCTCGAAGTCGTTCGGCAGGGCGCCGGCGAGCGGGCGGACGAAGGTGTAGCCCCAATCCTGACGCAGCCGGATGTCGAGGATCCGGACCTCGAGCACGTCGCCGGGCTCGGCGCCACGAACCGCCACCGGGCCGGTCAGGATGTGGCCCGGCAGCCTGCGCGGAACGCTCTCGTGCACCTGGTACAGCTCGGGCGGGACGTGGAACCCCTCGCCCGGCAGGTTCGCCGGCCCGCCCGACACGGATTCGATGGTGACCCGGTCCCCGCTGTCGATCGTCAGGACCGGCTCCATGGCCGCGTCGAACCAGCCCCAATGCACGGTGTCAGGGCTGGCGCCCAGGCGGTGATGCGTCATTTTGATCTCCCTCGCGTCCGAACGCTGATACGACCGGGTGACCGCCCGCGCAACCGGCGGACTACTCGCCACCCATTAGTCGCACATCGTCCGGCAGGGGCGACAGCATGGCCGCGACGGTCGCCGGATCGGACGCGACGCCCAGCATCCGGCATACCTCGGCCATCCCGGCTTCCGGATCCGCGTCCAGCCTGTCTTCCTCGATCGTGAGGAGCCGATCGGCCGGAACCCCGAAGCCGCCGACGCGCGTCTTGAAGGCCGCCAGCGCATCCCGGGCGGCCGACACCACCCGCTCGATCCCGCAGGCGCCGATCACCGCCGCCGCGGACTCGGCGCTTCGCACCAGCACCAGGAGCGACACCGGCGGCGGCTCCAGGAACGGAAACATCGGGCCGTCGGGATCGTGCAGGACGACGACCGGTGCCCTGGCGGCGGTCCGCACCTGCTCGTACAACCGCATGAGCTCGGCGCCGCCTTCTGCCCGCCCGTGGCTGATCAGGTCGGCCGGCCGATCGTCCGCCGCCGAGGACCGGCACTGCCGGACGGAGGTGCGGGCGGCACCGTACAGGCGTTGGCTCAAGTGCTTGTCGGAGACCGCGGCGACCTCGGGGTGCCGCGCCAGACACACCAGCAGTCGCTCGGGCTGGGTCGCGGGTCCGGCGAGCAACAGGCAATTCCTCATGCGCCGGCGGCCTCTTCGAATCGACGGGGGCAATCGATGACGTGCGCAGTCTGTCCGGAAGAGCAGCGCTGTGCAAGCCGGACCACAAGGCATGCGCGAATCGTTGAAACAAAACCGAGACTTGGAACGACACCGCTGTCGTGGCATGGTAAATGTTAAATCTTGTGGGGACCGGTGGACGCTGCAGATGCAGTCTTTTGCGACCATCGTAACGCTTTGGATCGACGGGACCGGCGTCTTCGTCGACATCAAAGATCGCCTGGGTCGCCTGGGCGACGACGTCGCCGCCTACGCGCTGCACACCCTGGGTTGGGTCCGGATCATCCAGATCGCCGGCTATTCGGAATTCGGCTTCGACGCCCGCTCGGTCCACGCCGCCGCCTTCGACGCCATGGCCGATGCGATCGAGCGGCAGTCGCGCGCCAACAACCTTCATCTGCTTCGTGTCGAGGTGTTCGACGGGCAGGAATGGAAGCACCAGACCAGCGCCGATCCCAGTCAGGTCATCCGGTTCGCGCAGCATATCCGGACCCAGGTCGCCGGCAGTGCGGAGACCGCGATCCTGCATCAGATCCCGTACTCCATCGACCGCATCTGGCGGCTCGGCGACCCGCAGATCCGCGCGGTAGCGGAGGCGTGGCGCGACAGCAGCGGGATCCTGTCCACGACCCTGGACTCGGCGATCACCCGCGATTGCCCGGACCGCAGCGTCAAGGTCATGGTGCCGACCGGGGCGACCTTCCGTTTCGACCGCTATCGCAGCTCGCAGACCGGTCCGTGGGACCGCAAGGTCTGGAACGGCTTCCAGGGCCAGACCCTGCAGAGCGTGGTTCCCGATCCCTTGCTCGCGCAGGCGGTGACCCGGACCGGCGAACTCGTCCTGCGCTCCGGGTTGCCCAGGCTCGAGCGGTGCCGGGGCCCGGTGCTGGCCAGCGACGGCCTGCGGGATTTCGCCTGGTACAGGCTCAGCCTGCCGGTATGGCGGCCGGGCGACAACCTCGACGGCACGCCCTTCGGGGTGCTGACGGTGCTGTCGCCCGACTGGCGAGAGGACGAAGCCGCCTAGGCGCTCGCCACTGCCTTGTCCACCGCGAGTTCGCCGACGCGCAGCCTGGTGGCGCCGCCGATGAGTTCGTCGATCTGCTCGAACGTGACCGCCGACTCCTTCGCGATCATGAACATCTCGGTGCGATCCGGGATATGCGGCCGGAACCACCGGATGCGGTCGAGGACGTACTGCGAGCGGTAGCGCTTCTTCGCCACCCCGTGGTCGACGATGCCGCGTTCGACGATGCTCACCGTGGTCTGCGGCCCCCACTTGGCGTGAATCATGCTGCCGCCCAGGACGCCGAGCACGGTCGGCAGGTTGGAGACCCGGCCCCGATAGTCCGGCCGCACCCACATCGCCCCGACCCAGACCACGGAGTCCTCGATGGTGGAGGCATAGCGGTCCGCATCCCCCTCGATGATGAGACGTTCCCCGCGCGCCATCTGCTCGGCCGGGTTGGCGTAGAACAGGCTGAGCGTCGCCAGATGGTCGGCCAGGGTCGTCACCCCGAACCGATACAGCCGGACGGCGTAGGTCGCCACGACGCCTGCCTCGTCCCGAACGACGAAGCCGACCGCATCCCCCCTCCGGAAGGGCTTGAGCTTCAGATCGAACGCGTTCGGCACGAACTTTCCGACGGACCGGACGATGCCGTTGAAGTGCTCGAAGTCGGTGGTCACCTGCAAGTCGAGGCCGGCCTCCCGGAAGTCCTGGTCGAACAACGGAAAAACCGTCTCAAGAGTACTGCGCCGTTCGCCGACGTCGGTGTGGATCGGCCCGATGGAAGCGAGCAAGGAAGTCTCGGTCATAGTTGTCTCCCCTTCAATGCATGCGGGAACGGACCATCCGGCCCCGCATACCCCCCTAGGAAGCAACGAGTGAGCGAGCACGAAAAGAGGGACTCTGCAAAACAGTGTGACGCACGCCGCAATGCGCCGATTGCACGACCCCACCGAAACATCGGTGACTGCAGGCCGGACGTTTCGCATACTTTTCAAAGGAGGACGCAATGAGCGAGCAGGAAGCCGACGCCATCCAGGGATGGCACGCCCACGTCTACTTCGACGCCGAGACACGTACTGTCGCCCGGGCGCTCTACGAGCGGATCCCCGGCCGGTTCCCCGATGCCGAGCTCGGCCGGTTCCACGAGCGGCCGGTCGGCCCGCACCCGATGTGGAGCTATCAGATCGCCTTCGGGCCGGAGCAGTTCGGCGAGATCGTCCCGTGGCTCACGCTGAACCGCGGCGATCTCGACGTGTTCGTTCACCCGAACTCGGGCGACGCGCGGGCCGACCATTCGGCCCACGTGATGTTCCTGGGAAAGTCCTACCCGCTGAACCTGTCGATCTTCGACGACTGAGCGGTCAGGCGGCGGCGCGGCCCTTGGCCGGCTCGGCCAGCGGCTTGCGGACCCGGTGGGCCACCATGCGGTCGTACAGCGTCGCGATGGTCTGGCTGCCGGTCTTCACGAACATGAACGGCAGGACCGCGTGCACCAGGCAGGCGAAGCCGGCCAGCACCATGCGCCAGCCGAAGCCGAAGGCCACGCCCATGTGCTCCGTGTAGCTTTCGCCGACAGACTGCGGATGCTCGGTGAACAGCCGATTCATGGGATCCCTCCTCCGTGCGGAACGCGCTTCCAACCTGTCGGTAAGGATACCTGCTCCATCGGGAAGCGGTTTGCCTTCTTCCCTATTTTTGGCCGCAACTGTAGAATTCCATTCCATGGATGACGTCGATCGAAAAATTCTTTCCCTTCTCCAGGTCGATGCCGACCTGGCGCTCGCCGACATCGCCGCGCAGGTGGGGCTGTCGACCACGCCGTGCTGGCGACGCATCCAGAACCTCGAGAAGTCAGGGGTGATCCGGGCGCGGGTCGCGCTGCTGGACGCCGCCAAGGTCAACGTCGGGGTCACGGTGTTCGTGCGCATCCGCACCAATCGCCACGACCTCGAATGGCTTGGCCAGTTCGCCCGTGCGGTCGCCGACATCCCCGAGATCGTCGAGGTCTACCGGATGAGCGGCGAGATCGACTACGTGCTGAAGGTGGTGGTTCCCGACATCGCCAGCTACGACGCCATCTACCAGCGGCTGATCGGCGCGGTGCCGATGATGGACGTCAGCTCGAACTTCGCGATGGAGGAGATCAAGCTGACCACGGCGCTGCCGCTCGCCTACGCCTGACGGTCGCGCGGGGCTACAGCCCTGTCACCGCGAGGACCGCGGCGCCGGCCACCCCCGTGACGGCGAGCGCGATCGAGGTGGCGACCGCGTAGCCGGTGCTGCCGACGATGAACGCCAGCCCCGACTTGGCCGCGAGGTTGACCGCCGCTGCCGTGCCGACGGCCAGCCCGGCGGTCATCAGGATGGCCGCGCCCTCGGACGCCGCGAGTCGCGAGGCGGTGATGGTGATGGCGTCGACGTCGGCCAGGCCGGCGATCGCGGCGACCGCCACGATCCCCTGGTCGGCGAATGCCTCGCGGGCGAGGCCGGCGGCCGCCGCCACCCCGGTCACCAGCAGCGCCATCAGGACGCTTTCCCCGATCGGAACCGGCGCCTCGATATGGCCGGCGATGTCGTCGGGCAGACCCTCGCCGGCACTGCGCCACGACAGCACGGCGATCGCCGCGACGGATGCCGCGATCGCCGCCACGAAGGCCGGCAGCAGCCGCAACGCCAGGTCGGGGGCCAGGACGCCGGCGATCCCCACGATGCGGACCAGCATGACGGCGTTGGCGACCGCGGCCGACACCGCCAGCGGCTTGGCCAGCCGCGGATCGCGCCGGCTGATCCGCGCCGCCGACAGCGTCAGCGCGGTCGACGACACCAGCCCGCCGGCCAGTCCGAACAGCAGCGGGCCGACCCGGGCACCGAACAGCTTCAGCAGCCAGTAGCCGAGGTATGAGACCGCGGCCAGCGCCACCACGATCGCTCCCAGCGAGCGCGGGTTCAGCAGCTTGCCCGGGCCGAAATCGACATTCGGCAGGATCGGCAGCACGACGGCCGCCAGCACCGCCAGCTTGAGGCCGGCCACCAGTTCGCCCTCGACGAGTTTCCGCAGGAACCGGTGCAGCGGCGCCTTGGCTTCCAGCAGCGCCGCCACGACCACCGCCAGCCCGACCGCGACCTCCGGCTGGCCGCGGGTCGCCAGCGCCCCGAGCAGCAGCGTCGCCAGGGCCGCGATCTCGGTGGTGATGCCGTGGTCCCGCGGCAGGTGGCTGGTCAGGTACCCGAGGCCGAGCAGCGCACCGAGGCCGAGCAGGCCGGCGGCCAGCGCCAGGTCGCCGCCGATCAGCCCCAGGATGCCGCCGACCAGGCCGATCAGGGTGAAGGTGCGCAGCCCGGCGACCCGCTGGCCTTCCTCGACGACGCGCTGGCTCCAGCCCCGCTCCAGCCCGATGACCAGCCCGCCGACCAGGGACGCCGCCAGCCCGAACAGCGAGGGTGCGTCGGCTGGCAGCCACTGGTCCATCGCTATGGTCAGCCGGCCTCGCCGCCGGTCGCGCGACGGGCCAGGTCCAGCTTGTCCCAGACCGCGTCGAGGGCCGCGACCAGACGGTCGACCTCGGCATCGCCGTGCAGCGGGGTCGGCGTGATCCGCAGCCGCTCGGTGCCGCGCGGCACGGTCGGGTAGTTGATCGGCTGGACGTAGATCGCGTGATCCGCCAGCAGCAGGTCGCTGGCCTGCCGGCAGCGCACCGGGTCGCCGACCAGCACCGGCACGATATGGCTCGGGTTGTCCATCACCGGCAGGCCGACCGCCGAGAGCCGGCGCTTCACGGTCGCCGCCCGCTCCTGGTGCCTGGTCCGCTCGGCCTGCGACGCCTTGAGGTGCTCGATCGCCGCCCGGGCTCCGGCCGCGACGTGCGGCGGCAGCGCGGTGGTGAAGATGAAGCCGGAGGCGAACGACCGCACGAAGTCGACCAGGTCGCGGCTGCCGGCGATGTAGCCGCCGAAGCTGCCGAACGCCTTGCCGAGGGTGCCCTGAATGACGTCGAGCCGATGCGCCACGCCGTCGCGCTCCGAGACGCCGCCGCCGCGCGGCCCGTACAGCCCGACCGCGTGGACCTCGTCGAGATAGGTCAGCGCGCCGTGCCGCTCGGCGACGTCGCACAATTCGGCGATCGGCGCGATGTCGCCGTCCATCGAGTACACGCTCTCGAACGCGACCAGCTTGGCGCGCCCCGGGGCGATCTCGGACAGCCGGCGATCCAGGTCCTCGGCGTCGTTGTGCCGGAAGATCACCTTGTCGGCCCGGGAATGCCGGATGCCCTCGATCATCGAGGCATGGTTCCAGGCGTCGGACAGCACCACGCAGTCCGGCAGGCGCGCCGCCAGCGTGGCGAGCGCCGCCATGTTGGCAACGTAGCCGGAGGTGAACAGCAGCGCCGCCTCCTTGCCGTGCAGGTCGGCGAGGGTGGCTTCCAGCAGGACGTGGTTGTGGTTGGTGCCGGCGATGTTGCGGGTGCCGCCAGCGCCCGCCCCGGACCTGTCCAGGGCCTCGCGCACCGCCGCCATCACCTTCGGATGCTGACCCATGCCGAGATAGTCGTTCGAGCACCAGACGGTGACCTCGGCGGCGCCGGCACCGTGATGGTCGGCGCGCGGAAACTCGCCGGCCCGCCGCTCGAGGTCGGCGAACACCCGATAGTTGCCGGCCGCCCGCAGGTCGTCCAGGGCGTCGGCGAAGAACCGCGCATAATCCATCGTGCCCTCGGTCGGCTCCGGTGCAGCGGTCGCATGTCCGACCTGACGTGCCATGGCATTGCTCCCACGCGGCCCTCGCCGCTTCGGCCGGCATCATCGACAGCGCCGGTTAGGGTGGGGTTAACGGCCTCTCGCCGCCACCGCAACGGTGCGTTACGCCGCACCCCGCCCGCCTCTCCGACATGCTCTCGCGGAATCCACGGTTAACGCAATCTTAAGCGCCCCTGAATACGCTGACTTCGTGCCGCCTTGTGACGAGAGTCCGCCCATGATACTCGCGTTATCCGCGATCGGTGCCGCCGGCCTCTCGGCGATCGTCATGGCGGTCACGCTGGTCCGCGAGAAGCGGCGCACGCGGGATCTCGATGCGGAGGCCGAAGCCCTGCGGCGCCGAGCCGAAGAGTTGGAGGCCGCGTCCCACGCGCGCAGCCGCTTTCTCGCGATGATGAGCCACGAGATCCGCACGCCGCTGACCGGGATCGTCGGGTTCGGCGAGGCGCTGGCCGACGAGCCGCTGACCCCGGCCGGGCGCCATGCGGTCGAGAGCATCCGGCGGGCGTCGCGGTCGCTCCAGGGACTGCTCGGCGACATCCTGGACTTCTCGCGGATCGACGCCGACGCCCTGCCGATGCAGCGCGTGCCGACCGACCTGGACGCCCTGCTGCACGAGGTTCGCGACGAGTTCGTGGCGCAGGCCCGCCAGCGCGGCCTCGCCTTCGGGCTGACGATCTCGGACGACGCCCGGCGCTGGACCGAGACCGACCCCCTGCGGCTGCGCCAGATCGTCGTCAACCTGGTCTCCAACGCCATCCGCTACACCGAGACGGGGATGGTCCGGATCGCCGCCTCGACGGCACCCGACAAGCTGGACACCATCGTGATCCAGGTCAACGACACCGGGCTCGGCATCGCGCCTGGGGACCGCCAGCGGATCTTCGACGTGTTCGCCCAGGCCGCCGAGGGCGACGTCATCCAGAACGCCGACGGCGGCGGCGTCGGCCTGGGCCTCGCGATCGCCGACGGGCTTGTGCGTGCCATGGGCGGCACCATCAGGCTCGACAGCACGCTCGGCGAGGGCAGCACTTTCACGGTGACGCTCCCGCTCCCGGCCTGCTCCGCGCCACCGGCCGGCGAAACGGCGACGGTTGCGCCTGTGTCGGCGGAACCGGCCACCGTTCTTCTGGTCGACGACGTCGAGATGAACCGCGACCTGTTCGCCAGCATGCTGGCGCACGCCGGCCACCAGGTGATCACCGCGCCGGACGGCGAAACCGCGCTCCGACTGCTCACGCAGCATCGCTTCGACCTGGCGTTCGTCGACATCCAGATGCCGTTCATGGACGGGATCGAGTTGACCCGCCGGATCCGTGCCTCGGACGACCCGTCGGTCGCGCACCTGCCGATCGTCGCCCTGTCGGCCGCCGCCTACGGCGAGGACCGCACCCGGGCCGAGACCGCCGGCATGAACGACTACGTCACCAAACCCGCCACCCGCGACGACATCGCGGCCGCGGTGGCGCGGGTCCGGGCCGGACGGGCGAAGGTCGGGCCCGCTTCGGCCGAGCCTGTCGCGGCCACTCCCGCCGCGGCCGAGCCGGTCCCCGTGGAAGCCCCGGCCCCCTCCCCCCTCGATCGCGCGGAGTTCGAGGTGCAGCGGGAGACCTTCGGCGACGAGCGCCTGCTGCGGTTCCTCGGTATGCTGGAGGCCGAGCTCGGCCGCCGCGTCGCCGCGATCGACGACGCCACGGCCCGGGACGACCGCGCCGAGCTCGGCCAGCATGCCCATGCGATCGCATCGGCCTCGGGAAACCTCGGCTTTCGCTACCTCATGGGACTGGGTCGGGCGCTTGAGCACGACGTCGAGACCATGTCGCCGGAGGCCCTCGCCGGGGCCCTCGACGAATTGCACCGGTCGATTGCCGACGCGATCGCCGAGATCGCCAAGGTGAGCGCCGAACTGGACGCCGACCGGCGCGACGAACGCGCGGCGGGCTGACCGGCCGGCGCCGCGGTCACGCCGGACGGTCGGACCGTCCCCCGGTGCGCCAACGGTCGATCCAGCGCTGCCGCATCGCCGCGATCTCCTGCGGCGCGTACAGCAGCCGCGGCATCGGCGACCGGTAGGCCAGCTCGAGAACCTTGTCGGGAAACGGAGCCTCGTCCATGAACGCCTGGTACAGCCGGCCGAACCCGCGGCTCTCGCCGGCATAGGCCACCGTCTCCGGGTCTCCGGGGCGCCCTCCCCGAGGTCGGCCAGGGCCTGGCGCAACGCGGCCAGCAGGCCGTCGTGCGGCAGCACCAGCCCGACGATCGCGCCGCTCCGGTAGCGGGCATAGGGTCCGACCCGCTCCGGCGCAGGCGGTGGTCGTGGAACCGCCCCAGGTAGGTTCCGGGGGCGAGCACCGAGGCCAGCGTCTCCGCCAGCGTCGTCGTCCCGGTCTTGACCTGCGACAGCACCAGGAAGTAGCGCTTCGGGTCGCCGGTCATCGCCGCGTCACTGCCGCCAGACGACCGGGAACAGCTCGCAGTCCATGACGTCGCCGTGGGCGAGGCCGGGATCCGAGGTCGGGATCGCCACCTCGCCCGGCCGCACGCAGTAGCGGGCGTCGTCGCCGGTCCAGCGGGTCGCCAGGGCGCGGCGGCGGTGGTCGGTCCGGTTGCCCGGGGCGCCGTGCACGATCATCGCCTGGAACACCAGGCAGTCGCCGGGCCGCAGCGCGAACCGCAGGATCCGGTGACGTTCGCGCTCGGCCTCGATGTCCGGCAGCGGCGGCAGGCCGGTTCCGGCGTACGGGCTGCCGTCGGCGAAGTGGTACGGGCTGAACTCGGGCCACGCATGCGAGCCGGCGACGTACTCGACGCAGGTCTCCTCGGCCACCGGGTCGAACGGCACCCACAGCGAGCAGACCTGCCGGCCGGCCACCGCCCAGTACGGCTGGTCCTGGTGCCAGGGCGTGCGCTCGGCCGTGCCCGGCTCCTTCACCAGCAGCTGGTCGTAGAAGAAGTTGACCTTGGACGACCGCATGACCGTGCCGGCGATCTCGGCGGCCGGCGAGTCGAAGACGAACCGCCGGAACGCTTCGTGCCGCTGCCAGAGATCCAGGTCGCCGAAGAACCGGCCGCCGTCGCGGGCATATTCCTCGCCGTGGGCGCCGGGAGCGGCCATCGCCCGGTCGACCGCGTCGCCCATGAAGGCGACCCACCCGGCATCGAACGCGCCGCGCAGGCACACGATGCCGTCGCGCTCGTAGGCGGCGATCTCTTCGTCCGATACGGGAGCAAGCGGCCGGCGGTTCATGCCGGCGGTTCTAGCAGATGCCGAGGCGGCGGCGAAGCAGGCGGCTCAAGCGCCGAGGTCGAGCCTGGTCCCGCGGCTCTCGAGCTCGAAGGCACTCATCGGATCGCGGCGACCGACGGGCGAGCGTGCCGCGAAGATGTCGGGGCCGACAGCCAGATGGATCGCGGCCGCCGGTCGCGGCCCCGTGAACTCGACCGACAACTCCTGGTGGTCCGCGGTCGTGCCTTCGAACATGTCGATCTCCGCTTTCTGCTGGATCTGGCGACAAGGTGACAGGCCGGCGTGAACAATTCCTTGGCGAACAGGGTTAACGTGACGTTACCGAGGGGATTGCAGGGTCGTCCCCCCGGCGAGGCCGGCCAACTGACGGAACCGGCAGGCGCCCCGCCGGCCCGTCAGGCAGCCCTTCAAGCGGCGATGTCGATGATCTGGCCGCGCGCCACCGACGACCCCGCGACGCTCTGCAGGTCGCCGAGGCCGGCCCCGGCCTGGCCCGGAAGACTGCCCGTCGCGCCGACCGGCTTGGCCGCCGGCGGCGGTGGCGGCGCGCTCTGCTTGGCCGAGAAGGTCGGCTGGATCTGACCGATCGCGCCGGTCGCACTGGTTACCATTTTCGGATCTCCCCATCCGTCGATGAGCCGGCAGAATGACGGACGGGAATGAACGAACCCTTGGCGAATAAGGTGAAGGCCGGTTTACCATTCCGGCTTCCTTCCGACGGCCCTCGCACACGACGGCCCTCACACACGGCGGCCCATGCCCACGACGGATCACCCCCCATGACCCGAAACCTGCCCGCCATCGACGGCGACCGATTCTGGAACACCATCCTGGCCTCGGCCGAGATCGGAGCGGGCCCGCACGGCGGCCTGGCGCGCCTGACCCTGTCCGAGGCCGACGGCCGGATGCGCGACCTGTTCCGCTCCTGGGCCGAGGAGGCCGGCTACGGCGTCACGGTCGACCGGCTCGGCAACACCTTCGTTCGCCGCCCCGGCACCGACGACACGCTGCCGCCGGTGCTGGTCGGCAGCCACCTCGACACCCAGGCCGCCGGCGGCCGGTTCGACGGCATCGTCGGGGTGATGGCCGGGCTGGAGATCCTGCGCGCCCTCGACGATGCCGGGATCCGGACCCGCCGCGCCATCGAGGTGGTCAACTGGACCAACGAGGAAGGCGGCCGGTTCCCGCCGCCGATGCTGTGCTCCGGCGTGTTCGCCGGGCTGCACGACCTGGACTGGGCGCTGTCCCGGCCCGACCAGGCCGGCGTCACCGTGGCCGAGGCGCTCGACGCCATCGGCTGGGCCGGCGACGCCCCGGTCGGCGGCCGCACCATCGACAGCTATTTCGAGATCCACATCGAGCAGGGCCCGCAGCTCTGGGAGGCCGGCCTCCCGCTCGGCATCGTCACCGCCCCTTACCTGGCGCGCGGCATGCGGATCGAGGTGACCGGCGAGAACGCCCACAGCGGCCCGACCCCGATGGCCCGGCGCAAGAACGCACTGGTCGGGGCCGCCGCGGTCGCGATCATGGTCAACCGGGTCGGCCACGACTATGCCGACCGCGAGGGCAAGTCGACGGTGGCGCGGATCGAGGCGTCGCCGAACATCCCCGGCATCATCTCCGACAAGGCCACGCTGTTCGTCGACTTCCGCAGCCCCGACCCGCAGCTGACCGCCGAGATGGAGGAGCGGATCCGCGCCGCCCTGCCCGGCTGCGGCGCCGAGACCAACACCGAGGTCGCGGTCGCCGACGCCTGGACCTTCGGCGAGACCTCGTTCGACCCGGAGCTGATCGAGCTGGTGCGACGCACCGCCGGCGACCTCGGCGTGCCCTATCGCGAGATGATGAGCCAGGCCGGGCACGACGCCTATCACATTGCCCGGATCGCGCCGGCCGTGCTGCTGTTCACGCCGTGCGACGAGGGTATCAGCCACAACGAGGCGGAGAACACCCGGCTCGAGGACCAGTTGCCCGGCCTGCAGGTGCTGTTCGGCGCCGTACTGGCCAGGGCGGACCATTAGGTGACCGACTCATAAAACCGCATCCAGATTCGAGAAGCGGCGAGTTTGACGAGGGCGAGGTAGTTGGCGTCGTGCTTTTCGTAGCGCGTGGCGACGGCCCGGAAGTGTTTGAGCTTG
>Ga0070728_10001847_pt1 | contig 29112 bp, 23 predicted proteins | sample tdDd471_FD_66723 | JGI IMG/M metagenome (GOLD analysis project Ga0070728, IMG submission 66723) | Marine sediment microbial communities from the Atlantic coast under amendment with organic carbon and nitrate - tdDd47.1 | ecosystem: Environmental > Aquatic > Marine > Coastal > Sediment | place...
ACGGAGTGTTGCTGATTCCTAGGACCTCCAACCCAGGCACAGCCCGCCGCGGATCGTGGCGGAGAGGCGAAGAACTGCGCCCCGGGGCAGCTCGGCCCCCCGCGCCCCCCTCAATCTCGTTCCGCACGTGGCCCTCGGCGGTGAGAACGTTAGAATCTGCCCCCTATGGAGTGGAAATCCTTTCCCGCCCACGCCGCCTCGCGCAAGACAGATGCGCTGGTCCGGTTCGTTCGGGCGGACACCTCGATCAAGCTTCCCGACCCCGACCTGCAGAAGGCTGCCCGAGCCGCCGCAAAAGCCGGAGAATTCGCAGGGAAGCCGAATCAAACAGCCCTGATCCACGGTGGGACGGGCGGTAAGCGTGCGCTTCTCGTGGGGCTCGGCGGAGCGGCCGACGACGACCACGAGGCCCTGCGGACCGCAGCCGGCTTCGCGGCAAGAGCCCTCGACGCACGCGGCGTCGCCCGCGCCACCTTCCTGATCGACGACGCCGCCGAGGCGTGCGCGATCGTGGAAGGCGTAGGCCTCGGCATGTACCGCTTCGACCAGTACCGCAACCAGGCGGACGCGCCGACCCTGACACGGGGTGTCGTGTGCCCGGCGGACGGACGCATCAGCGGGCTCGCAAAGCCGGTGGGGGAGTCGGCGGCCATCGTCGCTGCCGTCGGATTCGCGCGCGATCTCGGGAACCTGCCCGGCAACATCTGCACGCCGGCGTTCCTGGGCCGCGAAGCACGCAAGCTCGCCAGCGCCAAGCTCAAGGTCAACGTCTACGGGCGCGCGGACATCAAGCGCATGCGCATGGGCGCGTTCAGTGCCGTGGCGCAGGGATCCAAGAACGAACCCAAGCTCGTGGAGTTCCGCTACCGTGGCGCGGGCACCAACAAGAAGACACTCACGTTTGTGGGCAAGGGCGTCACGTTCGACACGGGCGGCATCTCCATCAAGCCGCCGCCGGGCATGGAAGACATGAAGTTCGACATGGGTGGCGGCGCTGCCGTGTTCGGATTCATGCACCTCGTCGCTGCCCTCCAGCCCAAGGTCAACATCCACGCCCTTGTTCCGGCGACAGACAACATGCCGGACGGCGCGGCGTATCGGCCGGGCGACATCCTCACGGCGCGCAATGGCAAGACCATCGAGGTTCACTCCACCGATGCGGAGGGCCGGCTGCTGCTCTGCGATGCGCTCGCTTACGCTGCCGAGAAGAAGCCCCAATGCATCGTGGATCTGGCGACGCTGACCGGCGCCTGCGTGGTCGCGTTGGCCGACGCAGCGTGCGGCCTGTTCGGCAACGACGACGATCTCATCGCCGCCTTCCGCTCCGCCAGCGCGTCCAGCGGCGAGTCGGCGTGGCACATGCCGATCTATCCGCGCTACACCGAGATGATGCGTGGCACGTACGCCGATCTGCAGAACTCGGGCAGCCGGTGGGGCGGTGCCTGCACGGCCGCCGCCTTCCTCCAGGAGTTCGTGGCGGACCAGCCCTGGGTGCACCTCGACATCGCGGGTGTCGCCTGGGCGGACGCCACCAAGGGTTATCGAAGCAAGGGCGCCACCGGATACGGCGTAAGGCTGCTGTGGGAGTTCCTGAAGAGTCGACGCTAGCCTCCGGTGCCTCGCCCGCACGACGTCCGCTGCTTGCACTGCTGGACGCCGCGCGTGGCCACAAGGTGTCGTACATCCAGGTCCACAACAACCCGGACCCGGATGCGATCAGCTCGGCGGTGGGCCTCCGTTTCCTCTACGAGAGATTCCTCGGCATCTCGTCGCGCATCATCTTCGGCGGCATCGTCGGGCGCGCCGAGAATCGCGCCATGCTGCGCCTTCTCGGCATCCAACTCGTCCCGGTCAGCAAGGTCGACTACACCGAGTGCGATCTGCTTTCGCTGGTCGACACGCAACCGGGGGCGGGTCACACCGACATGCCTACGGGACGCGTGCCGGAAGTGGTCATCGATCACCATCCGCCCCGCAAGGAGTCCGAGGGCGCGCGCTATCTCGACGTCGGCCGCCCCGTCGGCGCCACGGCGACGATCATTGGCGAACTCATCCTGCGCAATCACATCCGCCTGCCGCGGGACGTCGCAACAGCGCTGATGTACGGCATCAAGTCGGATACGCACGACCTCTCGCAGGAGGCGACTCCGACCGATCTGGCCGTCTACCAGATGCTGTTCGGGTACGGCGACACCGCGCTGCTGGCGCAGATCGAAAACGCGCGTGTTCCGCGTTCGTACTACGCCGTCTATCAACGCGCCATCGAGAACGCGATGATCTACGACTTCGCCAGCGTGTCGCATCTGGGCCGCATCGACAATCCGGACCTGGTGGCGGAGATGGCGGACTTCATTCTGCGCTGCGAGGATCTGAAGTGGAGTCTCGTAACCGGCATCTACGAGAACACGCTGCACCTGAGCCTGCGCGGAAACTCGAAGGGCGCGCACGCCGGACGCATCGCTCGCAAGGCCGTGGGCGTGATGGGATCGGCCGGAGGCCACGGCCAGATGGCCGGCGGACAGATCCCGCTCGGAGAGTGCGACAAGGCGACGCGTCGCAAGATCATCGACGCGGTCACGAACCTGTTCCTCGACGCCATCAAGGCCAAGAAATCGCTCATGATGTCGCTCACCGACAATTCCCTCGTGGAGGAAACCGACACCTCGGTTGACGGAGATTAGCGATGGGGGATCTGCAATACCCGCCGCTGGGGGGCGAGCCCGATACCACCAACTCCCCCTTCGCCGTCGTCATCCCGATCCCCTACGAGCGCACCACGACGTATCGCAAGGGAACCGCCAAGGGGCCCGCCGCACTGCTCGCCGCATCCACGCAGGTCGAGCTGTACGACGAGGAGATGCGCCTCGCGCCGCTTGCGCGCGGCGTCGCGACTCTGGAGCCCGTCGTCTGCGAAGACATGCCGGACGTCCTCGCAGGCCAGCTGGAGGCTCTTTGCCTTCCGCACTATCACGAAGGACGCCTCGTCGTCGGACTGGGGGGCGAGCACTCGGTGAGCCTCGGTCCGATCCGCGCCGCCGCGGATGTGCACGGTCCCATCGGGATTCTGCAGATTGATGCGCATCCCGACTTGCGCAACGAGTACGAGGGGACGCACTACGGGCATGGCTGCGTCATGCGTCGTGTCCTCGATCTGACCACGGTGACGGCTCTGGTCGGCGTCGGACTGCGCGCCGTGTCGGAAGACGATCACGCCGTGATTACCGCAGACGACCGGGTCAAGCCGTTCTACGCATACGAGCTCGCCGCGCGCCCGCGCAAGGAGTGGATTCGTGCGGTGATCGAGGAGCTCCCCGACACCGTGTACATCAGCTTCGACCTCGACGGCTTCGATCCTTCGGTGGTCCCGGGCACAGGAACGCCGGAACCGGGCGGTCTCGGTTGGTGGGACGCACTTGCATTGCTCCGCGGCGTTTTTGCCGAACGCAAGGTGGTGGGGTTCGACGTCGTTGAGCTTTTGCCGGAACCGCCGTCGTGCGTGTCCGACTTCGCGGCGGCGCGACTCGTCTTCAAAATGCTCGCCTACTCCGAGGCCGCACGTTGAAGTTGCGCTTCGCAGCAGACGGCATCGAGGTCGCGGACGGGCTGTTCTGGCTCGACGCGACCAAGCCGAAAGCGTTGGGCGTGATCAGCCACGCGCACGGGGACCACAGCGGACGCCACGAGACAATCGTGTGCACGCGAGAGACCGGCGCGTTCCACCGGCAGCGCAGCGGACACCGCGGCAAGTACATCGAACTCTCGTTCGGCGAGCCGTGGCGCGTTGGCGATGTCGAGATCGTGCTTTGGTCGGCGGGTCACATTCTCGGATCCGCCATGGTGGAGATGCGCGGCCCGGAAGGGACGACGTTGTATACGGGCGACTTTCGGATGTCCGGTGGACTGACCTGTCCGCCCGCGCATCCCGTGCCCGCGGATGCCCTGATCACGGAAGCGACATTCGGAGTGCCGCAGCATCGGCATCCTCCGGCGGATGAGAGCCGTGCGGAACTCGTCCAGTTCGCCCGGGACTGCCTCGATGGGGGGCGCACGCCGATCTTCATGGCGTATGCGCTCGGGAAGGGACAGGAGGTACTTGCCGCGCTGACGCAGGCGGGCATTCCCGTGGCAGCGCACGGTTCGATCTGGAACCTGTTACGCCCCTATCGAGACGCCGGAGTTCGTTTTCCGGGGGGGCGACGCCTGAGCCGCAACGGTTCACGCCAGTGTGCCGTGATTGCACCGCCCCGCTGGGCCGATTCCGCTCCCGTTCGGGGGACCGGCGAAGTTTCGGTGTGCGCGATCACCGGGTGGGGAAACATGGCGCAACGGCCTGGCATCGACAAGACGATCGTCCTGTCGGATCACGCGGACTATGACCAGCTGGTTCAGCTCGTGACGGCGGTCGCGCCGAAGCACGTCTACACGCTGCACGGCTACGCGAAGGAGTTCGCCGAGGACCTCCGGCAGCGAGGGTTCAACGCGGAGGCCGTGCCCGGGCACAGCGGCCCGGCGGACGGCGAGATCCCCGGGATGTTCAAACCTCGCGGCTCTGGTCGATAGTCCCACACAAGTCGTCAGCCGTGGGAAGGCACTGCGTGCCTTTGCACGGTTCACTCCAGAGTCGAACACGAGGATCAGCCGCGAGCATCGTGACTTGCGCGAGCGGACTCTCGACTGCGCGCTCTGGTCGATAGTCCCACACAAGTCGCCAGCCCCTGCTCCCGGACCCCGGTCGTATCTGACGCCCGGCGGGTCCGGCCGTGTCACGGGTGCCACGGGAGAGCCGGATGTTGCGTGCCGTGGTTCACCACTGAAAGGCTCGCAGTCCCTTTTGGCGGCTGACGCGGGGCGGGAATCACTGCCAGCACGCGCTATGTTGCGCGCCACGGTGTCGGCGCAGACTGCGCCTGCGCGCCCCACCGAGCTTGCACAACATAACCACCCTTATCGGACATGGGGCGGAGACGGGCCTGAACCGGGGATTTCCGCCGGATGGCGCCCGGGAAGCGGCCCAACGACGTACCGGGGCGTTGGTATGGTGCATGGATGGCGCAGCCCGAACCTTTCCGTGAGCTTGCCGATTCGATTCTGGATCGCTTCCGATCCCAGCGCCGCGTGCTCTCCTTCTGGGAGTTCCTCGACGAGGTTCGCACGCATCCATATCTCCGCCTCCGGTCCGCCGCGCAGTACGTCCGGGACATGCTGGAGCACTTCGAAGTGGACGAGATCGATGTCTTCGGTCGCAACGTTCTCCGCCCGCGGATCTTCGATGGTCTGCCGGACGACCCCGAGGAGCGGCGAGTTGTCGGGCAGGAGTTCGCGACCGACGCGATCTACCGGATCCTGCGCAACTTCGCCCTGGAGGGCCACGCCGACAAGCTGGTCCTGATGCACGGCCCCAACGGCTCGGCGAAGTCGACTATCGCCGACATGCTGTTCAAGGGGCTCGAGGCGTACTCGGTCACCCCGGAGGGCGCGCTCTACAGGTTCTCCTGGATCTTCCCGAAGTCAGGCTCGCGCGACGACGTCGGCAGCCTCGGATTCGCGGGCACGCGTGCGGACGTCCCCGATGACGATTTGGCGAGTTTTGCCTACGTCGATCCCGCCGATGTCGCATCCACCGTTGCGTCGGACATGAGGACGAACCCGTTCCTTCTGGTTCCGCGATCGCAGCGTCGCGAGTTCCTGTACGAGGCGTGCGGAGGCGAACCGGACTTCCCGCATCGCCGCATGCTCACCGCCGCCATGGGCACGAAAAGCAACGACATCTACGAGGCGCTCCTGACCGCGTACCAGGGCGACTGGAAGAAGGTGATGCGCCACATTCGCGTGGAGCGATTCGCCATCAGCCGTCGCTATCGCTCTTCTGCCGTCACCATCGAGCCGCAACAGGCGAACATCGATGCAGACTCGCGCCAGGTCACCGCGGACTTCAATCTCGCGAACCTACCGCCGTCCTTGCAGAACCTGCGCCTGTTCGAAGTCACCGGTGATCTCGTCGACGCCAATCGTGGCCTGCTCGAATACAGCGACTTCCTCAAGCGTCCGGCGGAGCTCAACAAGTACCTGCTCACAACCACCGAGCGCGGCACCGTTCGCATGCCCGGAGCCTTGGCCTACCTTGACCTCGTCATGGTGGGCTCGGCGAACGAAAAACACCTGGACGCGTTCAAAGGCGAGCCGTACTTCACGTCGTTCAAGGGACGCATCGAACTCGTCACGGTCCCCTACCTGCTGCGCTACCAGCAGGAGATCGAGATCTACCGCGATCAGGTCGACAGCATTTCACGCAGAATGACCATCGCGCCGCATGCCGCGCGCGTGGCTGGTCTGTGGGCGGTTCTCACGCGACTGTGGAGGCCCGATCCCGCCCACTACAGCGAGCCCGTGAAGAGCGTCATCCCGAGGCTGACACCACTTGCGAAGGCGCTGCTCTATCAGGGCCGTGATCCGGCGGAGCTGGAGAATCTCGCCGCGGAGGACGTGCGTCTGCTGCGCGACCACCTGGACGAGATTGCTGCGGAATGGCGCGACGGTCCCATCTACGAGGGCCGCTTCGGAGCCTCGGCGAGGGAGATGAAGACGATCCTGCTCGACGCGTCGCACCGCGTGAGCACGGGGTGCTTCACCCCCATGCTGGTTCTCGCCGAACTGCGCAATCTCGTCAAAGACAAGTCGCTGTACGACTTCCTGAAGCTGGAGCCCAAAGGGGACTACAACGACCCGGCGAAATTCGTCGACGACGTGGAGCGGGCAACGGTTCGTCAGGTTCGCCGCGAGTTACAGGACTCGATGGCGCTCGTCGACGAGGAGCAGTACGACCGCCGTTTCGAGGAGTACTTCGCCCACGCGATTGCGCTCGCGCGCGGCGCGACGCTCCGCGACCCGCATACCGGCGAGAACCGCGAGCCCGACGAAAAAGTCCTCGCCGGCGTCGAGAGCCTTGTCGAAACCGGCGACGATGTGCGCCTGTTCCGGAGCGAACTCATCGCACGGATTGGCGCGCACTCGGTGAACCGTCCCGGCGAGAAGGTCCCGTACCGCCAACTGTTCCCCGATATCCTCCGCGCGCTCAAAGAGGCGTTCTACGAGAGCCGGAAGGACGCGGTGACGGACATTGAGGCCGACATCCAGGCCATCGGGACGCCCGCTTGGGACAAGCTCTCCCCGGAAAAGCAGGAACAGGTCGAGCGCACTCTGGAGAACATGGACTCCCGGTACGGTTACACGCGCGAATGCGCGCTTGAGGTGCTCGGCCACGTGCTGGTGAAAGCGACGGAGTAGGACCGGGGTCACGCGCGGGCGCGCAGCCAGCGGTCGATGATCCAGCACCCGAGTGCGATCGCGACGACTCCGACGATCGTGACCCACCAAGCGCGCGACGTGCGCTCGGCGAACCGTTCGCGCAACGCTCGCTGTTCGCGAGCCCACTCGACCCAGTCCTGCCGACCCACTTCCTCCGCGCGCTTCTCAATGGCGGCGTAGTCTTGCCGAACCCAATGGAACTGGAGCTCGGCGACGACGCATTCGTCGCGCAGAGGCTGAGGAAGCGCTCGCACCCTGCGTAACCCGCGCGCCTCTTCGCCGGCCCAAATGCAGGTTTCCGTGTAGTCGTCCACCAGCGGCTTGCTCTTGAGGTGCGCTTCGAGAAACTCGATCGCCGGCATGTACCCGCCGACGCGCTGCCGGTCGCGAGCTACGCCGCGTACGGATCGGCGCCAGAGATTCTGGAATCGCTCATTCTGCTCGTCCACCTCGGGCCCGGCCTGCAGAACCTCGTAGGCCTTCTCGAACTGCTCCATTTCCACGAGTTCCGTAACCTGGTCGTAGTCGACGTCCGCCATCGCGACGGCAACGAGGAGGAACCACGCGATGGCGATCTTCATTCGACCAACAACATGTCGCGCGTCGTGAGGCTCTCCACGGGACAGTGATCGTCCGTGAACACGTGGTCGCCGGGAATGTGGAGGGCGAAACTCCAGACGGCGTCCAGTCGCGTGCCGGGAGGCGGCGGCGGCGCATTGCGGTTGCGCGCGGCGATGAGGAGTACGTTCAGTGTTCCCGCCAACGGCGCGCGATACACCGGTCCATCGAAGCCCGCATGCATCGTGTCGGCGATGGTGTTGACGAGCGCCCCACCGGGCCGCAACGTCCCGAGATTGGCGAACAGGATGCCGCCCTCGCGTAACTTCGACTTCGACAGGGCGAAGAACTCACGCGTAGCGAGAGCTGCCGGCATGGAGACCTGACGCGCATAGGCGTCCAGCAGGATGGCGTCGTACGTGCCGTCCTGCGAGCGGTTCAGAAACGTACGTCCGTCCTCGTGGAAGATGCGGACGTAGGGGCGATCCCCCAGGCCCATGGTCCGGCGTGCCGCTTCGGTCACGCGAGGGTCGATTTCGATGGCGTCGATCGCGAATTCGGTCAGCGGGTTGTGGAGGACCAGCAGGTCCGCCATCGTCCCGGCGGCGTTTCCGACGATGCAGACGCGAATCTTCTCCGTCGCACCCACCCACGCAGGGATGCGAGCGAACGCGTCATAGTACGCGCCGGTCCACGGCGACTCCTTGTTGACCTGCATCGAGTGGTAGGTACCCATGCCCTCATCGAACGCAAGCCAGCGAACTCGCTTCTCATTCGGATCGTCCGGGTTCTGCTTCGGACGATCGACAACGCGGATCAACTGATACGGCGACTCGATCGCGAGAACCAGCGTGCTTCCCTCCGGTGGAAGCGTGGACCATGGCGCTTCGAAGCCGACGAACGGAAGCAACGCCAGGACACCGAGTGTTGCAGCCGCTTTCCAGTTTCGCGAACCGCTCCAGAGCAACCCTGCACTCAGGAGCATCAACGCGCCGCTCGCCAAACGCACCGTGGCGCGTGCGCCGAAAAACTCCACCAAGACGAACGTCGTGAGATAGATCCCCGCCAACGAGCCGATGGTCCCGACCGAGAAGATCAGGCCACTCGCTCGCCCCACCGGCCAATGCCGCGAAGCGCGTTGCACCATCAGCGGTGTTGCCATACCGAGTGCAATCAGCGGCGGCCCGAACAGGACCACGCTGGCAGCGAGTGACTGCGCGAAGAAAGCGCGCAGCGCTCCGTCCGGGGTGTACTCCTCCGGCCCCGCGAGCCATGCGCAGAAGGCCGGACCGAACCACGAAACGAGGAACCCGTACAGGCCGGCGAAACCGATGACCGATGCCAGTGGGCGCGTGGTCGTGGTCACATCCGCCCAGCGACCGCCCCACGCATAGCCGATAGCCAGTGCGCCGAGGATCACCCCGATCACATTGGCCCAAACGTAGATCGTCTGCCCGAAGTACGCCCGGAACAGATTCGGAGCGGCGAACTCGAACACCATGACCGCGCATCCGGTCAGAAACGCGAGTGCGGGCCAGCCCCAGCGGTTCACGCGTCCCTATCCGTCCGTGCGTGGATCAAGTTCGTCGAACAAGAAGATCGCTACTTCTCGCCAGCGCCGGCCGCATCGGAGTCTTCGCCCTCGGCGGCCTCCTCGCCTTCCTTCTCGACCGGTTCCGGCGCGACGCGCGGAACGACGGGGAAGTTCACGTCGATTTCGCCCACGATCGGGAAGGTGAAGAAGCGCCGCGGCATGCAGTACCTCTCGAACAGCTTCCAGTCGCGCTTGACGATCTCGTTCTCCATCACGATGTTGCCGTTGACCTTGACAGTGACGGGCAAGTCGAGATCAACGAGCGGCTCGTAAAGGAAGATCTTGGCGGACTGCGCTTCCGTGATCTTCAGGTCAAGCATGTTGACCGGCTTGTCGTTCACCATCTCGACCGTCGCCTTGAACTCGATCGATCCGCAACGATCACGCAGGGGCATCGCCTGGATCTTTTCCGTCGCGTCGTAGCTGTAGTCCGCGCGCGTCAGCAGAACCGGCATGGGGCCCACGAGCGCCGGGCTCCAATAGAGCCACTTGAACTCGCGCTGCGGCATCGCCAATCCCGCTTTGAGGAAGTTCGCCATCTTCTCCGGGTCGGCACGCAGCGCTCCGTTGGCGTCGCGCTCCACCTGCTCGATGATGAGGTTCTGCGGCTTGCCGGCACGCTCGTAGGCAGCCTTGAGCGCCGCGGCCATCGGTGCGCCGATCTTCTTCCACATCCTCTTGTCGGCGACGTAGTACAGCGGACGACCGTTGAGGTTGTCGAACACCATCGTCTCGTCGTCGTTGATGGGCACCTGCTGCTGATCTTCGCGATCGCGCCAGATGATGCCGGCGCAAAGGTTCGAGTACTGCGATGCGACGTGCATCATGTCGCCGTAGACCTCGATGAACGTGCGCAGTTCGTCGGTGCGGTAGTCCGCGTGCCCGACGCCCAGCGCAAGGAAGACCGTCTGGCGGGCGAAGTCGGGGGCTTTCGCGAAGCTGTAGCCCTCCGGGCGGCCCGTCGGTGCGATGACAATCGCATTGTGGAGCGCCTTCTTCTTCTCGCTCATCCAGTTGTTCCAGACGACGATGCGGCTGCGCTCTTCCGGCGACTTCTTCAGGGCGGGGTGGCGCAGGTTAATCGCGCGGCCATGCATGGTGACGACAAGCGGCAGCCCCTCGTCCATCTTGTGGGGCGCGTAGTCGTCAGGGACCAGCACGGTGTACGCGATGTTGCCGCGGCTGTAGCCGGGCGCGTCCTTACTGCCGTAGTCGAGCGACCCCTTCTTCAGCTTCACCATGCGCTGCAGCGCCAGGGCCTGCCCGGCCTCCAGCGTGTCGATCACAATGCGGGGATGCTTGTAGAGGTCGACTCCCAGATTGGCTTTGCTTTGATCCAGCCATTCGCGCCACTTTTCACGCTCGACTTCGACCTTTCCTTCGCCGGAACCGCGCTTCCCTGCAGCCAGTTCCGCTTCCTGCTCGAAGTACTTACGAGCTCGCTTGACACCGTCCCGCATGGCCTTCGAATTGGCGGAATCCGCCATCAACGCCTTGAACGTGGGACGAGCGGCCGGCTTTTGGGCCGGGTCCTCGTCTTCCGCTCGAGCGAGGCTGCTCAAAACCAGAAACGCAGTCAAAATGATCGTCAGGCGCATGCGGGGCAAACTCCTTCGGGGAGGCAATTAGCGACCGCCGAAGCCATTTGCGCTTCGCGGTCGAATACAGTTCAGAGGCCAATTATCGCACATGGTTCGGGGCTCCGTTCACCTTTCAGCGCCGTGGCCGCCAGGCACCCAGCGCAGGCGATTTCGGAACCATGCCCAGCGCCGAGCCAACCCCGCGTTAGGCCCCGCGGCCGACAATTCCAACCCGCGCGCGAGGTACTCCGCCATACGCGCGTGATCGCCGCGCTCCCAGGCTTTGGTGAACAGATTCTCGAGCGCGTTGAGGTCGCTGGGCGCGATTTCGAGCACGCGTTCCCACATCTCGATCGCAGCGTCCTCCTGCCCCATCCCGTCCTTCAGGATGGCAAAGTCGTTGAGGACATCGTTATCTTCGCTGTCGACTTCCAGGAGTCGCACGAACGCCGCCTCCGCCTCGGCGGACTTGCCGAGGCGACGGGCCATCGCGCAGTAGTTCAACGCCACGTCCCGCGCCGTCGGGTCGATGGCGTGCAGGACGCCGAGCAGGGCGAACGAGCGCGGTACGTCGCGATTGGCCCACGACCAACCGGCGAGCCAGCGAATCGTCTCCCACGAAATCGGGTCGCGGGGATCGTGCTTGAGGGCCGCGCGGGCCAGCGTCTCCGCCTCGTCGATCGCAGCGTACTGCTGCTCACGCGTGCCGTAGTTCATGAGGCAGCGTGCCAGGCGGCGGCGCGCATCGACGTGACGCGGCTCCAGTCGGTATGCGACCTTGAGATCCTCGGCCGCCTCTTTCCACATGCCCAAACCTTCGCGGGCATAGCCGCGGTGCAGGCGGAGCATCAGGTCCTCGGGAGACTCGTCGATTCGCTTGCCGAGCCAGGCGAGAAGCTTGCCGGTCTGCTTGGCGGCGAACGCCGCGCGAAACGAAGCGGCGAGGTCTTGGGCGGCAATCGCTGCATCCAGCGCCTTGCCGTATGCGGATCGAGCTTCGTCTTCCTTGCCCAGCGCCGCGTTGCACTGCGCGATGCGCGTCCAGACAGTCGACGTCTCGCGCTCGTCGCCGGTCAGGGAACTGTAGGCCTTCATGGCCTCGTCGTAGGTTCCCAGTTCGAAGAGCAGATCGGCAGTCATGCGGGACGCCTCCGCAAGACGCGCATATCGCAGCGCATCCTGAAGGTACGCGCGTGCAAAGCTCCCCCCGTTGCGCGCCGTCCCCCAGCACGCCCACGCCGCCAAGCGTGCGATCTCCTTGTTTTCGGGAGCCTTCTCGGCCGCCCTCAGAAGCGGATCGATTGCGCCTTCGTACTCGCGCAGCGCGACCAGCGCCTTTCCGGATACCAGCAACGCTTCCACGGCGGCACCCTCGCCATCCGCCAGGTCCCCGAGTAGCTCCAGCGCCTGCTCCGGTTGGCCCGCCTTCAGCGCAGCCTGCGCGCCCGCGAGATCGCCGGCCAGGAAGAAGAAGAGAAGTCCGATGACACTCATCACTTCTCCGCGAGGGAGATCTCCTGCTCCTCGACCAGCGTGCCCTTGCGCATGGGCCACGACCAGTTCAGGTGGTAATACAACCGCAAGCGGACGCGACCGTTTTTCGCCCCCTCGGGAATGGAAAACTCGGAGTCGCGCCAGTTGTCCTTGCCGAGCGTCCCCGCCGGCGGAATCTGCGTCGGCTCGCGCTGCTCGTGACGATAAAAGAGCCGAATCACGTCCATGTTGACCTCGAGATCGGAGACCTCGCGCTGCGTGAGCGGATCCATCGTGGTGACACGAACGGGTTGACCGTATTCGTCGAAGAACGCGATCCGCACATAGATCGCGCGGTGGCGTGCATCGGTCGGCACCTTGTGGCCTGCACCAGCGTTCGTGATACGAACCTTGATGAGCTCACCTTCGCGCTGGGAGTCCATGCGCAACGCCTTTTGCAGCATCCGCTTGGAGTGTCCGCCGGGCCAACCGTGCGCCATACGCGCAACCGGGGGACCGCCCGTGACGACCGGCGCCACGATTTCCTGCATGTGGCAGGAAAGGCAGGTCATGTCTTCTTCGCGCGCGTACTTGGAGCCGAGGAACTCGTCGGAGGTTCCGTGGAGGTTGTGGCAGACGCCGCAGTACTTCGCCGTTTCCTCCTGCGCCCCGCTGCGGGCCATGCGAGCGTCGTAGACCGGGCCGCAGTCCGGCTCGCGACCGGCTACCGCCTGGTGCGTCTTGCTCGGCCCGGCGACGTGGTTGCCGCGTCGGTGGCAGGTAATGCAGTTGATGCCGCTTTCGCGATTCTCGCCGCGGGATTCCGCGGGGGAATCGAGACCCGTCTCGAGGACCGGACGCGGAGCGTGGCAGGAAAAGCAATTCGGATCGGTGTGGTTGTTCGACAGCTCGGTATAGAGCTCGCCGACCCAGGCCAGCGAGTGGCGATCCGCTTCCCACTCGGCGTAGATCTCCTCGTGGCAAGCCTTGCAGTTCTCGTTCGAGTCGAGCACACCCGGCTTGGCGGGCGGCACGTTGGCAGGAACCGTCGTCGGATCGTTCGCGGCGACCTGCTCCGACTGCTCCTCCTGCGGAGGATCGGACTGCAGCGCGTACAGGAAGAGTGCTGCGCCCGCGAGCATGATGCCCACGAGCGCGAGACGCTGGATCAGACTCACCGGTCCTCCTTCACGATCGGTCGCGCTGTCGCCGGCGGCGTCAAGGCGATCGAGGTTCCCATGGCGAGCGCATGGTCGTGACGCGCGGTCACCACCGAGTTTCCAATCGCGACCCGACAGTGCCACGGGCCGCCGGCGAACTCGCAGCCGACGACAGTGCCGCGTACGGGGCCGTCGCCCAGGCGAATCTCGTCCGGGCGCAGCGCGAGAAGCACCGCTCCTTCCGCACCATCGTTCACCATCAACGCACCGAGATCGGTCTGCGCGTACCCATCCGCATCGACTTGGCCGGAAATCAGCGCCGCGTCCCCCAGGAACTCCGCCGCAAACGCGCTCGTAGGACGCCCTGTCAGGTCATCCGGGGTTCCGCACGCGACGAGCTCTCCCTGGCGCAGCACGCCGATTCGATCCGCCATCAGATACGCGTCGGTGCGATCGTGGGTGATCAGGATGGTCGTCATGCCGTGGCGCGCATGCAGGTCGAGGACGAGCCGTGCCATCTCGCGCCGGAGCCGCGCATCGAGATCGCTGAACGGCTCGTCGAGCAGCAGCAAGCCCGGGCGACGGACCAGCGCACGAGCCAAGGCGACCCGCTGACGCTCGCCGCCGCTCAGTTCCGCGGGCTTGCGCGACAGAAAGCCATCGATGTGCAGTTCCTCGGTGACCTCGCGCACGCGCTGGGCGCGTTCGGCGACGTCCGGCACTTCGCGATCGAGCCCCATCGCGATGTTGCCGCGCACGGTGAGGTGCGGCCACAGCGCCAGCCCCTGGAACACGAACCCGAGCCCCCGCTGATGCGCCGGGACGCCGGACACGTCGCGATCTTGCAACACCACGCTTCCGCGATCGGGGCGCACGAGACCGGCGAGAATGCGAAGGAGCGTCGATTTGCCGCTGCCGCTCGGCCCGAGCAGCACAAAGCGCTCGCCCTCCGCCACGGACCATTCGTCCAGATTCAGCACGGTTTTTCCGCCGTACGACTTGGACAGATCGCGAACTTCAACGGCAGGCATTAGGCGCCCCTTAGAAAGAAACGGGCCAATGACGGGCCGGGTGCGTTATCTCTGCGAAGCGTATTCATTGGATGACAGTGTGGGTACCGAAACGTAACGAAGGTCAACCCTGACGAAACGCTTCGGCCGCCGCGCGCCGCGCCTCTTCGGGATCCGTCGCGGAGGAATCGAGCTGGCGAGCCCCCCACGCCTCCAGCGCATCCTCGGCGGCTTGACGTTCGATCTGCTCGCCGGCGACAAAGATCTCCAGCACAGGTTCCAGCGCGGAAGATTCCCCCAAACGCAGCAGCGAACTCCACATCGCCGCCTTCGCCGCCGGCAGTAACTCGGACTGAACGGTGTCCATCAAAGCTGCCTTGGCCGTGTCGCCTCCGCTCCGTCCCAGATAGCGCGCCGCAGCGGCCCGCACCTCCGGATCGGAGTCCTTCAATCGCGGCACGATCAGGGCGCCCGACTTGGACTCTCCGACCAGTCGCAATGCATCGATCGCCTCCGCTCGCGCATCCGCGTCCTTCGAGTTGAGAACCGTCAACAGGGCCGGTGCCGCCGAGATGTGTCCGATGCGACCCATCATGTAGGCGGCCTGTCGCTGCGTAACGCCCCGCTCGCTCCGCAGCTCTTCCTCGAGTTGCGCGAGCGCCGGGCGACCGACGCGGTCGAGCACCCGGTGAGCGATGAGTCGGTTGTTCATCGAGCGTCCCGAAAGCCAGGCGATCACACGCCCACACTCCCGCCGGAAGATCTCATTCTTGGCATCGAACGGACGCGCGTCCTCCCGTTCGGCGCGCGTCGCGCGGAGCTTGGTTCGCCACGCTTCCGCCTGTGCGTTGCGATCCGCGTACGAGCCGTTGTAGTGGAACGGGAGGTCGAATCCGGTTTCGCGCCGCAGGATCGCGTAGGCGTCGATCAGGACGCGAATCCGATCCCGTCGCTTCATCTGCTCAACCAGATCCTCCTCGACCGCGAACAACCCCATGGCGAGCAGCGCCTCGCAAATCTGCGCGTCAATCGTGAAGTACTCGACGTTGCGCTCTTCTCGAGCGAGCGCGGCGATGTTGTCATTGGGATTGACCTTCGACAGCGATTCGATCAGCGCGATCGCCGTGGCGGGGTCCTTCATCCGCGTCAGGCCCACGGCGGCATACAGACGACGTGGACCGTCGCGCTGGGGCTCCGGACTCGGTGCCTGCAGGACGCCGATGAGGGCCTCCCGCGCACGCACTCCACCAATCTCCCCGAGTGCCACGCACGCATGGGCGTACAGCTCCTCGTCCTCGCCCTTGGCAAGGGCGTCGATCAGGGGCTCCACGGCGCCCAGAGAAACCACCTCCTCCAGCGCAGCCTGATCCGCAAGCTTCGGAAGGAGTTCGCGAGTGCGAGCGACGGCGGCGGGATCGGAGGGCCGCGGAGCGACGGTCGGCCCGTCCGGCTTCGATGTTTTGGGGTCCGGGGTTTTCGAGTTGCCATCCCCGCACGCGAGGCAGCAGGCGAGGGCGACGACGGCCAAGAGAAGTCTCATCTGCCCTCATCCTCCGCAAGCGGCTTGCCGTTCGGAAGCGGAAACTGTTTCAGGATGAACGCGCGAGCCGCCTCCTCGTCGCCGACGCGGCCTTCCAGCTGCGCGTCCTTCAGGCTTTCGAGCATCGTCGTGAACCTGGGGCCAGGCTGGAAGCCCATCGCGATCAGGTCGCGGCCGGTGATCAGGGGCTCGATCGGCGGCGGCTCTGCGTCGAGCAGCGCCTTCTGCTCCCGAGCCCACGCATGCAGCGAAAGGTCGTTGTGGCAGGCGGAGCAGTCGAGCCGGTGCAGCTCCAGATGGAGGTCGAAATCGTCCTGCAGCAGGAAGCGGCGTTTGCGCGCCTCGCGCATTTTGGGCAGCGCGGGCCAAACCATGTGCTTGGCGACCAGGCACTCGACCTCCTCGATCGTGCGGCGCGGGAAGCGGAGGCGCTCCATCACATCCACCGCCATGCGGGCGCCTTCCGACTCGTGACCGAAGAACGCGCGGCGCCCGCTCTCCGTCGTCATGACCGTCGGGGCCTTGCCGATGTCGTGCAGGAGCGCGGCCCAAGCCAACGCTTCGCCCCCTCCCTGTATGCCGTCCATCAGCATGCGCGTGTGGGTGAATACGTCGCCTTCCGGGTGATAGGGCGTGTCGTGCGCAAGCTCGACGAGCGCGGCGACCTCGGGCAGCACGAGCGCCAGAAGCCCGGTCTCGTGCAGCAGCCCGAGACCGCGTCCGCCACGCCCGGAGACGAACATCTTGGTCAGCTCGACTCGAATGCGTTCGGCCGACACATCGGTGATTCCCGCATGCTCGGCTTCAATCGCGGCGCGCGTCGGCCGGTCGATCACGAAATCGAGCACCGTTGCGAATCGGAGCGCGCGCAGCATGCGCAAGCGGTCTTCACGGAAGCGCTCCAGCGGATCGCCGATCGCGCGGACGAGACCGCGCTGAAGGTCTTCTTGTCCTCCCACGAAGTCGAGCACCTCCCCGCTGATGGGGTCCTCGAACATGCCATTGATCGTGAAGTCGCGGCGGGCGGCATCCGCGCGCGCGTCCGCGAAGCGCACCGTCTCCGGATGACGACCGTCCGCGATCCCGAGATCCTCGCGGAAGGTGGCCACCTCCACTTGCGACTCCCCCATGACCACCAGCACCACACCGAACGCCGCTCCAACACCAACGGTCCGCTCGAACAGCGCCTGCACTTCGTCCGGTGTCGCGGACGTGGCGACGTCGAAGTCGGAAATCGCGCGCCCCAACAATCGATCGCGGACGCAGCCGCCCGCGAACAGGGCATCGTGACCCGCTGCGCGCAGGGTCACCACGACTTCGATCGCGATCGCTCGGTCCGACATCGCGCCTATTGGTACCGCAAACTCTCGAAGCGTGCCGTCAGTTCGCGCCCTTCGGCACGCAGATCCTCGGGCAGCGTCGCGAGAAACTCGCGCGGCGTTTGACTGCGCTTGCGCCGATACCCGCGCACCGCGCACTGCTTGAGCCAGCGCGCGTAGAACGCCAGCGTCCGCACAGCCACTCCGCGAGGAGCCCCGATCCGCAACGGACTTGCCCGGCCGCGACGCCACGTCGAGCGCCCCCACACGAACACGGTCCACAACAACAGCAGCCCGCCCAGCCAGAGGAACGGGTTTCCGTCGAAGCCACGCCAGACGCGCTGGCGGAATCGCGCCTGGTCCGCCCGATCGAATGCGAACGGATTGCGCCAGTCGATCAGGGGCGGCGCTTCCGCCTGACCCTCACCGCGCCCGCCGATGCCGAGCTCGGCCGCGTTTTCGTCGGATACCGACCCCGCGACCGGGGTCGGATCGACCGCTCGCCGGTCGGGCGGGGTGAAGTCGAACGCGACCCAACCATGATCCCGGCAAAGGATCTCCACCCAGGCATGCGCGTTGGAGTACTGAGCGCGGTAGCGGCCCTTGCCCTTCTCCGGAGAATCGCGCCGGAGACGCATGCCGCCGGCCACGCGTGCGGGCACGCCGTAGAGCCGGAGCATCAGGCACGCGGCCGCCGCGTAGAGCTCGCAATGACCCTCCCGGCGATCGAGAAACGCGAGCAACGGATCGGTGTCCAACGGGAGCGCCGGCGGCAAGTGGAGTGTGTAGCGGAAGTTGTTTTGCGTGAAGTAGCGCTCAATCGCGGTGACATGATCGAGGACACCCACGCCGGGCGCCGCGGGTAGGTGCTGGCGCAGCGTCGGCGCCACCTCATCGGGGACCGCGAGGAGATCGGCGGTCGTGTCGCCCACAACGAGTCGTGCCAGATCAGCGCGCCGCGTCACGGCCTCTTCGGCCTCGACCCCGTACTCCGGGATGGGCTCCTCGGAGATGATGGCGCCAGCGGGCCCACGCAGGAGCCGCACACCGGGGGAACGAACGCGCCCCGCCTTCTGCGGCAGCGCGAGGGTGCGCCCTCCGTAGCCAACGGCTCGGATCGACCAATCGATCGGCCACCGTACCGACGCATTCGGCTGCCGGAGGAGGCCGTTCTTTCCGATCGGGGACAGCCGACCGAGGCGTCGTGTCCATTCACCCGTTCCCGCTACGTAGGTGTCCCACGCTCGCATCCGCAGCAACAGCATGGTCGCCTGCGCGCGCGGGACATCGAACGGTTGCCCGTTTCTCCGGCACTGCGCCTCGAAGGCCAGCCGGTCATCGCGTTTGATGGTGCCGATGTCACCAATCTTCATGGTCCGCGCAAAGCCGCTCGCGTGCCGCTTGCGCGCGCGTTGACGAGCCTGGATATCCAGCGCCTGCTCCTCGATCTGGTCGTCCGCTGCCGACGACAGCCGCGGAACGAAGAGGTACAGGCCGGCCCCGAGAATCAGGCCGATCAACGCAAGGAGCAGGCCGGCGGCGAACGGAGCGAGACGCCATGATGACCCGGAACCGGGAAGTCCCGAACCGAGGAGCCGCAGCGTGACCCCGTCGTCCTCGGTCGCCTCTCGCTGGATCAACGCCGGAATCGTGAGGCACAGGGTGACGAGGAAGATCGCCACGTTCAGAACCGGGATGAGGCCGGGAGCCGTCGCAGCGCTGCCGAGGGCGAGCACCGTACTGGCCATCACGGTGACAGCCTCGTTGAATCGAACCGGTGGCGACACCACCTTCAGAACAAGGAAGGGGGCACCGAACCCGAGGAACAACTCCATCAAGTCGACGCTGGTCCCGCGGCGTCCCAGCAGGGCGAACCACAGGAACACGATCCCGAGCCAGATGTGAAGTGTCGCGAGGGCGCCGTCCGGAACGCGAACGCCCCGGCGGTCGAGGGCGAAGTGCTGCAGAAACAGCCACCCGAGGCACAGCGGCGCGATGTACGGGTGGATTGCCCCGGAGGTGGCGAGGCAGACGAGCGTCGCGGCGACGAGGGTGTAGGTCGCACCACGTCGGGTCATCGCCGGAAAATCTCCTGGAACTCGGGTTTCGTAACGTCCCAGACCAACGCGCGGACTCCCGCCCGCTGCGCCGCCGATTCGACCTCCCCGACAGGCGTGCCGACGCGCAGGATCACGGCACGCGATGCCCCCGATTCACGCAGCCCGCCGAGCACGGTGCTCACAGGCTCGCGAGCGGGAGTCAACGTCGCCAACTCCTCCAGGGCGCTGAACAGTCCGGCCCGCGACCCCCGGTGCGACGCCCGCCCCTGAACCGTGTGGATCGAGGCCTTCCGACCCTGTTTCTGGGCCAGCACGAGCAGCGTGGCGGCGCAGGAAACCGCGGCTTCCAGATGTCGCGGCTCCGCTTCCTTTCCGACCAGAGTATCGAGGACGATCGCCATGTCCTCGCCGGTTCGATCGTGAAGGACGCGGCGGACCATGGTGCCGGTGCGCGCCGTCGTCCGCCAGTGGATCAGCTTCGGGCTGTCCCCGGGCACGTACTCGCGCAGAGTGTGAAATTCGGCAGTGCCTTCCTGGAGCTGGCGTCGGCGGACCTGGTCGGCCTCGCGGCTGACCAGCTGCTGCCGCGCGATGCGCCGCAGGCGGCCAATGGCGGGGAGGACAACGATGCGGGTCGGCGCCCCCAAGAGAACGCGGCGCTCAAACACGCCGAGCGGAAAACGGGTGGCAACCAGGGCGTTGGACACGTTGTAGACGCCGCGCCGATGGATCCGCTTCTCGTAGACCGCTTCCGCGGTCGCGCCGGGCGGAATCAGCGGCAGCGTCGGCCCGCACGTGACCTCACCGGACGAGTCGATCTGGAGGGCATCCCGAAAGCCCACGCCGAACGCCGGACGCCAGCGTGACGTATTGGTAATCCGAACCCGCACCTCGAAAGGCTCGCCGGAAAGGACCCGTGCCGGGATCCGTCGTTCCAGACTCAGCTTGCCGGCCGCCCACCACGTCAGGAAAAAGCTGGCTGCCACAGTCGCGAGCAGGGCGCAGATTGCGAGCAGGAGCGGGTTATTGCGGACCGAAACCGTAAAGGGCAGGCCGATCACGAGAAAGGTCAACGCGACATGGCCGGCCAGCGTGGGATCGGGAAGTCGACGGAGGAACCGCGCCACTCTCGATCCGCTTTGTCCCGCCGCCATCGCCAACGAGCATAACGTGGGGCTGACGCGGGGGTTCGGTAAAGTATGGCGGTGCGCGCGATTCTCCTGATGGTGCTCGGCTTGGCCGCCTTCCTGGCGGCAGTGTTGCTCCCTCACCGGCAAGCGGATGAGCTGGCGGCGCGAGAAGCTGCCATTCCCCCGGAGATCGCGGTGCGAGCCGCACTCGGCGTGAAACCCCCGACCGAAGTCCACGGCTACCGGTTCCGCTGGACCGCCGCACTCGAGTTCGATCCGCTGCTGGTCGCCGGACCGCTGGAGTACGGGAAAACCGGGGTTCGCTGGTTCGCCACGCGCGACGGCCGCGCCATCTACGAGTACGATCCGACCCTGTTCGTCGCCGGTGCCAAGGGTCCCAACACTCGCGACCTGCAAAAGTACCTCTCGCTGCCTGAGGGGCAACGCCCGAAGTCGGTCAGGCTGTTCGGCTGGAAGCTACTGCGCTGAAATGAAAGGTCTCGTTCTCGTTGGCGCCACCGGCAGCATCGGGCGCTCCACCCTTGACGTCGTGAAGGCGCTTGAGCCGGAGATCCGACTCGTCGGCATCTTTGCCGGACGCTCCGCCGTGCGCCTCGCCGCCATCGCGGAGGCGTTCGATGTTCGCTACGTCGGCGTGGCCAGCCCGGAGTCACTCCCCCTTCTGAAGGCGCAGGGAATCGATGCGCGCATCGGCGCTGGCGACGAGTTCCTGCAGGAGTGCATCGCCGACCCCGACGTGGACATCGTTCTCTCCGCCGCCACCGGCGCCGCCGGACTGCCGGCCAGCCTCGCGGCGGTCGAAGCCGGCAAGACGCTGGCGCTCGCCAACAAGGAGTCGATGGTCCTCGCCGGTCCCTTGCTGATGGAGCGCGCACAAGCGACCGGCGCGACCATTCTGCCGGTCGACTCGGAGCACTCTGCCATCCACCAGGCGCTTCGGTCTGGCCGCCGCGAAGAGGTCAGCCGCGTCATCCTCACTGCGTCGGGCGGGCCGTTCCGCACCTGGTCGGCCGACAAGATCGCGGAAGCGAGCGTCGAAGACGCCCTCCGCCACCCGACATGGAAAATGGGTCCGCGCATTTCGATCGACTCCGCCACGATGATGAACAAGGCGCTGGAGCTCATCGAGGCGCGCTGGCTGTTCGACCTGGAACCCGATCAACTCGACGCGGTCGTTCACCCCCAGTCGATCGTGCACAGCTTCGTCGAGTTCGTCGACGGCTCCGTGGTTGCGCAGTTGGGCGTGCCCGACATGCGCCTGCCGATCCAGTACGCCCTGACACATCCCGAACGTCGCGGCCCCGCCTTTCAGCGGTTCTCGGCGAAAGACTACGCCCAACTCACATTCGAAGATCCGGACACGACGCGTTTTCCGGCGCTCCAGTTGGCCCACGAGGCCATGGAGCGCGGCGGAACGGCGGGTGCGGTGCTCAACGCGGCCAACGAAGTCGCGGTCGCCCGCTTCCTGGAAGGGACGATTCCCTTTCCGGCCATCACCGCGACCGTCGCGCATGTCCTGGGCGCCGTCGATGTTGTCGACGCGCCCGATCTCAACGCAATCCATGCGGCCGACCGTGCCGCCAGAGAGGAAGCAACCTCGTGTCGCATTTGATGCTCGGAGCCCTCGAGCCGTTCGCCGTCATCATGACGGTCGTCGGTCTCGGCGGCCTGATCTTCTTTCATGAGCTCGGCCATTTTCTCGCGTGCCGCGTGACCGGAACGCGCGTCGAGGCGTTCAGCATCGGGTTTGGCCCGCAGCTGTTCGGTTGGCGCCGCGGGAACACCGTCTACAAACTCTGCATCATCCCGCTGGGCGGCTACGTCAAGATGGCCGCGGAGAACCCCGGCGAGGAGAACACGGGAGCTCCGGACGAGTTCCCCAACAAGAGCTTCTCGGCGCGCCTGCTGATCATGTCCGCCGGTGTCATCTTCAACGCGATTCTCGCGTTCCTGCTCTTCGCGTGGGCGTTCGGGCTCGGCGTGTACTCCAACAGCGCGCAGATCGGATCCACGGTGACCGGTGGGCCCGCGTGGGAGGCCGGCCTGCAAACCGGCGACATCGTCCGCACGATTGACGGCCAGCGCGTCTTCGACTTCAAGGATCTGTTCCTCGGCGTCGCCTTGGCCGATGCCGACGAGACGCTCAGTTTCACCGTCGAACGCGGCGGCAAAATGGTCGACCTCTCGGTTACACCGCGCTTCGACGAACTGAGTGGGACCCAGAGTATCGGGGTCGGAGCCTACATCCGCCCCGACGCTGCGGGCGTCGTCCCCGACAGTCCGATCGCCAAGGCGGGCGGCCGCAAGGGGGACCGGATCGTGGCGATCAATGGCGTTGCCGTCGACTCGGTCAACGAAGCTCAGGGTGCACTCTTCCGGCTGGCGGGCACCGCGCCGCCCGCGACGAAGTCGCTTTCGGTTGCGCTGCGGATCCTGCGCCAGGACGGCAGCGAGGAAACACTCCAGTGCGAGGTCGCCATCTCGAAATCGGCGCAGGTCGGGATTGTTCCGTACCACGGACGCAAGATTTCCAAGATCAAGAAGGGTGGCGGCGCCGATGGCCTCGCGGAGCCGGGCGACGTGCTGCTCACGGTCAACGGTGAACCGATGCTCGACCTGCACCTGCTGTCCGATGGTGCGACCGACGAACCGCTTACGGCGATTAGCGTGCGTCGCGACGGCAAAGACCTGACCCTCACGCCGAAGCGCGCCGTTTCGATCCGCGAGTTTTCCGACGGAATCGCGCCACGCCCCTGGACCGGGGACTCGGCGCGTGTCTCGCCGCGTGCGGACATGCCCGCCGCCAAGGCAGGACTGCGAGTCGGCGACACCGTCGTCACTATCGCCGGCACTTCGATCGAGACATGGTCCGACCTGCAAACCAGCATCCGCGACCATGGCCGCAAGCCGATCAAGATCCAGGTCAAACGCGAGGACGGCAAGCTGGAGACGCTGGAGATTCAGCCGGCGGGACGCGCGAGCGCCGTGGAACTCGGCTATCTATTCGAACCCGCCCGCGAACTCGTCAAGGAAGAATCGTTCACGGGCGCCATCGGGCTTGGATGGAGCCAGACCGTGCGCAACATGCGTGAGGTCATCCTGACGATTCGTGGGCTCGTCACGACCCGCCTTTCGCACAAACTCGTTGGCGGACCCATCGCGATCGCCCAGGTCACCTACGGCCTGTTCGAGGAGGGGTGGTCGAAGTACCTGTGGGTGCTCGCCATGATCTCGATCAACCTCGCGATCCTGAACCTGCTTCCGATCCCGATTCTGGACGGCGGGCAGATCCTGATCCTTGTCGCGGAGAAGATCCGGGGCAAACCGTTGCCCGACAGCGTGATCGGATACATGCAGCTGGTTGGGCTCGTCCTCATCCTTGGGCTGTTCGGCCTCGCGTTCACCAACGACATCACCAATCTCTTCCGTTGAAGATCCCGCCTCAAATTCGCCTGCTGCGACTGGCACTGGTTCCCACCGCCATCGCGGATGTGGTCACCGGTGCGGCCTACGCGGGTGACGTATCCGTACTACGCACGATCGGCGCGTGCATCGCGAGCGCGTGTTTCTACATGGGCGGAATGGTTCTCAACGATCTCGCGGATCGCAACCGCGACGTCTATCTCGATCCTGAGCGACCGTTGGTGAAGTACCCCGGCCTCGCATCGCAGGCCTGGGGCATGGTGCTCGTGCTGTTCACGGCGGGCTTGCTGCTCGCATCGGTTTCCGGCGTACCGCTGTTCGGTGCGATCGTCGCGGCGTTCGCCGTGCTCTACGACCTCGGCGCGAAGAAGACGTTTCCCGCCGACGCGCTCACGATGGGCGGCGCCCGCGCCGCCAACATGGCCATGGGCATCGCGGTCGGCGGCGGAGCACTCAACTGGGGGGCGTGGACGCTGATCATCGGATACGGGGTCTTCATCGCCGGCGTCACCGGAGCGAGTCGCACCGAGGATTTCAAGGAGGTCCGCCGCCGCCGCGAGTGGCTCGCGATCTCCATCCTTCCGATGCTGGTTGCCTGCGGCGCCCTGAGCTCGCTCGCCCAACCGGGCGGTGGAATCACCCTGTTTCTGCTGCCGGCGGTCGTGTTGATCGTGGCGCTTCTTCGCGCCCTCAAGGTCGGAACGAGCGCCGCCACGAAGAAGTTCGTGTTGCACTGCCTGCTGTGCATTTTCCTCCTGCACGGCGTGCTGCTCTGGAGCACCCACCACTGGATCGCCGCCGCAATCGTCGTTGCGCTCGCCGTATCCTCGATCTACCTGCTCCGAATCCTTAAGCCGGAGGCGCGCGCGCCCGACGTCGATACGATCGAGTAACCCTGAAGCGGCGCGCCGTTTACGGATTGCGGTTCACAGTTCACGGTCGGAACGAATCGATCGCCCCACGACGCCTGGTCAGCATTGCCCTGCCGCCAAGCCCCGATTCGTCATGCTGACTCATAGCGCCAACGGCGTCAGCCGGTGGGACAGACACACCGCGCGCCCACACCGTCAGGTGTGGGCAGCAACACTGGGCAAACCCCTCATCGCGGCGGTTCCTGCTCCGGCCGCAAGAACTTCTCCGGCTGCTTCTCGATCTTGCGGCGCTTGCCGGGCGGTTCCGGATAGCGACGGCGAAGCGCGTCGCGCAATGCGATGTAGCGCGGCTCCTTGCGAATGGCGTTGAGATCGCCATCCTCGTCCATCCAGACCCAGTCGATGAAGTTGTGCTGCTCGATGGCCGTCTCGAGCCACTCGAGCGATTTCCATTTGAAGAACTTGGCTTGCTTCGGCTCGCTCGCCGCCCGCACCGCGAAATGACAGGCGAGGTTGTAGCAGGCGACCCCGCGCCCCCAGTCGTCCTGCAGGCGAATGACCTTCTTGTACCAGTCCTCGCCCTTGTCGAACTCCCCGATGCGCATGTACGCATAGCCAAGGTCCCACATCGCCTGCAGCCCTTCGAAGGTGAGGTGGCGTGCCTTCCGACGCAGGTAGGTAATGTAGCGATCGGCGGGTCGGGGGTCCCCCAGGTCATGCAGGCTGTACGCGATCGCGGGAGCGATCGCGAGCTTCTCGATCGGATGCAGCTCGGAGTGCTTCGCCCAGTACTCGTAAAACAACTCCAACAGCTTGCGCTTCCAGACGAAGTCGTTCTTGTCGATCAACTCCCCGAAGGAGTAGGCCGCCAATGTGCGCCGCTCGTCCAGCTCGTAGTCCAGCATCGCGGGATGCAGAGGACGATATCCCTCGCCGCTCGCTTCGCCCGGTTGCGGCCAGGAGCGGTCGCGCGCGATCGCCCACATCACTTCGACGGCGCCGGGCAGGTAAGGCTTGAGCGCCTTGTATTGGCCGGTGAAATGACCCGTCCGTCCCGAACGGGACTTCAATCCGGCGAACGCCGCCTCGACCTTCCAGCGCAGGCGGAGTTCGTCCAGCGCACGTTGGCGAATCGGGGGCAGCTGCACGCCCGCGGGCACGCGAGCGAAGATTGAGCGTTCGCCCCCCTCCCCGAGCCCCACCACGATCGCACGGAACACGGCCTCCTCCGGCGCGGCGGCGTGGCTCAACGCGAGGTTGCCGCCGTTGCGGGTACCCGCGCTCGCCAACGCCCTCACGAGAGCGACGCGGCCACGCAGGTCGAGGTGCGCATACAGGGCGTCGACGCCGGCCGGGTCCGTGCGCGCCCACTCGCGGGCAAGGCCTTCGGCTGTCTCCCGGGCGGCCCGATCGGGCGCCAGCAGCCCACGACGCACCTCAGAGGCGCGTTCGTCGCCCGCAGCGTCTCCCCAGGCCATGCCGGAGAAGAGGAAAAGTCCGATCCAGAGCCGCATTTCGTCCTGATCTTTCCTCGTCAGTGTATCCCGCAAAATTAAAGTCCGAGGCCGGATTCGGTCGACCGGAAAGTGAACCTTCTCATGTCGACCCCGACCCTAGACAAGATCGGCGCGGAGCTGCGCCGGGGCATCGTGCAGATTGCCGCCCTCTCGCTGCTCCGAGAGCGGATGCACGGCTACCAGCTCGTGAAGGTGCTGGCCGCGGCGGGAATCGAGACGGAGGAGGGCACCCTGTACCCGTTGCTGCGACGCCTGGAGACGCAGGGACTGCTGACGTCCCAGTGGGATACCGCAGGCGCGCGGCCCCGGAAGTACTACCTGCTATCGGAGGACGGCAAGTCCGCTTTGCCCGTGCTGGAATCGGTCTGGCGCGGCATCAACCGCTCCGTGAACTCCATCCTCGCTACCGACTTGGCCAGCGTCGCCACGGAGACAGGACAATGACCCAATCCACGCGGGACACGGTCCACCTCTGGATCGAGGAAGCTGCCGGCTCGATGGGCGGCCAGGCGACCGAACGGCGTGAGGCGCTGCTCGAGCTGGAGTCGACGATCTACGAGAAGATCGACGAGCGTACCGCGAGCGGCGAGGCGGAAGAGCAGGCCGCGCACTCGGTGCTCCAGTCACTCGGCGATCCGCGCGCCATGGGCCATGCGTTCATGCCGCAGCGGCCGCTGCTGCGGCCGGAACTGACGCGCAGTTTCCTGCTCGCGACGTGGGCATTGTTCGCTGTGCACTTCGTATTGGTGATCGGCGCGACCCTCGCAGCCCGCGACATCTCCCTGCCGCCGCTCCGGATCAGCCCGATCGAACACCCGAGCGTGATGGAGATGTTCGCACGCGCGTTGGAGGTGCTGCTGTTCGACGCCGGAGTCATGCTGGCGTTGTTCGTCCTTCGGGATCGCGTCGGTCATCGGGCGCGGATCTCGTTCACGAAGCGCAAGAGCATTGGAGAACCGCGCCACCACTTCTCCAATGCGGCGTTCCTCGCGCTGGTCTTGATCGTCGCCAACTTCCTGCGCGACAACCTGATTGCGATCTACATCAAGAACGGCACCGGCACGCTGCAGATCCCGCTGATCGGGTCCGGGTTCACCGACAACCTGGTTCTCTTCAACATATGGGTCGCGCTCGCCATCGTGCGGGAGTGCCTCTACGGACGCCAAGCCGGCAATCTACGCGCGGCCAGGATGCTCGACATCGCGACCCGCGCACTGGGCATCTTCTGTCTGCTGCGCATCGTCGCAACCCAGCGGCTCGTCGACATCACCGGCGCCAAGGGCCTGCTCGGGACCAATGCGGACACGGTTGCCGCACTCCTCAACACCGCCTTCTCGCTGATCGCGCTGACGACGGCTGCAGTCATCGGCGTTGAGCTCGTTCGCCGTGTCTTCCGCCTGCGCGACTAGGCGCGGTTAAACCCGGTCCAGATCCTCGCGCGTCCGCTCGTCCTGGATGTTTCCGGTATTGAGCGTCGACGCGGGTTCAAACAGAACCACCTCGCACAGCTCCTCGGCAACCGGTCGATGCTCGACGCCGCGGGGAACGACAAGAAACTCGCCCTCGTCCAACGTGACCGCGCGATCGCGAAACTCGATCCGCAGCTGTCCCTTCACGACCAGGAAGAGCTCGTCCTCGTCGTCGTGATGGTGCCAGACGAATTCGCCGTGCAGCTTGGCCAGCTTCACCTGCTGGCCATTGAGGTCCCCTGCGATCTTCGGCGACCAAAGGTCGGAGAACGATGCGAACTTCTCGGCGAGATTGACCTTGTCCATGGCTAGATCCGAAGCACGGCGTAGCGGCGCTTGCCCGCTTTCACGACCGCGCCATCCTTCACGTCCACCATCGCCTTGGGGTCGCTCACCTTCTCGCCGTCGATCGAGACCGCGCCCTGCTGCACCAGTCGACGCGCCTCCCCGCCGGACATCGAGAACGCATCGCGGACCAGGTTCGCGATGCCAACCGGAGACTCTGCAACCGCGAAATCCGGCATGTCCGCCGGCTGTTCCTTCTTTTTGAAGACACGCTCGAACTCGTCGCGTTCCACCTGCCCAACGTCCTCGCCGTAGTAGCGGGCAACCAGAGCGCTCGCCATCCGCTTCTTCGCCTCCCAGGGATCGCCCGACAGGAGTGCGGCCGAATCCTCGTCGGACATGTCGGTAGCGAGACGCAGGTACTTCCCCACCAACTCGTCCGGCACGCGCGTCGCGAGTCCGAACATGTCCCGCGCCGGCGTCGCCACGCCGATCGCATTGCCGAGACTCTTCGACATCTTCTTCGAGCCGTCGACGCCCTCGAGCAGTGGATTGATCACGCAGACCTGCGACTTCATCCCCGCATTCTTCTGCAGGGTGCGCCCCATGTTCAGGTTGAACGTCTGGTCGGTGCCGCCCAGTTCGATGTCCGCGCTGATGGCTACCGAGTCGTAGCCCTGCACCAGGCAGTAGAGAAACTCGTGCAGCTGAATGGGAGTGCCTTCGCGGTATCGCTTGGCGAACGACTCGCGCTCCAGCATCTGGGCGACGGTGAGTTGGCCCGCCAGCTGGATCA
>Ga0070728_10001849_pt1 | contig 29073 bp, 27 predicted proteins | sample tdDd471_FD_66723 | JGI IMG/M metagenome (GOLD analysis project Ga0070728, IMG submission 66723) | Marine sediment microbial communities from the Atlantic coast under amendment with organic carbon and nitrate - tdDd47.1 | ecosystem: Environmental > Aquatic > Marine > Coastal > Sediment | place...
GATTACTGATGGGTTCCCATGCCGCAGGAGTCAACTTACGATAAGTGCAAAATGCAAGATATATCGCAACTGCAAGACCAACTTTTCGTGAATCAGAATCATATGCTCCTAAAGCTTGTGTCACCAATTGCCCAAGTTCCTCATCAGAAAAACCCACTTCTTCAGCGATCAAAACCCGTTTTACAGCATCATCTTCTTCCAGAACTTGCCGCCATGCATCATTATCTAACTTTGAGGAAATCTCCCATGCTTGGCGGTGAATCGCTACCACAGACGACGGTGTAGGAGGTACTTCAGTCGCTGTTTGAGGCAAACCATAAAGCAATGCAATCTCTGCACTAACATCCATATCCACAACATCATTCGATAACAAACGACGAGCAGAATGGATAGCGACAATAGATTCTAATAACATACGGGCACGACGTGGACTTTGTGGCAATTTAGCTCGATATAACAAATCCATCATATAAATCATATAGTCACTCAACCATTCTCCATATTCATGTTCAACAGCTTCCATCCCATCACGACATTGTCGAATGAGTGACGATAAATTAAAGTTATGTGGCTGAATATCTTGCTGTTTAAAACTTAATAAACGGCGACGTTCATGATTTTCGAGATCACGCCAGTTGGGTACTAAAATCACAAAAGGGAATCGATCAATTAATGCAGGGTCTAATGGTTCAGAACCTAAATAAATATCAGTTGATAAGTCGTTAAAATCAGGATCATCGGGTGAGGGTGGATTCATCGCTGCCCAACGAAATCGTAAATGTTCTAATGGTAAACCAATAACACGTTTTTCATGAATAATCGGGAAAAGTTTATTTTGTAAATCAGCCCGACAACGCGAAATTTCATCAAAAAACACAAAATCAGCATCCCAGATTGCGCCGGGTGTTGTAATAAATTCTAATTTCTTATGTGTCTCGTCAGGTAATGGAATACCAACTAAATCATCATAGTTAATTAACGACGCATTATAGTGGCGAAATTTCAACCCCAATGCGACTGCAATCCGTTCAACTAATAAGGTTTTTGCTGTCCCATGTGCGCCAATTAACAACAAAGGGGCTTCTGTAGCGAGTGACGCTAAAATAACAGGATCTAAATGTTTCCATCCGTATATGCCAAGCGATTCTAAAATACTAATTTGACTAGTTGAAGCCGGTGTTTCCAACATTTTTATGTACTCCTCACTCAACTTTAGATACAATCTATCGAGCATTAACATATCATCAACACAGATAAAAACTATCACCAATTGATAGTATTGTCAACATTTTGTGATAATATTGCTATGATTCATTGACAATTACTTTTGCATTTGCTGATATTCTTGATCTTTATGATTTCTGTCGACATAATGAGAGTAACTTATCCGCATATAGAGAGGTTCATCATGCCAACTTATGTCAATTTAGAACCTGCATTATTGGAGTGGCAAGCAAAACATAAAAAACGTATGACATATGATATGCTTGCCGAACATGCTGGAATTTCAATTGCAGCTCTTTATCGAATCAAATCAGGGAATATGATTACCCCAGATTTACGAAAGATAAATGCACTGTGTAAAGTACTAGAATGCGACCCTGGTGACATTATCGTCAGAGAAAGTACAGGACCCAGCAATGAAGTTACAAAGCTAGAAGTAGAACGTACCGAAATTCTTAATGAAGTTCAACGTAAATCTAAGAAACGTTCTCAAGCCACACAATCATAATCTTAGCTATAAATTTAGTAAAAGCCTGATATTTGATATTGGGTTTCTATTTTGTGGCGCGAATGGGTAAAAAGATGTTACAATTTCGCTAGTTTTGAAGAATATGTGTAATTTAAGCTTCAATTCTTGACTTATATGATACAAATAAATCATATGAAAAAAAATCAAACTTAACCCTATAACAGATTTTAGGTTCTATGAATCATAAAATATTATAGGACGGCAAGGAGAATGTGTATTGTGAATCCAATCAATGACCCAGCTACTTCTGTATTAGAAGAAGCAGCAATGGATTTAGATTCTACAAGTAGGAGTAATTCAGAGTCTCTTGATGCAACCAACCCTAACAATACAAATGGTTCAACAACACAAGCCGCATCAAAATTATCAACAGAAATGATAGATGCTAGTTCTCCTACCACAGCACCTGAACCAAACATATCATCAGCAGAGGCGGTTAAACCTATGGCAGAAAATACAACAAACACGGAAACAGTGAATGCAACAGACACTATAAAACCAACTAGTCCTGTGTCGGAAGTATATGGAGTATACGAAGATTATCAGCTATTGCCAGATGCTCCATGGCCTCCTCCAATTTTTGTTAAGCAAAACATCACACCACAAGAGCGTTACTACATTGAGCATCGTTGGTATAGTCAATGGTCTTTCTTCGACAATAAAGCCACCCAGAACAAAAACCGATATTATCGCACTCAAATTATTGTTGGTCTTGGTTCGGTAACAGTCCCTGTATTAGTTGGTATTAATCCGACAGATGGAATTGCTGATTCAATCTTATATATCGTCACAGTCATTATCAGTTTAGCTGTAGCCATGTCCACTGCTATTGAAAGCCTCTACACATTTGGCGATAATTGGCGATCCTACCGATCAGCTGCCGAAGATTTGCATCAGGAAAAGTCATTATATGATGTCAAAGCAGGGCGATATGCTAACAATCCTCAGGGATTTATACGCTTTGTTGAGCGATGTGAAGAAATTATTGCACAACAAAATGGTCGTTGGATTCAATCACAAGAAAAGTCAGCTGAACAAACTAAAGAACTCGGTGAAGAGTTCCTAGAAACTTATGGTGCGCAAGAAGATGACAGTAACAAAAAAGCTTTATCAGTAAAACAGGTACGGAAGACCACTGTCGAAGAATCATTTTCAGCAGAACCTTCCGAAGAGGAATATATCACACCAGAAACTGAAACGTATATTGATCCGAATGTTCCAGATCCATCGGCTCCAACATCTTTCGGATAAATCACGCATCAAAGCCAACATAAAAAGACCAGTGTCGAAGCTGGTCTTTTATATTCTCCAATTATGTAAGAACTACGCGTTGTTCCAAAGATCTTCCTCAGTAGAAGCAATACAATGCTCCAAAATATCCAATCCTTCTTGCAGTAATTCTCGATCAAGTATCAATGGTGGCGCAAAACGAATGCCACTGGTACCACATGCCAATGTCAATAATCCATTAAGATAACACCGATTCACAATTTCGTCACGGAAATCAGGAATGGGCTTACCAGCAGCATCCACAAAGTCCATACCAATCATGAATCCTTTACCATCAACACGTCCCATAGATGGATGACTATTCATAAATTGGCTCAAACGATCGTATGTATAATGACCAAGCTCCGTGACACTATCCAGCAAACCTTCTTCAATGATGTTTAAGGTTTCTAATGCCGCGACACACGACACCGGATTCCCACCAAATGTACTGGCATGTGCCCCCGGTATCCATTTACCCATTACTTTTTCATGAGCAACAACTGCCCCTATCGGCAAGCCAGACCCCAACCCTTTTGCAAGACATACAATATCAGGATCAACACCCCAATGTTCAATAGCAAGCCACTTACCACTTCGCCCAACACCTGATTGAATTTCATCGGCAATTAATAAGATTCCATGCTTATCACATAATTCGCGTAGTCGTGGCAAGAAATTATCATGTGGGACAAGGTATCCTCCCTCACCCTGAATTGGCTCAACAACAATTGCCGCCACATCTTTTGGAGAGACTTTCTTAAATACATATTTTTCGATAAACCCAACCGAATCACAATCTTCTTGATTGCGCGCAGGATATGGAACATGCGTCACACCACCGGGAATATAAGGGTATCCATCGCGTTGGGTATATTTACTGGCAGTTAAGGAAAGCGACCCCATTGTACGACCATGAAATCCACCGTAAAATGCAATAATATGAGAGCGGTTATCTTGATAACGCGCAAGTTTCATGGCGGCTTCAATCGCTTCTGTGCCAGAATTTCCATAATAAACCAGTTTTTCAGATGGTTCAGCATGATGTATTGGAATAACTTGTTGTAATTTTTCGGCTAATCGAACAGGCTCAGGACTAAAGAAATCTGTTCCACCAATATGAATATATTTTGCAACTTGTTCTTGCACAGCTTTCACAATACGCGGATGGCTGAAACCTGTTGATAAAACAGCAATACCTGCCGCAAAATCAATGTAACGGTTACCATCTATATCCCAAACTTCTGCTCCTTCCCCATGACTAATCGTAAAACCATATGACCGTGTATAAGATGGAGAAATTGATTTTTCATCACGCTCGACAATATTCTTAGAATTCACACTTGGCTCACGAAACACAAAACGATCAACTGCACTCGACATACCAATACCTTTCTCGATGTTTTTTGGCAAATTAACTAAAGGGAGTTGTATAAATTATCCGAAGCAGAAGTATAATTTGCAGATTTCTGAGCGTCAAGTCGATAGGTTGCATAAATTAGATGAGTGGTAATATTCGACAAGATGGGTAGAATAGAGTGAACAGAGAGGAAATTCTATGACAGATGTCGATGGGCAAACTTTTAAGAATATTTTGTCATGTTGGGCAACCGGTATTACTGTAGTTACCGTATCATCAAATGACGATTGGCAGGCATTCACTGCTAATTCATTTGCTAGTGTTAGTATGGATCCGCCATTGATTTGTATGAATGTCGCTAATCGAATCGATTCTCGCAATTACATTGCACGAGAAGGACATTTTGCAATCAATATTTTAACCGATAATCAATTAGACTTTGGTAAACGCTTTGCAGGTTATTTTGATGACAAACTAGAGAACCGGTTCGATGGTATTGACTGTGAGACTAGTGTATTTGGTGATCCACTCCTGCCAAATACAATGGCTTGGTTATCATGCACCGTTGAGCATATGATCAATTTGGGAGAAAATACGATGTTTGTTGGGCGCGTCAAAGATGGTAGCGCAACAGAAGATAATTCCCCACTCTTATATTACAACCGCCAATGGGGTACATTTCAATCAACAGAGAACAAATAATATGCCACAACAGTCATACAATCGGATAAAGCGCGATTTAAATAAGTTTGGTGGACAGCCTTATATCCACCAAACAAATATCACAGTCAACCAAATTTTAGCTAAATCTATGCATGGAGATTCCATCGACGATATATTACAGGCATTTCCATCGTTATCTATTGATGACATACAACAGGCCTTAAATTTTGTAATTCAAGATATTTTCAAAGGGGTTTCCTATTGGCGACATGATGGGATTACACCTCTAACCCAGATCAAAGGGTATAGTGAAATCTTAATCGGCAAAACAGAATTTGACGACCTCGATACAATACCTGAAGAACAAAAACACCAATGGATGACAATCATCCACTCTAGTAGCCAACGCGGTATCGCACGCTGGCAACAGATGAGCCAATGGATGTCTAAAAATTTTATAGTTACTACAGAGAAAGATGTCGAAGTCAGCCAAATCGAACAGTTTATCATCGATATGGTTTCCACTGCACAAAATTATGAACCCTCATTAGAAATTGATGTATCAGCATTTGATTCACAAATTAACATTGAAGCACATAGCGAAACACCTTTGGTATTAGGTAGCATTCTAGCATTTGCCAAGAACACTTTTATACCGCAAACACATATCAATCTTGAAGTTATCGACAAACACCTATTCATAAGTATCCATCGTCAGCTCTTCTATCCAGATGATAATATCGAAAAATTACTCAGCATTCCATATAGTCCAGTAGCAACTGCAATCACATTCTTCTACATGCAAGAAATAGACTTTGAATTTAGCAGGGAAGCGGATACGATCATTTTCGTAACAAAATTACCAATTTGGATAGAATGACAATTTTACAATTTTAAATCTTTAGCCGCCATAGCAGCACCAACAATACCAGCATCATTCCGCAACTGCGCAGGGACAATTTCCGTATTGCAATAAATATGAGGAAAATATTTTTCATACTTTTTGCTCACTCCACCCCCAACAATGAACAAATCAGGCGTAAATAGAAATTCCACATATTGAAAATACTCTGACAATTTTTTCCCCCATTTTTCCCAGCTATATCCCTTTTCTTGCCGGATTCGGTCAGACGCGCGGTTTTCTGCGTCTTTCCCTCGTATTTTAAGATGACCAAATTCTGTATTAGGAATCAAAATGCCATTCATGAAAAAAGCACTACCAATTCCCGTCCCTAATGTCAAAATAATAACCAGACCGTCACGATCTTTCCCAGCACCGAACTTCATTTCAGCAATCCCTGCGGCATCCCCGTCATTGAGAACCTTTACAGGATTGCCCGTATGTTGCTCAATGAGGCTTTTTGCATCTGTCCCAATCCATTCGTCATCAACATTAGCAGCAGTCAATGTGACCCCATGTTTAACAACGGCAGGGAATGTACATCCAATCGGCCCCGTCCATTCAAAATGACGAGAAATTTCTGCAACCACTTCAGCAACAGGTTCAGGTTTTGCAGGTTGCGGAGTCGGGATACGTAGTCGATCTTCGACGAATTCACCTTTTTCAATATCGACAATAGCACCTTTAATACCAGACCCGCCAATATCAATGCCTAAAATTTCCATCAAGGTAACCTTTCCATATCAGTCACAAATATATATAGTTAAGTATGATACCAAGATACACGAATGAAGTCGAAAAATATGGCAAATACAAACCAACTCTCAAAATTCCTTGCGTTGATTTTGCGACACAAAGCCCCCGAATTTGATTTACAACTAGATGAAGATGGCTTTGTTGAGGTTGGTCAAGTATGGCAAATCATTCAAAACCAATATGGTAATAAGTATAGCTATAACGATTTAGAAACAATTGTTGTAGGTGATAATCATGGCAAAAAACGCTATGAAATTGTTGATGATAAAATCCGTGCAATGTTTGGACACAGCGCTGTAAGAGAGATCACCTATCCCATTGTCACACCGCCTGAATATCTTTATCATGGGACAAGTCAAGAGGCAATCGATTCCATTAAAGAAACAGGTTTGCAAGCTCAAAGCCGACAATATGTACATTTCACCACCAATCTCGACAATGCCAAACGGGTTGCTAGTCGCCATTCAAAAAGCACAGTTATTTTACAAATTCATTCGCTAAAAGCGCACAACGATGGCATTATCTTCCATCGACCAGAAGCCGAGCACTACTTATCTAAACATATCGCACCAAAATATATCGACTTTGATAACCTCTCAACTAAAATAGAGTAATCGTTGCCAATACGTAGGTTGAAGTCCTTACCAAAATAGGCTTTAATCAACAGATAATATCTGACTAAAATGAGGTATAGACATGCGTTACTTGAGTATAGTTATAAGTTTTGTTTTATTGTTAATCGCCTCAGTTAATGTAACAGTGGCACAAAGCACATGTTCACCCGATTGTGGCGTACCAGCAACTGCTATCGAAGCCTACCCTACACCTAACGTATATCCACTGCAAATAGATGAAACTATCTTATATGACCGAAGCTATCGGAATATTATCGCAAGCCTTGCAGTATATGATGCTCCCAATGGCAATCTGATTGAGAATTTAGGCACGGGTTATAGTTACGCCACAGTCATTCAAGAATCAGGCGGATGGGCAGAAATTGCCGAAGGAAAGTGGGTCAAATCAGAAATCTTAAGTGAACCAACCCTACCTTCGCGTTTCGCAGGAGTTGAACTTCCAGATGAACCATTGCCATATACAATGGCATGGACTCTTAAACATCTACGCGCAGCTAAAACCCCCGGAGGTGAATCTGCTGCTGATAACCCGTATTTATATCGTTATACCCGTGTCAGCCTATATACCACTGTTGAAGTTGACGGGTTCAATTGGTATCAAATCGGCGAGAATCAATGGGTACACCAGTTTGATGTTGCCAAAATCCTCCCAGTAGAAAAACCCGAAGATGTTGATACCCATAAATGGGTCAGTGTTGATCTATATGAACAAGTTGCTGTCGCTTATGAAGATGACAAACCAGTATTCGCAACACTCGTTTCGTCAGGTTTATCCCAATGGTCAACAAATGAAGGTATTTTTCATGTTTATCTGCGTTTTCCACGTACATTGATGAGCGGTGGATATGGCCAAGACGATTTTTACTATCTACAAGAAGTCCCATGGACAATGTATTTTGATGATGATATCGGGCTACATGGTACATATTGGCATGATGGGTTCGGCTATCGACAAAGTCACGGATGTGTTAATTTATCTATCACTGATGCTTATTGGTTATTCAGTTGGGCGGATGACGAATTTGACTTTGCAACAGAAGATTATGAAGGTCCAGCCGTCTACGTATATTCCAGCGGTGATTATAGTTAATATCTGTCACAGCGTTGGGTAGCCGTAGTTTTAGCGTAGCCTATACGCTCATTGACCCTGATTCAGCAAGAATGCTAGTCTATTCATAAGACATCCACAAACAAATCTATGGAGAACAAGCATGAAATCACTAATCAGGGTCTTACTTTTTGTAACACTAAGCACATCAATATTTATCATATCTGCAAGTGACGACTGTACCGAAAGTATGGAATCATGCGAGCCATCAGAATATGGTATTTCTGCTGAAGAAATCGCATTACATCCTGATCCTAATGTCGAACTCATTCCATTCAACGAAGACCTCATTTATGATCGCTGGTATAAGCAGGTTAATGGAACAACCGATGTATTTGATGCGCCGAATGGCAACCACATTCGTACGATTGACGCAGGCTTTAACTTTATTACTGCACTAGAAGAAACCGATGGTTGGACAAAAATAAATCAGGATGAATGGGTACTGACCGAAAATTTATCAAACTCAGGCGGTAGTGTTTCCCGATTTACGGGTGTATTACTTCCTGATGAAGACCTCCCCTATACCGTTGCTTGGACACTTGTCAACCTGTACCCCAGTAAAGAACCGGGGGGTGACCCACGCGAATCAAATGGAATGCACTATCGTTATACACTAGTCTATATTTACGACACAGTAGATGTTGAAGGCTATCGATGGTATCAGATTGGCGAAAATAAATGGGTACACCAGTTTCACGTCGCCAAAATCCAACCCACGGACAAACCAATTGATGTTGATACAGACCGTTGGATCAGTATTGACCTATATGAACAAACACTCATTGCCTATCAAGGCGACAAACCCGTCTTCGCCACTCTCATCGCTACTGGGCAAGATCGTTGGCCTACTGTTGAAGGTGTTCATCACATCTACTACCGCAAAACACGCAAACATATGAGTGGTGGTGTCGTTGGCGACGATTACTATTTCTTAGAAGAAGTACCATGGACAATGTTCTTCGATGAAGGTCGTGCATTACACGGCGCATATTGGCATGATGCATTCGGCTATCGTCGTAGTCATGGTTGTGTCAACTTATCCATCACAGATGCACATTGGCTCTATAAATGGGTTGCCGAAACATTCGATGGAAAATTGACTTCTGCTGACATAGAGGAAGGTCCAGCAGTCTACGTATACAGTAGTGGCGAATACTCATAATACCAATAACAACTTAGAGGCAAATAAGCCCCAACTTAAAGGGGCTTTTTTGTTTATCTTCAAATTCAGTTTGTAATGATTAGTGTGATAATTCAAGTGACATTGGATTGAAGTCTTGGATATAACCTTTAACAGCCAGCAGTTCTGCGTTCAGGATACTGCATCCTGCCGCCCCACGAATCGTATTGTGGGACAATGATGCAAATTTATACCCCAAAATCGGGCATTCACGTAGTCGACCAATGCTTGTCACCATTCCTTTACCAGCATCACGATCACGACGCGGTTGTGGACGATCAATTTGCGTTAAATACTGTAATGGGAATTCTGGCGCACTCGGTAATGTTGAAATTGGATCAACCCCTTGATACGTCACCCAATCATTGATAATCGTCTCCAAATCAGGCTTTTCTGCTAATTCTATAGAGATATTGACCAGATGGGCATCTACCACAGGTACACGGGTACATGTCGCCCCAACGATCATATTTAATTCATCAATCATACCATCGCGGAAATCACCCAACATTTTGAGTGATTCGGTTTCCATCTTATTTTCATCACTCGGTACATATGGAATAACATTATCCAGAATATCCATTGACGATACACCAGGATACCCTGCCCCACTAATTGCTTGTTCACTTACGAGATGCAACTTTTGGATACCATATTTAACCAATGGTTTTAGTGCCATCACAACTGGCATCACTGTACAATTCGAGTTTGCAATCAGTGCACCTGTTGTCCAACCGCGATTTTGCCGTTGTACATCAATAAGTTGAATATGTTCAGCATTAACTTCTGGCAATAACAATGGCACATCTTTTAACATGCGATTCGCACCAGCATTTGTACACACAACATGGCCAGCCTCAGCCAACTCAATTTCGCGTGTTATAGCGGCTTCTTTTGGTAATGCCGAGAAAATAATAGGTGAATCAAAGGTATCGTCAAGTGCCTTCACAGTCAGATTTGCAATCTCAGTCGGAGGATTACCATTTAATACCCAATTAGCCGCCTCGGCATATGGCTTACCTGCGCTACGGCTAGAACCAATAACCTCTGCTACACGAAACCACGGATGATTTTCCAATAGTTGGATAAATCGTTGTCCGACTGCTCCTGTAGCACCTAAAATAGCAACATCAATTTTCTGCATATTTATTCCACTTTCTTTATCTATATACCTACTGAATCAGATTTTACTGCGGGATACGATCCCAGCATCTTAACAAATGAAGCTTGTTGTAGCAATTGTGTGAGTGCTTGTTGACAATCAACATCTTGCCAGTGTCCTTCAAAATCAACATAAAAAATAGGTTCCCATGGGCGATTACGGCGTGGGCGAGATTCAATTTTAGTGAGGTTTAGACCGCGCTTTGCAAATTCACCCAAGCATTCATATAGTGCCGCCGGACGATTACGCGTCGCAAAAACAATCGACGTTTTATTATATTCAGACCGTTTTGGATCACCATGCCCTAATAACAGAAACCGTGTGTAATTGAAAGGAACGTCTTCGACTTCTGTGCCAAGCACTTCAAGTCCATATAAATCCGAAGCAAGCAATGGAGCAAGACAAGCCACATGTTTTTCAGGTTTTTTAGCAAGATCATGTGCAGACCCAGCAGTGTCGTACCAAACAACAGGCTCAAAATTATGACGCTTAATATACCTTTCGCATTGTGCGAGTGCCTGTGGATGAGATCGAACCTGCTTAATATCAGAAAATTGCGTTCCTGCATTCACCATTAAAGCGTAGTGAACATGCAAAATCACTTCTGCTTGTATCCGAACATCATGATCGAGCAATAATTCATATGCCCCATTTACCGATCCTGCCAAAGCATTTTCAACAGGTAGCAAGCTATAATCCACGACGCCTGCCTGTAACACATCAAACAGTTTATTAAAATCATCACAAGGATAACAAGTTACATCATCACCAAAATGCTGGTGTACAGCAATTTCGGAATTTGCGCCCGGTATCCCTTGATATGCAACAGTTGGCATAATTTTCTATCCCTTATTATCTCAAATCCGGAAATCATATAAGACTATTATGGAATATTGAAGCCTTTAGTTTGACAGTCCTATTCCATAATGCTATCATTTTTATGATGAACATTATAAAAATTAGGGTCTATACTATATGCAAGAAACTCGGCGACAAATTCTTGAAATCCTTTTTAATCATGGGAAAGCCACTGTAGATGAAATTGCCTCAAACTTACGCCAGCGTAGGCAGGACAATATTACATCGGTAACAGTGCGTCACCATTTATCAAGGCTTCAAGAAGACGGTTTAGTCTCTACCCCACGTATGCGTCATCGTACATCACCCGGTAGACCACGTCATATCTACGAACTTACTAATCATGGCACATCATTTTTTCCGAATAATTACGAGCAAATGACAATACAGTTAGTCAAAAAAATGAACACCCAATTAGCACCGTCAACTGCAAATGTCATCATTGAAGGTATTGCAGATGACATGGCTGTCGAAGCTGATATTCCTGAAGGCAATATTCAAGATCGCCTCGAGGCTGTTGTTATGTTTCTCAATAGCAAGGGGTATGATGCCAAATGGGAAGCAACCCCAGTCGGGTTTGTATTATCTACACAAAGTTGTCCATATCATCATGTTGCACAAGAAAGTGAAAGCCTGTGCAAACTTGATATGCGCCTAATCTCGAAAATGCTTGGGATTGTCCCTCGTATACAGTCCCAAATATCGCAAGGTGACGACAATTGTACTTTCTTCATCCCCTATAAGGATAGGCTATAACACCCAAATATCTCGCTTGTTAATGTATTGAGATACGACATCCTTGCGATTGCAGTTATTTACCCGTAAAATGATGTTATCTAATCGTAGAGTTTTCCACCCATCAGGAGGGTGTTGTGTCTGTTTATAAAGTTATAGTGACGGGTCCATTCAATTCTGGAAAAACGGAATTTATCAAAACCATTTCAGATATACCTGTTGTCACAACAGAGAAAAACATCACGACTGAAGATCGCGGTATCAAATCGGAAACGACTGTTGCTATGGACTTCGGACGTGCCACCATCAACGACAATATCGTTCACCTATTCGGTACTCCCGGTCAAACACGTTTTAACTTCATGTGGGAAATACTGGCTAACGAAATGAACGGATTTATTGTATTAGTTGATGCCACCGATGAACCATCATTTCCTGAAGCCGCCGAACTTATTGAGCAGTTTTCAAATTATGTTAATGTCCCATATCTTGTTGTATCCAATAAGACGGATTTAGATGGGGCAGCTAGCCTAGCCACAGTTCGTAGAGTTGCAAATATTGATAATAGTATCACCGTAATGCCATGCGTGGCAAAGCAAAAAACAAGTGTACGTCAGGTACTTTTACAGGTAATTGACCTGTTATCTAAGAAATAATCTATGCTTTGCCTACATGCAATCCCATAAACCTTGTAGAAACTTAATACATCAGAGTTTTTCAAAAAGCGATAGCAACGAATAGAGGAGTCAATTTATTTGACCCTTACTTTGTTGCGACAAATTCTAGTTAAACACGTATAATAAATAGTATGAATACATTCGTGAGGAGAAATCATGTCAAAGGAACAACGCTTTGATCCAATGAGAGAAATTCAAAACCTTGGAGAGCAAATTGGCAAGCAAATCGAAAAAGGCATTCGAACTGTCACCAATAGTCCAGAACAAATCATCCTAGATATTTATAAAGCAGGAGACGAGCTCATCATTCGCACAAACGCAATTGACGGGCTTGTAAAAAATAGTATCGAGATCAGTTTAGAAAGCAGTATGTTAACCATTGCGGTACAGACTGAACCAGAGACTACGCCACCAACAGCCACCTATCTTGTACAGGAACGGCGTTTTGGGCGATTATCACGTACTGTTGAAGTAACCGTACCAGTTAAAGCAAATCAGGCGAAAGCAAAAGTCGATGCGGGTAGTATTGTCATTACATTACCACTTGACGATAATCTTTATGGCAACATCAAAGTCACCCCTGTAGAATAAAAAAAGAGCCGTGTTAGTTGCGGCTCCTTATCCTTAGTTTAAAGTTACTGGTTAGGTTGATTCTTCTGTATGTACCAAGTACTGTGTACGAGCAATCTCAACCTCTTCATCAAATTTCGCAAGCAGACTAGCCTTAGCATCATCTTCCATAAAACTGTATTGGATAGAACGCCGCGCTAATTCAACTATCTCATCAACATCAAATCCACATTCTTCGTGAGCTTTGATATATTCTTCATTCAAGTTTACTTGATATAAAGATGGCATCCCTGAAGACAAGATAATCTTCAAGTCACTATTATATAATTGTTGTAGCGGATAATCTGATAAATTATCAACAAGACCAAGCTTCAAGGCACGGGTCAACGATACAACAATCGGAACATCTGCATCAACAACCTGTTTGAGAATAGCTTCATCTTCATGTAACCCCCACGAATCCGTTAGACGATCAGGTTCAAGTTCTACCACCGCTGGCATAATGCCTTCCAAACCAATGGTGCTTCCAGCATGAGCGACAGTAAAGATATCCTTTTTCCTAGCAGTCGTGAATGCACGCTTGAACTGTCCAACTGGCTGAACATCTTCTTGTCCAATAAGACCCAATGCAACCACATTACCTTTACGGGCAGTTGCACCGGTCGCCCAGCGTGCGACATCATCACCAGAACGCGGATTATCTCGGGGCACACAAAATATCCATGACATTTCTACATTCCAACCACGCAAGGCACGATCTCGACCATCGTTTAATGCATCGATTAATGTCTCGATCCCCATCCCTTCAACTTCTAGAAAATAAGATGGTGCAACTGCAACCTCAGCATATCGAATATTCTGTTTTGATAGCATCACACCCAAATCATAAACAATATGCGCAATATCTTCTGGATACTTAATCCACTTTCCAGTAACTTCTGCAATTTCATCAAGTCGCTTATAGTCAGGATTTTCTAATAACTCAACCCACGAATCAAAATGTTTTAACTCACTCGGGACACTATTCTGATGCGCAATCATTAATAATGTTTCTTTATTCATTGCTCCTGTGAGTTGAATATTTAATTCGACTTTAGGAATAGCTTTAATAAACTCTCGAACAGACATTTTTCTATCCTTACTTAGTGGATTTCTCTTCGGATGGTTGATCTTTATTGATTCTGCTCTTCACCTCACGATATTCAATCGATGCCTTTGTAAATGCAGTGAACAATGAATGAGGGCGATTAGGACGGCTCAAAAACTCTGGATGAAATTGACTTCCCAACATAAATGGATGATCTTCAAGTTCAGCAATCTCAACCAAAATTTCGTCTGGGCTTTGACCACTGAAACATATACCGTTCGCTTCAAATATTTGACGATAATCATTATTGAATTCAAACCGATGGCGATGACGCTCGTGCACTGTCTCTGCGTTATATGCTCTTGCCGCCAATGTTTTAGGAGTAAGCACACATGGATACTCACCCAAGCGCATTGTCCCTCCCATATCTGTGATAGCACGTTGTTCCAACATGAGATTTATCACAGGGTAGTGCGTACCTTCATCAAATTCAGCACTATTGGCATCTTCCATATTGAGGACATTACGAGCAAACTCAATACACATCACTTGTAACCCCAAACACAATCCTAGATAAGGGACTTTATTCTCACGCGCATACTGAGCCGCAATTATTTTCCCTTCAATTCCGCGATAACCAAATCCACCAGGAACAATAATCCCATCAAGGGTTCGTAATTCATCAACCGACTTATGTTTTTCAAGTTCACCTGAGTGAATCCAAACAATTTCAACATCTTGATTCTGATGGATCGACGCGTGAACAACAGCTTCTTTAACCGACATATACGCATCGTGTAATTCCACATATTTACCCACAATGCCGATCCGAAGTTTCTCATGGTTGGCACTTGTTTTAGCAACAATACTATCCCATTCTTTCAAATCTGGCTTTGTCCCCGTCAACTTAAACCGCTCCAGAATATAATCACCTAAGCCGGTTTCTTCAATCATTAAGGGAACAGCATAAATATTATCAGCCGTCTGTAATGGAATAACTGCATTTTTCTCTACATCACAAAATAATGCAATTTTACTAATGATATCATCTGTAACAGGGAAATCTGTTCGTGCGATAATCACATTCGGCTGCACACCAATTCCGCGTAGCTCGCGCACACTATGTTGAGTGGGTTTTGTTTTCAACTCTCCAGTAGCACCAATATGAGGCAAAAATGTCACGTGAACATATAACGAATCTTTGCGTTTCAATTCAATCCGCATCTGGCGTATCGCTTCAAGGAACGGTAAACCTTCAATATCACCGACAGTCCCACCAACTTCAACAATCACAACATCTGCATCGGTGTTTTTAGCTAAGCGTTTAATACACCGCTTGATTTCGTTAGTAATATGCGGAATAACTTGAATAGTACCACCCAGATAATCACCTTTACGTTCTTTTTCAATAACGGTGCTATAAACTTGACCCGCCGTCACATTTGATAACCGGCTTACATCTTCATCAACAAAGCGTTCATAATGACCAAGGTCGAGGTCTGTCTCCGCACCATCAGCCGTCACATAAACCTCACCATGTTGATAAGGACTCATCGTACCGGGGTCGACATTAAGATAGGGATCAAGTTTTTGAATAGCCACTTTAAGCCCACGCGCTTTGAGAATTCGTCCAATTGCGGCAACGGTTAATCCTTTACCAACCGAACTCACCACACCACCCGTACAGAATATATATTTTGCTTTTGACATCTCTCACCTGTTTATCTATACAACAAAAAGCATGGCGGGGAAGCGACTTCTCCCGCCAGAAATTCCGATTATCAAATTTTCATTTACAATAAAATTTGCGAGGCTTGCTGTTACACAAGACGTTCTAAATCATCGGCCGTGCGACGCATATCAAGGAAAATAAGACCCAGTTTTGCCCCTTCACGAACCAATGTGGTCAAAACCGCCTCTTCACCAATTGACATCAGGATAACATATCCATTATCCCCTTTAACGTACACTTGATCGAGCATCCCTCGACCCAATTCGCTTGCGATACGTTCACCCAGTGACAGCATCGCCGCAGACATCGCCGAAACACGGTCTTCTTCAACACCAGCCGGTAATGATGATGCAATAATTAAACCATCAACACTTACAACTGCTGATGCCTCAATTTCTGGGGTGGTGGATTGCAAATCCCGCAGGCGATCAACCATCAATTCTGTCCGCGATCTTGCCATAGCTGTACTCCTCTCAAGAAGGCATGTGTGCCTGTTAATACATGTTGTACCAGACACTTTCGTAGATTCAGCAACAAATAAATTCAACAATAGTAACGCTATTGTATTTCAAATGATATGGAGCTTCAAGTTAACATCAGTATTTGGAAAATTTGCTATATAGCATCTTGACATGATTTATTATACTAGACATATCTTAATCGGCAAGCATCAGCCCCGATTGTTAATCGTTTTTGAATCGTAGGGGATACGTATAACATTATCTGACGCGATTCAGCCATAATAGTCATAATCTAAACAACCGCGATTGGAACAAATTACATGAGCGAACATTACGAACAAACTCAACGTGCAGGACAACAGCGTCAAACTGGTTCTATGGTACAAGAGATCGCTGAACGTGTTGCACAAAATGTCGGACAAGTCATTATCGGTAAACGCAACGAAGTCCGGCTTGCTGTTCTCGGCTTATTATGCAGGGGACATATTTTGCTAGAAGATATTCCTGGTGTTGGCAAGACTATGATGGCGAAATCTCTTGCCAAAGCCCTTGGATGCACATTCAACCGTATCCAATTTACACCCGACATGCTGCCATCGGATATTACAGGGGTTTCTATTTTTAACCCTAAGACCCGTGAATTTGAATTTCGGGCAGGTCCGATCATGGCACAAATCGTTCTGGCAGACGAAATCAACCGTGCCACACCAAAGACCCAAGCTGCATTATTAGAAGCGATGGAAGAAGGGCAAGTTACAGTTGATGGGGTAACATATGGGCTCAATAATCCATTTATGATCCTTGCTACACAAAACCCCATCGAGTATGAAGGGACATTCCCCTTGCCAGAAGCTCAATTAGATCGCTTCTTGATTCGGGTTCAAATGGGGTATCCACAACCCAATGAAGAATTAACTATCTTGTCTGCACAACAATATCAACATCCGATTACCAACCTTCAACAAGTTGTCAGCCTACAAGAATTACTTGCTGCCCAGAAAGCGGTGAAAGAAGTCTATGTCGCTGAAGAAGTCAAACAGTATATTGTGAGCCTTGTAACAGCATCACGTAAACATCCTGATGTTTATTTAGGTAGTAGTCCACGTGGTTCAATCGGCTTATTCCGTACATCACAAACTCGTGCCGCGATGGCTGGTCGAGATTATGTCATCCCTGATGATGTTAAAGCCCTTGCAGAAGTCACCCTTGCCCATCGCATTATTGTTGGTCCTGCCGCCCGTATCAAGAACATTACATCACGTACCGTTGTGCAGGACATTCTACAGACAACACCCGTTCCCGGTTCATCAGTGCGCTAAATCCTATGCAAAATCGACGTAACGCGCTTTACATTTTGATGATTATCAGCCTGTTAACAGGGCTATTTACTGGACGGGCTCTCTTCTTCAACCTAGCCTATCTGTTAGGTGGAATCATGTTGATTTCACTCTTTTGGGCATGGTTATCAGTTCGAGGCATCGCACTTGGACGTTCAACACGTACCCGACGCTCACAAGTTGGACGTGTTTTCAGCGAATCATTCCGCGTTAAAAACACTCACCTTCTACCCAAACTATGGCTAGAAATCCGCGATCATTCTAACCTTCCCGGTCACCGTGCCAGTCATGTTGTACCAACCTTGTTTAGTCGAGGTACCTATACTTGGGATGCAAAAACAACCTGTGTCGCCCGTGGAGAATATCAATTAGGTCCATTAACCGTCATCAGCGGTGACCCATTTGGCTTTTTCCTAACACCTCGGCGGATAAATATAACAGAGCGGGTGATTGTCTATCCGATGACGGTTGATATCAATGATTTTATCCTGCCGATGGGGTTCTTATCGGGTGGTGATGCACAACGACGCTTTACCCATCAAGTGACCACCAATGCCGCCAGTGTCCGCGAGTATGTATCAGGCGACAGTATGAATCGCATCCACTGGAAATCAACAGCCCGCACAGATAATCTTATGGTCAAAGAATTTGAGCTAGATCCCCTTGTGGATATCTGGTTATTCAACGATTTTTCATCTGATTCATTAACTGAAGATCCAACAGTTCAACGAGTGGGGCAAATTGGTAATATTATCCCCGGTTCGCAAACAATCCCACCTTCAACCGAGGAATATGGAGTTATTATTGGCGCATCTCTAGCGAAATATTTTATCGAAGGTGAACGAGCCGTCGGATATGCCGCTTACACACCCTATCGTCAAATTTTTCAACCCGATAGAGGAAACCGTCAACTCACACGCATTTTGCAAACATTGGCAGTTTCCAGAAGTACTTCAAATCACTCGCTGAAAGAAATGTTATCGTTGGAAACACCCCATTTTACAAGGGGAACAACTCTAATTATCATCACATCATCACTTGATGTTGACTGGGTAGCAGAAGCGCAAATCTTAATGCGTCGAGGGATTCGCCCAATGTGCATCTTTATTGATCCAAAATCATTTGACTCATATGCTGAATCAGAAGAAATTCGCGGAATGCTACAATTATCTAAAATACCGACAATCGTAGTTAACAAAAATGATGATTTAACCGTCGCATTAGAACAACGACCAGTTTAAGAAGGACATACTAATGGCTAAAACAGTGGATACAATCGTAATTGGTGCTGGGGCAATGGGTAGTGCGGCGGCTTATTATCTCAGTAAACAGGGACAAAAAGTCTTACTCTTGGAACAGTTTGAACTCGATCATAAAAACGGCAGTTCTTACGGATTTTCACGCATTATCCGCTATTCCTATGATTATCCTGAATACGTTGACCTTGCTAAAGATAATTATCCACTCTGGTTTGCCCTTCAAGATGAACTTGGTGAAAAATTGTACATTAAAACAGGTGGGATTGATTTTGGACCGCCTGATGATGAGATGTTCCAGAATACAATTCAATCCGTCAAAACCAGCCATATTGACCATGAGATGCTAACCGCCAAAGAAGCACATAAGCGTTTCCCACAATTTAAATTCCGTGATGATTTTAAGGTACTATATCAACCAGATAGTGGACTTATCACTGCGTCAAAAGCTGTTTTAGGGCATATCAAACTTGCGGAAAAACACGGCGCAACCATCAAAGCCAATACTCCTGTAGAATCGATTGTCATCCAAGCCGACAGTGTAGAAGTCACAACAGCGCATGAAACCTATTCCGCAGGTAAGTTGGTCGTAACCGCTGGATCATGGGCACGATTTTTACTCCAACAAACAGGGATTGATTTACCACTCACACCAATGCGCTGTCAACTCAATTTTATGATGCCTGACCAGTTGAATGAGCAATACACGACCGATAATTGTCCAGTATGGATTGCACACGTCAGCACTCTATTCCCAGATACCATTTACGGACTTCCCTCTCATGATGGTTCTGGTTTCAAAATTGCATATCATGTTGGAAATACGGTCAACCATCCATCAGAAATAAATTACACACCTGATGCAGAAAATGTTGAAAGCCTCCGAAAATTTATGCAAGCTCACATACCGGGAGTAGCCAATGCCCCCGTCCGTGAGACTCGAATATGTTTATATACCATGACACCCGATGAACATTTCATCGTTGACACTCATCCTGTACATTCGCATGTTGCAATCGGCGCAGGCTTTAGTGGGCATGGCTTCAAATTCAGCACAATTATTGGCAAGATGTTGACTGACATCGTACTGAATGGCGAAACACCCCATAATGACATCCTATTCAAAATTAATCGCTTTTTAGATTGAATATCCAACGACGATAATCATTAATATGAATAAATTGCTTTTTGGTGAGCAAGTTAATTGTTGCTGTATCGGTTTTATCTACAACAGTCCCTAAGATGTCGCATTGATTTGCTAACCCAATCAAATGTGCATTATTGACAACTGACTCGGTGATGTGACCTTCAAGCCAAATACCTTTATATGTCAAGGTTTCGACCCGAATAAGATGTGCTGCTGGTGCCTCTATTATCGGTTGTACTATCTTTTCTGGAGATTTAACATATAAACTAAATTCACTTTTTGATGGAATTAGGTTCATACGCTGACACGCCCCTTGCATTACTCTATTTTCGGTTGCAATTAACGCACGGAGGCAATCTACTCCCAGTTGCATTGACAGCATAATGCTTGCCTCAATGAGCTTCTTTCCAATCCCTTGACCTCTTGCATTAGGATGAACTGCAAGTAAATCTAGCTCCAATCGAATTTGTTTATCCTGTGATACCGTCACAAAATTTTCAACGAACCCAACAACAGTCCCTAGTTGAACAGCCACATACACAAAGTTATGGCTAAATGTCAACAACTGACTGACTCGCTCTATGTCAACAATATCATCAAATGCCAGCCTAATAATCTCTGCAATCGATTTAATGTCGTGAGGCGTCGCCCGACGAATTTCAGTTTCCATTAAGTTTTCCCTTCAACCCATTACAAAATATCGCTAAGATAACACACTAATCTGTGTCAAAATTCAGACAGGATATATGTTGAATAAAACTGAACCTCAAAATTCAACTTCAATAGGTAATCGTTTTCTGTATTTAATTGTGTTCACAAGCGGCATGACAACATTGGCGGTTGAGCTATCAGCATCGCGCCTACTTGGCAATGTGTTTGGCGCAAGTAACTTGGTGTGGGCAAATGTCATCGGTCTGATGCTCCTCTACTTGACAGTCGGTTATTTTATCGGGGGACGTTGGGCTGACCGCTCACCTAAAGCAACAACACTCTTTCAGATCATTTTATGGGGAGCATTCCTCAGCGCATTAATCCCACTGGTAGCACGCCCTATTTTGTCAACGGCTGCGGCAGCAGTATTTGGTGCAGAAGCCGCCCTTGCCCTCGGCTCATTTATATCTATATTGATCCTCTTTTCTGTGCCAGTTACTTTATTAGGTATGGTCTCGCCGTTTGTCATTCGCTTAGCTGTCACCGATGTTGCAACAGCAGGTAAGGCGGCAGGACAAATCTATGCTATCAGTACGCTTGGTAGTTTAGTTGGGACATTTTTACCTGTCCTAATCTTAATTCCAGAGCTCGGCACAATCCGAACATTTCTACTCTTCGCTGGAATACTTTTTGGTATCACATTCATCGGGTTATTCCGTATCGACTCAAAATTAGCCATTCGGTATATCTGGATGCCCATTGTAATTACACTGCTAGCATTCTTTTTGCTCAATGGACCACTACGCCCTCCCGCCTCAAACGCAACATTGCTCTATGAAAAAGAAAGTGCATACAACTACATCCAAGTCCAGGAAGATAATAATGGTTTTCGTTATCTCTACCTAAACGAGGGACAAGGCATCCACAGTCAATGGCATCCAACAGAAATATTCTACGGACGTACATGGGATTTTTTTTTGACAGCTCCCTATTTTAACGAATCTCCTTATACGCCAGATCAAGTTGAGTCATTATTAGTCATTGGTCTTGCAACAGGGACAATTCCGCGCCAATATATCGAAGTTTATGGTGATATTCCTATTGATGGTATCGAAATCGATCCAACAATAATTAGAGCTGGCGAGGAATTCTTCGACATGAACAAAGAAGAAATGCCAAGCCTAACAACATATGCCGAAGATGGTCGTTATATGCTCAATCAACTTGACAAAAAATATACTGTCATCGGGGTTGATGCTTACCGTCCACCCTATATACCGTGGCACTTAACAACAGTAGAATTCTTTCAGGAAATTAAAGATCACCTCACAGAAGATGGGGTAATGGTTATCAATGTCGGTCGCACAGATACCGATCGACGATTGGTTGATGCACTCACAAATACATTATCCTATGTTTATCCAAGTATTCACGCGATGGATGTACCTCATTCGTTTAATACGATTCTTGTTGCAACTGTTCAAACAACAGAGTCCAGTAATCTGCTCGACAATATGCAATTTAAATCAGAAACTGTAAATCCAAAATTATATGACATCCTGTCGATTGGCGCGGCATCACTTGTCCCAACAGCAGAAAGTGATATTTTATTTACAGATGATCGCGCCCCTGTCGAAACCTTAGTCGATTCACTGGTTCTCAATTTCCTATTGTCAGGCGGAGCAGACGATTTCAGGGTATCTGATGACAGTTAATTCAAACAAAACTTCTAAATGGCTTTCGCTTGGGATCAAGGCTTTTTTGACATTAGCTATGCCAATACTGTTAACGGTTTTCAGCATTCGATTGGTAATGAGTTACCAATTTTTCCAGTTTGAATACCTACGTCCTGACTTTCCAGTTGATACTTATGGCTTCACAACCGAAGATCGATTGACCTACTCCCCTTATGCTGTGGACTATCTATTCAATTCCGAAGACATCAATTTTTTGGGTGACTTACGCTTACCACTCGATAAATGCTGGCAACCATCCCCCGATGCGACTGATTGTCCCATGTATCAAGATGAGGCACTTAATCATATGGTAGATGTCAAAGTAGTCACCCAAATGACGTTTACCATCGCAGGATTACTGAGTTTAATAACGCTTGGCATATTAGGTATAGGTTATCGTTATCAGCATTATCGTCTCCCAATTCAACGAGGTTTAACGTATGGCAGCGTCCTAACCATTAGCCTCATCATTACAATTGCCACGCTTGCATTAACTGCTTGGGATTTTTTCTTCGATACATTCCATGAAATTTTCTTTGAAGCCGGAACATGGCGATTTGCATTCTCCGATACACTCATTCGACTATATCCTGAACAATTTTGGTTTGACGCATCAATTACCGTCGGGATATTAGCCACAATCGGCGCGGTTATTATTCTTGCGTTAATGTGGCAATGGAGTATACGTAGACATTAACATGAAATTTGACATGGATTTAACCTGTCGATAATCATTAGATTTAATACTAGGCATAATCAACAATTGAATAGGTATCTGTTTTTGTGTTAACTTACAGCATCCATTTAGTAAGCTAGGGTGTTATAATAGTGCGCTGTATGCATAGTAAATTAAGCTAATTAATCGTTTCATAAACGAACGAAGGAGATTCAATATGGCAATTCGCGTAGGCATTAACGGTTTCGGACGTATTGGTCGTCAAGTATTGAAAGCCATGCGTGAATACTACCCCAATGACATTGATATTGTGGCATTCAACGATCTCGGTGATCTGAATACGATGGCACACCTCTTCCGGTACGACTCCAACTATGGTGTTTATAAAGGCAAAGTTGAAGTTGGCGATGGGACAATTACAATTGATGGTGATGTCATCAAAGCCCTCTCGGTACGTAATCCAGCAGAATTACCATGGGGTGATCTTGGTGTAGATATTGTGATTGAAAGTACTGGCATTTTCACCAAAAAATCTGATGCTATCAAACATATCGAAGCTGGCGCAAAAAAGGTCATCATCTCAGCACCTGCAAAAGAAGAAGATATTACAATTGTTCTTGGGGTGAATGAAGAAAATTACGATTCAGCTAACCACCATGTCATCTCAAATGCTTCCTGTACCACCAACTGTCTTGCACCTGCTGCAAAAGTGGTCAATGATACCTATGGTATCGAAAAAGCATTCATGACAACCATTCACAGTTACACCAACGATCAACAAATCTTAGACTTGCCTCACAAAGACTTACGTCGTGCCCGTGCCGCAGCAGTCAATATCATCCCAACAACAACAGGTGCGGCAAAAGCAGTCTCGTTAGTCATTCCAGAATTACAAGGTAAATTCGACGGCATGGCTGTTCGTGTACCGACCCCAACAGGCTCATTGGTTGACTTTGTTGCAACTGTCGAAAAGACACCCGATAAAGATGAATTAATTGCAGCCTTTGAAGCAGCAGCAGCCGGTCGGATGAAGGGCTATCTTGATGTATCACATGAACCCCTTGTATCACATGACTACATCGGCAATCCATTCTCCAGCACCATCGACGCGCTATCTACGGATGTCGCTGGCAATCTGGTAAAAGTTATCACATGGTACGATAACGAATGGGGTTACTCTTGCCGTACTGCCGACTTAACTAAATTTGTTGGCGATAAACTGTAATTCTATCTATCAAGAAAGTTCAAAGGGCGAGGTGACTATCCTCGCCTTTTTGCATCATAGAGGAGAAATAAGTATGAATAAAATGACTGTTCGTGATGTGGATTTTGCAGGAAAACGGGTACTCGTCCGCGTCGATTTTAACGTACCATTAGATGGCACAACCATTACCGATGATACCCGTATCCGTGCTGCCGTTCCCACGATTCAATACATTTTAGAACAAAAACCCAAAGCTGTGATTTTGATGTCACACTTAGGTCGTCCAAAAGGTGAACGTAAACCCGATATGTCCCTTGCGCCGGTTGCCCCTGCCCTAGCAGAATTATTAGGAATAGATGTTGCCTTCGCCGACGACTGTATTGGAGAAGTTGCCGAAAATGCCATCGCCAATCTCCCTGAAGGTGGTGTCATTCTCTTGGAGAACACCCGATATCATAAAGGTGAGGAGAAAAATGATCCAGAAATAGCAACTCAACTCGCTAAATTAGGGGATATTTTTGTTAATGATGCGTTTGGTACCGCTCACCGCGCTCATTCTTCCAATGTCGGTGTTTCTGGTCAATTAACAGCAGTTGCAGGGTTATTGCTCGAAAGAGAAATCGACTATCTAGCAAACGCAATTGAAAACCCAGACCGTCCTTTTGTGGCGATACTCGGTGGTGCAAAAGTCTCTGGGAAGATCGACGTAATCGAAGCATTACTTGGCAAAGTCGATAAACTTCTCATTGGTGGTGGGATGGCAAATACATTCTTTGCGGCACAAGGGCGTGATATGGCAAACTCACTAGTAGAAACAGAAGCCCTCGACATCGCTAAAGATTTGCTCATAAAAGGCTCAGATAAAATCGTACTCCCCATCGACCAACGTATCGCTAACGATTTCAACAATGACGCAGAAAACAAATTAATTGATGCAACAGAAAACGTTCCAGCAGGATGGGAATCGTTGGATATTGGTGATAAGACCATTGATCTTTTTGCACAACAACTGAATGGTGTAAAAACAGTTGTTTGGAACGGTCCAATGGGTGTATTTGAGATGCCAACCTTCGCCAAGGGTACAACGGCTATTGCTGAAATACTTGCTAAAGAGACAGAAAAAGGTGCAAAAACCATCATTGGTGGTGGAGATTCAGCTGCGGCGGTTGAACAATCAGGTCTTGCAGATAAGATGTCACATATTTCGACAGGTGGTGGTGCAAGCCTTGAAATGTTAGAAGGTAAAGTTCTCCCAGGTCTTGCCGCGCTTAAAGATAAGTAAATTATTCATCAGGGATGTCAATCAGTTGGCATCCCATTTTCAACAAACTTTACAAACCCTTTACTTAGCCACAACAAAAACTCTCAACTTCACGTATAATATAAAGATACAGTAATCTTGATTGATATAATTTCGCTTACGTCTAGGAACAACATATGATTTGGCACGCAGGCGAGCAAATTGGACAATATTCAATTATCTCGGAAATAGGACGCGGTGGGATGGCAACGGTTTACAAAGCCTACCACGATAAATTGGATCGGCATGTCGCCATAAAAGTCATGCACCAATCATTTGCCGACGATGATAGTTTTGTAGAACGCTTCAAACGAGAAGCCCAAATTGTTGCGCGCCTAGAGCATCCACATATCGTTCCAGTTTATGATTACAGCGAATATCAAGGGATGCCGTACCTTGTCATGAAGTTCATCCAAGGGCGTACCTTAAAAGAGATGCTCTTCAAGAAGCCCCCAACACTTGACGAAATTATTCATACTATGTCTGCAATAGCAGATGCAACGACATATGCTCATGGCAAAGGGGTATTACATCGGGACATCAAACCCTCAAATATTGTCATTGATACAGACAATGTGCCATATCTTGCAGACTTTGGTCTAGCACGGATCGTCGCAGCAGGCGAATCTACAATGAGTGCTGATGTTTTGCTTGGAACACCAAACTATATGTCTCCTGAGCAAGCACGCGGTGCAAAAGATATCGATGCTCGTTCTGATTTATATTCTCTTGGAATTGTCTTATACGAATTAATTGTCGGGCAAGTACCATTTTCATCACCTACCCCACTTGCCGTTATCCAAGATCATATCAACACCCCATTACCACGCCCATCACAAATCAATCCCGATATTCCACCCCAACTTGAAAAAGTCTTGAGCAAAGCCTTAGCTAAAAAACCGAATCAACGTTACAACACTGCCAATGAAATGTTAGTAGCTTTTACAAATGCGATTCGGGATGGACATGTTGAATCTCTTGATGAAAATCGTGCAGAAATTGCTGATGATTCTTTAGTGCGCTGGCGTGAAGCCTATATAAAGCATGAAAATCAGAAAGAACAAGATCAGGATAGTCTTGCACAATCTGTCCGTAATCTTGCCGCACCTTCTCTTGTGGAAGATATTAAACTCCAGTCTCCAATTGCGTCAAATCTTGACACTCAGAGCACAGATAATCTTAAAAATTCATCATCTGTCCAAACCGCAACAATTGTTCGTCATGAATCATATGGACGCTTCTGGATGATGTCTGGGGCAGGAATTGTCATCTTGAGCCTATTCCTAATTGTTGCGGTGATCCTTAATGCATCAAACACTTTTCTCGAAATGACAGATACCATACAGCAATACGAGTCACGTAATATCCTCACAGGTAGAAGCAACCCAAGCAATTTGTTATACGATGTCCCTAGAGTTACAATCGAAGAAGCTCTAGTTGAAATTGACGATAATCCAGATGATGCAATCAATTTTTTAGCTCTGGCGCAAGCAAACTACCAAGCCAAAAATATTGACGAGGCGCGGCTTGCACTCAATCGCGGAAGAAGTATTGCAAGTAACATGATTCGTTATCTCGCAACCGCAACATTCATAACGGACGTAGCTGAGGATACATCTGGTTCGCTGATCTTTGGCATTATGCTCTGGAATTTAACATTAAACGATACATCAAATGATGGAGAACTTGCCTACACTAATGTCAGTCAATTTCTATATAACAAATCACGCAACATTTCTGAGATCGAAATATCCCGCAATAATAATGACAGCCTGAGGCAATTCCTTGACACTCAGGCACAAAATGTACTTCGGGCACAAATTACACGCATTATGATAGTTAGTAACCATGTCAGTAATGAGCGTAAACAACCTGCAACACTTGCACTCCAATTGTGGAATGATGAAACACATGATTTACCTATCGGACAACTAGTCGAAGCACAATATAACATTTTTACAGATAACAACGAAGTTGGACGCAATCAACTCAATCAACTGGTTGAAGCTAGCACAACCCCCGATTGGATTGTTAAAATAGCACAAGACTTATTAAACGAATTAGAGGGCTAAATATGCCAAGAACACCTATCATCGCTGGAAATTGGAAAATGAACAAAAGTGTGAGTGAGTCCGTCAATTTTGTGACTGACCTTGCTCCTAAAATCGCGGCATTTAATGATGTTGAGCGCGTTGTCGCACCTACCTTTCTGTCCATAGTAGCAGTCGCTGAAGCGCTCAAAAACTCACCAATCACTGTATCAGCACAAGATGCCCACTGGGAAGCATCAGGCGCATATACCTCTGAGGTTTCCGTTAACATGCTGACCGACTATGTTGATTATGTCATAATTGGTCACTCTGAATGCCGTGCTTACCTGAATGAAACTGATGAAGGCGTTAACAAAAAAGCAAAAGCAATCCTTGCAAGTGGTCTTAAACCGATCATTGCAGTTGGTGAAAGCCTTGAACAAAATGAAGCGGGTGAAACTGTTGCATTTGTCAGTGGTCAAGTACGTGGCGCATTAGATGGCATCTCAGCAGAAGATATGGCAAATGTTGTCATCGCATATGAACCAATTTGGGCGATTGGCACAGGGAAAAGTGCCAGTGGTGAAGTTGCTAACAAGATTATCAGTGAAGCGGTCCGTGAAACAGTCCGAGGTTTATATGGTAATGATGTAGCCGATGCCATCCGCATTCAATACGGTGGCAGCGTGAAACCGGGAAACATGGAAGAATATATGTCACAACCCGACATTGATGGTGCGTTAGTTGGTGGTGCGGCACTTAAAGTCGATGATTTCACAGCATTAATTGAAATTGCATCACGAGTGAGAGGCAACTAAGTCTGGGA
>Ga0070728_10001850_pt1 | contig 29057 bp, 27 predicted proteins | sample tdDd471_FD_66723 | JGI IMG/M metagenome (GOLD analysis project Ga0070728, IMG submission 66723) | Marine sediment microbial communities from the Atlantic coast under amendment with organic carbon and nitrate - tdDd47.1 | ecosystem: Environmental > Aquatic > Marine > Coastal > Sediment | place...
GCGATATTGAAAACCTCAAGCTTGCATGGCATTGCGCAATACAACTTGAGGAAATCGAGGTCATTGACGATCTCATTTCAGGAATCTTTCAATTCTATGATATGCGCGGTTTGATGATTGATGGTGAGAAGCAGTTTCATGGGGCTGTAGAGATGCTTCGATCATCATCGAACCCCACCGCATTGAACGAATCGTTGGCTAAGTTGTTGACAAGACAGGCAAAATTCTTGTTCAGTGCCGGAGATCATGAGGGGGCTTTGCATCTACTCCAAGATAGCCTCAGCTTACTCGACAATACATCGAATCTAAATGAATTGGCGTTTACGCTCAACGCACTCGCAGACATTTTTGTCTTTCTCGGTGATTTTTCACGAGCGCAGGCGCTATGTAAGCAAAGTCTAGCACTTTTCCGAAAGCTAAAAGATAAGTTGGGTATAGCTGCAAGCTTGAATAATCTTGGCGTAGGTGAATACCATCTCGGGAATCACGATGTCGCGATTTCGCATTACAAAGAAAGCCTAACAATCTCTCAAGAAATTGGCGATGAATTCGGTGCAGCTGCAATTCTCAGTAATTGGGGCGCTATTGAACATGATCTTGGGAACTATGTAGAGGCTAAGAAACTCTACAGTCGGAGCTTCGACATTTCACAGCGGTTACGCGACCAGTACGGAGTGGTATCAGTCTTGTTAAACATCGGATGGACATCACTGGTAACTGACGAGCTTGACGATGCATACACGCATACCTTACAGGGTTTGACATTTGCAAAGAAGCTTGGTAATCGATGGTTGATTGCCACCAGTCAGCTCAACTTAGGAATTATTACATGTGAAATGGGTGATCTTCGCCTAGCCCATGAACATCTTTGTGCCGCCTATTCAATGGCAGATTCATTGCGGGCACATCATCTAATGATTGATGTTGCAGTTGGCACAGCACAATTGATGATCAAGGAGGGGCAGTACACAGAAGCAATAGTGTTACTGACATATGGACAATATGAAGGAAGTATCGAACAAGAGACCAAGAATCGTATCCAGATGCTTTTCGAAGAAATATTGAGCAAGGGTGTGGCAATAGAAAACACCAACATTCCCATAAATATCGATACATTCAAGAATTTGATGCATAAATTACTCACATAGGAGAGAGAAAAATGCCGAAAGTATTACGTTGTAAACACATAGGTCCTGATAAACACTGTCAGTTTGAGGCACATGGAGACACACAGGATGAAATTCTAGAGCAAGTTGCAGCTCATGCTCGCGAGGTTCATGGGCTTAAGGAAGTTACCCAAGAAATGGTCGACAGCGCAATTGCAAACATGAAGGATGTTGACCAATCGGTAAGCGAAACACAACCCACTATCGAAGAACAAAAAGCCAAAATCATCAAGCTGGAGGCTGAACTGGAGACGCGGAAAATTCTGAACCAAGACTATGTCAATCAGATCAAAGAATTATCGAAGGAAGTCGGCAAAGCGCAAGCACTTCTGGAAATCGAACGTGAAAAGGCAAAAGTAGTGATTGATCATAGCGCTTCCACCTAGAATTTTGCGCTATTCAGAGATTGGCATACAACAAACGGGGTAATCCCTGAACTTTATTTAGAATGATCGTCATTGACTCAATATGCCATCTTACATAAGAAACGTCTGCATCGTGCTTCCATATAGGCAGGAAGACCTTTGATAGACTGGTTGAAGCACAAATATCTCTACGCCTACGGTCTCATTGTGACTGGTGTCTTGTCATCAGTTACAGTGAGTCTGCCACACCAAGTTAGAATTAACGAATTGCAGAAAGAATGAGTTATGAGACCTAGACTACTTATAGTCAGCACCGTGATTCTATTGTCTATATCGGTTATCTATTCACAACACGCACGTATATGTCCAATTGATATTCCTGATCGACCAGCATTGAAAGAACACATTGAGCAGGGTGAGATTGTTAATGGCACACTGGTGTTTGAGGATGTATTTGAGCATGGTCGATTGTTATTTGTGACTGCATTTAATCGTTGTGACGGTCAGGGGCGACCATCAACAACTGGAACGGGCAACCATCGAGAGCCAGATGAACCCGCGTTTAGCCGGATTTCCGCACCTGATTCCAATTCATGCTCAGGTTGTCATAACCAACCGCGCGCTGGTGGAAGTGGAGATTTTGTTGCCAATGTTTTTGTACTCGGTCAGGCAGCAGATCCAGTACTGGATACCACATCTGCGGAATTCAGCAATAATCGAAATACGCTAGGTATGTTTGGTTCGGGTCCGATTGAGATGCTTGCCCGCGAGATGACCACGGACTTACACAAGCTACGCGATTCTGCCCTATTAAAATCGGCGAAGATCGGCGAAGCAGTTATAGTATCCCTCGATACAAAGGGCGTTAATTTTGGAAGTTTGACAGCTTTTCCTGATGGTACAATCGATACCAGCAACTGTGAAGGTGTCGATGCAGATTTGATTATCCGACCATTTCATCAAGCTGGTGTTGTGGTGTCATTGCGCGAATTCACGGTCAACGCAATGAATCATCATCATGGGATGCAGGCAGAAGAACGGTTTGATCTTAATCCTGATAAAAATAATTCTGATTATGATGGTGACGGTGTCGATCGGGAACTAACGGTTGGCGATATCACTGCTATCGCAATCTGGCAAGCGGCTCTAGGAACACCGGCTCTTGTCATGCCAACAGATCCAGAGATGATTGCGTCCGTTAAAAACGGTGAAATCTTGTTTGAACAAATGGGTTGTGCCAACTGTCATATGCCAACACTTCAACTTGAATCTTGTATGTTTACCGAGCCTAATCCATTCAATCCTATAGGCACATTTGCTGATGAGACACAGAGTTATGAATTTGACATGTGTCAGCAGGGGGAATCGCCGAGGCTTGAAACCACCGGAAATGGAGCAACAGTGAGAGCTTATACCGATTTAAAGCGGCATGATTTATGTGACAACCCTGAACTGGATGATGCAATCCGCTTTTTCTGTGATGAGAACCTTGCACAGGACCGCCCAGATCAAGATGGTAAACCGGGTTCAGAATTTTTTCTGACACGGAAATTATGGGATGTTGGCAATTCTGCACCATATGGTCACCGCGGCAACCTTACAACTATTGCCGAAGCCATATTGGCGCATGGCGGTGAAGCGCGAAACTCGCGTGATAATTTTGTCGAATTATCTTATGACGAGCAATTGGCGATTGTGGATTTCTTGCGAACTTTGCAAGTCTTGTCTGAGGAGGACTAGGTCAACTTAAATCTTAATGTGTCTACTATAGACCCTTACAAGGGGTATGCTAAGGTGCAAACACGGAAACGCCAATCTAACAGTTCAATCACACGACCCGTTTCAGATTCCACCATGATTACCGTAGCGGTGCCATTTACGGATCGCCCAGTCATCTAAACCCACCACGCACGGCAACGTTTCCGTACGATGGTGATACGTTTCACGACCCGCAGTACCATATCACCGCTGGCAACAACCTATAGGTCAGAAATCCGCCGCGCAGTCTCAGCACTTACCTCGAAGCAAATATCACACACCGGAAGCCGTCAGGCGATCAGTGCAACGCGTGTAGTAGCGTGGTAGCCAGTCTAGGAACTGCTCAACGAAGGTTTTCTGAGGGCAGGCACGATTGATACAGTGAAAGTGACGCAATTAACTGCAGACGCATGTTCTCACCAATATATCGGAAAATCATACAACGACATCAAAAGGGTGATACTTTAGCTGAAATTGCATATGATTATGATATTTCGATTGCGCGAGTTCATCAATTATTTCAAAGGGATTTTAAGAATAACTACGCTACACCATTTGATCCACGATCCGATTTCATACAAGAATGTAACAATTTTTATATTAAATCAACATAAAAAGAGATATTAGTCAGCTTATTTATAGTTTGGAAACTTGTCATCAACCGAGTTCAGAATTCGGCCGTTTAAGATTTGATGGGCCAAATTTAGAATGCCAATTGCTTTCGTTTACCACAATACATAAAGAGGACATAATGACCTACCAGAATCAATGGGATTAGAAGAATTCTACAAAAATAATAATTAAACTTAGCCAAGCAATTGAGTCAATCAAAACTTAAAATGAGATTCAGATTGCAAATCTTGATACTGCGCTCACAATTATTTCAAAAGTCGGGTTATTATATAGTAAGCTGAATCGTGACAGTCAGAAGAAACTGTTACGTGAGATGGTCAAACGAGTAATTGTCAACACAGAGGGAACTATACTAAGGATGGAGCTACTACCACCTTTCCATATTTGGATGAACTGAAGAATAATATGGGTGGAAGTAATACAATTGTTGAGGAAAAAACAAAGACCAGTTCGAAGACTGGTCAATGTTTGAGATTACTCTCATTAGGTAGCTCCTACGGGACTCGAACCCGTGTCTCCACCTTGAAAGGGTGGCATCCTGGGCCACTAGACGAAGGAGCCAAACAACGTGGTGAAGAATACAACTTTTCGGCATGGAAGTCAAGGTATATTTGGATAGAACTTTTAAGTTTGGTAATATCCGACTTCATATCGAATAATTACCTAGGATAAATTAGATGAAAAACGCACTAAACTTTCTGACAGCGACGGAACTTGCACAAAAAATTAGAAGCAAAGATATATCAGTCGTTGAAGTCTTACAAGCTCATATCGAGCAGATCGATGCAATAAATCCAACAATCAACGCCATTGTGACCTATTTACCAGAACTCGCCTTAGAAACTGCTCGACAAGCAGATGATAAAATAGCAAGAGGCGACGCTATTGGCGTGTTGCATGGCTTGCCAATAGCGCACAAAGACTTGACAGATACAAAAGGTATCCGTACCACCTATGGATCACCTGTGCTGAAAGACAACATACCTGAAATCGATGCGTTAATCATTACTCGACTCAAAAATGCCGGATGTATCACATTAGGGAAAACAAATGTCCCAGAATTTGGGGCAGGGTCACAGACATTTAACCCAGTCTTTGGTGCTACATATAATCCATATGACCTATCAAAAACCTGTGGTGGCAGTAGTGGTGGTGCAGCCGTTGCCCTAGCAACTGGTATGATACCGATTGCAGATGGCAGTGATATGGGTGGTTCATTACGTAATCCAGCTAGCTTCTGCAATATTGTCGGATTCCGTCCCTCGCCGGGTCGTGTACCTCAGTATCCAAAAATGAATGGATGGGCAAATTTAGCAGTTGATGGCCCGATGGCGCGTACAGTTCAAGATATAGCATTGATGATGCAAGCAATCGCAGGTTATGATGATCGTTCACCCATCGCCATTCACCAGCCCGCTTCGATATTTGCACAACCCCTAGCGCGTGATTTTAAAGATACTCGTATCGCATGGAGTTCCGATTTAGGAGAATTAGCGGTTGATCCACAAGTCGTTAAAACCATAGAAAAACAGCTTTCAGTATTCACAGATATAGGCTGTCATATAGACAATACCCATCCGGACTTTCAAGATGCTTATGATATTTTCCAGACCTTACGTGCTTGGGGATTTGAGCTATCATTTTCTGATCGATTTGCAGAACATGGTGAAGAACAATTCAAAGATACGATACGCTGGAATGTCGAGCGTGGTAAAAACTTAACTGCCGCGGAACTCAGTCGAACAGAAGTCAAGCGAACGGAATTATATTATCGTGTCCGAGAATTCCTGCAAACATATGAATTTTTGTTATTACCGGCCGCACAAGTTCCGCCCTTCTCTATTGATGTGCCCTATCCGACAGAAATCAATGGACAAACCATGCACACTTATATCGATTGGATGATGGCGTGTGGTTATATCACGATCACAGGATTACCAACAATCTCTGTGCCATGTGGTTTTACAGATGATGGATTGCCGATTGGTCTACAAATTGTAGGTCGCCCTCATGCTGATTTTGAGGTATTACAGTTGGCATATGCTTTCCAAGAGGCAACTTTGTTTTATCAAACCAAGCCATCAATGTTAAATCAATAAAGCGCGTAGAATGGATGCGGTTTGAATACAATGAGTAAGGGAAAGATAATATTGTTAAATGGAGCTTCGAATGCTGGCAAATCAAGTATTGCTAGAGAAATTCAGCATCAGATTGAGCAACCCTTCTGGCATATATCTTCAGATCAGTTAATTGAAGCAAAGATGTTAACAAGCAGGCAATAATTTGATAGTGGATCATGTAATTGAGTTTGAAACATGGTTAAACGATATAGCCGTGTTATTAGCAGACTTTGATCTTTTTTTTGTTGGGGTGCATTGTGATATTGATGAACTAGAAAGACGCGAAATAGCAAGAAAGAATAGAATTATAGGAGAAGCTAGAGATCACTTTGATGTCATTCATACATTTTGTAACTATGATTTTGAGGTTGATTCAACGACAGTAACACCCACAATAAATGCAAAGGGAATTATAGAAGCATGGAAGCGACGTAAAGATTCTGTTTTGTGATATGAAAATCACACTGCTTATCTGCTATACTCATACAGTTTAATTTGATCTATCTCACCTCTTAATGGAGTTTTATTTTGGAACTCACCTTGTTAAATTGGATTTTAGCGTTGCTCCCTGTCATCACCGTGTTGGTATTGATGGTTGGTTTAGGCTGGGGCGGCAGTCGTGCAGGAACAGCATCATTTATAGTGGCACTCATTTTATCGCTAACTATATTTGGTGGGGATTTATTACTCGTCATAGTGGCAGTTGGTAAGTCCGTTTTATTGGCGGTTGATGTACTATATATCGTCTGGATGGCACTCTTCTTCTATAACGTCACCAACGAAGCAGGCACAGTGCAACTCATTGGACGCAGTTTACCGCGCTTAACATCGGATCGCGCTGCACAGAGCTTGTTGATTAGTTGGGTGTTTGTGTCACTATTACAGGGAGTCGGTGGATTTGGTGTGCCTGTTGCTGTAGTCGCACCTTTATTAGTCGGGCTTGGTTATACAGCAACACAATCTGTGATTATGGCTTCATTAGGTCATGGTTGGGCAGTAACATTTGGCTCGTTAGGCACATCATTTGTCGCATTAACAGCCGTCACAAATTTACCCGGTGAGGTACTTGCACCCGATGCAGCGATTTTATTGGGGATGGCGTGTCTCATTAGCGGTTCATTGGTAGCATATGTCAGTGCAGGTTGGCAAGGATTTATACGCAGTATACCCATGCTGTTAATTGTCGGCGCAGCAATGGCAATCACCCAATGGTGGGTCGCTACAAATGGCATGTGGGCACTGGGTTCAACATCAGGCGCAATGGCAGGTGCAGTTGTCGGCGTAGTATATGTCTTATCACCCTTGAATCGTAGTAAAGCCAAAAACATCCCCGAAGAACCAACAGCCGAATCTCGTAGTCTGGGTTTAGCATTAGCCGCATATGTCATCTTACTTGTACTAGCGTTCTCAACTAACTTGATTCCTGCACTGAACCAAATTGTAGATACCGTTCAGCTTCAAATTCAATTCCCTGCTGTAGCAACTTCGTTTGGATGGGAAGTTCCTGCCGAGATCGGGCGGAAAATCAGTATATTTGGGCATCCGGGAGCAATCTTATTTTATGCTGGGGTAATATCTTTTGTGCTGTATCAACGTGCTGGCTATTATGACAAAAAGAAAGATGACAGCACATGGATCATGATCTGGAAAAGTGTCAAGAAATCAGCTATCAAATCCACTATCTCAATTTTAGCATTGGTAGCGATGGCATCCCTCATGTCACACACTGGAATGACCCAGATTATTGCGCGCGGTATTAGCGAGACCTTTAGCGCAACCATCTATCCCCTGTTTGTACCATTTATTGGGGCACTCGGTTCATTTATGACAGGCAGTAACACCAATTCGAATGTCGTGTTTGGTGCACTACAACAAGAAACAGCGACATTATTGGGCTTGAGCGTGCCAGCAATTTTAGCAGGTCAAACGGCTGGTGGATCATTAGGCAGTGTACTCGCTCCTGCAAAAATTATCGTCGGTTGTAGTACCGTTGGCTTAGGTGGTGAAGAAGGTCCGGTTATCCGTCGGATGCTTTTATTAGGGTTGATTCCTGTCGTATTTGTAGCGATTGTCACCTTTATTCGATAGGTCTGCCTAAAGAATTTGCGCCAATAATAAAATGTATATATAATTATTACAATACATATTGAGTAAATATATCTCTATTTATGAGATATATTGTATTCAATACAATATTTTTTTTGATATTAATATTATTCTTGTTAGACACTCACTTCGCTCACTACAAGCCGTTCGATATCCAATCAAACATATCTTCTGCGCTTGTGAAAACTCACCACAGAAACAAGAATATATTCCATTATTGTTTACATGACAATCCACGTCATGATGTGTTACTTTGGTTTCTGTACTGTGGCTAAACCCACAGGAAGATACGATTATTAATATATTTAGGAGAAGAATCATATGAAACAAAAGCATCTGTTTTTAACAGTTGTCGCCGCATTGGCAGTGATGTTGATCTTGCCTTTCGGGATGGTACAAGCACAAGATGAATGTACCTTTGCTGATGAAGTTATTAAATTTGGAGGAATTGCACCGATGTCAGCACCGGGTGCTGTTGCCGGTGGCGTTGCGATGGACTGGGCGTTTAAACAAGCCGCGGCTGATATTAACGCAGAGTGCGGTATCGAAATTGATGGCGTTAATTATCAAATAGAAGTTGTCACTGGTGATTCTGAAGGTAGTCCAGAACGTGGACAAGCTGTTGCAGAACGTCTCATTCTCGAAGATGGCGTAAATGGTATGGTTGGTGTTTATCATAGCGCTGTCGGTCTAGCGACAATGGGTGTGATGCAAGAAAACAAAATCCCAACTGTATTCTCCGAGCCATGGAATGACAACGTCAGTGCCAACGGCATCATCGAATATGATGGAAATCCCCCACGCATGGACGATGGGATCGACTATATTTTCCGTATCGCACCATCTAGCTCAATGGTTGGTAGTGTTGTTACCGATTGGTTGATCTCACTTGGCGTAGAAGATGTGATTTTGATTGTTGAAAATACCGATTATGGTCAACCTGCTGCCGCCGATGAGCAAGCTCGCCTCGAAGCCGCTGGCGTAACTGTCGAAAAGCTCGACGTTGAACTTGGTACAGAAGATTTTGTCCCAATTTTGAGCCGTATTCAAGCGCGTCCAGAAGCTCCTGATGCGATTCGTATTGTTGTCACAGGCGAAACATCCTTCAACTTAACCCAACAAATGGCTGAACTGGGCATTGCACCTACAGAAGAAACCATTTGTGTAACCAACCAAATTGCATTCCAATCCGAACAATTCTGGGCAACTGTCCCTGATGGCAACTATTGTGCATTCAATCGTGTGGGTATTATTCCTTCATTGTTTAACGATATTGCTGTCGATATGAATGCCGCATATGAAGAAGAATTTGGTGATATTGTTGCTAGTTTTGCAATGGAAGCATACGACAGTGTATGGTTGTTGGCTGATGCAATGGAACGCGCAGGGTCTTATACCGATGCAGATGCTATTGTAGAAGCACTTGAAGCGTCCGACATCGAATTGTCGCAGGGGCGTTATTACTTTACATATGGTAGCCATAACCCAGAATTACCAGAAGGCACACCAGCATATATGTGGCATCAATGGCCAGATCCAATCGTGACCGTTATGCAATACTTTGAACAAGGTCAAAGTTCACTAGAAGCAGCTGTTGTATTCCCAGAAGTTTACCAAACACACGGTACTGCTTATATTGCACCGGGTACAACACCCTAAATAACGTATATTTTTCAAGCAATTGCAGTGAGTGATTTAAATGTATGGGTGGGTTAATAGCCCACTCGTACATTTTATAGCGGTTGTGTAGCTTAAGATCAACAACCTATACACAAACAGGCTTCTGGTATGAAGGAAATTAACAATGGATGATATTTTTATTTTATGGTTAGTGCTTGCAGGTCCTCTATGGGCGACGATTGGCTTATTGGTCGTCCCTCAATATGTCAAGCGCAAACGCAACGAAGATGACCCACAACCAAATGCGCGAGTTGCAGGCGTAGTCGGTGGATTTGCACTAGGTCCAATAGGTGTGGGATTCTTTTGTTTAGCTCCTCAATTAATCCGTCGCGCAACGTTAGCGATAGCGATGCTGATTACTGTTTTCATTTCATCACAGGTATTTGTCCGCATCATAGACCCTAATTTACCCTCAGCACTCTGGCTTATCCTAGCAGGACCACTTTGGGCGGCACTCGCATCATATTTTATTCCACGTCATTATCGTGTCGTTGGCGCAGATGATACCAATGTACTAACGGCGGCAGCACTTGGCGGTTTTGCTATTGGGCCATTGATTTTTGGGCTGATGTGGAACGATACACCAAAAGTCAATCGTAATTGGATGATTTCGTTGGGTACATTAGGTGCATGGCAAATATATGCCTTGTTTGCGATACAAAATCCCACAAATTTATGCGTACAAGCACCCTATCAAGTGACATATATTGCACAACAAACTGCCAATGGTATCGTTATCGGGTCGATTTATGCACTGATGGCTGTCGGGCTAACTTTGATTTATTCTGTGCAAGGGATTGTTAGCTTTGCACACGGTCAACTCTATATGGTCGGTGGTTATTTTTCATTTTATTTCTTAGTATTCGCATCACAAATATTATCCGATTTAACAGGTACAGAAGTCTCTGTAAATCCAATTTGGGGTATTCCTGTCGCTGGAATCATTGTCTTTTTTATGGGTGCAATATTTGAGCGCGTATTCCTCAAGCCGATGCACGATGGCTTAATTGAACGTGTCGCAGAGTACGCCATTTTGATTACATTTGGATTTGGCTTTGTGATTGAATATACGACACTCGCAATTGCAGGTCCATTCCCACAGCGCGCTGGACGATTTATCGAAACACGACTCTTTAAATTAGAGCGTATCCAATTTTCTGACGATCTATTTTTTGGTCCTATTAACATCATTGGAGACCGGGCATTTGCGATGGTGATTGGGATTGTTTTGATATTTGCGCTGTTATGGTTCTTACAACGGACATGGACAGGACGTGGTTTGCGTGCCACCAGTCAAGATAAACAAGCAGCAGCTGTCACAGGCATTAACCCGATCAATATGAATACATTGGCATTCGGGATTGGCTCAATGTTGGCGGCAATGTCGGGTGCGGCACTTATTCCGATTTTTGCGTGGGTACCGTGGATGGGTGGAGAAATGGCAGGTCGCTCTTATGTGATTGTTGTTTTAGGCGGACTTGGCTCTGTACCCGGAGCACTATTTGGTGGGCTGATCGTCGGCGTTGTCGAAGCATTAGGCGCAGGTTGTCATCCTGATCCAAGCCGTGGTGCAGCATATAAAGAGGCGTTTGCTTTAGTAATCTTTGCATTGGTCCTGCTCCTCAAGCCAACGGGTTTATTTGGAAGGGAGCAACTATAACGATGGTAAATTTATTCAAGCAAATAGAGTCAGTTATTGACAGTAGTTTGGGTCGGCGTAATCTCGGTTTCCTGTTTATGGGATTTGTAGTTCTGTTTTTCATCTGGTTTCCAACAGATCCTACCCAATCCAATTATGCCAAAACAGTGTTCATCAGTGGCTTTTTCTACGCGATAATGGCATCTAGCTGGGCATTGCTTGCAGGTATCGCTGGGCAGTTCTCCTTTGGGCATATGGCATTTATGGGAATTGGTGCTTATGCCGCAGGATTCATAGCCCGTGACGGGATCACGTTTGCTATATTGGGGATCGAAATCACTCCTGACTCCATATCAACGATTGTAGCAATTCTGATTGGGACATTCGTTGCGGGCTTCGTTGGGTTAATCATAGGTTGGTTGCTGTTACGCTTGCGATCATCTTATCTGGCATTGTTTACGATTGCATTTTCCGAATTGTTCCGCATTGTGATGTTAACCGAATACGATTATACCGGTGGTTCAAATGGGCTCTCATTACGTCGTCTGGTTGATGTTGCTGATGTTGATGCCGCCCGTCAAATAGAATATTATCTGATGTTTGGATTGCTGGTCGTATCTCTATTATTGATGTATATCGTTTCTCGATCACGGATTGGTTTGTTCTTACGAGCGATGCGCGAAGACGAAGATGCTGCTTCAGCGTTGGGTGTTAATATTGTGCTGTATAAAGTCCTGATATTTGTTTTTACCAGTATGATTGTGGGGCTGGCTGGCGCAGTATTCTATAGCAATGTCGGATCAGAACGTATCATTCCCGAACAACTAGAAATCTTACAAATGTCGCTGGTGATTGCTTATGCTGTTATCGGTGGTATGGAAAGTCTCTTGGGTGCGGCAGCGGGGGCATTTATTTCACGGTATCTGCTGGAAGCAATGCGGGTTGTCGTGATCAATCTCCCTTTCGGATTAAAGATGCCTGATGGTTCAGATGCGTTTGTTTGGGAAACAGGTGCATGGCGATTTGCGTTATTTGGATTGGTCATGATACTCACTCTGCGGTATATGCGTAATGGACTCCTCTTTCCAATTATCCAGTGGTTTACAGGTCGAGACTCCGCAATGTTAGAAACGGTTTCTATCCGCGAAACAGATCATTCTGCAAAGCCCAAACTGGAGGAGGAAACCCAATGAGTAACATCAAACTCGAATTGACCAATGTTTCCAAGCGATTCGGTGGTAATCAAGCTGTAAACGAGGTGTCATTTGTCATCGATCAACCGCAATTAGTCGGTCTGATCGGTCCCAATGGGGCTGGCAAAACAACACTCACTAATATGATGAGCGGAATGACCCCGACCAGTAGCGGTACGATTTACCTCAATGGCAAGCGGATTGATGGACTAGCCCCATATAATGTTGCTCGTTCTGGTTTGGGGCGCACATTCCAAGTTACCCGTGCTTTACGACGCATGACCGTGCTAGAAAATATGATGGTACCTGCCCTAGCAATGCACCCACGTGCCAATCCAAAACACCTTGAAGAAAAAGCACGGGACACACTTCAATTCTTGACGATTGGGCATCTTACCAACGAGTTTGGACGTGCCTTAAGTGGTGGTCAACAAAAACTATTAGAATTAGGTCGTTTGTTAATGCTTGACCCATCGGTGATTATCCTAGATGAGCCGTTTGCAGGCGTACATCCCAGCTTGCAAGAGACCATATATGAATATATCCATCGTGTTCGAGAAGATGGCAAAGCCATTATTCTAATTAGTCATGATATGGGTGCTGTATTTGAACTCAGTGAGCGATTGATCGTCCTAAACTTCGGCACATTAATTGCAGATGGCGATCCCAAAGATGTAAAAAATAATCCCAAAGTGATCGAAGCTTATCTCGGTGAAGATGAAAAGGAGTAGCTTATCATGTTAGAAATCAACGATTTGTATGTGGGCTACTATGAAGATTTGCATATTTTACGAGGCTTAAAGCTCAAAGCCGAATCAGGAAAAATCACAACCATTCTAGGGGCAAATGGAGTCGGGAAATCAACCCTTCTCAAAGCAATCTATGGCTTCCTAAAACCCTATAGTGGCGCAGTAATGTTAAATGGCAAAGATGTCACTGGCACACCAACACATAAGTTAATCGAGTTAGGCATCAGCTATATACCGCAACAACCCGGTGTATTCCGCCATATGACGGTTAAAGAAAATCTGATGATGGGTGCATGGACATTCCAAAAAGACAAAGCCCGCATTGAGGAAAAAATCGAAGAGAATTATCAACGTTTCCCGATTCTGAGAGAGAAAAAAGACGAAGATGCAGGTAATCTTTCGGGTGGTCAACAGCGTATGGTCGAAATTGGTCGCACGCTCATGACTGATCCTCAGGTAATTTTAGTAGATGAACCCACTGCTGGGCTTGCCAAGTTACTCAGTAAAGAAGTGTATCGGATGCTAGTTGATTTAAGGGATCGCGAAGGGTTAACTATTCTGCTCGTTGATCAAGAAATTCGTGAGGCTCTAAAAATAGCGGATTATGTCTATGTGTTAGAACTCGGGCGTAATAAATTTGAAGGACCTGTCGAAGAATTTAGCGATCTCGAAAAAGCATTCTGGGCATAATCACTACCAACCATAACTTATATCACTATAATGGGACGGATAAAACCGTTCCATTTTTGATGAGCTTATTCATGATTGAGAATTAATTTTATGGATTCAGTGACATTTGATGTAGTGATCGTCGGTGCGGGTATTGCTGGCATTGCAACCGCTTATTATCTTGCCACACAACAAGGTATCACAAATATATTGCTGGTCGATAAACGTCCACCGATGACATATACCAGTGATAAATCTGGGTCAAATTATCGCAATTGGTGGACACATCCCGCCATGATGCAATTAGCCAACCACTCGATTGACCTGATGGACACCATCGCACAGGACAATGGTAACTTCTTCAATCTCAATCGTCGGGGATATGCGTATTTTAGCCAGCGTAAAGATATATTGCCTGACCTCAAACCATATTCTTCACCGATTATGGGCGAAATTCGCATACATGACAGTGTGCTAACAGCTTATCATCCACAAGAAAATGCTGACCTTATCGGCGCAGATGTCATTATCGGTCATGATCTCGTCAAACAGATTGCCCCATTTGTATCAGACGATATTCAATCAATGATACATGTGCGACGCGCTGGCTGGCTCAGTACACGGGTATTTGCACAACATATGCTCGATATAGCTAGCCAATCTGGATTAGTAGAAATGCGTGGCGAGGTCATCCATCTAGAACACAACGGCAATCAATCAACCCTCACAATCAATACAGCTCAAGGTGAGCAGTCAATCACATCATCAAAATTGGTTTTAGCAACCGGTCCAAACCTCCCCCAAATTGGTAAAATGCTCAATCTCGATTTTCACGCGTACAATGTGATGCACCAAAAAGTCATGCTCTATGACAACAAGCAAGTGATCCCTGATGATATGCCTTTTATGATCTTCCGTGATGAACCAACCGTTGACTGGTCGGATGATGAATTATCATATCTCGAACATCATGCTGAGTCGGTCAGTATTCCGGGTAATTTTCATATTCGGCGCGTCAATAATAAATGGATACATGTTGGGTGGGCGTTTAACCGTCTGCGGACAATCAACCCACAGGAAATTATTTCCGACAACATATTTCCGAAAGTATTGCTCAAGGGAATCTCATCATTTATCCCTTCCCTAGCAGATTATGCAAAATCTATCCCTCAGCCAATTGGCATATCAGGTGGTTACTATACACGTACTTTCGAAAACCTACCGATTATTCAAGAGACAACATTATCAGGGCTATATGTGATCGGCGCATTATCAGGGTTTGGTGTAATGGTAGGATGTGGTGCAGGCGAATTACTGAGTCGGATGATTACTGGGCAAGCTACCCCATCGTATACAGAAGCCTTCTCACTATCCCGATATGATCAACCCGACTATTACAATACGATGCAATCGTATAGTTCAGGCGAACTCTAAAACTAAGATATTCAAATGCTGTGTCGTCTGAGTTAGGTAGGGTAGAAATCACCCATTAATGTTAAAATATGTTGTAGATAGAGTTAGACGACAATAGGGGAGCAAAAATATGCACATTGAAGGAACATATGAATTTAAATCAGATCGTCAACTTGTTTGGGACATGTTGCAAGATATTGAAGTCTTAAGTAGTATTATCCCCGGTTCAAGTGGGCTGGAAGAAATTGCAGAAAATACATTTCATACAGCATTGGCAGTAAAAGTTGGCCCCGTAAATGGTAAATTTGAGGCAACCATCGAACTAGCAGATGTCAATGCACCCGAAAGTTACAAGCTCATCATCAACGGCAAAGGACCAGCTGGTCATGTCACAGGTGAAGGTGTGATTCGCTTAGAACAAAACGACGCAATTACCATTATGCACTATGAAGGTGATGCTAAAGTCGGCGGGAAAATTGCGGCAGTTGGTCAACGCCTATTGGATGTTGCCGCCAAGCAAATTGCGAAACAATCTCTCAAAAAATTAGCCGATCGTATTGATGAACGGATCGCCGAAGAAAACGCCTAAATATTTCTAATATAAGGGTGACACCTGTTGCCCTTTAACCCAGTCCTGATAAGGGATCACGGTTAATGTCTTTATAATAGATATAAGTACTTTGTGTTTTACCAAAGGCACAAAACCACTGCGGACAATATGACCCCATCCACAGAACATCCCCAGCCTGTATCGGATACCAGCTATCATCTAAGCGATAAATACCCTGCCCTTCCAACAGGTAAAATCCATGCTCCATAATATGCGTTTCAACAAATGGCAAAGCCGCCCCAGATTGAAAGGTGAAGAGATTAACCGCCATATCAAATGGTAGTGTATCTGGGAGCAAGGTACGCACACGCGCATCCTCATCTCCCATAAACGGCACACCATCACCAGCCCATGAATCCCCCGTCACAAAATGGGGAAAATCCGAAATGAGGTCTGACTTGTGGTAAGGCTTCTCAAAAATCAGTAATTGTGATTCCACTGAGGCAATCATTCTATGGTTAGTATCGGCTGGAATATAGGCAAAGTGACCCGCTTCTAACACATAGGTATCACCAGCAATTTCAATGATAATCGCCCCCTCCATCACATACACAAAGCGTTGTATCCCCTGATAGGGTTGTCCTGCAATCGCATCACGCGCCATCAATGCAAGATATTGGGTAAAGCGTGGGCGTTTTAACATATGGGGCGAAATTAAGATGATACCCTGTGATTGTGTCCAACCGGGCAATATCGATTTAACATATCCGTCAGGTGCTATAAAAGCGTGGTTGGGTTTGATAGTCGTACGTGTCTGACCAAGTGGTTGCATAGTTCAATCCTATTGCGTATTAAAGCGGTTGAGCGAAAACATACTAATATCGAGTTCACTTTTCCCATCAAGGGCAAGTTGTGCCAGTATTTCACCAATCGCTGACGAATGTTTAAAACCATGCCCCGAACACGGCGACGCAAGTACAATACGATCACTATCGGGATGGAAGTCAATAATAAAATGCTCATCAGGTGTGACCGTATACATACAAACCCCACTGTTGATGCAGTTGGCGGTGATACCTGTTACCCTGTCGCGCAGAATCATGTTATAGATATGATCAATTTCCGCCTGTTGAACTGTTCGCTGGATGGTATCAGGATGAGTCGCGTTAATATATGTTTCGGTCATGATTTTGACAGCTGGCGTACCATCATCAGGGGTTGGGAAGAACGTAATAAAATCTTCAAGCGTATCCCCAATCCAAATAACCCACGGAAAGTTTTCCATTTTAAATGGGGTTATGTCATCCGCTTCAAACCAGTAGATAACCTGACGATAGACGCTAAGTTGGTCTTTAATAATCTTAGGCACTAAATCAACAATCCATGCACCTGTAGACACAATCAATTTTTCGGCATGATAATCTCCTTTTTCGGTTTTTACCAATACACCATCGTCTAATATTTCGTACTTGAGGACACGTTCATTTTTATGAATTGTCGCACCTTGCTGTTGGGCTAAATTTAATTGAGTAGCCACACAATATTCTGGACGCAAGATGCCACCATGTGTTTCATAATACGCATGTTCATTTGATTGTGGATTGATAACATCCAGAAAATCAGAAATTTCATCTGCCGTTAGTAATTTATGATCAATATCAAATGCTTGTGCAAGTGAGGCTGTCCCTGTCACAAAGTCCGTTTGTCCGTGAAATTGCGCGCCACCATCTTTCGGGCAGATAATCAAACCACCTGTATTATGAAGTAACGTTTTACCACTCTTATCTTCTAATTCATGCCAAATGTCATAGGCACGTTGTACCAGAGGAAAATAATTTCCCCCTTCGCCATTCACTTGACGGATGATACGAGTCTCACCATGACTTGACCCCAGCGAATGCGGAGGAGCAAATTGGTCGATCCCTAGAACTTTCACACCTCGTTTGGATAATTGATATAAGGATGCACTTCCCATCGCGCCTAAACCCATAACAATAACATCATACTTTTCTGTCATGTGATTAACCTTGTTTTTCTATTACAGTAGTCGGATAGCCAATCGGGTCAATCATCGCATCGATCAGCATCGATTTATGAGATTGCAAAGCATCTTGGATGGCACATTGGCAATCATCAGAGCTTTGTACACGACGATAAGCCAAACGATAAGCCCTAGCAATGAGTTCATAATCAGGGTTGGTGAATTCTGTACCAAAAGCAGGGCGTTGACGACGGGTTTGTGCCGAGCGAATCAAATCCAATGCCGAATCATTCATCACAACAACAATCACAGGCACAGCCAATTCAGCCAATAGACCAAGCTCACCCGTCACCATCGCTAAACCGGCATCGCCTGTGATACAAATAGTTGGTTTCCCCGTGACTCTAGCGGAAGCAATCGCGCTGACTAATCCAAATCCCATCGCAGACAATCCATTCGAAACAAAATATTGATTCGGAACTTGTGCCTGCCAATTTAACGCAGTGAATATCTTATGTGACCCGACATCTGTTGTAACTACGATGTCATCTGGCGTATATTCTCGAATCGTCGTTAATACATGTTGAGGTAAGATACGCCCTTCTTGTGGTTGCGGTAAGGGTATCGCTTTAAGTTGTGCATGAAACTTCGTAACTCGTTTACTACCCCATGATTCATCCGTTTTGAAATCTAACGACTCATTCAGAGTATCGAGTAAGGTAGATATATCGCCAATATACTCGACATCGGCTGGGATACGTGGGTCTTGGTTTTCCCAGTTGGCAATCCAAATCAGGGGCTGTGACTGATTCCACGGTTTGACCAACTCAACCACATCAAAACCAATAGTAAGAATACAATCGGCTTCATCCAGAATTTCATAGGCAGGGTCAGTGCGGGACAGCCCGATTGTTCCAGCAAATAAGGGATGTCTAGCGGGTAATGCGCCTTTGCTTTTTGGGGTATCAATCACAGGCGCGTTGAGTAACTCTGCAAGTTTCTGTATCTGATGGTAAGGCTTATCAGGTTCGAGTCCCAGCCCTACAATGATGATCGTTTTTTTCTTATTTTGTAAAATGTCTGTGATCGATGTGATAGTACCCCCATCAACCTCTGCTGATTGAATTGAGGTGTTATTAGCTATCGAAGGAGAAATATTTTGCAAGGCAACTCGATTATTGATTCCCAAATGTACAGGCCCAGAGCGGCCACTTTGGGCAGTTTGTAGGGCGTGTTGAATTGTAGAAATGGCATTATCTGCGCTAAGGTCGGCAGTAAATTTCGTAATCGGTCGAAAACTTGCTTGTAAATCAATGACTTGATGGGTGTGTGTGCCGATGAGATGCGGGTCACTTTGGGCGGTTATTAACAGCACAGGAGAGCGTTCTAAATAAGCATGAGCCAAACCAACATAGGCATTGGTTGCACCGGGTCCCAAAGTTGTAAGCGCCACACCAATTGTACCTGTTAACCGTGCGTGAACATCCGCCATAAAACACGCTGAACTTTCATTTTTAACAAGAATAAAATTAATTCCGCGCTGACGAATGGCATCCAGAACTTCAACATTTTCGCCACCAGGCAACCCATAGACGGTTGTCACACCAGCTTGCACCAGTTGTTCAGCAAGATATTCCGCAACAGTTAGCATATCAGCCTTGCTCCAATTGTGAGATCATAATTGTGTACGATTGTAATGCGCTTTATGTGTCTGTCAAATCATCGTTGTCCCCGCAATTAAATGTTAACATATGAGGGTGCTTTCATTAAGAATATCAATGTATGTTTAAGAGCAAGACTTTAACTCGCTTATTTACAAAAATTCGCTATATTAAATAGGTTTGTACATCAAAATACCAATCTAATCTAGCTAGGAGTCGATTTATGAAACGTATTGTTATCTTACTCGTTTTTGTCATATCCTTATTCGCAATACCTGTTCAAGCACAACAACCCACGGGTGACTTGATTATTGCATTACCCAATGACCCAACCAGTCTATACGGACCCAATGGCGCAGATGTCACAGCTGGTAATGCCGCCCGCCCACTTTACGACACCTTGATACGTGTTGACGCCGCAGGTGGATTCATGCCTGTGTTAGCAACAGCGTGGGAGATTGGTGACGATGGATTAACCTACACGTTTACCTTACGTGAGGGTGTAACTTTCCATAATGGTGAAGCATTTACGTCTGATGATGTCGTTGCCACATGGGAATTTGGTTCAAATGAAGCCAATCAATATTCAGGAACATTCCTCGACGCATCCTCCGTTGAAGCCATTGACGATTTTACTGTTGTTGTCTCTACAGCAGAACCAGACCCTGTCTTCTTAACGCAATTGGCAAATGCTTGGGAAATCATCCCCGGTGATTATATGCGCGAAGTCGGCATCGAGGGCTTTGAAGCAGCACCCGTCGGTACAGGTCCTTTTGTCTTCCAAGAACGAATTCCCGGTGAAAGCATCAGCTATATTGCCAATGACAACTATTGGAATGAAGGTCAACCCCGTGTTGCTAGTGTAACTTTCCGCATCATTGGTGATAGTTCAACTCGTCTTGCGGCAGCACTTGCTGGAGATGTTCATATTGTGAATCGTTTATCAGCAGAAGAATATGCCGCTGTCGAAGCTACCGATAGCTTAGTAGGTATCAACTACCCAACGGATCGCGTCTATTATGTCGCCTTCAAAAATATCGGTAATGGTGAAGGTACACCATTAGAAAACCAGATGGTACGTCAAGCGATGAACTATGCCGTTGACATCGAAACCATCATTGATGCGATTTTCAGTGGTGCGGCAAGCCCTGTAGCGAGCTTCACTGTTCCCGGCACATTAGGGTATGATGCCAGCATCGAACCTTATCCATATGACCCAGATATGGCAATGCAATTGTTAGCTGATGCAGGATATCCAGATGGCTTTTCCATCGGTATGGGATGTCCATCCGATGCTTATCTGAATATCAATGATGTATGTCTTGCCGTTGAATCTGATCTTGAAGCCATTGGTATTGATGTCGAATTGGATATTATGTCCACCGATGTATTCTGGGCAGAAGAATTCTATGGCACAACTGGTCCGATGTATGTAGATAGCTGGAGTTCCGATTTAGGTGAAGCAACTAATCGCCTTGAAGGTGCATTACGCCCCGGTGAATACTATACAACATGGACAGATGATGTAATTGTAGATTATATGGATCAAATCGGGACAACCATTGACCGTATTGAACGTGGTGCATTATATACCGAGTTATCACAATACATGCACGACAATCCACCATTTATCTATCTCTATCAACCTGTATCTTTTGAAGCAGTAAACGCAGTCGTTCAAGGATACGCACCTAGCAATGTCGAATCTTACTTCCTCAATGAAGTGACGATTTCAGAATAATTCAATTTCTGGCAAGTCAGTTTCACAAGGTGGCTTGTTGTTTTTCTGAAAGTTGCAGAGTATAGTTTCAGCACTTGTGGAGCATACTCTGCAACTCCTAATTCTAGTGGGTAATAATCACTTTATGGCACAATATTTTATTCGACGCCTTTTACAATCATTTATTCTGTTAATCGGTGTTTCTATCATCGTTTTTTTTATGATCCGCCTCACTGGTGATCCTGTCTCCTTGATGATTTCGCGAGACGCTACAATGGAACAACGACAAGCCTTTGCAGAAGCAAATGGATTTAATCGTCCGATGAGTACACAGTTTGTTGATTATGTTGGTAAATTATTGCAAGGTGATTTAGGCAATTCGTTGCAATACCGTGTGCCAGCAACCCAATTGATTGCACAACGCTTACCCCCCACCTTTGAACTAGCGTTTTTATCGTTAATTCTGGCGTTGGTCATCGGCATTCCGTTAGGTGCGGTTGGTGGCATTTATCCTAATTCATGGATGGATGTTCTCTCGCGGTTTATCGGCTTATTAGGGCAGACGATACCAAGTTTCTGGTTAGCAATGTTACTGGTATTTTTTGTAGCCGTGCCGATTGACTTTCTCCCCACATTTGGGCGCAGAGGTATCGAGTCTTTGATTTTACCGACGTTTGCGCTGGCATTTGGTGGTGTATCGCAATTAGTGAGATTAACACGGGCGACTGTTATGGAGGTTATGGGTGAAAATTATATCCGTACTGCCGCCGCTAAAGGATTAAACCCAACCTACATCGGCATTCATTATGTGTTACGGAACGCGGCATTGCCGATTATCAGTGTTACAGGGGTACAATTCACCTATCTGCTGGGTGGCTCAGTGTATATCGAATCGATTTTCTCGTGGCCCGGTCTCGGTACATTGCTCGAAGGCGCGATTACCAATCGAGATTTTCCACTGGTTCAAGCGATCACCTTTTTTATCGCCCTATTTGCAATTAGTGTCAATTTTCTGACAGACCTCATTTATATGCTGGTTGACCCACGAATCAGGAGTGCGACATCATGACCAAGATCAAAAATGTAGCCGTAGCCGCAGAACCGAGCCGTCGCCAGAAAATTCGGCGTTTCTTACCGCGTGATGTTGGTGGAACAATTGGTATTATTTTGACAGCGTTTGTGATTCTTACAGCCGTTTTTGCCGAACAAATTGCCCCCTACGGTTACAAAGAAGGATCACGGCGCGATGCCCGTATCCCTCCCGCATGGGTTGAAGGCGGTACAACTGCTCATTTATTTGGTACTGATGTTCAAGGCTGGGATATTTTTTCGCGCATTGTCTATGGTTCACAAGTTTCTCTGACTGTCGGGATATTTGGCGCAGGTCTGGCCGCAATGTTAGGCGTTATATTAGGCACAATGGCAGCTTTTTTTGGTGGTCTTGTTGACACTATCATTACAGCATTTGTAAACTTAATTTTATCAGTACCCTATTTGGTTTTGGTAATTGTGATTGCAACTATCTTTGGGCGTAGTCTGTTTAATGTCATTTTGATATTTGGCGTGACCGGTTCGCCAATATTCATACGAATGATACGAGGCGAAGTCTTCCGTATTCGGGAACAAGAGTATGTATTAGCCGCTCGAAGTTTGGGAGCAACTTCCCCACGCTTAATGGCACGTCATATTTTCCCAAATTTGGCAGGTGCATTGATTACACTGGCAACTTTTGAAATGTCGTCTATGATTTTCTATGAAGCAGGATTGAGTTTTCTTGGATTAAGTGTCCCGCCCGATGTGCCGAGTTGGGGCAATATGGTATCGGCTGGACGACGATTTTTAGTAACAGGGTCTAATTCGTGGATTGCTGTTTTCCCAGGCTTGGCGATTGCGATTCTATCGCTTGGTATCAACTTAATGGGAGATTGGCTACGCGATGTATTTGACCCACGTAAAAGATAGACAGGATTTATGACATACAAAGCAATTATTTTGGATATGGATGGAACACTCGTCAACACCGAGCGATTATGGAAAGATGCTGAAAGAGCATTATTAGCCGCTTATGATCGCACCTATGATACGGTGATTCATGCCGACTTTCTCGGATTAGCCGTCACAGATTTTATTCCAGCGGTTCAACATGCCTATGATTTAAAACATATTGATACCAAAGAACTAGAAGATAACCTCGAAAATCGTGTTCGCGCACTTCTAGAAACCGATGCCAAACCCACAGACGGTGCAATCGATCTCATCAATTATATTGTCGAACAAGCAATCTCCTGTGCTATTGCATCGAACTCATCACATGGGATTATTCAAGCCACATTACGCCATCAACGCTGGGCTGATCCGATTACAAAACGCTATTCAGCAGATGATGTGCCCAATGCAAAACCTGCTCCGGACTTATTCTTATATGCCGCCGAACAACTCAATACCGAACCACAAGATTGCATCGTTATTGAAGATAGTCTTAACGGCGTAAAAGCGGCAGTATCAGCTGGTATGACATGCCTAGCTGTGCCTGATTTTGAATTATCAGATATTAATACGTTTAAAGCCCTTACACCCCATATTTTTGAATCATTAACCGAAGCACTTCCATTTATTCAGCAACATACGTAAAGGACAAAGAACATGGGCAAAGTCGTTTTTATGATGACAGATGGATTACGTCCCGATGCAATCAATGAGACCAATTCACCCAATTTAGTCAAGTTTATGCAACGCGGTGCTTATACACTTAAGGCACGATCAATCATGCCAAGCGTCACGCTACCCTGCCACACATCTATTTTTCATAGTGTCCCGTCAACACGACACGGCATTTTAGATAACGAGTGGAAATCAATGGCTCGCCCTGTCACGGGACTAGTTGAGCAAATTTCGGCAAATGACAAAAAAGCAGGATTTATCCATAATTGGGAACGTCTGCGCGACTTAAATCGTCCAGAGCAACTGTATTTCTCATTCTATATCAACACATCATATGATTTAGATGGTGACAAATACGTTGCCGAAACAGCAATCGAATGGATTCCAAAAGCCGCATGTGATTTCTGGTTTGTGTATTTTGGGACAGTCGATACATCAGGGCATATGTATGGTTGGATGGAAGATGGTTATATCAATCAAATCAAATATGTCGATAATCTAATTGGCAACGTGTTGTCTGTCATTGACGATGAAACAACCGTCATCATCCATAGTGACCACGGGGGACATGATCGGACACACGGCACGGAATCACCTGACGATATGACCATCCCTTATATGATTGTGGGTCCGAATATCAAACAAAATTATGAAATTCAGTCTGAAGTCTCATTATTGGATACCACACCAACTGTTGCTCATATTCTAGGTATTCCGAAACACTCACACTGGGAAGGAACACCGATTAATGAGGCATTTAAAAGCTAAAGAATATCATTTAAAATTTAAAGTTATAGCATAATCGTTAGTATTATTGGCTTACAGCAAGGGGTAGATGATGCAATTTTTGAGCGTAGGAAAATCAGGTACATTGTCACTCAATGAAAAAACAAAACAACTTGAAGAAGGTGGGCGCACTGTCCACAAATTCGGGTTTGGTGAATCACCGTTTTTGCCACCATTGCGTGTTCGTCAAGCATTTGAATCTGCAAGCCACCGCAAGGATTATACACCTGTCGCTGGATTGCCTGCATTGCGCGAGAAAATTGCCGAATTTCATAGCGAAATCGACGGCTACCCCATTGATGCAAAACAAGTTTTAGTTGCCCCCGGTACAAAACCATTACTTTATAATTTGATGCACGCTTTTCAGGATGCAACAGTATTCTTACCTGCTCCATCTTGGGTATCGTATGCACCACAAGCCCGTATTGCCCGACATGAAGTATTCCAAATCCCGACCAGTTATGAAGATCGCTGGCGTGTTACCCCTGCTCATTTAGACCAAGCATTATCAACACATAGCGATCCTTCCAAGTATAATCTAATGGTCTTAAACTACCCCGGTAACCCTGATGGACTAACCTATTCCCGCCAAGAATTACTCGATTTAACCGAAGTCCTGCGCAAGCATAGCGTATGGGTAATTTCTGATGAGATTTATGGTTTACTGCATCATGAGGGGCAACACGTCTCATTAGCAACGGTTTATCCAGAGCGCACAATGGTAACAACAGGATTATCGAAGTGGTGTGGCGCAGGTGGTTGGCGATTGGGTGCATTGATTTTACCGTCTGATGCACCAGCAGGATTAGTGAATGCTATGGTTGGGCTCGGCTCAGAGACCTACTCTTGTGCCGCCGCCCCTATTCAAGTTGCAGCCATGAGTGCCTATGAATTAGATGGCGACTTACATCAGTTCCTAGCTGGACAGCGCAAAATCATCAGTGCGATTGGGCAGCAAATACACAGTAAGTTATCGACTGCTGGTATTAACGTGCATCCACCGCAGGGTGCATTTTATCTCCTGCTGGACTTTAGCCCTTTTGCCGATCAATTCAAACGTCAGGGGATTGAATCCGATATTCAAATGTGTGAACGTTTGATTGATGAAGTAGGTGTTGCCTTATTACCCGGCACATCATTTGGGATGCCTGCCAACGCATTTACCGCCCGTTTAGCTTATGTCGATTTTGATGGCACATCGGCACTCGCTGACATCGCTACGCTTGATAGTGGAAGTGCAGAAAACTTTGTCACTCGACATGCTAGCAAAATGATGGATGGTATTCGACTAATGACTGAATGGCTTAGCTAAAAAACAACAAGCTGATACTCAAAATTAGCAAGGGGATAATCATAATCCATTCAAATGTTTTTTGATTAATCCGTGTAATGATATTTCGCGCGCCATAAATCGCAAATGGGATAATAACCAACACCCAAGCAATACTCAAAAATTTTTGAACGTCTAATATCCCCAATCCAATAAATCCTGGTAACTTTGTCCAATTAATAATCGTGAAGAATAAGGTATTTGTCCCAATAAATTTGCGGGGTGACATATTCTTTTGAAGCAACAAATAGACTGTAATCGGCGGGCCACCAACATTTGCTAATGCCGATGCAAATCCCGAAGCCCATCCCGCCAACCAACCATGCCATATCTGAGGTTGATATTGAATGGATTTGATTCGATCATTGAGTATTTTGAAGGAAATCGCAATGAGTGTAAATCCGCCAATAATCCGTTTCAGGGTTTGTTCGTCAATATCTTTAAGGATGAAAGTACCAAACGCAACACCAATAAGACCGGGGATAAGCAAGTATGTTAGATAGCGTTTGTCCCATTCCTTCCAATAGAAGTACACAGCAAACACATCAGCAAACATCAGTAAAGGTAGAACAATCCCTACCGCTTGCTGGGGTAAGATAATCCGACTCAACAACGGGACAGTCAGGGCAACTGGAAGCGGGCCACCAAGCCCACCTTTGGATAACCCAACCAGAACCCCGACAAGTGCAAATATTAAAATTTCTTCCATGAAGTTATCTCTTTGAGAATTAGAGTAAAACGGGTGAAGTATCAAACTCCACCCGCAAAAGAGGTTTAATTATAGGACAGGTGCGTAGGGCTTACGAGGGATGAATTGCCCATCACCATTATTACCTAACCAGTCATCACCATCTACCAGCTTATTGCCACGTTGATACACTTGTACAGGTTTACCTTTAACAGTCATGCCTTCATAGACATTATAATCGACGCGCATATGATGTGTTTTTGCGCTAATCGTATGTTCTTGTTCAGGATCCCATACTAAAATATCAGCATCAGCCCCAACCGCAATTGTGCCTTTACGTGGGTACATACCAAATACTTTTGCTGGATTGGTGCAATTGAGTTCAACAAAGCGTGAAGGTGATAATTTGCCACTGTTCACGCCGGCATTCCACATTACCATCATGCGATCTTCAAGTCCGGGCATACCATTTGGAATCTTAGCGAAGTTTCCTTTTCCAAGTTCTTTACCGGGACGGCGGTATGAAGGGTCTTGTTTTTCATAACCCACCCAATCTGTCCCACCTGTTTTTTCTGCCCATTCTTTCCACGGCCCATGCCCGCCATCGTACCAAAAATCACAATGATCGGTACTAACCACCTGCAATGTGCCATCCTTTACCGCTTGCCACAATATAGCCTGGTCTTCTTTGCTACGGATTGGGGGTGAGCAGACATATTTTGCACCTTCAAATCCCGGTGCGCCAAGATGTTCATCCACAGTGAGGAAGAAATATTGAACACAGGTTTCGCCCATAACAGGATAGCCGTTTGCACGTCCACGACGGAGCGCACCAATAGCGGAATCGGTTGTCATATGAACAACGTATAATGGACATCCTGTCAGACCAGACATGACAACAGCCCGATTAGTTGCTTCTCCTTCAATTTCAGGGGGACGCGATGACGCATGATAGATAGGATCAGTTTTACCTTCGGCTAATAATGCAGGGGTCAGAGCCGCTTCAACATCCCCATTTTCAGCATGAACCATCACGATCATACCGTTATCAGCCGCCACGCGCATGGTATTAAAGAGCGTTGCATCATCAACCATATATACATTTTTATATGCCATGAATAACTTGAGGCTTGTAATACCTTCATCAACCATCGACGGGATTTCTTTCATGACCTCATCGTTTAAATCGGTGACTGCCATATGAAATCCATAATCAATCTGTGCAATACCTAGTGATTTTTTACGCCATTGTTCCAGCCCATCGTGTAATGTTCCCCCAATCGGCTGAATCACAAAATCAATGTGCATCGTTGTGCCACCAAATGCCGCCGCTTTATGCCCAACATCGAAATCATCATTGCTGATTGTCCCACCAAATGGCAAGTCAAGATGGGTATGAACATCAATCCCACCGGGCATCAAATACTTCCCTGAGCAATCAACAACTTCATGCCCAGCTCCATCAATATTTTGTCCCAGCAAGGTAATGATTTCACCTTCAACCAGCACATCTGCTTTTAGCATGTCACTGGCTGTTACAATTGTTCCATTCTTAAATAGTGTTCCCATAGGATTCTCCTTAAGGTTAAAGTAATGAGGACTGAGGACTAAGTGTAATCCGCATGTCCTTTAGTTTAGTTCACTATTGATTTTTGCGTTGCTTATCCACTGAAGCACGTAAACCACCAATAATTCTTGATACTTCACGAGCCATAAGACGGTTAAAGTCAGATTGTGTCAAATATCCAACATCATATGCAATATACAGTTGTGCGCGGACTTCAGCGCATGAACCCTTCGCAATCACTAGAAACTGATGAAATTCATTTCGTCCACCTCGTTCAAATCCTTCAGCGATATTTGACATAATCGAGACACTCGCTCGACAAATCTGATTAACTAGCCCAAAGTCCTTGGAAAACTCAGGAGATCGAGTGATTTCATAAATATCTTTGGTTAAGGTTCTAGCTTTTTGCCATGCAATCAAATCTTCAAAAAATTGGACATTACTCATAACTCAGTCCTCAGCACTTAGTCCTGCACTAAACTTTTATTGAAAATGTGGAATGATCTTCTCGCCATATTCCGCGACGATACGTTCTTCTTCGCCACACATCAAATAAATGTTAAACTGAGTCACGCCAGCGGCTTCGAGTTCTTTCAACTTAGCAATATGATCGTCAACACTG
>Ga0070728_10001853_pt1 | contig 28987 bp, 22 predicted proteins | sample tdDd471_FD_66723 | JGI IMG/M metagenome (GOLD analysis project Ga0070728, IMG submission 66723) | Marine sediment microbial communities from the Atlantic coast under amendment with organic carbon and nitrate - tdDd47.1 | ecosystem: Environmental > Aquatic > Marine > Coastal > Sediment | place...
CGCCCGCTTGGCTTCCTCGCTGCGCTGCGGGCGCGCGGTCGCGCTTGCCGCCCCCGACCCGACTGTCGTCGGGACGGCGGCGGTTGGAATTTTTAATCCTCAGGCGCCGGGCGCGGGCATCCGCCCGCTTGGCTTCCTCGCTGCGCTGCGGGCGCGCGGTCGCGCTTGCCGCCCCCGACCCGACTGTCGTCGGGGCGGCGGCGGTTGGAATTTTTAATCCTCAATCGCCGGGCGCGGGCATCCGCCCGCTTGGCTTCCGCGCTGGCGGGCGCGCGGGGGCGGAAGGTTCAATGCTCGGGCGTGGCGATCAGGGCGTCGAGGGCGTCCGCCGCGGCGGCGACGGGGATGGCGGCCATGTCGGCGGTGCCGCCGAAATCCTGGGCCCGCAGGATCCGCAGGCGGGGCGCGCGGGGGGCGAACTTGGCGGGGTCCGAGGGGCCGAACAGGGACAGGAGCGGCGTTTCCGCCGCCGCCAGGATATGGCCCGATCCGGCGTCGTTGGCCACCGCCGCCGCCAGCCGCCGGCCGAGCGCGATGGTCATGACGGGCGCGCGCAGCATTTCCTCGGACACCGACGGGTCCTGTAGCGGGAACAGCGCCTCGGGCACCGCGTCCGCCAATTCGTCATGCCAGTCGGTCTCGCCGGGGCCGAGCAGGAACACCGGCACCCGGCCCGCCGCCCCCTGGGCGCGGGCGAGGCCGATATAGCCGTCCAGCGGCCAGCATTTATGGCGCCCGCCGGCGCCGGGGGCGAGCCCCACATAGACCGGCCCGTCGGGCAGCAACGCGCTCGCGCGCGCGGTCCATGCGGCGTCCAGCGGCGGCGGCGGGGCGAGGACGGGCGGCGCGCCGGCGGCGGCGGCGACCAGGTCCAGAAGCTGGTCGATCATCGCCGGCGGCTTGCCGCGCCCGGCCGGCGGGCGGCGGTCCGACAAAAGATAACCGGCGGCGCCCGAGACGAAGGCCCGATGGCGGAGCCGCCGCAGGATCAGGCTGGTCGGCACCCGGCGCTGGGTGTCGATCACCAGGTCGAAGGCCCGCCCGCCCAGGGGCCGGGTTGCCAGCTCCCGCCAATGGGAGCCGACGCCGGCCTCCTCGATCACCTCGTCGATCAGGCCGCGCACCAGCGGCGCCAGCGGCCCGGCATAGGCGCTCTTTCCCTTGCCCGCCAGCCAGGTGATCCGGGCCGCCGGGAAGGCGTGGCGCAGCGCCCGGGCGAAGGGCAGCTTGATCAGCCCGTCGCCGACCAGATCGAGCCCCACATAGACCAGCACGGTCGCCGGCGCCGCCGCGGCGCCGGTCATGGGCGCCTCGGGCGCGGGAAAGCCGTTGACCGGGGCGGGCGCGCTCCCCATCCTCTGGGCAGCGGCGAGCGAGGGAGAGGGCGATGCGTATCGGCGTTCCGCGCGAGATCAAGACCCACGAATACCGGGTCGGCCTGGTGCCGGCGGGGGTGCGCGAACTGGTCCATCACGGTCACGAGCTGGTGGTCGAAAGCCGGGCGGGCCATGGCATCGGCTTCGACGACGCCGACTATGAATCCGCCGGGGCGACGGTGCTTCCCGACGCCGCCGCCATCTTCGAGACGGCCGAGCTGATCGTCAAGGTCAAGGAGCCGCAGCCGTCGGAGGTCGCGATGCTGCGCGCCGGACAAATGCTGTTCACCTATCTCCATCTGGCCGCCGACGCGGACCAGGCGCGCGGGCTGATGGCGGCGGGCTGCACTGCCATCGCCTACGAGACCGTCACCGATCCGGCCGGACGCCTGCCGCTGCTCGCCCCGATGAGCGAGGTCGCCGGGCGGATGGCCGTGCAGGTCGGCGCCCATTGCCTGGAGCGCGAACAGGGCGGGCGCGGGCTGCTGCTGGGCGGGGTGCCGGGGGTCGCGGCGGCCGATGTGGTCGTGCTGGGCGGCGGCGTCGTCGGCACCAACGCCGCGCGCATGGCGATGGGGCTGGAGGCCCGGGTGACGGTGCTCGACCGCTCGCTGCCGCGCCTGTTCGAGCTGGACATGCAGTTCGGCCCGACCCTGAACACGATCTTCGCCACCGTCGATTCGATCGAGGCCCATGTCGCCGCCGCCGATCTGCTGATCTGCGCCGTCCTGGTGCCCGGCGCCTCCACCCCGCGCCTGGTGACCGAGGACATGGTCCGGGCCATGAAGCGCGGCGCGGCGATCGTCGACGTCGCCATCGATCAGGGCGGCTGCTGCGAGACCAGCCGCCCGACCACCCACGCCGATCCCACCTATATGGCGCACGAGGTCGTCCATTACTGCGTCACCAACATGCCGGGCGCGGTGGCGCGGACGGCGACGATGGCGCTGAACAACGCGACCCTCCCTTACGTGCTGGCGCTCGCCGACAAGGGCCGCGCGGCGTTGGCGGCCGATCCCCATCTGCGCGCCGGGCTGAACGTCGATGGCGGCCGGATCACCCATCCGGCGGTCGCCCAGGCGCTGGGGCTGGATCATGTACCGGCGGAGACGGCGCTGGCGGCGGCGGGCGCCTCGTGACCCCGCGCCTGACCGTCACCGAGGGCGATATCACGACCCAGAAGGTGGATGCCATCGTCAACGCCGCCAACGAAAGCCTGCTGGGCGGCGGCGGGGTCGACGGGGCGATCCATCGGGCGGCGGGGCCGGAACTCCTGGCCGAATGCCGGGACCTGGGCGGCTGCCCGACCGGCGAGGCGCGGATCACCCAGGGCTATCGCCTGCCGGCGGCCCATGTGATCCACACGGTGGGGCCGATCTGGCGGGGCGGCGGCGCCGGCGAGGACGACTTGCTGGCGCGCTGCTACGACGCCTGTCTCGACCTGGCGCTGGCCCACGGCGTGCGCAGCCTCGCCTTTCCGTCGATCAGCACCGGCGCCTACGGCTTTCCCATGGACCGGGCGGCGCGCATCGCGGTGGCGACGGTCGCCGGGCGGCTGGCCGCGATTCCGCCGGCGACGCTGCGGCGGGTCGTCTTCGTCTGTTTCGGGGCGGAAGCGCTGGCGATCTACAAGGCCGCCCTGGCCGGCCGGGCCGAGATCGGCTGAGCCGGATCAGCCGGCCTGCATGTCCAGGGCGTAGCCGGCCGAGCGCACGGTGCGGATGACGTCGGCGCGGCCGCCGGCGTTCAGCGCCTTGCGCAGGCGGCGGATATGGGCGTCGACCGTGCGCAGCTCGACATAGATGTTGGGCCCCCAGACCGCGTCCAGAAGCTGGCTGCGGCTATAGACCCGGCCGGGCCGTTCCATCAGGAAGTTCAGCAGCCGGAACTCGGTCGGGCCCAGATGGACCGACTCGCCGCCACGGGTCACCCGGTGGCGGGCCAGGTCGATCTCGATATCGGCGTAGGCGAGCTTGTCCTCGCCCACGGCCGGTCGGGTCCGGCGCAGCAGCGCCCGCACCCGGGCGAGCAGTTCGCCGGGGCTGAAGGGCTTGGTGACATAGTCGTCGGCGCCGGACTCGAAGCCGCGCAGCTTGTCCGTTTCCTCGCCGCGGGCGGTGAGCATCAGGATCGGCGTGTCGCGGGTCGACCGGTTGCGGCGGAATTGGCGGCAGACCTCGATCCCGGAAATCTTGGGCAGCATCCAGTCCAGGATCACCAGGTCGGGCGTGTCCTCGGCGGCGGCGAGCAGGGCTTCCTCGCCGTCGGCGGCCTCGCGGACCGCGAACCCCGCGCTTTCCAGATTGTAGCGCAAGAGGGCGAGAAGCGCCGTCTCGTCCTCGACCACGAGAATCTGCGGGTTCATGGCGCGAGATCAGCCGAGGTCGATCCCGCCCGCATCTTTATCGGGGGCGACGGCGAAGGGGGATGAATCGCCTCTCGGCCGGGAATCGCGCAGCCGCTCGCCCAAGACGAGGAAATGGATGGTTTCCGAGATGTTCGTCGCATGGTCGCCGATCCGCTCGATATTCTTGGCGACGAACAGGAGCTGGGTGCAGGGCGTGATGCTGCGCGGATCTTCCATCATGTAGGTCAACAGCTCACGGAACAGGCTATTGTACATGTCGTCGACTTCCGCGTCGCGGTGCCACACATCGATCGCCGTATCGACATCGCCGCGGACATAGGCGTCCAGGACGTCGCGCAGCATCTCCTGCACCAGGCGCGACATGCGCGGGATGGTGTAGAGCGGCTTCACCGGCGGCATCGCGGCCAGCGCCACGGCGCGCTTGGCGACGTTGGTCGCGTAATCGGCCATGCGCTCCAGATCGCTGGAAATCTTCAGGGCGCCGACGACATTGCGCAGATCCTCGGCCACCGGCTGGCGCAAGGCCAGCATGCGGGTGGCGAAGCTGTCGACGTCGAAATTCAGGTCGTCGATCTTGTCGTCGTCCTTGATCAGGGTCTGGGCGAGCTCCGAATCCCGCCGGACCAGCGCCTGGATGGCGCCGGCGATCTGCGATTCGACCATGCCGCCCATGCGGACGATGAAATTGTGAAGCGTGCGCAGCTCTTCGTCGTACGCCTTGACGATATGTTCGGTGGTCATGACTGCCGGCCCCCCTCGATCAGCCGAATCGTCCGGTGATGTAACCCTGGGTGCGTTCGTCGCTCGGGTTGGTGAAGATCGTTTCGGTGTCTCCCTGCTCCACCAGCTCGCCCAGATGGAAGAACGCGGTGCGCTGGGAGACGCGCGCGGCCTGTTGCATGTTGTGGGTGACGATGACGATGGTGAACTTCTCGCGCAGCTCGTCGATCAGCTCCTCGATTCGGGCGGTGGCGATCGGGTCCAGCGCCGAGCAGGGCTCGTCCATCAGGATGATGTCCGGATTGACGGCGATGGCGCGGGCGATGCACAGCCTTTGCTGCTGGCCGCCGGACAGGCCGGTGCCCGGCGCGTCCAGCCGGTCCTTGACCTCGTCCCACAAGCCGGCCCGGCCCAGGCTGGCCTCGACCAGCTCGTCCATCTCCGCTCGATTGACGGCGACGCCGTGGATGCGCGGCCCGTAGGCGATATTGTCGTAGATCGACTTCGGAAACGGGTTCGGCTTCTGGAACACCATGCCGACCCGGGCGCGCAGCTGCACCACGTCGATTTCCTTGCCGTAGATATCGAGCCCGTCGATCTCGATCCGTCCGACGACGCGGCAATTGTCGATGGTGTCGTTCATCCGATTGACGCAGCGCAGGAAGGTCGATTTGCCACAGCCGGACGGGCCGATCAGGGCCGTGACCTCGCCCTTGCGGATGTCGATGGAGACATCCTTCAGCGCTTGCTTTTCGTCGTAGAAGACGCCGACGCCTTGGGCGCGGACGACCGCCGGCGGCGAAGTCGGTGCGGATTCGGCCAATTTAACGGTCTCCGGTGTGTAGATGGCGGTCATGTCATTCATCTTACCACCTTCTTTCGAACTTCTTGCGCAGGATCACGGCGAGAAGGTTCATGGCGACCAGGAAGGCGAGCAGCACCATGATCGCCGCCGAGGTCTTCTCGACGAAGGCGCGTTCCGGCGCGTCCGCCCACAGGAAGATCTGCACCGGCAGGACCGTCGCCGGGTCGGCGAAGGTTTGCGGCACGTCGACGATGAAGGCGACCATGCCGATCATCAGCAAGGGCGCGGTCTCGCCCAACGCCTGCGCCATGCCGATGATCGTGCCGGTCAGGATACCGGGCATCGCCAGCGGCAGAACGTGATGGGTGACGACCTGAAGCGGCGACGCGCCCATGCCCAGCGCGCCTTCGCGGATCGACGGCGGCACCGCGGCCAGCGCGGCGCGGCTGGCGATGATGATCGTCGGCAGGGTCATCAGGGCGAGGACGATGCCGCCGACCAACGGCACCGAGCGCGGCAGGTTGAAGAAGTTCAAGAGAACGGCGAGGCCGAGAAGGCCGAAGATGATCGACGGCACGGCGGCCAGATTGTTGATGTTAATCTCGATCAGGTCGGTAAAGCGGTTGCGGGGCGCGAATTCCTCCAAATAGATCGCCGCCATGACGCCCAGCGGGAAGGAAAGCGCCAGGCAGACCACAAGCGTGAAGAAGGAGCCCACGGCCGCGCCCCAGATTCCCGCCTGTTCCGGTTCACGCGAATCGGCGGTGGTGAAGAAGGTCGTATTGAACCGGATCTCCAGCGCGCCGTCCGCCGTCAGCGCGTCCAGCCAGGCGATCTGCTTGTCATTGATCTTGCGTTCGGATTCGGGGACGTTCCGGGGAATCTGGCCCTTGGTGAAGCTGTCGACATCCGCCGAGGATTTGAACCAGACGCGCCGGGTCGTCCCGATCAGCGACGGGTCGGCCAGTACCATTTCGCGCAGCGTATGGCCGGCGTCGTTGCTGATCAGCTTGTACAGCGCGCGCTTGTCCCGCCGGTTGGAACCGACTGGAAACCGGTCGCGCAGCGCCGCTCGCGCCAGGCCCGTGTAGTTGGCGCCGCGCAGGCTATCCGGATCCCGGCTTCCCTTGGGGTCGATCACGGCCCGGTCGAAACGGATGTCGAGGGCGATATGGGTCTGAACGAAGGCCGAATGACCCCGAAAGACGATGCTGCCGATCAGCAGCACCAGGGTCGTCAGCGCGACGACGATGGCGATCAGGCCGTAGGCGCGGAAACGCTTCTCGGCCCGATATCGGGCGCGGATTCGCGCCGCCTGTCCGTTCCTGGCGGGCGCCTGGCTGTCGGGGGGCGCGTCAGTCATATTTTTCCCGGTACTTGCGTACGACCCACAGGGCGACGACGTTCAGCATCAAGGTGACGAAAAACAGCACCAGGCCCAGCGCGAAGGCGGCCAGGGTCTTGGCGCTTTCGAATTCCTGATCGCCGACGAGCAGGGTGACGATCTGGACCGTGACCGTGGTTACCGCCTCGATGGGGTTGGCCGTCAGGTTGGCGGCCAGCCCGGCGGCCATCACGACGATCATGGTTTCGCCGATCGCCCGGCTGACGGCCAAGAGGATCGAGCCGACGATGCCCGGCAGCGCCGCCGGAACGATGACCTGGCGGATGGTTTCGGATTTGGTCGCGCCCAGCGCGTAGGCGCCGTCGCGCAAGGTCTGGGGCACGGCATTGATCACGTCGTCGGACAGCGACGAGACGAAGGGAATGATCATGATTCCCATGACGAAGCCCGCCGCCAGCGCGCTTTCCGAGGCGACGTCCAGCCCCAGGAAGGCGCCGGTCGAACGGACAAAAGGCGCGACCGTCAGGGCCGCGAAGAAGCCGTAAACCACCGTGGGAATGCCGGCCAGGATCTCGAGCATCGGCTTGACCACCGAGCGGAAGCGGGGTCCCGCATATTCGGACATGTAGATGGCGGAATAGAGGCCGACCGGGACGGCGACGGCCATCGCGATCGCGGTGATCAGAAGCGTCCCGGCGAAGATCGGCACGGCGCCGAAGGTGCCCGACGAGCCTACCTGGTCCGCGCGGATGGCGGTCTGTGGGCTCCATTGCAGGCCGAACAGGAATTCGACCGGCGAGACCAGGTCGAAGAAGCGGATCGCCTCGAACAGAAGCGACAATACGATCCCGACGGTCGTCAGGATGGCCAGGCTCGAGGCGACCAGGAGGATGATATTGATCACCCGCTCGACGGAAACGCGGGCGCGCATATGGACGTTGATCGCGCGGCGGCCGAAAGCCAGGCCGGCGACAGCGATCGCCATCGCGACGGCGACCATCGCCGTCGTGCCGATTCCGCGCAAATAAGCGTAACGGTCGGCCGCCGCTATCGTCGCCGGGTCGGCCTCCTGGCTGATCGCGTCGCCGTGGGCGAGGTTGCGGATGTCGTTCATCAACAGGCCCAGCCGCTCGGGCGCCAGGTTCCGCGCGTCCGGGGGAAGCGATTCGATGACCAGCCAGCGAACGATGCCGGGCTCCAGGGTCAGCCAGACGGCGACCAGTATCAACGCCGGGATCGCGCTCCACAGCGCCACGTAGCTTCCGTAATAGCTGGGCAGGGAATGCAGCAGATGGGCGTCGCCGCCCGCCGCCGCCATGGCGCGGCCCCGCCCCAGCCGGTAGCCCAGGGCCGAAAGGGCGAGGAGGACGGCGATGATGGCGAAGGTTTGCATCGAAAGAGAGGCTTCTAAAAAAGGGAAGGCGAAAAAAAAGGGAGAAATTTGAATGTCGGGCAGACCGTGGGGCGAAATGCGGGGCGAAAAACGGCCGCCTCGCCGATCGACGAGGCGGCCGTCCGATGCGCGTGCTACATGGACAACATGGTCATCGCCCGCGCCGACGAACCGATCTTGTTGCGGTCGGCTTCGGGCAGCGGGATCAGGCCCTTGTCGACCAGATAGCCGTCCGGGCCCCAGGCGTTCTCGCTGGTGAACTCCGCGACATAAGCCTCGATGCCGGGAATCACGCCGACATGGGCCTTCTTCACGTAGAAGAACAGCGACCGCGACACGCCGTACTTGCCGGATGCGATGTTCTCGAAGGTCGGCGCGCTGCCATCGACGATCGCGCCTTGGATCTTGTCGGCGTTCTGGTCGAGGAAGCTGAAGCCGAAGATGCCGACCGCCTGCGGGTTGGCGACCAGCTTCTGGACGATCAGATTGTCGTTCTCGCCGGCTTCGATGAACGCGCCGTCCTCGCGGATCGAATGACAGGCCGCCTTGTAGGCGTTCTTGTCCTTCTTCTTCAGCGCCTTGATGTCGGGGAAGGTCTTGCAGCCGCCCTCCATGGCCAGCTCGACGAAGGCGTCGCGCGTGCCCGAGGTCGGCGGCGGGCCGAGCACCTCGATCTTGATGTTCGGCAGCGACGGATCGATGTCGCTCCAGTTGGTGTAGGGGTTGTCCACCATCTTGCCGTTCATCGGGACCTGCTGGGCCAGCGCCTGGAAGATCTGCTTCTTGGTCAGCGTCATGGGCGCCGTCGACTTGGCGTTGGCCAGGACGATGCCGTCGAAGCCGAGGCGCACCTCGGTGATCTCCTTGACGCCGTTCTTTTGGCAACGATCGAACTCGGATTTCTTGATCCGACGCGAGGCGTTGGTGATGTCGGGGTGGTTGACGCCGACGCCGGCGCAGAACAGCTTCAGCCCACCGCCGGACCCGGTGCTTTCGACAACCGGCGTCTTGAATTTTGTGGTCTTGCCGAAATTCTCGGCGACGGTGGTGGCGAACGGGAACACCGTCGAGGAGCCGACGATGCGAATCTGGTCGCGGGCTTCCGCCGCCGCGCTCATGGCCACGGTGGCGATGGCCGCCAACATGATAGTTTTCCTAACCAAGGTCTTACCTCCGGTCACTGAGTCGAACAGAAAAAGCGTGTCGTGCCGACGGTCAAATTCCCTTCGTCGGACGGGCGGAACCTATTCCCCGGTGACGACTCAAATAAGACGCTTTTGTTACGGTTTCGTGACAACGGCGACCTCTGGCGAAAAAGGTAAGTCGATCAATCACGCCAAAGGTAGGTAGACGGTGAAGTTGCTGCCCTCGCCCAGCGAGCTGGCGATCGTCATCGCGCCACCATGGCGGTTGACCACATGCTTGACGATGGCAAGCCCCAGCCCGGTGCCGCCCAGGCTGCGCGAGCGGGCCGCGTCGACCCGGTAGAAGCGTTCGGTCAGGCGCGGAATATGCTCCGGCGCGATGCCTTCGCCCCGGTCGCGGACCGCGATTCGCAACGCCCCGCCCTTGATTTGAGCGGCCGCTGGGGGAAGCGGCGGGGTCGCCAGGCCGACCTCGATTTCGACCGGCGTTCCCTCGGCGCCGTATTTCACCGCGTTGGAAATCAGGTTCTGGAAAAGCTGGGTCAGCTCCTCCTCGTCGCCGATGACGGCGGGGCCGTCGCCGGGATGGGCGTCGGCCTCCGGCGCCGACAGCCGCAATTCCATCCCCTTGAGGCGGGCCTCCTGCTCCAGGAAGTTGCAGACCCGGCGCAGCACCGGAATCGGATGGACCGGATCGGTGGGGGCGCTGTGGACATTGAGCTCGATCCGCGACAGCGACAGGAGGTCCTTCACCAGCCGCGCCATGCGGGTCGCCTGCTCGTGCATCAGGTCGAGGAAACGCGCGCGGCCCTCGGGATCGTCGCGGGCCGGTCCCTTCAGGGTCTCGACGAAGCCGATCAGGGTCGTGATCGGGGTGCGCAGCTCGTGGCTGGCATTGGCGACGAAATCGGCCCGCATCTGCTCCAAATGCCGCATCTCGGTGATGTCATGCAGAAGCAGGATTGCCGCCGCCCGCCCGGCGCCGGGTCCCGGCGGTTCGACCCGGGCGTTGAACCGCTGCTCCGCCGGCGCCGCGACGACGGTCTCGACAGTGCGGCCCGCGGCGCCATGCAGGACCTCGTCGACGGCTTCCAGGATCTCGGGGTCGCGCAGGCAGACCGAGATGTCCTTTCCGGTCATCGTCGAGCCGACCAGGTCGCGCGCGGCGGCATTGGCGCGCAGGACCCGGCCTTGCGCGTCGAGCACGATCAGGGGATCGGGCAGCCCCTCCAGGATCGTCTCCACCGATGTCAGCCGTGCCTCGGTCTCTCCGGCTCGCCGGGCCTGGGCCCGCGCCAACCTGCCGACCGCCCGTTCCACCGCGTCCGCCGATAGGCTGTCGGGCGGCGGCGGCGCGCCGCCGTCCTCGGCCAGCGTTTCCAGATAGCCGACCAGCCGGTCGACGCGCCTGGCGCGGATCCGCAATGCCGCATAGGCGAGCGCGGCCGCGATCGCCCCGGCGACCAAGGCGGGAAAAGGGTCGACAAGGTCGAAAAGGGCCAGCGCCGCCAGCGCGCCGGCCCAGGGCGCCAGCATCGCGGCATGGGCGGCGAGGTTCAGTCCGGTCGATCGGCGGCGTGTCGCCATGGCGTTCCGTCCCGTTGCCGGTCGCTCCGCCCGGCCCGTCCGTTCATCGGCGCGACGAACGAATCGGCCGGGCGGGAAAGCGCGACCCGGAATGGACTTATTCTAAACCAAGGACCGCGAACGCCAAACTCGGGCCGTCTCCGGCTTAGCGCTGGGCGTCGTGGGCGGCGAGGGCGGCGATCTTGACGATGTCCGACACGGTCGCGTCCATGGGAACGATGTGGGCCGGCTTGGACAGGCCGATCAGCAAGGGCCCGATGACCGTGCCGCCGCCCAGCTTGTGCAGGAGCCGCGCCGAGATGGCGGCGCTGGCCAGCCCCGGCATGATCAGCACGTTGGCGGGGCCGCTCAGGCGGCAGAAGGGATAGAATTCCCGCAGGCCCGGATCGAGGGCGACGTCGGGCGACATCTCGCCGTCATACTCGAAATCCACTTGGCGGACGTCCAGGGCCTTCACCGCGTCGCGGATCCGCTCGCCGCCGGGCCGCCTGGGATTGCCGAAGTTCGAGAAGCTGAGCAGGGCGACGCGCGGCTCGTGCCCCATCTGCCGAGCCTTGGCGGCGGACTGGACGGCGATATTGGCAAGATCGTCGGTCGTGGGCAGCTCGTGCACCGTCGTATCGGCCAGGAACACGGTGCCCGACCGGGACAGAAAAATCGACAGGCCGAAGGCGCATTCCGTCTCCGCCGCCGGATCGATGGCGCGCAGGATCTCCTCGTAGCTCACCGCGTAGGACCGGGTCAGGCCGGTGACCATGGCGTCGGCCTCGCCTAGCGCGACCATGCTGGCGGCAACCACGTTGCGGTCCTGATTGGCCATGCGCTGGCAGTCGCGGTAAAGCGATCCGTTGCGTTGCAGCCGTTCATACAGGAAGTCCGCATAGCGCTTGGTCGCCGGGCCGGTGCCCGGCGTGTGAATCTCCAGGTCGGGCGGCGTTTCCAGCCCCAGCGCCGCGATCTGTTCGCGAATCTCCGCCTCGCGTCCGATCAGGACCGGCACGCCGTAGCCCGCGACCGAGAAAGCGGTGGCCGCGCGAATGACCTTTTCCTCCTCGCCCTCGGCGAAGACGACCCGCTTCGGCTGCGCGAGTACCGAATCGAAGATGCTCTGCAGGCTGGCCGCCGTCGGGTCCAGCCGGGCGGCCAGCTCGTTCCGGTAGCCTTCCAGATCGACGATCGGCCGCCGGGCGACGCCGGAATCCATGCCCGCCTCGGCGACCGCCGCCGGGACCGCGCGGATCAGCCGCGAATCGAACGGTACCGGAATGATGTATTCGGGGCCGAAGCGCAGCCGGCGCCCGGCATAGGCGGCGGCGACCTCGTCGGGGACGTCCTCGCGGGCCAGCGCCGCGATCGCCCGCGCCGCGGCGATTTTCATCTCGTCATTGATGGTGGTCGCGCGGATGTCCAGGGCGCCCCGGAAGATATAGGGAAAGCCCAGAACATTGTTGATCTGGTTCGGATAGTCGGACCGCCCGGTCGCCATGATCGCGTCGTCGCGCATCTCGCGCACCTCTTCCGGCGTGATCTCGGGATCCGGGTTGGCCATGGCGAAGATGATCGGCTTCGCGGCCATCGACGCGACCATCTTCTGGTCCACCGCGCCCTTGACCGACAGGCCGAAGAAGACGTCGGCGCCTTCCAGCGCGTCGGCCAGCGTGCGTGCGTCGGTGTTCACCGCATGGGCGGACTTCCACTGGTTCATGCCGTCTTCACGGCCCTGGTAAACCACGCCCTTGGTGTCGCAAATGATCAGCTTGTCGTGGGGCAGGCCCATGGCCTTGACCAGCTCGGCGCAGGCGATTCCCGCCGCCCCGGCGCCGTTGACCACCACCCGGGTGTCGCGCAGGGACCGGCCGGTCAGGTCCAGGGCGTTCAACAGCCCGGCGGCGGCGATGATGGCGGTGCCGTGCTGATCGTCGTGAAAGACCGGGATGTCCATCAGTTCGCGCAGCCGCTGCTCGATGATGAAGCATTCCGGCGCCTTGATGTCTTCCAGATTGATGCCGCCGAAGCTGGGGCCCAGATAGCGCACGGCGTTGACGAACTCGTCGACGTCGGTGGTGTCGACCTCCAGATCGAGTCCGTCGACATCGGCGAAGCGCTTGAACAGGACCGCCTTGCCCTCCATCACCGGCTTCGACGCCAGGGCGCCCAGATTGCCCAGGCCGAGGACGGCGGTGCCGTTGGAGATCACCGCCACCAGATTGCCCTTGGCGGTGTAGTCGTAGGCCGTGGTGGGATCTTCGGCGATCCGGCGGCAGGGCGCGGCGACCCCCGGCGAATAGGCGAGCGACAGATCGTGCTGGGTGGTCAGTGGCTTGGTCGGGTTGATCTCGATCTTACCCGGCCGGCCGCTGGCATGCATGATCAGCGATTCGCGTTCCAGCCGTGAAGAGTCCTTTGCCATATCGTTATTCCTGCTTCATGTCCCCGCCCCGTCACTCGTCCGCCGGGGCGGGATCGGCTTCGTGCATATGCACGTTCTGGCCGCCATGGGCGCGCAGAATCTTCTGGGCGGATTCCTCGCGGGCCGCGTCGGCGCAACGCACCCAAAGGATCAGCCCGCCCGCCTCCAGCGCCCGCTCGAAATCGTCATGGTCCGACACGCTCAGCACCTCGGCGAGCACGTCCTTGACGGCGACGGCGCCGATCCCGGCGGCGATCAGGCCGGCGATTCCGGCCAGGACCGGTCCGCCCGCGAGCATGATGCCCCCGGCCCATGTCAGCGGCTCGACCACCCGCGCCTCGCCCAGCAGCGCGCGCAGGGTGCTGTCCACCGGCGCGTCGTCTTCCGCGGCGGCTTCCAGGGAGTCGTGCGACCCCATCAGGCTCAGATCGGTGCGGTCGAAGCCGGCCGCCCGCAACGCCGCGACGGCGGCGTCGAAAGCGTCGCGCGCGGCGAACAGCCCGACGGCCTCGCGCACGGACGGATCGGATCGGTCGCGGTCGGACATCGGCGTCATTCCTGCTCGGATGTTTCGTGCCTGTCGGCCCTGTCGGGCATCGTCTTTCGGCGCGCCCCGTCTCGCCGCCGCCCAAGGGGGCGGAGTCCTGGTCGCGCCGTCAGCGGCTGTGATACTGTGTTTCGGATCGGATTTCATTGATTTTTCGAAGATTCCCGCCGCCCATGACCGATCCGGCCCGTCCCTTGGCGACCCCTTCGGGCGCGACCGCGCCGCCGCCCGGCGCGACGAAACCGGCGCGCGCGGGCAAGGCGACGCCGATGATGGCCCAGTATCTGGACCTCAAGGCGGCCCACCCCGACGGCCTTCTCTTCTACCGGATGGGCGATTTCTACGAGCTGTTCTTCGACGACGCCGTCGCCGCCGCCGCCGCGCTGGACATCACCCTGACCAAGCGCGGCAAGCATGACGGGGCCGACGTACCCATGTGCGGCGTCCCGGTGCACAGCGCCGACGCCTATCTGACCCGCCTGATTCGCAAGGGCTTCAAGGTCGCCGTCTGCGAGCAGGCCGAGGACCCGGCCGCGGCCCGCAAGCGCGGCGGCGCCAAGGCGCTGGTCGCCCGCGAGGTGGTGCGCATCGTCACCCCCGGCACCTTGACCGAGGAGGCGCTGCTGGACGCCCGCCGCCACAACTACCTGGCCGCCCTGGCCGAGGTCCGGGGCGGCCTCGCGCTTGCCTGGCTGGACATGTCCACCGGCGATTTCCGCAGCCAGGCGGTGGCGGCGGAGGCCGTCGGCGCGGCGCTGGCCCGTCTCGATCCGGGCGAGATCCTCCTGCCCGAGCCCCTGCTCGGGCGCGCGGACCTTTACGAGACCCTCGCCGACTGGAAGGCGGCCTTGAGCCCGCTGCCGGCCAGCCGCTTCGATTCGGTCAATGGGGCCAAGCGGCTGGAGGCGCTGTACCGGGTCAAGGCGCTGGAGGCCTTCGGCGATTTCTCGCGGGCCGAGATCGCCGCCTGCGGCGCGGTCGTCGATTATGTCGACCAGACCCAGAAGGGGCGCTTGCCCCATCTCGCCCCGCCCCGGCATCTGAAGCCGGGCGCCCATATGGAGATCGACGCCGCGACCCGGCGCAACCTGGAGCTCGACCGGGCGCTCGCCGGCGGCCGGGCGGGCAGCCTGCTCGCCGCCATCGACCGCACCCGCACCGGCCCCGGCGCCCGCCTGCTGGCGCGCCGGCTGGCGGCGCCGCTGACCGACCCGGCCGAAATCGACGCCCGCCTCGACCTGGTCCAGCATTTCGTCGAGGATGCCGCCGCCCGCGCCGGGGCCCGCGACGCCCTCGGCGCCATCCCCGATCTGGAGCGCGCCCTGTCGCGCCTGACCGTCGGGCGCGGCGGCCCGCGCGACCTGGCCGCCATCCGCGACGGGCTCGCCGGCGCCGACGATCTGCGCGCGACCCTGACGCCGGCGGCCGGGCTGGCGCCGCCGCCGGCGCTGCTTGCCGGGGCATTGGCCGACATGGCTTGCCGCGACGCGCTCGTCGAGCGGCTGGAACGCGCCCTGGCGCCCGACCCGCCCGCCTTCGCCCGCGACGGCGGCTTCATCGCGCAGGGCTACGCGCCGCAGCTGGACGAGCTGCGCGCCCTGCGCGACGAAAGCAAGCGGCTGATCGCCAATCTGCAGGCCCGCTACGCCAAGGAGACAGGGATCGCGTCGCTGAAGATCCGTCACAACAACGTGCTCGGCTATTTCATCGACGTCACCGCCACCCATGCCGACAAGCTGTTGGCCGACGCGGGCGGGACCTTCATCCACCGCCAAACGATGGCCAGCGGCGCCCGCTTCACCACCGTCGAGCTCTCGGACCTGGCCGACCGGATCACCACCGCCGGCGACAAGGCCCTGGCCCTGGAGCAATCGCTGTTCGAGGATCTGACCGGCGAGGTGGCGGCCCGGGCCGCGCCCATCGGCCGGGCGGCGGCGGCGCTGGCGGAGATCGATGTCGGCGCCGGTCTGGCCGAACTCGCCGTCGACCGCCGCTATTGCCGGCCCAAGCTGGACGACGGCCACGCCTTCGACATCCGCGGCGGCCGCCATCCGGTGGTCGAGGCGGCGTTGGCGGCGGCGGGCGGCGACGGGTTCGTCCCCAACGATTGCGATCTGGCCGAGGACCGCCGCATCTGGCTGATCACCGGCCCCAACATGGCCGGCAAGAGCACCTTTTTGCGCCAGAACGCCCTGATCGCCATCCTCGCCCAGATGGGCGCCTTCGTCCCCGCCGACAGCGCCCATATCGGCGTCGTCGACCGGCTGTTCAGCCGCGTGGGCGCCGCCGACGACTTGGCGCGCGGGCGCTCGACCTTCATGGTCGAGATGGTCGAAACGGCGGCGATCCTGAACCAGGCCGGGCCGCGCTCCCTGGTCATCCTGGACGAGATCGGGCGCGGCACCGCGACCTTCGACGGCCTGTCCATCGCTTGGGCGACGGTCGAGCATTTGCACGAGGTCAACCGGTCGCGGACCCTGTTCGCGACCCATTATCACGAGCTGACGGCGCTGGCGGCGCGTCTGGACGGCCTCAGCCCCCACGCCATGCGGATCAAGGAATGGGAGGACGAGATCGTCTTCCTGCACGAGGTCGCGCCGGGGGCGGCGGACCGCTCCTACGGCATCCATGTCGCCCGCCTCGCCGGCCTGCCGGCGGCGGCGGTGGCCCGGGCCGAGGCGGTGCTGGCCGATCTGGAGCAGGGCGAGCAGGCCGGCGCCCTGGCGCGGCTGGCCGACGATCTGCCCCTGTTCCGCGCCGCGCCGCCGCCGGCCGCGCACTCCCCGGCCGCGCGCCCGCCGGAACCGTCGCCGGTCGAGGCGGCGCTGGGCGAGGTCAACCCGGACGATCTGACGCCCAAGGCGGCCTTGGACCTGCTCTATCGCTTGAAGGGGCTTCTCTAGAACGAAAGCGTGCCAAGCCGGCGCGGGCGTACCATATCGCCTCGCGTGGGGCCGTTGTTGCAATGGGCTGGAAAAAGGGGCAGGTCTACGCCCATGGAAAAGCTGCGCGACAAGCGCGCGATCGTCGATCGCGCCGGGCTGGACGCCGCCCTGGCGGCGCTGGCGGCGGCGGACCTGTCGCCCGACGCGTTGCGCGGGCGGGTCCTCGACGCGCTCAAGACGCGGCTGAGCGCCGGCCGCGACGAAATCCGCCGCCGGTTCGAGGATGACGGCAACGGCACCGCCGTCGTCCAGGGCAACACCTTCCTGATCGACCAGATCATCCGGTCGCTGCACGACTTCACCTGCGCCCATGTTTATTTCCGGCCCAATCCGACGGCCGGCGAGCGGCTGTGCATCGTCGCGCTGGGCGGGTATGGGCGCGGCGACCTGGCGCCCCAGTCGGACGTCGATCTCCTGTTCCTGATTCCCTACAAGGTCACGCCGGTGATCGAGCAGGTGATCGAATACATCCTGTACATGCTGTGGGACCTGGGGCTGAAGGTCGGCCACGCCACCCGCTCGGTCGAGGAATGCGTGCGCCTGTCCAAGCAGGACATGACCATCCGCACCAGCCTGCTGGAGGCGCGCTATCTGTGGGGCGAGCAACCGCTCTATTTGGAACTTCGCCGCCGCTTCGCCGGCGAGGTCGTGCGCGGCACCGGCCCCGAATATGTCGAGGCCAAGCTCGCCGAGCGCGACGAGCGCCACCGGCGCATGGGCGGTTCGCGCTACGTGCTGGAGCCCAACCTGAAGGACGGCAAGGGCGGCTTGCGCGACCTGCATACCCTGTTCTGGATCGCCAAATATCTCTACGAGGTGGACGATATCGGCGAGCTCGCGGCGCGCGGCGTGTTCACCCAAGCCGAGGTCGCCCGCTTCCAGAAGGCGCAGAACTTCCTGTGGAGCGTCCGCGCCCATCTCCATTACGTGACCGGGCGTCCCGAGGACCGGCTGACCTTCGACGTCCAGAGCGAGATCGGCCGCCGTCTCGGCTATACCGACCATGCCGGCGCCAGCGGCGTCGAACGCTTCATGAAGCATTACTACCTGACGGCGAAGACGGTCGGCGACCTGACCCGCATCTTCACCGCCGCGCTGGAAGATCGCCATCGGCGCCGGCCGCTGTTCAGCCTGCGCGCCATCGGCGGGCGCCGCCGCGACATCGAAGGCTTCGTCGCGGAACGCGGTTTCCTGACGGTGGCCTCGGAGAAGGACTTTACCGAAACGCCGATCAACCTGATCCGTATCTTCGAGGTCGCCCAGCGCCACGAATTGGAAATCCATCCCGGCGCGCTGCGCCTCATGCGGCGCAATATGAAACGCGTCGACGCCAAGCTGCGCGCCGACCCCGAGGCCAACCGGCTGTTCCTGGAGATCCTGACCTCGCGCAAGGACTCGGAGGGAACCCTGCGGCTGCTGAACGAGGCCGGCATCTTCGGGCGCTTCATCCGCGATTTCGGGCGCATCGTCGCCCAGACCCAGCACGACATGTACCATGTGTACACGGTCGACGAGCACACCATCTTCGCCATCGGAATCCTGCATCGGATCGAGGCCGGGCTGCTGGCCGAGGATCATCCGACGGCGAGCGCGGTGATCTCGCAGGTCCAGTCGCGCCGGGCGCTGTACGTGGCGGTGCTGCTGCACGACATCGCCAAGGGCCGGGGCGGCGACCATTCGGAGCTGGGCGCCGGGATCGCCCTTCGGCTGTGCCCCCGCCTCGGGCTCAGCGAGGAGGAGACCGACAGCGTCTCCTGGCTCGTCCGCCACCATCTGCTGATGAGCAACGTCGCCTTCAAGCGCGACCTGACCGACGCCAAGACGATCCATGATTTCGTCGAGATCGTCCAATCGCCGGAACGGCTGCGGCTGCTTCTGGTGCTGACCGTCGCCGACATCCGTGCCGTCGGCCCCAATGTCTGGAACAACTGGAAGGCGGCGCTTCTGCGCGAGCTCTACGACGCGGCGCTGGACGTCATGTCCGGCGGCCTGATGGCCGAGGGCCGCGCCGCCCGCATCGACGCCGCCAAGGAGGCGCTGCGCGGGCTGCTCGCCGATTGGCGCCCGGACGAGATCGACGCCCAACTGGAACGGGGCTACCCCAGCTATTGGCTGTCCCTGGATGCGGAAACCCATGCCTATCACGCGCGGCTGATGCGCGCCGCCGACGCCGACAAGCGGCGCCTGACCATCGAAACCCGCGTCGATACGGGACGCGCCGTGACCGAGGCGACGATCTACGCCGCCGACCATCCGGGCCTGTTCTCGCGCCTCGCCGGGGCGATGGCGCTGGTCGGCGCCAATATCGTCGACGCCAAGATCTTCACCACCACCGACGGGATGGCGCTGGACGTCTTCTCGATCCAGGATTCCGACGGCGGGCCGTTCGAGCGGCCGGAACGGCTTGCGCGGCTGGCCGAGGTGATCGAACGGACGCTGCTGGGCGAATTGCGCCCCCGCGCCCAGCTCGCCCGGCCGTCGTCCATCCCGTCCCGGACCCGGGTCTTCACCGTCGCGCCCCGGGTGCTGATCGACAACGCCGCCAGCGCCACCCATACGGTGATCGAGCTGAACGGGCGCGACCGGCCGGGCCTCCTGCACGACCTCGCGCGGACGTTGAACGGTCTCGGCCTGCAGGTCGCGACGGCCAAGATTTCGACCTTTGGCGAGCGGGTCGTCGACGTCTTCTACGTCAAAGACGTGTTCGGGCTGAAGATCGCCCATGAAGGAAAGCTGGACGAGATCCGCGCCCGACTGCTGGAGACCCTCACCCCCGACAAGGCCGCGCCCAAGGCCGGCGCCAAGGCCCCGGCGAAAGCGGAGGCGGGCGGCGCCGCCGCCTGACCGGCCATGGCCGCCGGCGAGGCCGCGACCCCGCGCTTTGCGACCGTCGTCGCCCGCGCCCGAAGCGCCGGCGGGCTGATCCTGTTCACCTATGTCCTGACCCATCTGACCAACCACGCGCTGGGGCTGGTCTCGCTGGACGCGATGGAGGCCGGGCGGGTGTGGTTCGTCGCCCTGTGGCGCAACCCGGTGGGCATCACCCTTCTCTACGGGGCGCTGGCCGTCCATTTCCTCGCCGTCGCGGTCATCTTGCAGCAGCGGCGAAGCTGGCGCCTGCCGGCCTGGCAATGGACCCAGGTCCTGCTTGGCATCTCGCTGCCCTTCCTGTTGGTCGAGCATGTGATCGGCACCCGCTACATGCATCAGGTGCATGGGTTCGACGACCGCTACGCCTATGTGGTCCATGTGCTGTGGAACCTGGCCCCCGAGAAGGGGGTGCAGCAGACGGTGGCTTTGCTCGCCGTGTGGGTCCATGGCTGCGTGGGGCTGCATTTCTGGTGGCGCCTGCGGGCGACCTATCGGCGGCTCCTGCCGATCCTGTTCGCGGGCGCGATCCTCCTTCCGGCGCTGGCGCTGTTGGGCTTCGCCCAGGCCGGGCGAGAGGTGGCGGCCCTTCTTCCCGACGACGCCACCGCCAGCCATTCGCCCTATGGGAGCGACGCGTCCGACGCGACCGGATCGCTCTATGGCGGCGGGACCGCGTCCTCGGACGTCTATGGCGGTGCCTATGGGGGCGGGTCCGGCGCCGCTTACGGCGGCGGCGACGCCTATGGCGGGGATGGCGCCTATGGCGCGGGCGCGTCGGGCATCGCGATGCCCGGTCCGGCGGCGGGCGCCGGCGCGGCGCGGCTGCGCGAACAGGCGTTCGCCCTTCTCACTGCCCTGCTGATCGTTCTCGTCCTCTTGCGCCTGTTGCGCGGCGTCGCCGAACGGCGCCGACCCCAAGCCCGGGTCGCCTATGGCCATGTCGGCCGCGGCGTCGCCACCGCCCAGGGGACGACTCTCCTGGAGGTCAGCCGCCGCCATGCAGTGCCGCACGCGTCGGTCTGCGGCGGTCGCGGCCGCTGTTCGACCTGCCGGGTCCGGGTGTCGGCGGGGGCCGAGTCCCTGTCCGATCCGATGGAGGACGAGCATCGGGTGCTGGCGCGGATCGGCGCGCCGGACAATGTGCGGCTCGCCTGCCAGGCGCGGGTCCAGGGCGATGTCGAGGTGACACCGTTGCTGCCGGCCGCCTCGGGTCCGAGCGCCGCCGGCGGCCGCCCCGGCTACGTCCAGGGCCGGGAACAGGAGATCGCGGTGCTGTTCGCCGACCTGCGCGGCTTCACGCGCCTGTCCGAGAACAAGCTGCCCTACGACGTTGTGTTCATCCTGAACCGCTATTTCGCCGCCATGGGCGCGGCCGTCGAGGCCGCCGACGGGCGGTTGGACAAGTTCATCGGCGACGGGGTGATGGCGCTGTTCGGCATCGACCGCGGGGTCGAGGACGGCTGCGTGCGCGCCCTCGCCGCCGCGGTCGAGATGGGGCGGCGGCTGGAGGATCTGAACCGGGAGCTGGCCCACGACCTGGACGCGCCGCTCAGGATCGGGATCGGCATCCATGCCGGCCCGGCCATCGTCGGCCAGATGGGCTATGGCGAGGCGGCCGCGATCACCGCGATTGGCGACACGGTCAATGTGGCGAGCCGGCTGGAGGCGGCGAGCAAGGAGTTCGCCGCCGAGCTGGTCCTGTCGGCCGACCTGGCCGCCCGGGCCGGGATCGACACGGGCGGCCTGACCGGCCACGAGGTGGCGCTGCGCGGGCGGCGCGAGCCGCTGGCCGTCTTCGCGGTCGCGCGGGCGAAGACGGTGGCCGATCTGTTGCCGCCCGGCGCGACAAGGCCCGTTTGACGGGGGGCGCCCGCGCCCGTCGGCCGGCGGCGGTCCCGGCGTCGCGCGAATTCCCAAGGGCGGCGAATTCCATTACACACTGATCGTCATGGGGCTTTTACGGTCCAGCGCCACCGTCGGCGGCTTCACCATGATCAGCCGGGTCCTCGGCTTCCTCCGCGACATATTGATCGCGGCGCTGCTGGGGGCCGGGCCGGTGGCGGACGCCTTCTTCGTCGCCTTCAAGTTCCCCAACTTCTTTCGCCGGCTGTTCGCCGAGGGGGCCTTCAACGCCGCCTTCGTGCCGGTCTTCTCCGGCCATCTGGCGGACGGCGGACCGGCGGCGGCGCGGGACTTCGCCGAACGGACGCTGGCGGTCTTGCTGGTCGTCCTCCTCGCGTTGCTCCTCGCCGCCGAGATCGCCATGCCCTGGCTGATGTACGCGATGGCGCCCGGCTTCGCCCGCGACCCCGACAAGTTCCAGCTCGCGGTTGAATTCACCCGCATTACCTTTCCCTATCTCCTGTTTATCTCGGTGGTGTCGCTGATGGGGGCGGTGCTCAACTCGCTGGGCCGGTTCGCGGCGGCGGCGGCGACGCCGATCCTGCTCAACCTGGTCCTGATCGGGGCGCTGCTGCTGGCGGCGCCGCGCCTGCCGACGGCGGGCCACGCCCTTGCCTGGGGGCTGGCGGTGGCCGGGGCGCTGCAATTCCTGTGGCTGGCCGGGGCCTGCGCCCGCGCCGGCATGGCGCTGCGCCTGCCGCGCCCGGCCCTGGGGCCGGAGGTTAAGAAACTGCTGCGGCTGATGCTGCCCGGCGCGGTCGGCGCCGGGGTCGTCCAGATCAATCTGGTGGTCGACGTGATCCTCGCCTCGCTGCTCGCCTCGGGGTCGGTGTCCTTTCTCTATTACGCCGACAGGGTGAACCAGCTGCCCATCGGGGTGGTCGGCGTCGCCGTCGGCACGGCGCTGCTGCCGCTGCTGTCGCGCCAGCTGCGCGCCGGCGAAACGGCGGCGGCGGTGGACAGCCAGAACCGGGCGATCGAATTCGTCCTCCTGCTGGGCCTGCCGGCGGCGGCGGCGCTGATGGTGATCGCGCCGCCCATCGTCGCGGTCCTGTTCGAGCGCGGTGCGTTCGGCGCCGCCGAGAGCCGGGCGACGGCCCTGGCGCTGGCCGCCTACGGCGCCGGCCTGCCCGCCTATCTGCTGATCAAGGTCCTGGCGCCCGGCTTCTTCGCCCGCGAGGACACGGCGACTCCGGTGAAGGTCGGGGTCGCGGCGATGATCGCCAACGTCGCCTTCAACCTGATCCTGATGGGTCCGCTGGGCCATGTCGGGATCGCCCTCGCCACCAGCCTGTCGGGCTGGCTGAACGCGGGGGCGCTCGCCTGGCTGCTGGGCCGGCGCGGCTATCTGGCGCCGGACGACCGGCTGCGCCGGCGCCTGCCGCGCACCCTGCTCGCCAGCGCCCTTCTCGCCGGGGCGCTGTATCTGGCCCAGGGCGCGCTGGCGCCGCTGTTCGCCGCGTCGGCGGGCGCGGCGGTCCTGGCCCTGGCCCTGCTCGTCGGCGGCGGGCTGGCCCTGTTCGCGGTGCTCGCCCACCTGCTCGGCGCGGCGCGGCTGGGCGAGATCCGGGGGCTGATCCCCCGGCGGCGGGCGGGCGGCGCTTGACCGACCCCGTCGGAGCGGCGATAACTCGCGCCCACCACGCAGCAAGGGCATGGGCGCGCGGATGAACCGCATCTTTTCCGGCATTCAGCCGACGGGCAATCTCCATCTCGGCAACTATCTGGGGGCGATCCGCAACTGGGTCGCGTTGCAGAAGGATTACGATTGCATCTTCTGCATCGTCGATCTGCACGCCCTGACCGCGCCCCAGGACCCCGACGCCCTGCGCGCCCAGACCCGCGAGGTGACCGCCGCCTATCTGGCCGCCGGGATCGACCCGGAGGCGACGACCATCTTCAATCAGAGCATGGTCGCCGGCCATAGCGAGCTGGCCTGGCTGCTGGGCTGCCTGACGCCGCTCGGCTGGCTCAACCGGATGACCCAGTTCAAGGACAAGGCCGGCAAGAAGCGCGACCTGGCGGGGCTCGGCCTCTATGCCTATCCGGTGCTGATGGCCGCCGACATCCTGCTTTACAAGGCGACCCACGTCCCCGTCGGCGAGGACCAGAAACAGCATCTGGAGCTCGCCCGCGACATCGCCGGGGCGTTCAACCGCCAATTCGGGGTCGACTACTTCCCCCTGCCCGAGCCTCAGATCTTCGGCGCCGCGACCCGGGTGATGAGCCTGCGCGACGGCGCAGCCAAGATGAGCAAGTCGGACCCGTCGGACTATTCGCGGATCAACATGACCGATGACGCCGACACCATCGCCAAGAAGATCCGCAAGGCGCGGACCGATCCCGAGCCGGTGCCCGAAAGCCCCGAGGCGATGGCGTCCCGGCCGGAGGCGGCCAACCTGATCGGCATCTTCGCGGCCCTGGCCGATACGACGCCGGCGGCGGTGTGCGCGCGGCTCGGTGGCCAGAACTTCTCGACCTTCAAGGCCGAGCTGGTCGAGCTCGCCATGTCGGTCCTGGGGCCCATCGGCGACGAGATGCAACGGCTGATGGCCGAGCCCGGCTATGTGGATTCGGTGCTTCACCGCGGCGCCGAGCGCGCCGGCGAGATATCTCGCCACCATATGGCCGAGATTCACCGCATCATGGGCCTGCTGCGGCCGTAGGACGCCGCCCGCGCGGCCGGCGCACGGGTTTTCCCTTGCGCGCGACGGCGCGAAAGCGCACAAGGGAGCGCAAGTTTCGATTCGTCCGCGGACGGGCGGTCGGCGATCAAGTCGGCCCGAAAACGGTCGGTTCGCAACGCGTGTCGACCCCGTCGGGCGCCACAAGGCGGCTGCCGGCGAAACCGCCGCCGAAACATGCAAATCTATCTTCCCATCGCCGAGATGTCGGTCAGCGTCTTCCTCTTGTTGGGGATGGGCGCGGGCGTCGGCTTCCTGTCCGGCCTGTTCGGGGTGGGCGGCGGGTTCCTGACGACGCCGCTTCTGATCTTCATCGGCGTGCCGCCGGCGATCGCGGTGGGGACCGGGGCCAATCAGATCGTCGCCGCGTCGGTCTCCGGCGCCCTGGCCCATTGGCGCCGGGGCAACGTGGACCTGAAGATGGGCATGGTATTGCTGGCCGGCGGTATCGTCGGGTCGGGCGCCGGCGTCTGGCTGTTCGCCTATTTGCGGCGGATCGGCCAGATCGACGCGACCATCTCGCTGTCCTATGTGGTGTTCCTCGGGATCGTCGGCGGCTTGATGCTGGTCGAGGCCCTGCGCGCCAATCTGCGTCGGCAGCGGCCGGGGGGCGCCCGGCGCAAGCTGCACCAGCATTATTGGGTGCATGGCCTGCCCTTCAAGATGCGCTTCCAGCGCTCGAAGCTCTATATCAGCGCCCTGCTGCCGCTGGCGATCGGTTTCCTGGTCGGCATGCTGGCCGCCATCATGGGCGTCGGCGGCGGGTTCATCATGGTGCCGGCGATGATCTATCTCTTGGGCATGCCGACGATGGTGGTCGTCGGCACCTCGATTTTCCAGATCATCTTCGTGACTGCCAACGTCACCTTCCTGCAGGCGACGGCCAATCAGACCGTCGATGTGGTGCTCGCCCTGTTGCTGCTGGCCGGCGCGGTGGTCGGCGCCCAGCTCGGCACCCGGGTCGGGGCCCGGCTGCGTGGCGACCAGCTGCGCGGCCTCCTGGCGGTCATGGTCCTGGCGGTGTCGGCCAAGCTCGTCCTCGACCTGATCCTGGAGCCGGGCGAGCTGTATTCCCTGACCGTCCTGCGCGAGGGGTCGTGAAAATGGGCCGCGTCGTGATCGGTCTGGCGGCGCTGGCGGCGATCCTGATCTGCCGGCCCGTCCAGGCCGAGCCCCTGGTCGCGGACCTGTCCGAGCACCTGGTGGGCATCACCACGGGTTTTTCGGGCACCGACCTTCTGTTGTTCGGGGCGACCGACGGGCCCGGCGACGTCATCGTCGTCGTCCGTGGCGAACCTCAGCGGCTGGTCCTGCGGCGCAAGGAGCGGATGGCGGGCATCTGGCTGAACCGCCAGCGGCTGGTCGTTTCGGGGGTGCCCGGCTTCTATGCGGTGGCCAGCAATCGGCCGCTGGAGGAGATCGCGGCGCCGCTGGTCTTTGCGTTGCATCAGGTGGGAAGCCAGCGGCTGGATTTCGACATCGAGGAAGGCGACGCGGGACTGAACGCCCGGCAACGCGCCGAGGCCTTCGCCGCGGTGACCCGGATCAAGACCGAACAGGGCCTGTATCAAGTTGGCGCCGGGAAGCTGACCTTCCTGGGCAACCAGCTCTTCCGCACCGACGTTCATTTGCCGGCCAACGTGCCGACCGGGACTTACAACGTGCTCGTCATCCTGCTGCGCGACGGCCAGGTGGCGAGCATCAAATCGACACCGCTGCGGGTCGACAAGGTCGGCGTCGGCGCCGCCGTTTTCGACTTCGCCTATCGCTACAGCGCCCTATACGGCATAATCGCGGTCGTCCTCGCCCTCCTCGCCGGGTGGGGGGCGGAGGCCGCATTCCGCAGAAGTTGAACCGATGACCGACGCGCCGCCAACCCAAACCGCCGCCGCCAGCACGGCCGATTCCGCCGACCGGGTCTTCCTCGTCGTCGTCGATTCCAGCCCGGAATTGCGCCAGGCGCTGCTGTTCGCCTGCCGTCGGGCGCGCCATACGAAGGGGCGCGTGGCCCTGCTCTATGTCATGGAGCCCGGCGACTTCCAGCATTGGCTGGCGGTCAAGGACCTGATGGACGAGGAACGCCGCGCCGAGGCCGAGGAGACGCTTCAAAAGGCCGCGACCCTGGTCAAGGAATGGTTCGGCGCCATGCCGGTCCTCTATGTGCGCGAGGGCAAGGTGCGCGAACAGCTCGTCAAGCTGGTCGAGGAGGAGCCGAGCATCTCGGTCCTCGTTCTCGGCGCCAGCACCGGATCGGAAGGGCCGGGGCCGCTGGTGACGTCGCTGGCGGGCAAGATGGCCGGGCGGTTCCGGGTTCCGATCACCATCGTTCCCGGCAATCTGAGCGACGACGAGATCAAGGCCCTGGCCTGACCCGGCCCCGGCAATTCGCCGCGATGGCGGCCGCGCAAGGGAATGTTAACCGGATCCGTTAAGGATGGCCGGCGCTGGCGTCTCGGCGCGCCCCGTCGGCAATAGATTGATAACAAACGGTCTTTTGGGTTCTCGTCCTTAACGGGTAAAATCCGGTCTTGATCTTAAGGCGGGCTTAACCCATCTTCCCGGTGCCGGTAGCCAGCCATGTCCGGGGATTGGACAAAGGAGCGGGGCATGTTCATACAGACCGAAGAAACACCGAATCCGGAAAGCCTGAAGTTTCTGCCCGGACGCGCGGTGATGCCGTCGGGAACCGCGGATTTCGCCAGCGTGGCGGAAGCGGAAAACGCGCCGCTCGCGCGCCGCTTGTTCGCGGTCGAGGGCGTGGCCGGGGTGTTCCTCGGCGCCGATTTCGTGACCGTGACCAAGCAGGCCGGGGCGGATTGGCAAACGCTGAAACCTCCGGTCCTCGGCGCTCTGATGGCGCATTTCACCTCGGGCGAGGCGGCGGTTCTCCAGGCGGCGGCGGCCACCGGCGCGGCGGAAGACGAGGACGAGATCGTGTCGCAGATCAAGGACCTGCTGGAGACGCGGGTGCGTCCGGCGGTCGCCCAGGACGGCGGCGACATCGCCTTTCAGGGGTTCGAGGACGGCGTCGTCTATCTGCATATGCAGGGCGCCTGCGCCGGCTGCCCCAGCGCGACGGCGACATTGAAGCACGGCATCGAGAACATGCTGCGCCATTACGTGCCCGAGGTCGTCGCGGTCGAGCAGGCCTTTTAGCGGCGGTCATGCCCGGCCCGGCCAGGAGATCGGGCGCGGAGCGGACGATGCGGGACAGAGAATCAGGACGGATGCATAAGGAGGTCGGCGTGCGCGCTATCGCACACAGGCTCATCGGGATCGGTTTCGAGAAGACGGCCCTGGCGCTGACCGGCGTCGGCGTCTTCGCGCTCTATCTGTTGGTCCTGGCCGGCGGCGACGGGCCGGCGCGGCAAGCCGACGCGGCCGGCGCGGATGGGACGCGGTCGGCGGCGACCCTCAAGACGGCCGACGTGCTGTTCGTCGGCGGCGCCGGAAAGCTGGCCGCCACCTTCCGCGATTTCGGCTACGACCTCGACGCGGTGCGCGCCGGCGCCGAGGCCGTGCCGCGGCTCCTGGTCGCCAGCTTTCCCGGCGATCTGGCCCAGCTTCCCTCGGCAACCGACCGCAAGCGGGTCTTCATCCAGGCCCTGCTGCCGCTGGTGCTGACCGCCAACGAGCGCATTCTGGCCGAACGGTCGCGGGTCAAGGCGCTGCGCGCGGTCCTGGCCGCCGACCGCCCGCTGGGCGCGCGCAACGAGGCATGGCTGGCCAACATGTACGAACGATACGGCACCGACGATATCGACGAGCTCTTGCGGCGGGTCGATATCGTTCCGCCGTCCCTCGCTATCGCCCAGGCGGCGGAGGAAAGCGGCTGGGGGACGTCGCGGTTCGCGCGCGAGGGCAACGCACTGTTCGGTCAGCGGACCTATCGGCCGCAGCGCGCCGGCATCGTGCCGCAGGCCCGTGCCGAGGGCGAGCGCTTCACCGTCCGCGCCTATGGCCAGCTTCTGGACGCGGTGCGCGCCTACAAGGGCAATCTGAACACCCATGCCGCCTATGACGAGTTCCGTCGCCGGCGGGCGGCCTTGCGCGCCGCCGGACGGCCCGTCGACGGGTCGCGCCTCGCCGCCGCGCTGAGCCGCTATTCGGCGCGCGGCGCCGATTACGTGGCGTCGATCCGCCGGATCATCCGCGTCAACCGGTTGGATCAGCTCGACCGGGCGCGGCTCAGCGGCGACCCGTCGGGCCACCGCATCCTGCCCGAAACGTAGGCCGCCCCGGTCTCAGGGTTTCGGCGCGTAGAACTGGAACCCGTGCCAGCGCCAGCGGCCGTTCGGCCCCGGCATCGTGCAATTGACCCGCGCCCGCCCCGGTGGGAACGGGCGGGCGAACCGGACCTCGATCCGGCGCGTGTCCAGCCGCGTCAGATCGGGCGCCGAATCGACACCCGCATAGCAGGCGAGCCCCGGTGCCGCGCCCAAAGATCGATCCAGGGTGAAGCCGAGCGCCGGCGGGTTGGGGCCCAGCAAGGCGTCGGTCGGCGTGACCTCGGTCAGCGGCAGGGGCAGGGCCCGGGTGACCAGCCGGAACCGCTCGATCTCGCCGAACGTCTCGTTCAGGGGAAAGCGCGGCAGAAGATACCGGTCCAGACCGGTATGCAGGGCGCCCGACTGCTGGCCGAAGGCGGCGGCGAAGCCGGCGGCGGCAACATGGTCCCGCGTCGCGCGGCCATATTCCCCGAAGGGATAGGCGAACAGGGCCGGGCGCTGGCCGAGCTCGGCCTCGAACCGGGCCGAGGCGGCGTCGATCTCCTGGCGCAGCGCCGCCGCCGGCATCTGAATAAGGCTCTTGTGGCTCTTGCCGTGGTGGCCGATCTCGACGCCGCCTTCGGCCATCTCGCGCAACTGGTCCCAGGACATGTAATCGGC
>Ga0070728_10001857_pt1 | contig 28953 bp, 33 predicted proteins | sample tdDd471_FD_66723 | JGI IMG/M metagenome (GOLD analysis project Ga0070728, IMG submission 66723) | Marine sediment microbial communities from the Atlantic coast under amendment with organic carbon and nitrate - tdDd47.1 | ecosystem: Environmental > Aquatic > Marine > Coastal > Sediment | place...
ACAGAAAAAAGTGATTTTAAATAATTCTTGAGCTGCAAGAATAACTGTTCTAATATTTATATTTGAGGAAAAATTATAAGCAATGAAATCAGAAAAAAAGTACAGCAATATTCCATTGAGTTTTAACCGCAGAGCAGTTATTGCATCAGCCTCGGTCACTTCTGAAAAAAATACGATTCACAGTTTCACCGAAGTAGATATTACAAAACCCAGGCAGTACATGAAAAAATATAATCTGTTGAAGGAAGAAAAATTATCTTTCACCTCTTATATTGTTGCATGCCTGGCTAAGACCATGGGAAATTACCCCCAATTCAATTCATTTATCAGCGGCAGAAAAATTATTCAATTGAAAAATGTGACAATCAGCGTGCTTGTTGAAAGGGACATTGAGGGAGAAAACGTTCCAGAACCTATTGGGATTGAAAAAGCTGAAATCAAGAGTTACCTGGAAATTCAAAAAGAAATACAATCGGCAAAAATACAGAAAGATGAAAAACTGGGCAGTCTTTCCCGATTGTGGTGGTTAAGTTTTATCCCGTCATTTCTGTTGAAAAGTTTTATTAAAATCGCAGATAAAAATATCACTATGGGTGTTAAATACGGAAAAGTGGCCGTCACAGCAGTTGGAATGTTTTCTAAAGAACCATTATGGATTATTCCCCATGGCAGCCCTACAGTTCTTGCCTCAGTCGGCAGTATAATTAAAAGAGTAGTTGAAGTTGATGGAAAATTTACATCGAGAGAACATTTGTGTCTAACCGTTTCCTTTGATCACAACCTGGTCGATGGTGCACCAATGGCCAGATTTATGAATGATTTCACGGCACAGATCAAAGACGGTGAAATAATAAGGGAGCTGATTATATGAAAGCGATTATTTGCACGGCATATGGATCGCCGGAAGTCCTCAAGTTGAAAGATGTCGCAAAACCTGTGCCCGGAAATAATGAGGTATGCATAAAAATGAAAGCAACAGCAGTGACGGCAAGTGACTGTATCGTCCGCGGGTTCAAAATTCCCCGATGGCAGCCTTTGGGAATCATGATGGGACTGGCTCTGGGATTTACAAAACCGAGACAACCAATTATCGGAATGATTGTGGCCGGGGAAATAGAATCTATCGGAAAAAATGTAAAATCATTTAAAACCGGAGAGAAGGTTTTCGGTTGGGATCTATTTCCTGCCTTCGGGACATATGCAGAGTACAAATGCATGAAAGAAAAGGGGATTCTGACTCTTATACCTGAAAATGCAAACTACGACGAAGCCGCAGCCATACCCTATGGCGGCCTTATGGCATTGCCCTTTTTAAAAAAGGTCAATTTACAGAAGGGGCAGAAGGTACTGATATACGGAGCTTCCGGGGCAATAGGGACATCAGCGGTTCAATTAGCCCGCCATTTCGGTACAATTGTTACTGGAGTATGCAGTACAGCAAATATGGATCTGGTAAAATCTCTGGGAGCCGACAAAGTAATTGACTACACCCAAAACGATAAATTAGATAATGATGAGGTGTTTGATTTTGTTTTTGATGCAGTGGGAAAGAATAAAAAGTCTCGATTAAAAACGAATTGCAAAAAAGCCCTGACTCCTTCGGGAAGATATATCTCTGTAGATGATGTTGCTCCCGTTGCAAAAATTGAAGATTTATTATTTCTTGCAGGAATGATTAAAACCGGGCACTTAAAGGCCGTTATAGACAGTACCTATCCGCTGGAAGAAATTATCAAAGCTCACCGCTATGTCGATCAAGGCCATAAAAAGGGAAGTGTTATAATAAGAATATGAACAGCGCAACATTTAAGGATTTGAAAAATATTTTCATTAAACCGGAAGTATTCAAACATTCCAATTCCACAGATCTATGGAACAATAGTCATATTTCAAAGGAAATGTTGAAATTCCATCTGAATCCCGACGTTGATCCTGCATCGAGGAATAAACATTTTATCGATAGATCTGTCAAATGGTTTTCAAAAAAATTTAAAATCAGTTCAAAAACAGAAATTCTCGACCTGGGCTGCGGACCCGGTTTATATTCAAGGGCTTTTGCCGAATCAGGTGCAATAGTAACAGGAATAGATGTCTCGCAAAATTCAATAGAGTACGCAATCAGGCAAAAAGCAAAAGACAATCTGAATATATTTTATATAAATGATAATTATCTGGATTGTGATTTTATGGAAGAATACGACCTGATTACTTTGATTTATGACGATTACTGTGTTTTGAATGAAAATGACAGAAAGATATTGTTAAAGAAGATTCACAAAGCCCTCAAAGTCAATGGGTCTTTTGTTCTCGATGTTCTTTCCACTTTTCATTTTGAAAATGTACAGGAAAAACAATCGTGTATCCACTCACCATCAAGTGGCTTCTGGTCACCTGATGAACATATTGTATTTGAAAATATCTATAAATATAAGAATGAGAGAGTGATTCTTGAAAAAAATACAATCATAGAAGAAAACAACATATTTACAATATGCAATTATTTAAAATGTTTTGACCTTGATGAAATCATTCAGGAATTATCGGAAAATGGATTTAAAACCACAGAGACATTTTCTGATATTGCCGGGACAGAACTTCACCAGTATTCAAAAGAATATGCCTTAATTAATATTAAAATGTAATCTTTTACACTGTCGATACAAACCCTTGATCATATATAAGTAAACTATGCATCTTATTCTAAGTTTATTAAATATTCGAATACCCAATTCTCCCATACTAAACCCCCAACCATTGGATATACCAGCCAGTTGCGGGAATAGCGTTGTCGTCCATTGATGTATGAAGCTCTGACTCTTCGATACCGATTACGGAACTGACTGCGAAATCGTAGTCACCGACGGGAAGTAAAGCCTGATCTATAGTATATTCAAGAATTGAACCGGATGATGTCGATCCCAGAAAAATCCATGTAAAGCTTCCGTGTTCCCGATAGTAAATATTATAATAATCGGGCTGTGTTTCAGAATAATCCCATGCGATGGCAAAACTCTCTCCGCTGACAGGGAAACCCTGTCCCGGTTTATTAATCTGCGCAAAATCAAGGTGGATATCTGTCTCTCCGCCCTCTCTGATCTGTATGATTTCCATTGCTCCCATGACAAGGAACAAATCATCGAAGAGCTGAACTTCCAGAGTATAAAATCCTGCAGAGAGATTCTCTGTAATACCAGCTGCCAAACCGGATTGCTGATTATATACAAGGGGTATTTCATCTCCATTGAGATTGATCAGGCTTATTTCAACTGTCTCATTGAAAACAAGATCAGAATTCCAGGCGAGAGAAAAATCAAGAGAACCTGTGCCCATTGTACTGTAGAGAACTATAGTGATAGATGCGTAACCACCGGATTCAACACTAAGGCTGCCTGTACCTTCGGCAATTATCAAATCCTGTGCATTATAGGCACGGACATTGATCAGCCATAGTCCCGAACTCAAATCGGGAAACTGAATGTCTGCATCAGAAGTGACAAGATCAAATGTATAACCCAAGTCATTTGAACCCTCTATAGTATATGAAACCGGCACAATATCAAGGTCGGAGCCGGCAGTCTTTAATAAACTCTGATCGAGTTTCAGGGACATATCGCCAGTTGGTTCCACATGAATCAGGGGACTGGCACAGGATGCGGTCATCAATAATAACAAACCGATTATTCTTATTTTTGATAGATTGTTCTTCCTCATTTTGTCCTCCGCCTCCAGCCGTTTGAATCCGGCTGGAGGTATGTGAGATTATTCGCTTGTTACTGTAAATGCATGATTAGTTGAACCGCTTCTGCTTCCATCTGATGAAAGCGCGATAACATCCAGTCTGTACACACCGGGATTCAGAGTTGAACCGAAAGCGAGAGTCTCTCCGTTTCCAGCTGGAGAGCCATTTACATACCACGAATAAGTGATGATTTCTGTTTCGAGAGGGGCTGAGGCTGTTACAGTCATAGAATCGCCCACGACCATTGTGTCGAGAGTTCCTGCAAGGGCCACTTCTATGGGATTATCCAGATCGACATCAATTTCAATATCGATTGTTCCCACTCCATTGACTTCAGTGAAGTCGAAAATACCGGAAGTTGTCTGGTCGGCGACAATCCTGACCGTTTCTACAGCGCCCATTACGACCGTATCTGTATCGAGAAGCTGAAGTATCAATGTGTAATAACCCGTAGAAAGTGTTGTTGCACTATTGGAAGTGCCTGGAACAGATTCTGTAAACACGAGAGAGATACCAGGACCAGCTGATGGCAATAATGTTGCATTTACATTGGGATTTGCAACATCGGCAGTATCCCAGAATACTGTCAGATCCAGGTCCCCGTTTCCTTCGAGTGGAGTAACAGTCATTTTGACAGCTATTGTCTGTCCTCCGATGACTGTCACATCAGAACTGCTCCGGCCTATAAGAAGACCATCTATATTCATTGCGTCAATTGTGATTGTCCAGTCTCCTACAGCGAGGTCCTGAACAAGATTCTGACTTTCAGATGTTTCCAGATAAAAAGAACTGCCCGCCGGCCCGGCTCCGCTTATCTGAAAGCTGTGCGCATCCATTACAATATCCGGAATTAGAGTGCGGCTGTCTGCACTGTTTATTGATAAACTCATAGATCCCATTGTGATATCGGGCATATCACATGCGATTACCGACATTAAAACTATTAAAACTGCAAGTATATGTTTCATAATTCCCTCCATAAGGTTTTCCATATCTGTGACAGCTCTTATTGCAACTACTATGCCAATTGGGATTAAGCTTGCAGGGATGGTTAGAGGGAGGTATTGATGATTTGATTACGAAATCGTAATCCTGTTCAATTACGAAATTGTAATTCAGGTGTTCTTTATCCAGCCCCGATGGCTGATTTCATATTTGGATATTTTGTAGTTCAATGCCCGTTTTGTAACTTTCAGCAGTTCAGCTGCGTCTTTCTGTACCCAGTCACTGCGTTCAAGTGCCTGAAGTATGACTAGTTTCTCAATATCTACAAGAGAAATACCTTTATCGGGTATGGTAAAATCTGAAGCGAGATGTAAACCCGGTTTATGATCTGCGGGAAGATAGATATCCTTGGGTTTTATTTCCTTTTCGGCCATGATTATGGCTCGTTCAATAATATTTTCCAGCTCTCTTATATTACCGGGCCAATTGTGAGAAAGTAATTTTTCTTTTGCCTGAGGATGTATTTTATGAATTTTTTTATTCATTTTCGTGGAATAGCGGAGCATAAAAAACCTGGTTAGCAACATTATATCCTCGACACGTTCTCTCAGCGGAGGAAGATCGAGTCTGATAACATTTAATCTGTAGAGGAGATCCTGTCGGAAATTTCCCGCTGCAATTTCTTCTTCCAGGATCTTATTGGTTGCTGAAATTACACGGACATTGACTTGTTTCGTCCGGCTGCTGCCAAGCCTTTCAAAAGTCTGTTCCTGTAGAACTCTCAATACTTTCGCCTGGGTTCTCAAACTCATATCTCCGATTTCATCGAGAAAAATACTACCGCCGTCAGCCTGTTCAAACCGACCGATTCTCATTTTGTCCGCCCCGGAAAACGCCCCTTTTTCATGACCGAAAAGCTCGCTCTCAAGCAGTTCATCGGGCAGAGCGGCGCAATTGACCCGGATAAAAGCTTTACCCTTTCGAAGGCTGTTGTAGTGAATCAGACCGGCTATTAATTCCTTTCCCGTACCCGTTTCCCCCAGAATCAAAACGCTCGAATCAGTTTTGGCGATTTTTTCGATGATATTCAGTATTTCTTTGAAATTCGGACTTTCACCTATGACTTCATGAGTTTGAAAAATCAGATTCTGCTGTCCTCGAAGATGTTGTGCTTCCAGACGAAGATGTCTGATCTCCAGAGCTTTTTCCACTTTGACATAGAGCTCACCCTGATTAAATGGTTTTCTCACAAAATCAAAGGCGCCCTCTTTTATAGCCTGAATAACCGAAGAGACCTCTTCTATTGGAGAGGAGACAATCAGCATGATTTCTGATCCCTGTTCCCGGATCATTCTGAGGAGAGATAAGATATTTCCACCGGGGATTTTTATATCACTTATGATAACGTCAATTGATTTCTCTTTTATTAAATCAAGGGCCGATTGGAAATCGGAAACACCTTCTATCCGATGTCCGCTCCCTGTAAAAAAATGTATAGTCCTGTTTCTGAGTTTCTCATTACTGTCTATTAGTAAAATACTGGCCATTTACATATTAAGTATATATCATTGGCCATTTCATTCCATGTTACAACCGCATTTCATGCATAAAAATCAACCGGGATTCTTCAAAACGCATCTTTACTATAAGAGGCATAACATCGACAATTGATTTAAAATATTCATACCCTTTTGTATAGTCATAATAATTGATGATTGTACATAAAGCCGTGCCGTGGGTACCGATGACAATACTCTGCTCTTTGTATTCAACTAGCAGTGCTTTGAGCGCATCGACATTTCTCTTCTGAACCTCTTCAAGAGATTCTCCCTGTAGAAGAGAATGGGAAAAGTCATTCCACTGTTTAGATGCATACTCAAAAAAATCATCGATCCACTGACCGATTTTCCTCTCCCTGAAATCATCAACTTGAGTGATATCTTTCTTCCGCTCTTTGCATAAAGGATTAATTGTATCTACAGCCCGCTTACAGGGACTTGAGAAAAAAGCATCGATATCTACACCTTCAAATAATATGGGGATTTGGATGGAATCTCTGTTTCCTTTGAATGTCAGAGGCCTTTTCAGATCATCCTTGACAGAAAAATCAGATTCAGCATGTCTGATAAAGTAAATATCTGTCAAAACGCGTCCTACCCTCTTTATATATTCTTAATGATATTAATCACTTCTATTATCATCGACAAATTTAGATCGTCCCCGCCATTTTTTACTGTAATTCTAACTGTATTTATCCCGAATCCCGCCAGTTCTTTGTCTGTATCTATTTTTAACCATTGTTCGGTTCTACTGCGAATATGTTTGTTATCGATGCAGTGAACAGTCGTTGAGGGCAATAGTTCTTCATCTCTGAGATAAAAAGCTTCCAGAAGATAAGGCTCCAATAGTATCGTATGTGAGTAGGGATCCTTCAAACGCATCATAGCTGAAGACAAAGCCAGTGAAGAACCATGCTGAAAACCACAGAGAACTATTTTATCAATTGAGAGAGAAAACCTGAACTTCACCTGATCTACCATATGATTGACAAAAGCTCCACTGGAACACAATGAAGCTCCCATAGCCTGGGAATGGGCCATGAAACTTTCCCGGCTTGAAGCATCATCCATTGGAAACGTAAACCAGTAGCGCTTTTCCGAGTTGGAATTATAATTAAGCTCACTCCCCATTAAAGGGGAATCACTGATGACACCATCGCCGATCCAGATATAGGTATGGGGAAGTTTCTCAATAAAATAATGGAGATAGGATTCAAGTTCATTTGAATTGGTTCCTGCAGAATGAAAATAAAAAAAGGCTTTTTTAACTTTCTCGGGAATATGCTCAATCATTCAAACTTCCTGCTGTGGCATACACCCTTTCCAGGTGTCTTTCCCAGTTTTTCTGCCGTTGCTCCGGTTTGTGTTTTGTAGTGCCGTCGAGAACGATCATCTCTTTGCTTTCAGCCCTGTCATAGATTCTATCTCCCAGCATCACTTTTTTCATGCTTTCCAGCAAACCATGTTCTCTGAGGTCTTCTATCGTATTTCCGGTTACACAGAAAAGCAAAGCCTTTTTCAACCTTTTCATTGTGCTCTCGCCAAAGGCAAAACCATAAGTCCATACACGGTCAAACCAACCGACAAGTTTTGCAGGCGCTTCGGTCCAGAAAAGAGGATAGATAAAAACCAGAACATCGCAATTATTGATCTTTTCCTGTTCTTTGAGGACATCGTCGGGAGGGGGGATTTCATCTCTGTAATTGGATTCTCTCAGATACTCAGCTTCACTGATATCGGTGCGAAAGTCCATTTTATAGAGATCGGAGAGTTCGTATGTATGTCCCGAATCGTCTAATCCCCTGATAAATTCATCTCTTACATGACGTGTAAAAGAATCTTCACTGGGATGAGTGTAAACTATAAATACATGCATAAAATATCCTTTAAATTATTTTCCCGCCATGAAAAACGCATTCATAAACTTTACTTCCCTTGCAGTATATTTCCTCAGAACCTTTAAACCAGGTAAAATCACCTGATGCTTCACAATGGTAAACATAATCACCATTAGCATGTATTCCAGGACCGCGATAGGGAGCATCTGCAGGTACTAATGATAGTGCTTCTTTAAGAAAATCACCGCTGAAATTTTCCTGAAGCACCCGTCCAGTATAATTCATAGACCAGAAAGGTAAACCATTTTTCCACAGAGCTTCCTCGCCGGCAAACTGCTCGCCACCGAGATAGGAATCGATGTATAACAAATCGCCTTCATTGTAATGAAGATCATGAGATTCCGGCCGTGATGATTCAGAAAAAGCACCTTTTCCGGCATATGTTGTTTTTTTTGCTCGCAATAGGAATTCCAATAGATCATGTTTGTGGAGAATTTCCTTATCCTTTCTGAAAAAATGCTCATCATACTCATCATCCCTTAGAAGTTTATCGAGAGAAATCCTGAAAAAATCACTCAAGGTGATCAGCTTTTCAATTTCAGGATGAGATTGCCCTGACTCCCATTTGGCCACGGCCTGACGGGAAACTCCTATTTCCTCAGCAAGGAATTCCTGGGATATCCTTTTTTCTTTTCTTATTTGCTGTAATTTCTGATTTAATTTCATAAATGTCTCCTGTGGAAAAGACTAAAAGGGAAAACATAAAATGACTACCATCTGCGGATTGCCTTTTACGCAACGAAAGGTTGCGATCGCAGTAACCGGAGAATAGATATTATCTTCCATAATCTAATTGGATTCGTCCTGAAAGAACCAGATTAACAGATCCTGAAGATTCTCTACCGACAAATTTGATGCGGCTTACCCCTTCTTCGAGAATAAATGATTTTTCTCCCTTCTCTGAATGGATCAGGATATTTGATACATCATTAATCGGGGAAATTAAAACTATCCGAAACTCACCTTCTGAAATGATGGAATTATATGTCAAAATCAGTTCATCACCTGCCTCAGCCATGATGTAAACGATTGTATCTGTCCCGGAAAAAGAACGAAATAGAATGTCTGTCGCGCTGTTAACAGTTCTGCCGACCCGTTCTGCATAAGTAAAACTGTCTACCTGTTTTACGACATATTTATCACTATCAAAGGCTTTTCTCTGAATAGACATTGTTGCCGAGCAGCTATTAAATAAAATGATGATGAAAATAGAAAAGAAGATGACCTTACACATTGATTTCATTTCTATACAATATAACACGATAAGGTCAAATAATACTCATAATTTCAGTAATTTTTTCTATTTCCATATATCTGCTGTGGTCTGTAAAGTTATCGATAACTTCGTGCTGCCAAGTCGTGTGATAGGGAACATGGATTCCATATCCTCCGATTTCCAGTACGGGAAGAACATCAGATTTTAGTGAATTGCCAATCATTAAAAATTCTTCGGCCGGTAAATCTATAGAGGAGAGCAGATTCCGATAATTCTCTATTTTTTTTTCACTCATGATTTCAATATGATGAAAATATTTCTCAATTCCGGAATTCCTGAGTTTCCTTTCCTGATCGAGAAGATCACCTTTAGTTGCCACAATAAGCCTGGTATTCTTACTTTTCACATATTCCAGAGTTTCAACTACCCCATCGAGTAGAACCAGAGGTTTGTTTATCAATTCTTTCCCCAGATTGATAATTTCTCCCATTGTCTGAGCAGAAACACTGTTTTCACTGAGAACTAATGCCGATTCCAGCATGGAAAGGCAGAAACCCTTAGCTCCGTATCCGTATAGATCGAGGTTCTTAACTTCCTCTTTGAGAAGAACTTCCGAAGCAGTTTCCCGGTCACAGAACTGAGTTAAAAGCTCAAAAAATGCTTCTTCTGTTTCCCTGTAATAAGATTCGTTAATCCATAATGTATCATCAGCATCAAAGCCGATAACTTTAAATTTTTTTTTCATCTAATACAGATATACACCATCGACAAATCCAATGCCATTATTTTTTTTACTTCACCATCAATATACACTTTACATAATATATTATTTTTTATATATATAATTATATCAAATAGAATGAGGTTCAAAGAATGAAAACTAGAGAACTCCCGAGATATTTTAAAATAGATGATAATTTTGCAACCGGCGCTCAACCAACTACAGAAGGATTAACCCTGCTGAAAGAAAATGGCTATACAGCCGTTGTTAACCTATCCCCCGTATCAACACCCAATTATCTTTCCGGTGAAGGTGAGATTACAGAAGGTCTGGATATGGCATATGTTCACTTCCCCGTAGACTGTTCCAATCTTCAGGACAGACATTACAATGTATTTTCCAACATCATGAAAGGACTTGAAGGAGAGCAGGTTTTCATCCACTGCGGCGGAAATATCAAATCTTCCAACCTGATGCACATGTACAGAGTCATTGAGAAAAAAGAAGAAGAAAAAGAATCACTCGAAGATCTTTTGAAGATTCAGGATCCCGAAGAGAAGTGGTTTGATTATTTTAAAAGATTCGGTATGGCCGGTTAATACTTGAATAGAGGGAAGTGATCTACAAATATGAGACCCACCACTTCCCTTTGTTTCCTCTCTTGAACTTTCCATATTTCCTGCAAAGGGGATAAAGCATCAGTACAACCAATATCCAGATGGTATAGACAATATAAAGATCGAATCCGTAATTGCCGAGAGACGCCGTCATAAAGACCTCCGCTGTAAGAATCATATCACTCCAGGGCCGACCGGATAAAACAATCGCTCCAACTGCCAGAAGATGTATCATGTAGAGATGGATGATGTAATAAAACATTGGGACTTGTCCAAAAGTGACGAAAAAAGACGTCACTCTATCATTTATAGTTTCAGTTATAGATAAAAAGATCAAAGCAGGACCCAATGTCATAAGGGTGAAGAGCAGAGAAGGCGGGTATTTCGTCGTATTGATAAAGGAAAAAATCGAATAGAGAATTGATTCCCTTTTAAACCACAATGCACTTTCACCCCATAAATTCAATGATCTGAACAGAATGAATAGAGCAATAGATCCCAGACCTGTGTACAGCAGAATCCTCTTTCTTTTATTCTGATCAAATCCCGGTTCAAAGAGATTCCCAAAAGAGTATCCGAGAAAGATGATGCCTATCCAGGGCAATACAGGATATGTGAAACTTACAAGTGTTCCATTAGAAGTCAATAGTGAGCTACTCTGGTGAAGGGTATACCAGATGATGCTTTTCAGTGAATTTCCACTTAGAACAGTAGTATCAAGGAGGTTGTGAGTGAAGATTATCAGCAGACCGGAAAGCCCGATCAATCGCCCTGGCAGAAAAACTGCAAAAGAGAGAAAAATCAAACTGAAACCTATTGCCCAGAGTACCTGCAGTAACTGAAAAGTAGCTGCAAAATCAAAAGTCCAGGCGAAATTGACAATGGTCAACTCCAGAAAAATCAGAAATAGTCCTCTGAAAAATAACCTTTGAGCCCCTTTTCTTTTTTTCCCGGTTTTGGAGATAAAGAGATAGGCTGATATCCCCGCAAGAAAAACAAAAACCGGTGCACAGAAATGTGTAATCCATCTTGTCAAAAAGACAGGAGCTGTTGTAACCGCCAGATTAGTGGGATCAGTAAAAAAAGAACCATGAAAAAAGTAGTCCCTCACATGATCGAGAGCCATCAGTACCATGACCACGCCACGAAGTAGATCTATAGATAAAATTCTCTTATCTGAAAGGGTTTTCATAGATACTCCTAACAAAATACTAATAGTTATTTATTTGAATATACAAGTTGTTTTACTAATTAAATCAAGTTACAATTTGTCCATGGCTCACCCCAAACAATCGACCATTTTGATAACACTGGCAATTGTTCTGATCACTATACTGATTCCTCTCCTTTCAAACACAGAATTTCATGACGGGATTGCTCAGAAAGAAGATCGTTTTACACGGGAAGAAACATTGGGATCTTTTCTGTATAAATTTATCAGACTGGCTGAGAAGAACCGTCTTTGGAAGGGTGATAGCACACGACCAGTAGAGACAAGGCATACCTTGACTCTACTGGTCGTATTCATACCAATAACAGCGCTTCTTATTATTTCGGTTATCCTGCTTGTATCAGCCCATGTAAGAAAAAAGATTCTCTCAATCCTTATTGCATGTTTTTTTTGGTTATTCATATTTTATATGGCCTTCCTTTTCAGCTATAACAGGCCGACTGAAGATCATTGGAGGGCCGGAGCCCTTATACAGTCAGAAGAGATTCCTCTTATAGGGGAGGAAAATGAAATATCAGTTCAGAACGTACCGGAGCCGGAGATTTCCGGCGGACTCTCCTATCTTTTTTCATTTATAACAATTCTTATAACCGGTGGAGTTCTCATTCTTTTTTACAGGAAGATGAGGAATCTTAAACAGGATGAAGAGGACGTCTCCATAAAGGATGTGACAGAACAGGCTCTCAATTCGATCAGTGAAGGTTCACAGATCACTGATATTATCATCAGCTGTTACAACGATATGGTTGTCTGTCTTCAGGAAGAGCGGGGAATAACCAGATCAGATTCGATGACAGCCGGCGAATTCAAATTTAAAATGATGAACATCGGACTGCCGAAAGATGAAGTTGAAGAGCTGACATCTCTATTCGAAAGAGTTCGATACGGTAGGGAACCACTGAGTGAAGACGATGAAAAAGAAGCGGTAATGTGTCTTAAATCTGTTGTGGTAGCTCTGGAGTCTGGAAAATGATAACAAAGAACCGATACAGAACAATTGCCGGATTCTCAATTATTTTGATAATGATTACTTCGGCATGGTTCGGAAAAAATATCTTTCTATCCACATTCATAGCACCGCTTATTCTGGGAGCTTTCCAATTCATCAATTTGATCAATTCAGTGCCACAAATTATCTGGTGGATTTTTGTAATCATAGTATCATGTTCTCTGATAATCATAAAAACGGCCATGCCTACTCTGGATTTTAAGGGAAGGAAAGAGAAAGAAGATGAAGTCAGGTTATTTGAACTGGATAAACTTATAAAAGACTCACTAGGTTCCAGTAAATATACAGGACAACAATTATCTTTTCTTCTTATCAATCTCCATTTGAGAAATATTGGAGAAGAAGAAATTCCTATCGGCGAAGTTGAGAATCTCATTAAAAAGAAAACCCTGCCTGAAGAGTTACAGAACTTTGCCGGCTCCTTTTATTATGAGGGGAGAAACCGAAGGAAACTGAAAGTGCAGAGATCCGCTCTGGAAAGAGCTGTACATTACCTGAACAATACGATTAAAGGAGACAGGAATTAATGATAAAGGTACAAAATAGCGTAAGCGATATCATCAATGAAATAGAAAAAGGCGTGGTCGGTAAATCAGATGTTTTATATAAACTCATGGCTGCTGTACTCGGTGGAGGACATATTCTGTTTGAAGATTTTCCCGGACTGGCAAAAACGCTTATTGCCAACAGTCTGGCGTCAGCCCTCGGACTGGAGTTCAGAAGAGTTCAGTTCACTCCCGACCTTCTGCCCGGAGATATCACAGGCGGCTATGTCTACAACCGTGAAGAGAGCAAATTTGAATTGAGGAAAGGTCCGATTTTCACCAATATTCTACTCGCCGATGAAATCAATAGGGCATCACCGAAAACTCAGTCTGCCCTGCTCGAAGCCATGCAGGAAAAACAGGTGACCATAGAAGGAGATACTTACCCCCTGCCCGATCCCTTTATAGTAATAGCCACTCAAAATCCCGTGGAGTATGAAGGAACATTTCCCCTGCCCGAAGCTCAGCTGGACAGGTTCATCATCAAACTATCTGTAGGATATCCCACTGTAGATGAGGAAAAAGAGATTCTGAAAAGGCGCCGTGAGAGACAGAAAGATGAAGTGGAAATTAAAAAAGTGATCAGTGGAAAGGAACTTAGAGATCTTATGGATCTTATAGAAACGATTCACCTCGATAGCGATCTGGAAGATTATATTGTGAAACTCACCGCGGGAACCCGGAATGATCACAGAGTCAGGGTCGGAGCCAGTCCAAGAGGATCTCTGGCTTTGATGAAACTCTCCATGGCTCACGCCGCCATTAACGGGAGGGATTATGTCCTGCCAGATGATATAAAAACGTTTCTCCTATCAGCCCTGTCTCACCGCATCATGCTGGAGCCGGACTACTGGATGAGGAAACACGCGGCCGAGGAGATTCTCAATGGAATATCCCGCACTGTTGCTGTTCCCGTATTGCAGAACAGGTAATTCATGAATAGAATCTCCTTTATCATTTTAACATGCACTGTCATCCTTGTTACTGCCGTAATATCCCGTAACGGATATGTCTTATTATTGATGATTCCTTTCCTTTATCGATTTATAGATAAAAGCAAGCCTGATGAAATTCAATTGGATGCAGTACGGAATATCAGTGAAAAAAGATTGAATAAAAATGGTGAAACTGATGTAGAAGTTCTTGTTCTGAATAAAGGAAATCCTATAGACAGAATCAAAATCACTGAAAATATCCCCACATCATTAGAGCTTATATCTGGAGAAACGGTCATTTTCACCAGTCTTGAAAAGGGAGAAAGCTTTTCAATGAAATACCGGGTAAAATGCAAAAGAGGCCGCCATCTTTTTAACTCTCTGCAAATCAGCACATGGAATAATCTCGGCTTGAAGAGAAAAAATTTCACAATTGCCGGTGAAGATGAAATTGTTGCTATGCCCGCCTCCATAAAATTGAGAGAATTGCCCATCAATGTGCGAAAAACTCTTGTCTACGCAGGTTTGAATCCTTCGGGACGCGGTGGCGACGGTGTTTATTTTCACGATATCCGGGAATATCAAAGTGGAGATTCATTGAGACACATTCACTGGTCGGCTGTTGCCCGTAGACCGGAGAAATTGATTACCAAGGAATTTGAACAGGAAAAAGTTTCCGATATTGGCATCATCCTGGATGCCAGAGCCGACTCATATAAATATTACGGGACAAACCATCATCTGGAATACGGAATTGAAGCTGTTTCAGCTTTGAGTGAGATCCTATTGAGTCTGCAGAACCGTGTAGGATTGCTTGTTTACGGAAATTACCTGAATTGGACTGTACCTGGATACGGTAAAATGCAGGCGGAAAAAATCAGACGATCTCTTGCAGTAGTTGAGACTGGTTCACACTTGGTTTATAAGACTCTCGATTATCTTCCCTCTAATCTGTTTCCCGAAAAATCACAGTTGATTTTTGTCAGTCCTCTGATCTCTAAAGATATTGATTTTCTCAGAAAACTGAAGGGACGGGGTTATATGATAATAATCATATGCATCGACAGTTTGTCAAAACATTCAGCCGATACTGATCCCATTGCTCTGGATCTGGCAAAACTGGAAAAAGAGATGATCATCCGCGATCTGGAAAGATCGGGAATTACAGTCCTGAACTGGAACCTCAACGATTCCATCGAAAAACTGATCCAGATGAACAGGGGTAGACTGCGTCAGGCTGTAAGAGGTACCAAATGATAAAAATCCTGAGATATTCACTGATTGCTTTGGCTGGAATTATGACCTTCTGGTCCCTGATCAGCTCTGGAAACTTAACTATACTCATAGTTTCAATTGCCCTGTTTATGCTCTGGCTTTTCATCAGCCAGAAGTTTGCTTTTGTACACAACCTGATGTTACCGGTTTATGTGTTCTCCGTTCTCAGCGGGATATTATTCGGAAACAGTCCGGTACTTCAGATATTGATACTGCTGCTGGTACTCACAGCCTGGGACATGGACTCACTCTATATTGATTCGATGGGGATTATAAAGAAAAAAGAGGAATGGAGACTTATCAAACCGCTTCTATTCAAAGAGGCCATGACTGGATTATTAGTCTTTTCATGTTTTGGTATCTCAACATTGATCACATTTTCAATCGGGTTCTGGCCATTGGTGCTGATAGTATTATCATTAATTTTTATATTGAGAAAATTATTCAAATACAATCTGTAGGGGATGGTCACGACCGTCCCCTGCAAAGATTACACTTTCCCGATAATCAAACTCGAGTTATGGCCGCCAAAACCGAATGAATTGGATAGGGCATAATTCACTTTTCTCTCAACAACCTGCTGGTTGATACACGATACGGCAACAGCGGGATCGAGGTTCTCGATATTGATATTGGCAGGAATAACATCATTCATAACAGATTTAATACAGAAAATAGCCTCCAGCCCGGCTGTGGCTCCCAGCAGATGTCCATGCATGGATTTCGTAGATCCTACTGACAACTGACTCTGATCGTCTCCCACCAGCTGATAGATCCCTTTGGATTCACCGACATCTCCCAGTGGAGTTGATGTTCCATGGGCATTGATATAATTGAGCTGCGAAGGATTAATTCCCGCAGAGGCACAGGCCATTTTCATGGAGTGATACGCACCGATTCCATTGGGATCGGGAGCTGCCAGATCATAAGCATCACCGGTCATTCCCACTGCCAATACTTCACACAAAATATCGGCTCCCCGTTTTTTAGCGTGTTCATACTCTTCGAGAATGAGAATTGCGCTACCTTCGGCAATGACAAATCCGTCACGATCAGTATCGTAAGGACGGGATGCTATTTCAGGATTATCATTATAGTGGGTTGATAGGGCTCTCATTCGATTGAAAGCTCCTACGATAAATCCATTGATAGTGCTTTCCGCACCTCCGGCAACCATAACGTCAGCCTGACCGGACTGAATGATCATAAGTGCTGTAGCAAAAGAGTGATTTGCTGTTGCGCAGGCTGTCTGCATGCTGAGGTTGGGACCTTTAATGCCATGTTCCATACTCAAAAAACCGGAAGCGATATTTCCAATTGTCTGAGGAACATAAAATGGACTTATTCCCTTTATTCCCTTCTCATTATATCCGGTAATATTCGTTATTGAAGCATCGACTCCACCCAATCCGCTTCCAAGGCAGATTCCCACACGATAAGGATCATTCTCCACAGTAAAACCAGACTGGTCTTTTGCCTGTTTAAGGGCATGGGCCGCATAATGGACAAAATCATCAAGCCTGTTGGCTTTTTTGGGATTATTGAAAAGGTTCTCCTTATTCAGATTCCGGACTTCTCCCGCAATAGTTACTGGAAAATCAGTAGCATCAAATTTCGTTATCTGATCAATTCCGCTTTTACCTTTAAGAACTTTGTTCCAACTATCTTCAACATTATTAGCAAGGGGATTTACTGTTCCCATTCCTGTTACAACGACTCGTTTCAATTCTATTACTCCTCACCTTTCAGTGTATCTATACCATACTGTGACAGGACTTTTTCTGCAAATGCTTTTCACAAACTTTACAGAAGTTTGGAAAACTCACTTAATTCCAATATCTCTTCAACAGTAAAAGTACTTTCAAATATATAACCGCATTTTCTATAGAAATTGACAGCTGGTGTATTATTTTTACCAGTTGTTACAGTAATCCGCTCAACATTGGCGTCCATGTTCTCTATGCTGTCAATCAACGTGCCTGCAATTCCTTTTCTAAAATATCCCGGATCAACTGCGAGCCGGCAGATTTCGAGCTCCGAACCAATAAGCTGATAAGAAATGATACCTGCCAGCACATTACCTTCGAAATATCCTATAAAGATTTCATTGCATCTTCTCAGTTTTTCAACAGTGTCATGCAATTGCGGAATGTTATAGAAATTGATAAGGTCTGCTTCGATCTGATAAGATTTTTTTTCCAGATTGATGATTTTTTCCACAATGCTATCATCTAATAAATCCAGCTTTACAATATTCATAATATTTATCCCAATTTCCCGCCGATGCGGTTAAAGAGGTTTTCCGGTTTCCATGGAAAAGCCGATCCATAAGTCATGCGTCTGGCAGATTTTCCTCTTCCATATCCCTGGGTCCTTAAAAAATCACCGGCAATGATATTTTCCCGGGGAATCACTACTTTATTTCCCCGGTTCATAATCAGTTTCAATAATTCAATTCCCGCTTCATCACTTTTTGCAATAGTCAGGCCATCTCCGAGGTCTGGAATCGAAAAACCTTCAGGCAAACCGTTTTTCAAATATGCAAAAGCTCCGGGGAGTTTATCCCTTAGGTATTCACTTCTATCTTCACCAATCACTTCTCTATCGAGCTGCAGTAAAGAATTCTCCATCGAGCTATTATAGGGAAAGATCATTGGAGATAGAGGTGAGTCAAAAGTTTTATCTTCGGGCAACTCGTAAAAGTGATATTCTGTCTGTTCCACAAAGCCGTTTTTCAAATAGAGAGGATAACCGAGATCTGTTGCAATAAGCGATACTGTCTCTATCTCTTTATCATTACTTAAATCAGAGAGTAATCCGCTGACAATCCGGTTACCAAGCCCCTGCCCTCTGCAATCTCTATGAACAATTATATGGGCGAGCCAAGCGGTATTTCCATGATTGATTGTTGTTCCGATCGCAACTGGTTTTCCCGCAGAAGTAATTTTCATAGTTCTGCAAAAAGAATGGGACAGATAATATTTATGAGGTGTGAAAATATCTCCCCATCCCTCCGGTTTCAGATCATCGAGATAAGCCAAATCACCTTCTGTAAATAGCTGCATTTTCATTTAATGGATTCTCCTGTTAGATCAATCAGGGAAATCCTGTTGATGAATTTATCCATGCGTTTTCTCAACTGAAAAAAATAATCTGTGAAACTAATATATGGATTATGCCCTATTGGGGAAAAGCCATTCTTAACAGAATTATATACCTCTTTGCCTTCGACTAATCGGGCTTCGTAAAAGTAATCGCCGAAACCGGAAGATGTGAGTACCCATTTATCGAGAAAGTACAATATTGTCAGCAACCACTCTTTTATGGAATTTCCATTATATTTCTGCCTGTTGAAATCAATTCTCTTCATGGAAAAGAGATCTTCAGTCGAAAGAATGCGGTAAGCTTCGTGAATAGAGCGGAAGATGACTTCCGAATCTATAGAATTCTGATTTTTATCAGGGTGATATTTATGAGCGAGATTTCTGAATGCCGACCGTATCTCATCGGCTGTCGCCGTTTTTTTCAGGTCCAGAATCTGATAGTAGTCTAAAAACATAAATCTCTATAACCTAAACTCAACCAGCAGTTCTTCAGTGATTTCCACTGCGTCCTTTATCATTTGAGGACATATTTTTTGAAATAATCCCTCTTGATTTATTTTCATCAAATCGTCTTCAGATGTCACATCATATGCAAGAAGTTTTTTGCAGATGATGGAGTTATTTTTTTCTATGAAACGTTTGTGAAACTCTTCGGCAATCCCGTACATATTACCTTTCGTTTGCTTGTCACCTTCTACTGAATGTCCGAATTGAAGTCCCAGAACCATAAGAGCACCGGAAACAGCACCACAGACTTCCCCCTGTCTCATACCCGAACCGAATGAAGATGCTATTTTTAATGCATTTTCAACAGAAATTCCCATTTCTTCCGAATAAACCGATAATACAGCCTGGCTGCAGTTGAATCCCCTACTGAAAACATCAACAGCTTTTTCCATTTTTGTGTCTGACATCTTTTGCACCTCTACAGATTTCTCTATTCTGATTAATAGTATAATGTGAATTAAAAATTATTTGAATATACATCCCTGACTCCCTATTATTTTATCAGGGAGCTAATAATGAAAGAAATTACGAAACATCTCATTAATTCTTTAAGGGGAAAGGGAGCACATATTTCGCTTGTGGAGGCATTAAAAGAATTTCCTTTTACAATGGCAGGGACAAAAATTGATGGCCTGGAACACTCTGTCTGGATGCTTGTCTATCATATCTGGATCTGTGCTTATGATATTGTTGAGTTTTCAATTAGAGCAGATCACAAATCACCTGAATATCCATCGGGATACTGGCCAGAAAACAATGCTCCATTATCAGAGCAGGAATGGAATAAAACAATAAATGATGCTGTAAAAGAGATGGAGAGAATGGCGGAATTACTCGAAGATGAATCCAATGATCTCACAGCACCTTTCCCCTGGGGATCAGGGCAGAATCTCTTCAGAGAAGCGTTGATTCTGATCGATCACAATTCCTATCATATTGCACAGCTGATTGATTTAAGGGCACTTCTGAAAGTTCCTGTAAAGGATTGGTAGGATTCAGAGCATAAAAAACCCGGCCGAAGCCGGGTAAAAAAAAAGGATATATAATTATTTTAAAAGGCCGACTTTGTCATTGAAGTCATTTATTAATTCATCGATCTGATCTACCTGTGCAAAAGTTTTGTACCAGTAGTTATCGTGATCGTACCACTGAGCATTGAGTTCTTCCAGAGGAGATCCCTGCTGCTCAATCCATGTAAAGTATTTCAGATTATGCACAGCTTTTCTATCGTAGTAGTTTAGCTCTTTTACGTTGTCATAAGAAACAGAATGAACCATTTCAATGTCTTTCTGAGCATCCATATCAGAATAAGCCCCTCTTTCCGCTTCGAGCTCTTTCAGTCTTGAACCGTAAAGCTGCATTGAGTCTGTTGCAATAGTCACAACATAATCATCATTTGTAAGCTCGTTGTATTTTGCGAACTTAATTGCTGCAACAACATTGGCACATCCTGAAACACCAAGCAATTCAAGCTGTTTGATTAGCTGAGGATCAACACCTTCAGCCTCGAGTGCTCTGATACCGGCAGGCTCGTTAAACAATCTGATCATTCTCATTGCTTTTTCATCATCAACGGCAACTATGAAGTCCGTATCCTTACAGTTGTGTACCCAGGGAACATGTTTATCACCGATCCCTTCGATTCTATGTCCCCCGAATCCGTTCTGTAACAGTGTTGGACACTGAAGTGCTTCAGCAACAACGAGCTTGGATTTAGGATGTTTTGTTTTCATGTAATATCCCGCAGCCATTGTACCGCCGGAACCTGATGAACTGACCAGACCGGCATATCTCTTGTCTCCAGTGACATATTTGCTGATAAGTTCTTCAACTGCAGAACCTGTAACATTGAAGTGCCATAAAGGATTTCCAAGCTCATCGAACTGGTTGAAAATTCTCAGATCTTCTCCCGATGCTTTCAGCTCGTTACATTTGTCAAAGATCTCTTTAACATTGGACTCACAACCGGGTGTGGCTATAATTTCTCCGGCAACTTCTTTAAGCCAGTTAAATCTCTCTTCAGACATCTCTTCGGGGAGAATGGCAATAGCCTGACAGGCAAGCAGCGCTGAAATATATGCCCCACCTCGACAGTAGTTACCTGTAGATGGCCATACGGCTTTAGTTTTCATCGGATCAAACTGTCCCGTAGTCAATCTAGGTGATAAACAACCGAAAGTAGCTCCTACTTTATGAGCTCCCGTTGGGAAGTATTTACCGGAGATCACAACGATATTCGCTTTACAGCCAGTAAGTTCCGGTGGAAGGACTATGTGGTTTACATCACCATAGAGACCGCCAGAGTCTTTCTGTTCATTTTTCCATGTAATTCTGTACAGGTTAGCCGGGTTGATATCCCAGAGTCCTACATTTTTCAATTTATCTTTTATTTCCTGAGGAACAAGCTCAGGATTTTTCATCATTTCGAATGTAGGAAGAGTAATTCCCTTTTCTCTACAGTATTTAATATTCGAATCCAGTGTTTTCTTATCAATCGTTAAATCTATCATCGTATTTCTCCTAATTTATTTCATCTATAGAACTGATCGACTTCTCCGGCATATGAATGCCCTTTAAAGCCGTCGCTGTATCTTTTAATCCATTTCCCGTTGCCATAATAACAACAACTGCATCTTTCTCCAGATCGTCTGCAGCTTTTTTGAATCCCGCCCATGCCGTAGAACCTGCCGGTTCTGTAAACAATCCTGCAGATGCCGATAAATCGGACTGAGCTTCAATTATCTGCTCATCACTGACTTTGATTATTCTTCCACCGTTATTTTTCAGCTTCTTCAATGCGTGGACCCCATTTCTCGGTACATCGACACAAATGGAATCAGCTACAGTAGCTGTGGGGATATTAGTGAACTCTCCACTGTGAAAAGCACGGTACAATGCATCGCTGCCTTCAGCCTGTACAGAGTAAACTACAGGAATTTTGTCAATGATTCCAAGACGTTTAAGATCTTCGAATCCCTTGTAAATCCCACCGAGTATACAACCGTCACCGGTAGAGACAAAAACATAATCAGGTGCTTTACCAAGTTGCTTAAAGAGTTCCAGAGATACTGTTTTCTTCCCTTCGATAGTCATGGGATTATAGGCAGTATTTCTGTTCATTCCGCCGGCTTTTTTGGAGTAAGCCATGGAAAAGTCATAAGCAAGATCGTAATTCCCCGCTACTTTATGAACTTCCGCACCGTACTGAAGAGCCTGAATTATTTTTGCCGGAGGTGCTGTTTCCGGGAGAAAAATGGTTATCTTCTGCCCTGCTGCCGCTCCGATTCCGGCCATTGATGATCCTGCATTTCCTGTTGATGCAAGAACAATATTATCGATACCGTTCTTTTTGGCAAATGCCGAAACAAGGTACGAAGCCCTGTCCTTAAATGAACTTGTCGGATTTGCTCCGTCATCTTTGATAAACAGATTACTAAAACCTGTTCTCTTTCTAATATTCTCCGGTTCCCACAATGGCGTGTTTCCGACAGGGGAAGGAGGGAAATATTCTTTTTCTACCGGAAGTAGATCAAATACATCAAATGAACCATCAGCTTCTCCGGTCAGTCTTACTTCCAGAACTCCTGCGAGAGGCTGGTCCTCGATCTGATTTTCGGCACATGCGGGGCATACCATCAGATCAGGTCGAATATCGTAGACCTTCCCGCAGTCACTACAGATATAATCGAACTTCATCTATATCGTCTCCAAATGATTTGCACTCAGACTAAAAAACTAACAGTTTCACAGAGTGTTGAAGCAATTCTATCATAGAGTTTTCACTATGTGAATTGTTTTTTGTTAAGATTATCAGACAATTCAAATATTCTTTCCAATTTCATGCAAATTCTGCTATATTCCTAGGTATAATGTCAAAAAATATTTTAATAATAGATAACTACGATTCTTTTACACAAAATCTCCATCACCTGCTGCTTCGAATTAGACCGGAATATTCATTCACAGTTCTGAGAAACAGAGACGGATCCATATTTGAAAAGACATGGGATGCTCTGATAATTTCACCGGGTCCAAAAGGTCCGGCAGATACGGGACTGTTGAAAGAGTTCTTTGAAAAAGAGATTCTTCCCAACAATAAACCTATGCTGGGAGTTTGCCTCGGAATGCAGTTTCTGGCCTGGTATTATGGAATGACTATAAGCCCGGCGACAGATGCCCGCCATGGAAGAACTGTTCTTATTGATGTGAAAAATGAGGATCTTTTTTCAGGAATAAAAAGTCCTGTAAAAGTCGTTCGATATAACTCTCTGGCAATAAAGGAAAATGCTGAAGAGATAGAGCTGTCCACTCCGTTACAGGTAACGGCAATTCAAAAAGACAGCTCTATGGTCATGGCTCTGAAACACAGAGAACTCCCCTTCTCCGCTATGCAGTTTCACCCCGAAAGTTTTCTCACAGAAGAAGCTGATCTGATGATCGATAATTTTTTTAAGGCCTTCATAGATGATTAAGTATACACAAACAACAATTCAAACACCTCCAATAGAAGAAATTTTCCATAAAACAGATAAATACCGGGGAATATCCCTTTTTTCAGCATCAACGGATCTGGATAAGGAGATCAGCGGTATAAATCCGGTGATAATTATCAGAGAAAAAGAATTGAGAAAAGGCAATCAACTATCAAAGATTACCGATCCATTGAAAGAAATGGACAAACTTATATCTGAATACGGATATCTACCTGAACCTGTCTCGCTTATGGGATATATCTCTTATGATTTCAAAGACCGTTTTGAAGAAAAGGGGCTCTATGAAAAAAGAGAACAGGGAGTTTATCCCGATTTCTATTTCGCTCTATTTGAACATTACCTGTTATCCTCGAGAGTTGGCAATGAATCACAACTCTACACATTAGAATTCCCTTTTGAATATGAAAGCGTTCAGTACAACAGCAATTATCGACAGGAAAAGGAAACAAAAACTCATGGGACCAGTTATTACCGGGGGACTTCTCTCGATAAAGATCTGTATGAGAAAGCAGTAGGGAAAACAGTAAATTATATTAGAGAGGGAGATATTTATCAGGCAAATATCACCAGAGCCATTTATGGAGAGACGGAATTAAGTCCTTTGGAATCCGCTCTTGAGCTCTATAGATCCAATAGAATCTCCTACGGTGTTTTTGCATCAATCCCCGGCGGACATGTGGTGAGCACCAGTCCGGAATTATTCTTTAAAACAGAAAACGGCAGGATAATGGCATCTCCCATAAAAGGGACAATTACCCGTTCGAAGGATGAAAAATCCGACCTGAATAACAAAGAGGAACTGCTGCACTCTGAAAAAAACATCGCAGAACTGGCCATGATAGTCGATCTGCTTAGAAACGACTTGTCTCTTGTATGCCGTCCGGGCTCTGTATCAGTTCCCCGGTTCCCTATATTGATGACTCTGGAAAATGTCTATCATCTCTATGCCGATGTTCATGGAGAATTACTACCGGGAACCGGAATCGGAGAAGTATTGAAAAAGACCTTTCCCGGTGGTTCTATTACAGGATGTCCCAAAATAAGAGCCTGTCAGATAATTGATGAACTGGAAAGCACTGCCCGAGGCATATATACGGGAAGTTTCGGAAAGATATCATTCAATGGAAACAGCATATTCAATATTATGATTCGCTCCCTGTTTCAGTCGGGCTCTAGTATAATATTTAATGTGGGAGGGGGCATCACATTGCTCTCAGATCCTAAAGACGAATATGAGGAAACAATCCATAAGGGGACCAATATATGGAAAGCAATGAAAATGGAGAACATAAGCGAAGAGCAATACTGTACAGAGGAATAATCCAGAGTCCCGAAGTAATCAGTGACTCATCATCTCCTTTTTTCAATTACGGAGAAGGGTTCTTTGAGACAGTTCTCTATGAAAATAACAAGCTTCAATATCTCGATGAACACCTTATTAGAATGAAAAAAACCTGTTCAGACTTCAATATAAAACTCAATTACGAGGAGATAGACCGTCTCCTCATAGAAAAACTTCTCCGGGACAACGGGCTGGAGAGCCATACATGCCGTGTGAAGATTCTCTATGCTCCGGTAAAGGACAGTTCCCGATGGGACACAGTCGTCACAGCTGCTCCCTATACACGACCTGTAAAGGATTTCTCCCTGTCAATTCACAATGAAGTATATGACTCGAAACTAAACCGGTATAAATCAATGAATTATCAATACAACCTCTACTGGAAGAAAAATTACCACATAAAGGAATATAGCGATGAAGTTCTATTCTGCAATAAAGAAGGAAATATTCTCGAAGGATCTTATACAAATATTCTCTTTGTAAAGGATGCTGTTCTTTACTATGTAGACAGGCGCAATAACTACCTTCAGGGGATTATGCAGGATCAGGTGCTGAAAACAGCATCGGAAACGGGGAATACAGTTGAAGCTTTAGTTGATGGAATTCCCCTGAACCAGTTGAAGGATGCTGATGAAGTGATGATCTGCAATTCGCTGATGACAGTGCAGAATGTGAGAAAAATTATTGTCGGGGACAAAGTTTACAGGTGGAAATCGTCCCCTTCCGGAGACTATGTCTGTTCACGTTTGAGAGACTCTTTGACTGATTGATTTTATTAAGGATTATTGTGCTGGTTTTTTCAGTGGAGACATTCATATAATTATTTAATGAAAAAAATACTGATCATCGAAGACGATCCTTCAATTTCTCTGCTGCTGGCAAGAACTCTCGAAATGGTCAACTTTCTTCCTGTTCGAGTCAGTTCTATAACTGAGGCATACGTTCTTTTGAAAACTGATTCTTTTGATTTAATGATTCTGGATCTTGGTTTGCCCGATGGAGATGGAATGCAATTATTATCGGGTATTGTTGAAATTCCGGTAATTATATTGACAGCCAGGGCTAAATTGCATGATAAAATTCAGGGACTCAGTTCCGGTGCTGATGATTATTTAACTAAACCATTTGAACCTATTGAGCTTATAGCCAGGATAAAAGCAGTCCTGCGACGCTATACACCGGCTATACATAAAGAATATCAATTTGATGATATAACAATGAAGATAGATCAGAGAATAGTATCTAAAGATAAAACCATAATCGACCTGACACCAAAAGAATTTGACCTTTTATACTATTTGACAGAAAACAATGGTTTTGCAGTCAGAAGAGAAAAATTAATTGAAAAAGTATGGGGATATGAATCTGATTGCACATCGCGGACAGTCGATATACATGTTCAGAGACTCAGGAAAAAGCTTTCCACAAAAAGGATAGAAACAGTGTATAAAATTGGTTACCGGTTTAATAATGCATGAAACTAAGAAATAGCATATTATTTCCAATCATTTATATTTTTATACTCTTGTTCACAATTTCATCCCTGATAATAGTGGAAACAACCCACAATAGATTTCTGAAAAATGAGATAAACCGGATAACAAATCTATCAAACAGTTCAACCCAACAGATGATATTTTCAATGGAGTACTCTGAACAGAATGTATTAAAAGATTTATTCAGAAGCTGGAATAATCAATATTCCACTCAGCAAATATGGTTTGCCTTATTCTCTGAAATTAATTCTTTAACTATAACCACCATCCCTTCTTTTGATAAGGCAGAATTACTTCCACTCATATATAGTTCTCTTGAAAATCAGGTTGAATCTTATTTCATACACAATGCAGATGACTCCATATACCTTCTTTACATCGAAGATGTTTCTTTCCCCAATTCAGAAGGAAATTTTCATAAATTTATCATTGTAGAAGATATTTCGAACTTGTATCAAAACAGAGCTAAATTTTATATTCTCTTTGGAATAATCGGAGTTACAGTTGTAATCCTTTTTCTAATTTTATCCGGTTTTCTCCTATCTGAAATTCTAAAACCTCTTGAGAACTTATCAAAAGCTACAACAGATCTGGAAAATGGCCATTTTAAAACTCTTTCTGAAGAACCGTCCACAGCTTATGAACTGTCAGCTCTATGTAAAAACTTTAATAACATGGCGCACATTATTGAAAATCAGATGAAAAGTCTTGATGATGAAAATAATAAAAAGCAATATTTTATCAATGCCTTAACTCATGAACTGAACACTCCCCTTACATCGATAATAGGTCACTCGGATCTGTTGCTATCGGCAATTATGCCTATTGAAAAGCAAACAGACAGTCTATTATTTATCTGTGAAGAAGGAAAGAGAATCAGAAATATGATAGATCAACTTTTCATGCTGATTGATGATCAATCTCTTGAAAAAACTCCACTTTCAACAAGCGGATTAATTAGTGAAACTATGAATATCTGGGAACGGGAAACTGAGAAACAGAATGTGGGTATAATCTCTGATGGAGACCAGTTTATTGTGACCGGAAATTTAGATCTGTTAAAGGTCGCTATCGGAAATTTCATACACAATGGAATAAAAGCAGCCGGTTCAGGTGGCACTGTTTTTATCAGGCAGAATAAAGACAATCGGAGTCTTACCATTTGGGATACAGGTTCAGGAGTAAAACCCGATGTTATCAATCTTATAGATACACCTTATTATAGAGATATAAGTGCTGATAGAGAACGAGGTTTAGGATTAGGCATTAGCATAGCAAAAGAGATTTTAGAAAAACACGGTTTTTCATTTAAACTGATTCAGAAACAGGGAAAGGGATTGGAAATTTGTATTTATTTTTAATTTTACAACTCTGAAACAAATTCGAAATAAATACGAAATGAAATAGGGCTAGGATATTCACAAGCAGATAAGGAGCATTTTATGAAAAAGATGAGCATCATGTTAATTTCTATTACGGCAGTAGCAGTATTCCTGATAGCTATAATCCTGGTTTTTGTACGCGGTGAATATCAAATAGTAAAAAAATCAGAATTAAACCGAATTGTTCAAAATAAACAGTCCGATATTAAAGCTGAGAAAACCGATCGTGAATATGTAATATCAATTATGGGCGAACCAAAAAATTATATTTGGGGAGAGGACACCTTTCATATTGAAGATCTTCCAAGCCATTATATTATGGATTACGGAAACAGTAATATGGCCTGTATATATAATGGAATTCTGTCAGAAACAAGAGTACATTCTCCAGGTGATTTTACCGAATTTAACGGAATCAAATTAGGAGATACAATAGACGAGGTTATAGAAAAAATTGGAAAGCCAATTCGTATTGCTGATGGAGAAGAATTGAACTTCGAAGAGAACGTTCTTTTCTTACATTACTCTTATTCAGAGCAAGGGATCATATCGTCATCTCCATACAGCTATTATAGTGTTCCCGAAAAAAATGTCCGCATGTTCTTCAACAATGACAAAGTTCACGCTCTATATAATACTGGAGGTTTCTCTCCGGAGTTTTTATCTGCCTTTTCCGACTACATCAAAAGAAAATAACCGAAAATGCTTTCATCTTCGGGCCAACGAAGTGTCGCCCTTAAAACTGGTTGTTTAATGACTTTGTATTTGCGGTCAGATTGAGGCAGAACTGAAATAAAAAACCGGAGAATACTACTGTATTTGAGGATTTTTCATCTTCGGGCCAACGAAGTGTCGCCCTTAAAACTGGTTGTTTAATGACTTTGTATTTGCGGTCAGATTGAGGCAGAACTGAAATAAAAAACCGGAGAATACTACTGT
>Ga0070728_10001858_pt1 | contig 28934 bp, 24 predicted proteins | sample tdDd471_FD_66723 | JGI IMG/M metagenome (GOLD analysis project Ga0070728, IMG submission 66723) | Marine sediment microbial communities from the Atlantic coast under amendment with organic carbon and nitrate - tdDd47.1 | ecosystem: Environmental > Aquatic > Marine > Coastal > Sediment | place...
CGAGAGCGAGCAGGATGCGCAGATGCATGAGCGAGTCCGGTGCGAGAGGGTGGGCGGGCCCTGCCGTAGCACGGTGCAGGTGCCGGTGTGGAGCGCGCTGTGCCCGGGACCTCGCTCGTCGCCATTGGGGGCGGTGGTGGCGCCGTGGGCGCAACCCGGTGTCGCGTGTCTCGCGCGGGGCGTGCGGTTGTTGCGACGTGGCGTCGTGTGGTGCGACGTTTTGAATCGCGATGCGTTGCCGCTGCGTGCCGGGCGGTACCGTGACCCCGCCCGAGGGCGCGCTGGCCCCATGCCCGGCGCGATCCCACGGGCTGGCATGGTTCTCGCTCATGGCATCCACCGAACCGGGTCGCCCGCCCGGACCCCGCTGCCCCCTGGCCGCTATGGAAGCTCTCACGCCGGACATGATCACGGTGTTGCTGGTGCTCGTCGGCGCGATCGCGCTCTTCGTCACCGAAATCGTCCGCATCGACGTCGCCGCGGTGTTGATCCTCGTCGCCGTCGGTCTGCTCGACCTCGTCGACCCCGGGGACCTCTTCGCCGGCTTCTCGTCCAACGCGGTCATCTCGATCATCGCCGTGATGATGCTCGGCGCCGGGCTCGACCGGGTCGGGGTCATGCGCACCGTGGCCGCGTTTCTCGAGCGCATCGGCGGCCGCACCGAGCAACGCATCATGGCGTTGATCAGCGGCACGGTCGCGACGATCAGCGCGTTCATGCAGAACATCGGCGCGGCCGCGCTCTTCTTGCCGGTGGCCGAGCGGCTCGCCCAGCGCACGTCGATCCCCGTGTCGCGGCTGCTCATGCCCCTCGGGTTCGCGGCGATCCTGGGCGGCACGATGACCCTCGTGGCGTCGGGTCCGCTGATCCTGCTCAACGACCTGCTCGCCGCGTCGACGAGCAACCTCGGCGTGCCGTTCGAGCCGTACAGCCTCTTCGCGCCGACGCCGATCGGGCTGGCGCTCTCGGTGTCGGGCATCACGATGTTCGTCGTGTTCGGCCGGTGGCTGCTGCCGTCGGTGAAGCCGAGCGACGCCCAGCGCGAGAGCCTGCCCCAGCTCAACGAGCGGTATGGGCTGCAGCGGGACCTCGAGGCGTGGCGTGTGCCGGCCGGCAGCGCCCTGTGCGGCCGCACGGTCGAGGCGATCGAGGCCGAGCCGGGCTCGACCTTCCTGGTGGCGGTCAACGGGCGCGAGGGGCTCGACGTGGCGCCGGCCCGTGACGTGGTCATCCGTGAAGGCATGGTCCTCGGCCTCACCGGCTGCGAAGACGACGTCGCCGCGTTCGTCGCCGCCAACGGGCTGACGTCGGCCGACGGCGATCCGTTCGCGCTGCTGCACGACGAAGAGCTGGCCGGTCTCGCCGAGGTCGTTGTGCGCCCGGGCAGTGACGTGGTCGGCCAGCAGGTCCGCGACGTTCGCTTTCGGCACACGCACGGGGTCACGGTCCTCGGCATCCACCGCAACGGCGCCATGCTCGAAGGCGACGTCCGGACCCGCACCCTCGTCGCCGGCGACGTGCTCGTCGTGTTCGCGCGGTGGGAGCGGCTCACCGCCCTCGTCGACGCGCCCTCGTTCGTCGCGATGACCGAGTACCCGCGCGAGCAGCCCCGCACCGACAAGATGTGGTGGGCGCTGGGCGCGTTCGCGCTGTCGATGACCCTCATCATCTTCACGGGGCTCAAGCTCTCGCTTGCGCTGATGGTCGGCGCGGCGGTGCTGCTGGTGAGCCGGGTGCTGACGCCGGACGAGGCGTACCGCGCCGTGTCCTGGAAGACCGTCTTTCTGCTCGCCGCGCTGATCCCGCTCGGTCAGGCCGTCGAGGACTCGGGCACCGCGGCGTGGATTGCGAACCGCGTCATCTCGGCGGCCGACGGCCTGCCGCTGTGGGGCATCCAGACGGTGATCGCGCTGCTGACGACGGTGTTCACGCTGACCATCTCGAACGTCGGCGCGACCGTGTTGCTGGTGCCGCTGGCCGCAAACGTCGCCGTCGGTGTGGACGCGAGCCCCGCCGAGTTCGGCATGATCGTGGCGCTGGCGGCGTCCAACGCCTTCCTGCTGCCGACGCACCAGGTGAACGCGCTGCTGATGGGGCCGGGGGGCTACCGGGTGAAGGACTTTCTCAAGGCGGGCCTCGCGATGTCCGTCCTCTTCATCGTCGTGCTCGTCGTCGGCGTGCGCGTGCTGCTCTGAATCGTCGGGCGCGGTGCGGGGTCAGAACCGCCCGTTCGCGGTGACGACGGCGAAGGGCACGAGGGGCCCGGGCCCACCGATCGTCGGCAGCCCGGGGATCCAGGCGGCGCCTGCGTCGAGCCGGATGCGCAGGTCGGCGGTCGTGACCCCGGCGGGCAGGTCGAGGCCCACGGCCGCTTCGACGCCGGCGGCCTCGGGGCTCGACGCGTCGGCGGTCGGCGAGAACACGAGCCCCGTCTCGTCCGGGCCGAGCTGGGCCTCGGCGATGCCGACGCCGAAGAGCACATCGACGAGGGGCAGCTCGAGGGCCGTCCAGTCGGCGCGGATGTGGGCGAGCTCGACGGCCTGAAAGCGCTGGTCGCCGGCGTGCAGCGCCCCGGCCCCCGTGCCGCAGCCGGTGAGGGCGACGCGGGCCGTCAGCCGCAGGTCGCCGCACACGTACGTGCTGTCGAGTCCCGAGTCCGGCGCCACGAGGACGCCGCGCAGATCAGTGCGCCGGTCCGGGCGAGGGGTGCGATTCGCCTCGCGCTGGGGATCGGGCTCGGCCGTCGTCGGGGCGACGGTGGACGGGTGCGGCGCCTGCTGGGCGAGCGCGGTCGGCGTGGTGCCGGCCACCACGGTGCACGTGACCGCGACGACGCTCGCTGCACCGCAGACCATCCACCGGCGCAGCGGCCGGAGCATGGGGGCGCGGGGGCGACGCATGGGACCTCGGTGTGGGATCGATGAACCCGCGCATCGTACCAGCAGCTCGTGGGCCTGCAGAAGACGCGGTCGTCATTTCGTCGTCGGGATTCGCCCGCAAAATCGTCGGTCGTCGTGCGAACGCCGTTGCCGAACGACCCGACGTCACGCTACGATCCGGGGGTGCAGTCAGGATGCCTTCACGGACGCTTCGGGGCCGTGACCCCCGGTGAGACACCTCGCCGGACTTGATGAAGCCCGCGCCCGCAGGGGCGCAGGCGAGCGGGAGTGCTCACGCCGAGCGCTTCGGCGCCCCCGGGCTGCACGATTTCGCACCGTGAACCCTCGAATCGGAGTCAGAAGAGATGTCGACTCGCATCTACCGCGCCCTCATCGCCTCGATCGCCCTCTGTGGCTTCTCGCTCGTGCTCGGCTGCGGCGGCACGCAGGTCCCGCCGCAGGACGGCGAGTGCAACCCCGGTCGTGAGTGGGTCCCGCCGACTCAGGACGACCGTGGCAACTGGCGCAGCGGATTCTGCCGCGACATCCGCTGAACCTGGCGCTGTGACGGCGCTGCACCGCGAGCCCGCGGCGCCGCGCCGCAGCCCACGGCGAAACGACGAACCCCGGACCCCGCATGGCGGACCGTCCGGGGTTTCGTTCGTTCGTGGGGTTTCGTTCGGATGCACCGGGACGTCCCGGCGTGCCTCGTCGTCAGAGCACGATGCCCGCCCACTCGACGCCGAGTCGCAGCATCGCGCCACCGGACGGGAAGAGCGCCGTACCGACGACCATGTTCATGCTCGTGTCCCGGTCTCGCACCACGGGGAAGCTCGACGTGAACGCGAAGCCGACGGGCAGGTCCGCGACTGCCTTCGCGGGTTCGGCCCCCGCCTGCGCGAAGAGCACGTGCGCCGAGAGGTACCACGTGTGCTCGAGGTACGGGGTCCACGTGCGCCCGTCGCTGCGAAACACGCCCTGCGCCGCCCAGTGTGTGCGGTACCGCAGGCCGGCGCCGAACGCCGTGGCGCGGTTGTCGAAGTCGAAGCTCGCCGTACCGTGCAGCACCGTCGCCTCGGCCACCAGCTGTCGATACATCGGCAGCTCGGCGTCGAAGTAGTTGATCTCCATCTGGTTGCCGACGACCTGTCGCGACACGTCGTACCGCCCGCCGCCGCGGAACGCGCCGTTGACGAACGGATACCCGACCGAGATCGCGCCCCACGGGTTCGGCCCCCAACCGAACTCGTCGTCGCCGCGTCCGGACGTGCCGAACCCGAGCCCGAGGTCGACGCTCGCCGTCACCACCCACGGCACATAGAAGCTGGCGTGCGTGTTGATCGACAGGCCCGCAAAGGGCCCCAGGTCGCCGCCGGCGTGCACGAAGAGGTGCGTGCCCCCGCCGTCGTCGGACACGATGTTGTCGTACGTCTCGACGTCCCGCGCCGAGCCGTCCCCGGCGAGGGCGGGGGACATGGCGATCAGCGACGCGGCAGCGAGGGCGAGTGCGGCGAGGGCAGGGCGCATGCAGGGCTCCGTACAGGGGGTCCGCACGAGTCTGCACACTTCGCCGCCGCGCGGCGTCCCATGAACGTGGGATGCGAAGGCGTCGAGGGGGGCGCCGCGGTCGAGGTGGGCTTCAATCGACCAGTCCGACGGAGTATGCCCATGCACACGCCTCTGTCTTGCTGTTCAATCCGAGCTTTCGATACACCCGCTTCACATGCGTCTGAATCGTCCCCACCGCACAGCCCAGAGCGCCTGCGGCTTCGGCGTACGTCAGCCCGCGGGCGAGCGCGACCAGCACGTCGACCTCGCGCTCGGTGAGCCCGACCTCGGCGACCGACGAGGCCGGATTCGGGCGCGCGGCGGGGAAGAGGTGGCCCGCGACGCCGCTCGAGATCGGGTTGCGCCCCGACACCGCGTCGCAGAGCGCCTGCACGACCTGCGCGGGCGGATCCGACTTGAGGATGTAGCCGACGGCGCCGCGTTCGAGGCACGCCGCGAGGTCGCGGGCGGACGCGGACACGGTGAGCATGACGCCTGGGACGCCGTGCGCGCCGAGTGGAGCGATGGCGTCGAGCCCGCTCTCGTCGCCAAGGTGCAGGTCGACGAGGGCGACGTCGAACCGGTGCGCGTCGAGCTCCACCTGCATCGCGGCGAGGGTTGCGACGCCGGTCGTGAGACGTGTGCGCCGCGAGAGGCTGCGCACGATCGCCTGCCGCGTCGCGTCGTGGTCTTCGACGACGAGCACGCTCAGGTTCGTCGTCGGCGGTGGATCGGTGTTCGGCCCCATGCGGTTCGAGCGTACTCGTCCCGCGGGCGGGCGCAACGGTGGCACCGATGACGAGCGACCCGCGCCGCCCGGACGATCGCGCGCTCGTCGAGGCCACCCGTCGCACGCTGACGCCGGATCCGGTCGCGCTGCGGGCGCGGTACGAGGCGCTCGTCGAGGCCCAGCACCATGCGGCCACCGAGGCGTGGCGTGCACCCCGGGCCGTCGCGCTCGCGCTGCCGTTCTTCGTCCTGAATGCGTCGCTGCCGGGCCTCCCGGGCGGCGCGGCGCTGACCGGCGTCACCGTGGCGGCTTCGTGGGCGTGCTTCGGCCCGCACCTGCTCGTGTACCTGCTGGCGACGGCCCTGTGGCGGCGGGACCCGGGTGCGCGTGGCTACGCGGTCCTGAACGCGCTGGATTCCCTCGGTTGGCTTGTCGCCGCCGGCGTGTTGATCGGGCTCTCGGGTACCGCCACGAGCGTGTACTGGATCCACGTCGGGCTCATGATCCTGGTCGGGTTCCCCAACATCCCCTCGCACCGGCGTATCTTCGCGGGCACCGTGGGCGCCTCGGTCGTCGCGACCGCATGCCTCGCGGTGTCGGGGCCCCCCGGGTCCGCGCTCTACGCGGCGATGGTCGGCGCGACGTTGAGCGGGTTTCAGGCGATCAGCCAGCGCATCGCCCCCCGCGCCGTGTGGGCCCAGGCGCGGGCAGAGCTGGTCAGCGAGACGGCGACGGAGCTCGTGCTCGCGGCCCAGCGCAAGCGCATCCAGCGGGACCTGCACGACAACCTCGGCGCCGAGCTCGCCGCGCTGCTGTGGACGGCGCGGGACCTCGACGACGGCGACACGGACGCCGTCCGCCCGCTCGTGGACGGCGTGGTCCGCGCGATGAACGAGCTGCGGGCGATGCTGCGCGACGTGGTGCCCGAGCCGATGACCGTGCCCGTGCTCAGGCACGAACTCGAGCGCATGGCGGCCCGGATGGCGACCCCGGATGTCGCGATCGAGGTCGACGTGCGAGCGCACGACGAGCGCGCGTCGGACGTCGGGGGCACGCTCGCCGTCACCGTGCTGCGCATCGCCCAGGGGTCCGTACACAACGCGCTCGCCCACGCCGCGCCGCACCACGTGCGGGTCGAGGTGGACGTCGCCCCGGACGCGATCGTCCTCGCTGTCGTCGACGACGGCGGGCCCGGCGCGGTCCTCGAGCCCGGCGTCGGCATGCGTGGCGTGCGGGACCGCGTCGCGGACGTCGGTGGCACGGTGGCGTGGTCGAGCAGCGAGACCGGCGTGCGGGTCGATGCTCGACTGCCTCGAACGGCCACTTGAGAAGGCACGAGTGGTCCGACGCTGCCGTCGACTTCGAGAGCTCGGACGCCGACATGCAGACGTTGAAGAACCTGCCGCAGATCGAAGAAAGCGGCGAGGACAGCGTCATGCCGGTGTTCGGCGTTCGCTCCCGATACCGACGACCCGTGGTCCGGTGTTCGCCTGGCAATTCAGGGCGAGGACCGGATCACGGAATGTCGGCATGAGCCCCGCTCTGCTCGGTCGCCGAAGCACGGCGGCCGGGCAGAGCGAGAAGATCACTCACCAGCGGCCGCGACCGCCGCCGCCGCCGCCGCCGCCGCCGCCGCCGCCGCCGCGCTTGTCGTGCGCTTCGTTGACGTTCAGCGACCGACCGTCGAGGTCAGCGCCGTTCATGCCTTCGATGGCGGACTGGGCCGCCGCGGCGTCCGCGAACGTCACGAAGCCGAAGCCACGGCTGCGGCCCGTCTCGCGATCGGAGATGACGACCGCGTCGGTCACATCACCGAACGCCGAGAACGCGTTCCGAAGGCTATCGGCGTCGGTGTCCCAGCTGAGGCTACCTACAAAAAGCTTGTTCGACATGAATCTCTCCTTTTCGACGCGGCTTCGCCGCGCGCGGGCCCTGATGACGACCCGGACGAGAATTCATGCGGATTGCTTTCGAGGACGTTGAGTCCGTGCATGCACGGAAGCAGGGTCGCCCCTGCGTGGAGTCCGGGTACCGGGTTCGTGGCTCGGACACAAGCGATGAATGATGATGGGTGCACTTTGCCGTCGCGAGGGCAACGCCGCGTTCGGTCGATCCCGGGCGTCGCGTGCCGAAGTCCGCGGTGTCGATCCCCGGCGTCGGTCCGCGGTGAACCCCGCGTCGTCATCGCTTGCGTCGGCGCGCGCCGTGCGGACGGTCGAGGGGCAGGACTCGATGCCCGGGTCGGCTCCACGGCTCCGCACAGCATGCGGGGCGAGGCGCCGCCGCGCGCGAGGGCCCGCGCCCCGGATCCACGTGGGTGTCGCATGAAACGAACAGCGTCGATCGGTCTGGTGGTGGTCGTCGTCGCGGGGCTCGTATGGGCCGCGTTCGGCGACGCGTTGCGTCCGGTATCTGTCGACACCCGGCCGGTCACCCGCGGCGTCGCCGTCGCTGCGGTGTACGGCAGCGGCACGGTCGAGCCCGTGCGGACGCTCACCCTTCGCGCGCCGGTCGCCGGGGTCTGGCAGAACGTCGAGGTCGACGCGGGCACCCGCGTGTCGGTCGAAGAGCGGATCGGGCAGCTCGACGTAGCGGGGCTCACCCAGGATCTGCAGCGGGCCGAGGTCGATCTCGCCGCGGCCGAGGACCGCGCGTCGTCGGTGCCCGGCGTCAGCGCGCTGCGGGCCGAAGCCGCGGCGATCGATGCGCGCATCGCGCTGGCGCGTCTCGAGCTCGAGCGGGCGGACCGGCTCGCCGAGCGGGGCGTCGGGCAGGCCCAGGCACGGGACCGCCTCGCCGCAGAGGTCGAGGCGCTCGAGGCCGAGCGCTCGGCGGCGTCGGCGCGGCGGCGCGACGCGGCGCAGGGGATCGAGTTCGACACGGACCGGTACCGCCTGCTCGTGCAGCGTGCGCAGGTGCTGCTCGAACGTACGATCGTGCGCGCGCCCTTCGATGGCATCGTGCTCGAGCGCCTCGCCGAGCCCGGCGAGTGGGTCGCCGCCGGCCACCCGCTCGTGCGCATCGGCGACGTGTCCCGCTTCGTCGTCGAGGCCGAGATCGACGAGGCCGACGTCGCGACCGTGCTCGTCGGGCAGGGCGCCGTCGTGTCGTTCTACGTCCACCCCGACGACACGTACCGCGCGGTCGTCACCGGCGTCGCCACCGACGCGAACCGGGACCGGGGCACGTTCGACGTCACCCTCGAGCTCGACGAACGGGTCGCCGGACTGCGGCCGGGACTGTCCGCCGAGGTCAACATCGTGACCGCACAGCAGGACGACGCGCTGCTCGTCCCGAACGCCGCGTTCGATGGGGACGCCGTGTGGCGCGTCGTCGGCGGGCGCGTCGAGCGGGTCGAGCCCGTCGTCGGGATTCGAGGCGCCACCCACACCCGCGTCGTCGAGGGGCTCGACGAGGGCGACTCCATCGTCGTGCAGCCCCCGCCGGACCTCACCAACAACGCGCGGGTCCGCGCGGAGCCGGCGCGATGACCGGCCTGCGCATCGCCCTCTTTCTCGCCGTCCGCCAGCTGGTCGACCGGTGGAAGCTCAACCTCGCCGCCGTCCTCGGCGTCGCCCTCGGTGTGCTGACGCTCATCGCGATGAGCGGCGTGATGAACGGGTTTCAGCAGGAGTTTCTCTCGCAGATCGTCCGCGTCGCACCCCACGTGCGCGTCGTCGCGTCGACCCCGGACGTCGAGACGAGCGTGATCGACCGTCGGCACGCAGGGCCCGCGGCGATCGACGTGCGCAACGACCGGGCGGCGGGCCGAGAGCTGCGCATCACGGCCCCCTCGGACGTCGCAGCGGTGCTGCTCGAACACCCTGACGTCATCGCGGTCTGCCCGGGGCTCGAGGGGCGGACCCTGGCGTCTGCGGGCAACATGGACCTCGGCGCGCTGCTGCTCGGGGTCGACCCGGCGCAGCAGGACCGCTGCACGCCGCTCGCCGGCTATGTGGTCGAGGGCGAGTGGGCCGGGCTTCGGATGGGGCGCCAGGTCGCCGCCATCGGGGTCGGCGTCAGCGAGACCCTCGGCATCGGCGTCGGCGACCGCATCCGGCTCGCGTCCGTCACCGGGGGCGTCGAATCCCTGCGCGTCGTCGCCGTGATCGACACGAACGTGCCGGCGCTCGACGACGTGCGGATCCTCGTGCCGCTCTCGATGGCGCAGACGGTGCTCGGCCGCCCCGACATCGTCGCGCATCTCGACGTGCGCGTCGCCGACCCGCTCGACGCCGATCGCGTCGCTGACGAGCTCGCGACGCGGGTGCCGTGGGACGTCGAGAGCTGGCGCGAGGCGAACGAGAACATGCTCTCGCTCTTCAGCCTGCAGAACGCGATCGTCGCCTTCGTGATCGCCGCCATCCTCGTGGTCGGCGGGTTCGGCATCCTCGCCATCCAGGTGATGCTCGTGCTGCAGAAGCACCGCGACATCGCCATCCTGCGTGCCATCGGGCTGCGCCGGGGCGACATCGTCGTGTGCTTTCTCGTGCAGGGCGCGTTGATCGCGGTGACCGGCGCGCTGCTTGGTGACCTCGCCGGCGCGTTGCTGCTCGACGTGCTGCGCACGCTGCCGGTGTCCAACGGCGGGGTGATCGTGGATTCGCCCGGATTCCTCATCTGCGAGGCGCCGCGGTTCTATGTGTGGGGGCTCGTGTTCGGCTCGCTCGTCGGCACCGGGGCGGGACTCGTGCCGGCGCTTCGGGCGGCGACCGTCGAACCGGTCGACGTGCTGCGCGGGAGGATCGCATGACCGAACCGGCGATCGAGACCCGCGGCGTCGGGCGCGTGCTCGGCGAGACCGTGCAGCATCGCGCCCTGGACGGCATCGACCTGCGCATCGACCCCGGCGAGTTCGTGGTGCTGACGGGCACCAGCGGGTCGGGCAAGAGCACGCTGCTCTACCTGCTCGGGGCGCTCGACCTGCCGACGGACGGGCAGGTGCGTGTGCTCGGGCGCGACATCGCGACGCTCTCGGACGCCGAGCGCACGGCGCTACGGGGCACCTCGCTCGGCTTCGTGTTCCAGTTCCACTTTCTGCTCGACGAGCTGACGGCGGCCGAGAACGTCGCGCTGCCGATGTGGCGAGCGGGGGTGCGGCGGTCGGCCGCGCTGGCCCGGGCCCGCGAGACCCTCGACGAGCTCGACATCGGCGCGCTCGCGGACCGGCGCCCATCGCAGATGTCGGGGGGGCAGCAGCAGCGGGTGGCGATCGCGCGTGCGGTCGCGCATCGGCCGGCCGTTCTGCTCGCCGACGAGCCGACGGGCAGCCTCGACTCGTTGAACTCCGAGCGTGTCCTTGCGCTGCTCGAGCGGCTGAACACGTCGCACGACCTGACGATCGTGATGGTCACGCACGACGAAGGCGTCGCGGCGCGTGCCCGACGACGGCTCGTCCTGCGCGATGGTCGCCTCGTTCGGGACGAGCGCCGCGACTCCGCTCGCCCCGGCGCGCCGTCATCCGAGTGAGGATGGGGCACCCCGGCGCCGCGATCAGTGCCCGGTGGCGAGGGCGGCGCCCGGCTCGTCGAACCGCGCGAGGCGGTCGAGCAGCTCGGTGCTGGCGGAGTTCGCGCCGGTCAGGTGCACGCGCGCCCCGTTGGCGCGCAGCTTGAGCACGATCCGGTCGATCGCGGCCACCGCCGACGCGTCCCAGATGTGCGCGCGGGTCAGGTCGATCTCGACCTGATCGACGTCCTCGTGGATGTCGAAGCCGGCCACGAAGTCCTCGACCGTCGCGAAGAAGAGCTCGCCGCGCACGACGTAGACCCGGCGCCCATCGATCGAATGCCCGGTCTCGATCGAGAAGAGCTTGCCCACGCTGCGGGCAAAGAACACCGCGCTCAACAGCACGCCGGCGAAGACGCCGAGCGACAGGTCGTGGGTCGCCACGACGACCGACACGGTGGCGACCATCACGATGCTCTCGGTGATGGGCATGACGCGCATCCGGGGCAGCGACGACCAGTCGAAGGTGCCCACCGAGACCATCACCATCACGGCGACGAGGGCGCCGGTCGGGATGCGGGCGACCCACGGGCCGAGCCCGACGACGAGGATCATCAAGAAGATGCCGGCCATGAAGCTCGAGAGGCGCGTGCGCCCGCCGGACTTCACGTTGATCACCGACTGGCCGATCATCGCGCAGCCGGCCATGCCGCCGAAGAACCCGGTGACGATGTTCGCGATCCCCTGGCCCCACGCCTCGCTGTGCTTGCAGCTCGGCGTGTCGGTCATCTCGTCGACGACCGCCGCGGTGAGCAGCGACTCGATGAGGCCGACCATCGCCATCGGCAGCGCGAACGGCAGGATGATGCGCAGCGTCTCGACCGTCCACGGCACCATCGGGACGTGCCAGATGGGCAGGGTGGTGGGCAGCTCGCCCATGTGACCGACCGTGTGCGTGTTGATGCCGAACGTGACCGTGACGATCGTGAGCAGCACGATGGCGACGAGCGGCGACGGGACGGCCTTCGTCAGGCGCGGCAGGCCGTAGATGATGACGAGCCCGGCGGCGACGAGGGCGTACATCGCCCACCCCTGGCCGACGACCTGGGGCACCTGCGCGAGAAAGATGAGGATCGCCAGTGCGTTGACGAACCCGGTCATCACCGATCGGGGGATGAACTTCATGTACCGGCTGAGCCGAAGCATCCGAAAGACGACCTGGATGACGCCGGTCAGGATCGTCGCGGCGAAGAGGTACTCGATGCCGTGGGCGCTCACGAGCGGCACCATCAGCAGCGCCATGGCGCCGGTCGCCCCCGAGATCATGCCGGGGCGGCCGCCGAAGAGCGCCGCCATCACCGAGATCGAGAACGCCGCGTACAGGCCGACCGTCGGGTCCACGCCCGCGATGATCGAGAACGCGATCGCCTCGGGGATCAGCGCAAGCGCCACCGCGAGGGCGGCGATGAGATCGGCGCGTGGGTTCGAGAACCACTCGCGCTTGAATCGGTCGCGGTCGAAGGCAGGGCGAAAGAACGACAGGATGGCAGTGCGCACAGCGACTCGAGTCCGGACCGGGCGGGCTTCGACGGGCTGACCGGGCGTCAGGCGACGAAGAGGGCGGGCACGTACAGGGTCATGACGCAGTGCGCAACGTTTGGATGACGCACCGCGAAGAACCGCACCAGCACGGTGTTCTCGTGGGGGTCGGGCGATCGACGATTTCGCCAGGAGGCGCGGATACATCGCGCCGATTCGGTCGAGTCTCGCGCCGACGCGCATGGCGAGACGGCTACGCTCGAGCCCGTGCGGCGTCCCGGGGCCGCGAGTCCCAGCACAGCCCACCGGCACGGAGGGACGCGCCGGGCTCGCCGTCGCCAACGTCATCGGCTCGAACCTCTTCAACATTCTGGGCATCCTCGGAGTCACCGCCCTCGTGCACCCCCTCGCCGTCCCGGACGCGATTCTCTCTCGGGATGTGTTCTGGATGCTTGGCGCGACGGTGTTGCTCGCCCCTCTGATGTGGACGGGCTACCGCGTCGGTCGCGTCGAAGGTGCGGGGCTGGTCGCCGGGTTCGCGGTCTACCTCGGCTGGCTTCTGCACGCTGCGTGATCGGCGCGGGGCGGCACCGCCGCAGCCCCGTCCATGACATCCACCCCCTTGTCGTCACCCGAATCTCTCGGAGCATTTCATGCCCTCGGACGCCATCGAACCGCTCGATGATCACGGGCTCAGCCCGACCGCGCGTACGACCCTTGCTCGGGACGTGCAGAATCGAGTTGCCGACGCATGGCAGAATGGACGCGCGTTGATCCTGAACGCGAACAAGCCCGGGTACAGCGAGGCCTTCACGATTTCGGCGGAGCAGTACGCGTTGCTGCGCACGGCGATTCTCACCGCAGTCCATACGCTTGCAGACGACCGCGGCGAGGTGCTGCTCAAGCAGATCCAGGGGCATGTCGACGACACCCTCTCGCCGCACCCTGCCTTCCCGAACGGGCGGATGACAAACTACACGCGGTACACGAAGACGGATCTCGAGGCGCGCGGTGAGGTCGAACGTGTGCCGAAACGTTCGCCCCAGCGGATTCGTCGACCTGCAGCCGGGTAGGACGAGCGGCCGCCGGGTCGAGATGCACGCCCGGGACTTTGCGTCGGTCGATGGATCCTGCCAGGGGTCGTGAGCGTGAGCGAACGCCCGGCTCGAACAATCCCGCCCGGAGGGCCCGATGACGACCGAGGATTCGGCTCGTGACCGCGATTCCGATGGCACGCGCGACGTAGCGGCTGCCTCGAACGACGTCCCGTCGCATACTGCGCCGGGCGATCCGGGGATGGACCGCGTGCAGGCGCTGGAGGCGCGGGTGGCCGCCCTCGAGGCGCGGCTCGCGCAGCTGCAACCGGCGCCCGGGCCGATCCATGCGGGTCCCGCGCCGCCACAGGCCGGGCCGTGGCCGGGGTCGCCCGGCCCGCCGGCTCGGGGATGGGCACCCCCGTACCACGCTGGAGCGCCATCGCAGGGTGGGGCGCCGCACGGCGGACCGCACGGTTCGGCACCGGCGCCGGCGTGGGGGGCGCCCACCGCGCCGGGCCCCTACGGCGCTGGACCGGCCGGTCCGAACGTCGCGCCTGCACCCGCTACACCGCCCCCCGCCGCGCCACCGCGCGCTCCGGCCAGCGCCGAAGACTGGATCGCCCGGATCGGCATTGGTCTGCTCGTGCTCGGCACGGCGTTTCTGTTCAAGTACTCGATCGACCGGGGCTGGGTCGGCCCGCCCGTGCGGGTCGGCATCGGCTACGCCGTCGGCGCCATCCTGCTCTTCGCCGGCCAGCGGACGATCGCGCGGCGCCCCGGGTTCGGTGAGCTGCTGATGGGGGGCGGTCTGGCGGCGTTCTACATCGCGACGTACGCCGCCCACGTGCTCTACGCCCTCGTGCCAGTGGTGCCCGCCCTCGGCGTGCTCGCCGGCGTCGGTGGGCTCGGGCTCGCGCTCGCCGTGCGGTACGCCCGGCCCGCACTGGCCGTGGTCGCCGCGATCGGTGGCTTCGCGGCGCCGATCGTCGTCGATCCGCCGGCGGGCACCGAGCTCGCGGTGCTCGGGTACTTGACGCTGCTCATCGGTGCGACGGCCGCGGTGCACGCGCTGCGCCGGTGGGGCGCGCTGCTCGCGTTCGCCGGCATCGGCGCCGTCGTGTGCCTCGCCCTCGTCGTGAACGCGGCCCCGGCCAGCGCGGCGCCGTTCGTGGTCGCCGCGGCGACGGTGGCGTGGGTCGGATACGCGATCGTCCCGGCGCTGTGGTCCGGTCAACCGGTCGATGCGCCGCCGCCGGGCGTGTGGCACGCGTCGGTCATCCTCGCGCCGCTGCTCTGGCTCGCTCAGGCGGTGCATCTCTTCGACCTCGAGGGCTCGGCGCTCGCCGCGTGGTCCGGTGGTGTGTTCGCCGTGCTCGTCGGTCTCGCGATCGCGGTGCGGGCCCGCGACGTCGACGCCAGCGTGCACCGGATCGCGGCGGCGGTGACCGTCGCGCTGTGGATCCTCTATGCCTTCGAGGCCAACGCGCTGCAGATCGCGTTCACGGCCTACGCGGCTGCGCTCTATCTCGTCGGGCACGTCGTCGACGGGCGGGGGCTGCGCGGCCTCGCCAACGCGACGGTCGCCGTCCTCGCGCTCGTCGTCGGGGCGCGCATCGTGGACGGCGGCGGCGCCGACGGGTTCAGCGCCGATGCAGGTGCCGACGCCCTGGCCGTCGCGGTCGCGTGGTTCGGCGTCGTGGTGCACGTGCGCGCTGCGCGCCGCGCCGCCACGCTCGGTGGTGCCGTGCCCACGGCCGGTTCGGCCGCCACGGCGCTGCACCTCGCGGCGCACGTCGGCACGATGGCGTGGGCCTTCCGGTATGTCGGTACTGCGGGGGATCAGGGGCAGGCGGCGGCCACGGTCGTGTGGGCCCTCATGGCGGCGGTCACCCTCGTCGCCGGCTTCGTCGCGCGGCACCCCGGGCTGCGCCAGATCGGCATGGTCACCCTCGTCGCCGTGGTCGCGAAGCTGCTGCTCGTCGACCTCGCCGAGGTGGCGACCGTGCTGCGCATCCTGCTCTTCATGGGTTTCGGCGCGGCGTTCCTCGTGCTCAGCTACGTGTTGCCGGGGCTCGTGCGCGAGCCAGAGACGGCCACCGGCGATGGCGCGGCCGATCCCTCGTCCGGCGCTACGACGCCGGGACCGGCGAACCCGACGACGCCGGGGCCGGGGCCGGGGCCCGGGGCGCACGAGTCGCACGACGTCGGGTCACGCCCGTCCGCACACCGAGACGTTGCGAGCCACCGGGATTGAATGTTTCGTGTGCGACCGGCGTCTGCAGGGCGCCCCCCACCACACGAGGCTGGATCTCATGCGTACGATCATCGTTGCTGCCGTTCTTCTCGCGCTCCCGTCGATGGCGTCGGCCCAGGGCCGCACCGCCGGGACTCTCGAAGCCGCGCCGACCGAGCGCGTCGAAGGGGGCGACACCCCGCGCGGCGACGCGACCGCGACCGACGAAGGGCGTCGGGACGGTCAGGAAGAGCGCTACATGGAGATCGTCGGCACCGACGGTCGGCTGGCCGGCGTTCGCGTGATCAACATGATCCAGAGCTCGGACCCGGAAGCGCCCGCGGCGGACTTCGTCGCCCGCGCCGACCGCAACGGCGACGGCTACCTCGACCGCGATGAGCTCGAAGCCGCCGGGTTCGACGTGTCCGGCGACAGCGCCGAGACGATGACGATCCGGGCGACGATCGACGTGGTGTACCAGAACGCCGGTCAGTGACCGGGCGCACCACGCTCGCTGGCCGGGCGTCGGCGCCCTTGCCGGCGTCGCTCTGCGCGGTTCGTGCTGGGACCGGCGCTGGGATCGATGGTACGATGCATCCATGAACACGACCCGCCCGTTGCCCCTTTCGTTCGCTCTCGTCCTCGCCCTGGCCTGCGCGCTCGGCGGCGCTGCTGCGTGCACCGACGGTGCCGACGCACCGTCTGGCGCGACCGGAGGCGACACCTCGACGGATGGCTCGGACACCGCGCTCATCCCCGAAGACAGCGGCGAGGGCACGACCGACACGGAGCCCGCGGACGACACGTCGGGCGACGTAGACGAGGACCCGTCCGAGGACGCTGCGCCGACCGAAGACGCGGCGGACGACGCCGACGAGGACGCCGCGCCGGTCGACGCGAGTGACACCGCGACGGACGCCCCCGGAGAGGACGCCGCCGCCCCCGACGTCGTCGAGGACGCCGCGCCGGACGCGGATGAAGACGCGACCCCGGACGCCGGCGAAGACGCCGCGCCGGACGTCGCCCCCGACGCCGGCGAAGACACCGCTCCGGACGCGGACCCGGACGTGGGCCTCGAGACCTGCGCCGACATCGAAGCCGCCTACCGTGCCCTCGTCGAGGCTCCGCAGGTCTGTGAGACCGCGGACCAGTGCGCGACCCTCTACGGGCACTGCGGTGTCGGGCTCGGCGGCTGCTACTACGCCGCGGCCATCGGGCTGAATCAGGGGCAGCTCGACGACCTGTCGCGCCGGTGGACGGACCAGAGCTGCGAGCTCGGCCGCCCGGTCTGCCGATGCGCAGCCCCGCCGGACGTCGCGTGCAACGACGGCACCTGCGGCTTCGCGCCGTAGCACCCGTGTCCGCCGCCCTTCGGCGTCGAACCGAGGGTCGACAGATGCGCCTCGAATGGCGAAAACAGGCGGGCGCCGGGCCCATCGTCGTGTCGGGCGGTGCGCCCCCGATCCTGCCGCGACGTCGCTCATGACGCTGACCGAAGACCAGGCACGCACGCTGTTGCGCGACCACGCCCTGCGCGTCACTGCGCCGCGGCTGGCCGTGTTGCGCGCGCTGTCGTCCGCCCACCGCCCGATGTCGCACACCGAAGTGCTCGGCGTGCTCGGGGCGACGGACTGGGACCCGGCGACCGTGTACCGCAACCTCGTGAAGCTGCGGGACGCCGGCGTCGCGCTGGTCGCCAGCCGCGCCGAGGGCATCGACCGGTACGCGCTGGCGGGGCATGACGCCGACGAGCACCGCCACCCGCACTTCGTCTGCGAGGCCTGCGGTCGCATCGCCTGCCTGCCGGCGAACGTCGCTGCCACGGTCACGATCGAGGGCGAGTGGGCGGCGTCGGTGCGGTCGGCGACGATCCAGCTCCGTGGCGCGTGCCCGGACTGCCTGCAGAAGGCGGACGCCGCCCGCGATTGAGGCGCGTACCGGGGCCTGCGGCGAGTCGAACGGCGGTCGGTAGGTCTGCCGTGCGCCGGCTTGCGGGGTTTCGCCGGGCCGAAGAGTCACTATCTGTAGAGACCGCGGGGCGCTGCGCCCCCTCGTGCTCTCTCGGAGGCCTCGTGCGACGCTCCCCCATCCGAATCGGTCTGCTGCCCCTGTTCTTCGTGTTCACCCTCGCCGGCGCATGCGGGGACGACACCACCGCCGACCCCGACGCGACCGACGCTGGGACCGACGTCGTCGAAGACACCGCTGAGGGCGACGCGGACATCACGTCCGACGCCGACCCGAGCGATGTTGCCGACGACGCGGTGGACGACACGGCCGACGACGCCGTCGGTGAGGATGCCGGGGGCGACGTGGCGCCGGACGCCGATCCGCCGAACCTGCGACCGAACGTCCAGGCGGACATGCCGCCGAACGCGGAGGGCCAGACGCCGGAGTCGCCGGATCAGACGCGGGCGCCCCAGCCCGAAGAGGCGGCGGCCTTCTCGGCGACAGTCCGTGCCGACGGGCTCGAGATCCCGTGGGGCATCGCGCCGCTGCCCGACGGGCGCCTGCTCGTGACCGAGCGCATCGGTCGCCTGCGCGTCGTCGCCGTCGACGGCACGGTCGGTGAGCCCGTCGAGGGGCTGCCCGATCTCGTCCAGGACGGGCAGGGCGGTCTGCTCGACGTCGCGATCAGCCCCGACTTCGCCACCGACGCCACGGTGTTCATCACGTACTCCGAGGCGCGCGAGAACGATCGTCTCGCGGTCGCGGTGGCCCGCGGCACCCTGTCCGACGACGGCCGCCGCCTCGAAGACGTGGGCGTCATCTACCAGCAGGAGCCGTCGTGGCCCGGCGGCCGGCACTTCGGTTCGCGCCTCGTGTTCGACCGCGACGGCGCGCTCTTTGTCACGTTCGGCGACCGGGGCTCTGCGCTCGACGACGCCCAGAGCCCGTTCAACGCGATCGGCGCCGTCATCCGCATCTGGCCCGACGGCACGATCCCCGACGACAACCCCTTCGCGGACGGTGTCGACGGCGCGCCGGAGGTCTGGTCGTGGGGCCACCGCAACATCCAGTCGGCCACCCTCGGGCTCGACGGCGCCCTGTGGACGGTCGAGCACGGCGCGCAGGGCGGCGACGAGCTGAACCGCCCCGAGCCCGGCGCGAACCACGGCTGGCCGCTCATCACGTACGGCGAGAACTACGACGGCACGCCGATCCGGGGGGGCGTCACCGCCCAGGAGGGCCTCGCCCAGCCGGTGTACTACTGGGACCCGGTCATCGCGCCATCCGGCATGGCCACCTACACCGGCGACCTCTTCGACGGCTGGCAGGGCGACCTGCTGATCGGCGGGCTGCAGTCCACGTCGGTCGTTCGCCTCTCGCTGCGCGAAGGCCGCGTGTACACCGAGGAGTGGCTGCCGATGGGCGTCCGCGTCCGAAGCGTCGCGGTCGCCAGGGACGGCGCCATCCTCGTGGGCACCGACGCCGGTCAGATCGTCGAGCTGCGGCCCGAGTGACCACCGGGGCGGCGCGGCCCCTGCGCCGGCCGCGCTTCGGCTCATCGTGCGCAGCTTCCGCGTCCGGCGCATACGCCATAGACTCCGGGCACCGCACGCACATCGAGGCACGGCGTGGCACGGGCCGATGGCGGTCGCGGGCCCACGTCGGACGGGGACGCGCATGGACCGCATCGAAGGGCAGAACGGGGTCGCCTACACGCTCACGCGCAAGCTGGGTGCGGGCGGGTTCGGCGTCACGCACGTCGCCGAGCGCAGCACGGATGGGGCACAGGTCGTCGTCAAGCAGCTGCGCATCGACCGGCTCGACGATTGGAAGGCCGTCGAGCTCTTCGAGCGCGAGGCGCGGGTGCTGGCAGCGCTCGATCACCCGCACATCCCGGCGTACGTCGACTACGTGCCGCTGGGCGATCCGAACACGCCGAGCGGGTTCGCGCTGGTGCAGGAGTTCGTCGACGGGTTCTCGCTCGCCGAGTGCGTCGCCGGGGACCGTCGCCTCGAGCTCGACGCGATGTACCGCTGGTTCGTCGCCATCCTCGACACCCTCGTGTACCTGCACGGCCTGTCGCCGCCGGTGATCCACCGCGACATCACCCCCGGCAACGTCGTCATCAGCAGCGACGGCGAGCCGCACCTGATCGACTTCGGCACCGTGCAGGCGGCGGTGCTCTCGGCATCGACGATGGCGTCGACCTCCGCGGGCACGTTCGGATACGCGCCGATGGAGCAGTTCGTGGGGCGCGCCACGCCGGCCAGCGACCTGTACGCGTTGGGGGTGACCTTCGTGTCGACGCTGATGGGCGCGACCCCCGAGAAGATGCCCTTCGAGAATGCGCACCTCGACGTCTCGGCGGCGCTGAAGGGCCATGCGGTCGACGCCCGCCTGCGGCTGGCGCTCGAGCAGATGGTGGTGCCGGATCCGAGTCGCCGCGCCCAGCGAGCCGACGAGATCCTGGAGACGATCGCGCACCTGCGCGACGGCGCGCCGCCGGTGGTCGTGCTACCGGGTCGCGGGCTGCCAGCGGGCGCCAACGACCCGGCGTCGGCCGTCGCGACCGGCGCCGGCGCGGTGCTCGAGACCGACGCCGACCCGTGGTCTCGCGCTCTCGCGCTGCGCCAGCGGCTGGGCCCCGACGCGTTCTGGAATCCTCCGCCGGACCTGCCGTTCGAGCGGCCCGACTGCGCTGCGATCAGCCCCGACGGACGCTGGGCGGTCTTCGTCGACGAGCCCGGCGTGTTCTTCGTCGACCTGCGCACCATGGTGAGCCGTCGGTCCGGCCCCGGGGGATGGACCTCGCCCGAGTGCGCGTGGGCGCCGGGCGGGCAGGGGCTGCTGATCATCGACGACTTTCGCGAGCAGTACGTCGTCATCCCGATGTCGGCCGACGGACCGGGGCGCCCGCGCCGCATCGAGTCGCTCGCCAAAGACGACGTCGAGCACCTCGCGATCAGCCCCGACCTCGATCTCATCGCGGTCATCGACGACTGGGACAACGAGCTCGTCGTGCTGATGGACGCGCACACCGGGGCGGCGATACGCGAGCTGCGACCCGTCGAGACGATGCAGCGCGCGTTCGAATCCGACGGCAGCTTCGACGCGCAGCGGCTGCTCTTCTCACCCGACGGGCGCTTTCTCTTCGTGATGGGGTACGAGTCGACGGTCGCGTACGACACGCAGGGCGGCGCGGTGCGGTTCAAGGCCTCGCAGGTCGCGGTCAGCACAGACGGAGCCACGCTCGTGCACACGCGCGACGAAGGGCCGCTGTGCGTGGTTCGTGGGTTCGGCGACTACGCGATCACGTCGGGCGGCTTCCCGTCCGGCGATCGGCTGGCTGGCAAGCTGCGCGATCCCGAAGCGCTCGCGATCTCGCCGGACGGACGGGTCGTCGCGGTGCAGACCCGCACCGATGGCGGCGATCGGATCACGATCTACGACGCGACCAGCGGCCGTGCGCTGTGGACGCCGCGGCCCGATTATCCCGTGGGCGCCGAATTCTCGGACGTCGAGTCGCTGGGGTTCGCCGAGGACGGGCGGCTCTTCATCGACGCGGACGCCTGGTTGAACCCGTGGGCCGAGGACGACGAAGACGACTACTTCCACATCGCGTGCCTCGCGACGCGCACGATGGTCGGTACGTTGACCCTGACCGGCGACGCCGACGAGGGTCCGCGCCCGCGGGTCTACGTCGACGGGCAGCTGCAGTCCGACCTGCCGAAAGACCTCGCGCCTCACCTGCGCGAGTCGGCGCGCCCCCGGGTGCGCACCGGCACGACCGTGCTCGGCATCTCGTCGCACGGCTTCTTCGCGCGCCTCGATGACCACTCGTTTCTCGACCGTTCGAAGCAGGCTGTGTCGCACTACGAGCGTCAGGACGCCACGCGCGCGCTGCTGCTGGGGGTGCCGCTCGCAGAGGTCGTGACCGCCGACGAAGTGGCGCTGGCGTCGGACGTCGCTGCGCGGTGGCGGTTCTTCGGCGAGGCCGTGCGTGACGGCGGGCTCGCCCGCAACGCGAGCATGCGCGAGCTGGTGACGGCGTCTCGCGGGCTGACGGCGTGGCTGCCCCATGTGCTCGAGGCGGCGAAGTCCGTCGACGCCGGTGTGGCCGGGTTCGGCGCCGCCCCGAGCGGGACGCCGACGCTGGTCGAGAGGCAGGTCCTCGACGCGCTGGCACAGCTCGGCGCGCGCGACGACGCCCAGAAGCTGGCACTCTTCGAGGATCAGGCGCGGGCGCTCGCGCCGCCACCGCCGGCGAGGACCGCGTCGAAGCGTGCGGGCCGGCCGACGGCGCCTCGTACGTCGGCAGCAGAGAGCGCCCTCGTCTTCGCGGGCGACGAGCCCGAGCAGCATCTGCAGCAGGCGGGGCCGAGTCGGGCTCGTGCGCTGCGGGTCGGCCTGCTGGCCGGGGCCATCGCCATCCCGACGTGGGGCGTGCTGGTCGGGGTGCTCAGCATGTCCATGGCGACCGCGGCTGTCGCGGCCGTGATCGCCGGTGGGTTCGCCGCAACGCTGGTTCGCCGCCGTTGATCGAGCCACTGCCGCCCACGACGTCGAGCGCCGGGTCGGCGGCGCGATTCAGCGTGCTGCGAGCGGTTCGAGCTCGAGTGAGAACGCGCCGTCCGGACCCTCCGAGACCATGAGCCCGACCGAGACGACCGCGGCCCGGTTCAGCGGCGGCGCGTCCTGAACGAGGCGCCCCCGCCAGACCGGTCGGAACGCGTCGATCGGCAGCTCGACCTCGACCCACGCATCCGCCGTCGTGTCGAACCGCGACTCGAACGCGACCCCATCGAACCGGGTGTCGTCGTGCAGCCGCAGCTTGTACGTGCGGCCGTCCCCACGCACGCGCAGCACGAGGTGCGTCGCCTCGGTCAGGTCGAGGTCGAGCCCGGCGGCGCGGACGGACGCGAAACCGCCATTGTTCTCGCGCGACAGCGTCCCCGAGAACACGGCGGTGCCGTCGGCGGATGCGGTCATGCGACTCTGCGAGACGCCGCCCATCACGCGGTCGTCGATAGGGCGAAAGGCATCGGCACGGGCGCCGAAGTCGAGCAATGGGGTGGTCTCATCGCGCACGGTCGACGACTCGGACTCGGGGGGTGTGGATGTGCCGCTCGAACGGTCGGCCGGGGCAGGGTCGGCCGGGGCAGGGTCGGTGGACGCCGGCTCCGCTGACGCCGGTCCCGTGCCATCCGGCACTGCGCGATCCGGTACGGTGGGATCCGGTACCCGGCCCGGCGCACACGCGGCGAGGCCGAGCAGTCCGACGCAGAGACGGGCCCACCACGGGGATCGGGCGCGACGGTCGGGGGGGCTGGTGGGCGGACTCGGACGCACAACGGTCTCGAACGATCGCGGGGCAGGTAGGGCTCGGACGGCACAACAGGGAGATGCACGCACTCCTCGACCGGATGCGCAGGCCCGCCGTCGCCGCGTCGCGCCGTCGGGAGCACGGTCCGAGGACGCGTCGCGGTCCCCACCGATGCGCCATCCGCGACCCGCAAACAAATGTTGAGTTTCGGGATTCTCGTTCGTGATGCGGGCGGGGCCGGTCAGGGTGAACGTCGCCACAGACGCCATCCCCCGGACCCGAGGCCCCCATGCGACGGATTCGCATCGCCGCCCCTCTCTTTGCTCTCGCCCTCTTCGCCTGCGGTGACGCGGGGTCGCCCACGACGGACGACGCCGACACCGGCGTCGGGGACACCGCGCTCGGCGACGCCGGGCTCGATACCGGCGCCGACACGGGCGCGGACGTGGCGCAGGATGTGCCCGACACGAGCGACGCCACGGATGCATCCGCTGGGAGCGACGCCTTCGACGCATCCGACACCGCCGACGCTGCGCTCGACACCGGCGCAGACACGAGCGACGTCGGCCCGGACGCCGACACCGGCCCGGACCCGAGCGAGTGCGCGTGCGACGTGACGGCGGTCTGCGACGAGGGCTGCGCCTGCGACCTCGCCTGCACCATCGAGGTCGGCCCGAGCCCGCTCGGCGTCGAGAGCATCGGCATCGAGCGCAACGAGATCGCCGTGTTCGCGTCGACCGACGGCGACGCGCGCCTCGACACCCTCGCGATGTACGACGACAGCATCGAGACCATCCATCCGCAGCTCTATGCGGGCGACATCGCCCTCGACCGCAGCATCAGCGACCTGTCGTTCGCCGCCGACGTCGACGAAGACGGCCGCGAAGAGGCGGTGCTGGTGACCGCCACCGGCGTCCAGGTCTTCGACTGGGACGGCACTGCCTTCACCGGACGCGTGGTCCACACGTATCCGGCGGCCGACTGGTTCGACGCCGCCGCGGGGGACCTCGACCACGACGGCGGGCGGGTGCTCGTCGTGTCGCGGCAGGTTGGCGAGACGGTCACGATCGACGCGCTCGACCTCGGGTCCGAGGGCCCGGCGACGCTTCGCGCGACGGTCGAGGTGACCGACGTCTCGCGCCACGCCATCACGACCGGGGCGCTCGCGGCCGGTGAGACGCCGCTGCTGCACGTCGTGGTGACTCGCGACGCCGCGGACTTCAGGGAGCCGGCGGAGCGCCTGCAGTACCGCCTGGACGAAGACGCGTTGATCGAGACCCGACGCGTCGAGATGGAGGCGTTCTGCTCGGTGGGCCTGGGGGCCGAGATGACCGACGACGGGTTCGCGGTTGCGATCGAGGACTTCGACGCCCGGCCTGGCAGGGAGTTCTTCATCGCGGCCTACTGCCCCACCGCATCCGGCACCCCGAACCTTCAGGTCGCCGCGTTCAACGTGGATGGCGACGCGACGCACCGGGCGAACCCCGCGATCGGCGACGTCAACGCCGCCGTCGCCGCCGCCGGTCGGGTGCGCCCGTTGGTAGCGACCGGGCGGTTTCGTGCGCCGTCGGGCGACCCCGAGGACCGGCGCGAGGCGAGCATCGTCGTCGGCTGGACGGGCGCAGGCCCCGTCGCCCGGTACGCGACCTTCGACACCCGGTTCGCGTTCACCCGGCAGCTGTCGTACGTCGCCGTGGACGCGGGCAGCGGCGTGATGACCGGCGTGGCGCTGCGGGATGTGGACGGCGACGGAGGCGCCAACATCGTGACGGCGGTGACCGCGGCGACGAACCGGTGCGTCCCGTTGGCCCCCTGCCTCTGGTACGGCGGGGCCACGGTGACCGCGCGCGGCTTCGACAGCCGCAACCCGCGGCGGATGCTGTACGCCGACAGGGACTGGCCCGTGCTCACCGAGGACTACCCGGGCGCGCTGCTCGCGGTGGGAGACTTCGACCAGGACAGCATGCGCGTGCGGGCGACGGGGCAGGTGTATCGCCACCTGTCCGGGCCGCTCATCAACAACGTCGTTGCCGCGCCGCCGACCTGGCACCGTGACGACGTCACCCACGCCACCGGCAGCGAGACGACGTTCGAGGTGTCGGCGTCCGAGGGCGTGTCCCACGGCGGCATCGCGACCTGGGGCCTCTCGATCAGCGCGGGCATCGGCGTCAGCGCCTACAAGATCGTCGAGCTCTATGGGTACGTGACGGCGTCCGTCGGCGTGACGCACACGTGGACGTTCACGACGACGACGACCTTCAGCCGTGCGATCAGCGCCGGGGACGCCGCCGACCTCGTGTCGTACTACCGCGTCGTGTACGCCTCGCACGAGTACGAGGTCGTCGCCCACCCCGACCCGGAGCTGCTCGGCCAGCTGATCCGCGTCGACGTCCCGGGCCCGAACTACGAGTCCACGACGAGTGTCGAGCAGTTCCGCGAGCAGTTCGAGCACGCGGACGAGCTGCTGCCGCCCGGGCTGCTCGCCCACACGGTGGGGCAGCCCGACACGTACGACATCGGCGGGGCCTGCACCCGCGAGGCGCTCCAGGAGCGCATCGGCGCCGGCGTGGTCAGCGCCGTGTACCAGTCGACCGAGCTCACCGATGTCGGCAACGCTCCCAGCGGGTCGCGCAGCCTGACGGTCGACATCGAGACCCAGTACGCGACCGGCACCGATGTCGTGCTCGAGGTCGGCGGCGTCGTCGGGGGCGCGCTCGTCGTCGGTGGCTCGGTCACCGGCTACGTCGGCGGCGGGTACAGCTACCAGCGCACCCTGAGCCGCAGCGGCACATACTCGGGGACGGTCGGTGTCATCTCCGACGGCTACGGCCCCGACACGCGATACCAGTGGGGCCTGTGCCTGTACCAGTGGGCGGACGCCGAGGACCCGCAGGTCGCGGCGTACCCGGTCACGACGTATGTCGTGACGCGGTACTGAAGGTCAGACGGCCGGGCCGTCCCATCCGCCGTCCGACACCGCCCACGTGAAGCGGACGGACAGCGGCAGGTGGTCCGACGGGTACAGCGACGAGGGCATCGGCTCGTCGCGGGTCAGCGCCGGCAGGCGGCCGGGGTGCGGGTGCAGGTGGTCCGGCGTGTACAGCAGGTAGTCGATCTTGCGACGACGCCCGTTGATGTTCGTCGTGTCCCAAGGGCGCTGCGACCGGCACGACAGCCGCAGCCCGCGGGAGAGGGCGGCGTCGATGGGCGCGCTCTGCGAGTTCGCGTTGAAGTCGCCGCCAATGACGGTCGCGGTGCCCGCGGGCAGCAGCTCGGCGAGGGCGTCGACCGTCTCGAGCAGCTGGGCGCGGCCGGTGTCTTCGGCGTCCGACACCGGGCGACGCACCCAGTCGAGGTGGGTGCTGGCGAGACCGAGCCACTGGCCGCCGACGGTGACCTGCGCGAGCAACGCGAGGGTGCCGCGCGCGTCGTTCGGGCGCTGCCGAGCGAACACGAGCGTCTCGACGCGCTCGACGGTCACCGCGGCGCGGCGGGTGAAGAGGGCGCTGCCCTCGGGGCGGTTCGGCTTCAGGGCGAGGGTGCCCTCGTAGCCGTCGCCGAGGGCGGCGGCGATGGCGTCGTAGGCGGCGGACTCGACCTCCTGCAGCAGGTAGATGTCAGCGTCCAGCGCACGAATGCGGTCGCAGATGCGGGCGCGCCGGGCGGCGGGCTCGAGCAGCCGCGGGTCCACATTCGGGTACCGATGGTGGCGCACGTAGGCGTCGGCGAGGATGTTCCAGGTGACGATCGAAAAGCTCATCTCTATACTCCGCGAAACGCAGGGTGTGTGGGCGGCACGCGGGCCGCATCGAACGAATGAGCCGAGGATCGCGTCCCGATGGCCGACCCGACAGGACACGAATCCGGACATTCGCTCGAGGGCGCGGCTCGAGGCTGGACATGGGCCGACGTGGTCGACGCGCTGATCGCCGAGCGCGGTTCACTGGCCGAGCTTGCGCGCCACCTGATGGACGTCGCCCCGGCGTCGGCGAAGCTCTCGGACGACCCGATGACCGTCGAGCGCGGGTTGCGCCGCCTGCGCGCGCGGCGGTCGCGCGAAGGCAACCGCTACGGACGGCTCGTGCTGCGCTGCCTCGGCGCGCCCAGCGCGATGAGCCAGCAGCTGCGAGCGCTCGGGCAGTACCACAGCCGGGCCAGCGACCTCAGCGTCGACGCGCGGCACGCCCGCCTGCTGAGGTGGGATCGTCCGCCGGTCACCGAGTCGCGAGAGGCGATCTGGCTGCACCTCGCGGTCGCCACGGCGGCCAACCAGCGCGGGGACCACGAGGCCGTCGCACAGCGCGTCGCCCTCGTGCGCACCCTCGTACGACACGCCGAGCCGATGGCGCGCGCAGAGGCGCATCTGCTGCTCGCTCGCCTCGCGATGGACGCGGGTGACGCCCGCCGTGCGATCGAGCATCTCGATGCGGCCGATGTGGTCGTGGTCGATGGAAAGATGCCGCCCGATGAGCGGGCCTGCTACCACGCGCGTGCCGTCGACCAGCGGGTGTTCGTCGACCGCCGGGTGGACCCTGCGTACCCCCTCGGCGCAGCGATCGCGGCGTATGACGAGATCCCGGACGGCGTCGACGCGCCGCCGTTCGCAGCCTTTCGTCGGGCCCACGGCCGCGCCTGGTGCCTGTGGAAGCTCGACCGCCGCGACGACGCGCTCGCCAGCGCACGGCGCGCCGCGATGCACGCCGGCGACGGTGGCTACGTGCGCTTTCGGGTGATGGCCCTCGTGCTGCACGCCCACATCCTCGACCGCGGCGCCGAGCAGACGGCGCTGGCCGCCCGAGCCCGCGCGATGGCCCGCGGGCTCGGCGACGTCGCGCTCGAAGCGAGCGCCGCGCGGCTCATGGGCGAACGCACCGGCGGGTAGGCGCGCCGGCTCTCGCGCGCGTCGCACGTCACCGCCGACGATTGCGTGGCACGCTCCGGTCCGTCACGGTGGCCCGGCAGGCTCCTCGCGTCCGTGCGTCGGGGCCGGCGTGCGCTGCACTGCGCCCGCATCGTGTTTGCACCGACGACCTCGTCGCCCTCATCGAGTCCAGCCATGCACAGCCGCCACTCCGTCGTTCTCGCCCTCGGGCTCTCGGTGGGCGTCCTGTCCGCCTGCAGCGACGACGCTTCCTCGGACGCCGCGGCCAGCGACGTGGGGGCTGCGGACGTCGGCGCGACGGACACCGCGTCCGAGGACGCAGGCATCGACGCCCCCGACGACACATCCGGCGATGCCGCATCGGACGCCGCCACGCCCGACCCGCTCCTGACGTCGATCGTGCTCGAGGGCGAGGCATGGCCCGAGAGTGTCGAGTTCGACCCGACCACCCGGACCTTCTACACGTCGAGCCTCGTGCTCGGTTCGGTGCTGCAGGTCGACGGCGTCACCGGCGCGCAGACCGAGTTCTTCGCGGGCAATGGCGAAGAATGGCTCGGCCTCGGGATGGCCATCGACGTCGACCGCCGCCGGCTCTGGTTCTGCACCGCGTTCACGAAGCAGATCGAGCGAGGCGAGGTGTTCGCGCTCGACCTCGACACCGGCGACGTCGAGGCGCGCTTCGACCTCGAGGACGCCGCGCCCGGCGGCGCCTGCACGGACTTCGCCCTGACGGCGAGCGGCGCGGTCTACGTCACGGACCGCGAGGCGCCCCGGATCTACCGCATCGACCTCGACGCCGAGGCGCCGCTGACGATCGCGGTCGAAGACGAAGCCCTCGAGCCGGAGTTCGTCGGCCAGAACGGCATCGTCCTGTCGGCCGACGAGACCACCTTGATCAGCGGCAAGTACCTGCCCGCACGGCTCGTCCGCATCGACCTCGCCGGCGGCCCCGACGCGGTCGCCGACCTCGGGGTCGACTTCGGACCGCTGACCGGCGGCGCCGACGACCTCGTCGTCCTCGACGGTGACCTCTACGTCGTCATGGAGGACCACGTCGCTCGCGTCACTCTCGACGCCGAGTGGACGAGCGCCGTGGTCGCGGAGACGTATGCGATCGTCGCGAACGACGATGGAACCCTGCTCGGCGGCTTCTCGGGCATCATCGCCGCAGAAGGCGAGCTCTACGTGTCGCGCAGCGACGTCGTACTCTTTGCCATCGGGCTGGACCCGGCCGCGGACTTCGTCATCCAGCGGGTCGCGCGCTGATACCGACGATCCGTGAAACGTACGCGATGATGACGAAGAAAGGCGGGCAGCTGGCAAGGCGCGAAAGAGCTGAATACTGAAGGTATTCTGCGATTGAGC
>Ga0070728_10001861_pt1 | contig 28914 bp, 31 predicted proteins | sample tdDd471_FD_66723 | JGI IMG/M metagenome (GOLD analysis project Ga0070728, IMG submission 66723) | Marine sediment microbial communities from the Atlantic coast under amendment with organic carbon and nitrate - tdDd47.1 | ecosystem: Environmental > Aquatic > Marine > Coastal > Sediment | place...
GCGCAGGGCGCTGGAGGCCGCCGCCGAGGCGGTCTGGGCGCGCCGGGCCGAGATCATTGCCGCCAACGAGAAGGATCTGGAATACGGCCAGGACAAGGGGCTGAACGCCGCCATGATGGACCGGCTGATGCTGGACGAGGCGCGCATTCAGGGGATCGTCGAGGGCCTGCGCGCGGTGGCCGCGCAGAACGATCCGGTGGGCGCTGTGATCGCGGAATGGGACATGCCCTCGGGGTTGCACATCCAGCGGGTGCGCACGCCGCTTGGCGTGATCGGCGTGATCTATGAAAGCCGCCCCAACGTGACCGCCGACGCCGGTGCGCTCTGCCTCAAGTCAGGCAATGCGGTGATCCTGCGTGGCGGTTCGGAGAGCTTTCATTCCTCTACCGCCATCCATGCATGCCTGGTCGAGGGGCTGCAGGTGGCGGGCCTGCCCGAGGACGCGATCCAGCTTGTCCCAACCCGCGACCGCGCGGCGGTCTCGGCGCTGCTGACCATGACCGATTACGTGGATGTGATCGTGCCGCGCGGCGGCAAGGGCCTCGTGGGTCTGGTGCAGCGCGAGGCGCGGGTGCCGGTCTTTGCCCATCTAGAGGGGATCGTGCATATCTATATCGACAGATCGGCCGATCTGGACAAGACGCTGAAGGTGGTGGTGAACGCCAAGACCCGGCGGCCGGGCATCTGCGGTGCCGCCGAATGCCTGCTGATCCACCGCGACGTGGTCGAGAGTATCGGCAAGCCGGTGATCGCGGCGCTGGTCGAGGCGGGGGTCGAGGTGCATGCCGATCCCGCCCTTGGCGAACTCGCGGGAACGCAGCCCGCCAGCGACGAGGATTGGGGCCGCGAGTACCTCGACATGGTGATCGCCGCCAAGCCGGTCGATGACATCGACGCCGCCATCGCCCATATCCGCCGCTATGGTTCGAGTCACACCGATTGCATCCTGGCCGAGGACAAGGCGGCGGTCGAACGTTTCTTCGAGCGTCTCGACAGCGCGATCTTGATGCACAACGCCTCGACCCAGTTCGCCGACGGGGGCGAGTTCGGCATGGGCGCGGAGATCGGAATCGCCACCGGAAAGATGCATGCGCGCGGCCCGGTGGGGGCGGAGCAATTGACCAGCTTCAAGTACCTGGTCAGCGGCAATGGCACCACGCGGGGGTGAGCCTCGGCGGCCGACCCTCAGAACCGCAGAGTGAGCGAGGTTGCGTCGTGCGCGGCGTGCAACTGGCGCTCGGCCTGCCCCGCCAGCAGGGGCAGCAGGGCGAATTGCACCTTGGCCGGGATCAGCGCGGCGACCTCCCCGGCGCCTTCGAGCCAGTCCCAAAGCTGCGGTTCCATAGTGATCGCATCGCCGCTCGCCGCGACGGTCCAGGACCCCTCGGCCTCGATCACATCGGCCTGGCCGCCGCGCGGCAGCGCGGCCTCGCAGCACAGCAGGGCAAGAAAGGCCAGCTTCACCGCGCTGCGCGGCTGCGCGCCTTCGGGATGCCAAATAACCTGCAGTCGGCTGTCGCGCCAGACCTGGCCCAGCAGCGTCTCGATGTCCGACCGCCCGATCGCCTGATCGCCCGCCGCGCCAAAGGCGATGCGAAAGAACCGCAGCCGCGCGCTTGCGCTCTCGGCGCTGTCGGCGACCAGATCCCGCTCCGGCCCCGGCATGTCACCGGCCATTTCCATCAATTCCAGTCCATTGACGATCGCGCCGATCGGGCCGATCAGGTCGTGACAGATGCGCGAGGCGACCATCGCCACCAGATCTGGCGGGTCGGACTGCGGGTTGACGCTCATAGGTTTCTTCATCAGGGAGGTCCCGCCCATGACTGATTTGAACTCCATATTGGAACCTGGGATGCTGGTGCGCCACCCCGAACATCCCGAATGGGGCATCGGACAGGTGCAATCCAACGCCGGAGGAAAGATCACCGTGAATTTCCGCGAGCAGGGCAAGGTCGTCTTCGACGGGGCCCGGGTCGCGCTTGCTCTGGTCTTTGATGCGTGAAACAGGTTGACGATGTCTTAACGCCTGCCGCACCGCACCTCTGCCGGTTGCACTGCCGCCGGGGGATGCGGTATCAGCACGCAAATCCGTGCTCCATCACAATCGCCAAGGATGCAGATGCCTGACAGCGGGCCCGCCTTTACCGTCAAGATCGTCGAAACCGAGGACGAGTTGCGCGCGGCGCAGGCCCTGCGCTATGACGTTTTCGTGCAAGAGCTGGGCGGCGGCGGCGACATGGTCGATCACGTGGCCGGGCTGGAACGCGACCGCTTCGACCCCTTCTTCGACCATATGATCCTCAGCGACACGGCGGCAGGCCGGGTCGTTGGCGTCTATCGCCTGCTGCGCGACGACCAGGCGCGCGCCGCCGGTCAGTTCTATTCCGAGGATGAATACGACCTGACGGTGCTGAAATCCTCCGGGCGGAAACTGCTGGAACTGGGCCGCTCCTGCCTGCACCCCGACTACCGGGGCGGCATGGCGATGTACCACCTCTGGTCGGCGCTGGCCAGTTACGTGGCCGAGCACGGGATCGAGATCCTGTTCGGCGTGGCCAGCTTTCACGGCACCGATGTGGATGCCCTGGCGCAACCGCTCTCGATGCTGCACCAGAACCACCTTGCGCCGCCCGAGCTGCGCGTGCGCGCGCGCGAAGACAGCTTTCAGTCGATGGACCTCATCGCGCCCGGGGCGCTGGACCGGCGCCGCGCCATGGTCGAGATACCATCCCTGATCAAGGCCTATCTTCGGCTGGGCGGCTATGTTGGCGAGGGGGCCTTTGTCGACCGCGTCTTTAACACCACGGATGTCTGCCTGGTGCTCGACACCGCCCGCATGAACGACCGGCAGCGGCGGCTCTATTCCGCTGAGCGCCGCGCATGAGCCCGACCTGGACCGGCGCCGCGCCGGATCCGGTGGTGATCGGACCGCTGGGCTGGCTGCTGGTGGTTCTGCGCGGCGGCGCGCTGATCCTGCTGATCGCCGTCTGCCTTGTGCTGCTGTTGCTGCTGCGGTTGATCGAGCGGCCGCTCTTTGGGATGAAACGGCCGATCACGCCGCATATCGTACAATTCGTCTGCCGAAATGCCCTGCGCATCCTCGGCATGGGCTACACCGCCCACGGCCAGCCGATTCACGGCCCCGGCGCGGTGGTGGCGAACCACAGTTCCTGGCTGGACATCTTCACCCTGAACGCCCGCAAGCGGATCTACTTCGTGTCGAAAAGCGAGGTCGCCGGCTGGCCTGGCATCGGGGTTCTGGCCAGGGCCACCGGCACCCTGTTCATCGACCGCGACCGGCGCCAGGCCCGCGCGCAGACCCGGGCCTTTGTCGAGCGGCTTTCTGCCGGGCACAAGTTGTTGTTTTTCCCCGAGGGTACCTCGACTGACGGGCTGCGTATCCTGCCGTTCAAGTCGACGCTGTTCGGCGCCTTTTTTGCCGCGCCGCTGCGCGAGACCCTGCACATTCAGCCGGTCAGCGTGATCTACCACGCTCCGCCGGGCGAACCGGCGCGGTTTTACGGCTGGTGGGGCGACATGGAGTTCGGCGGGCATCTGCTGAAGACCCTTGCCGCCTCGCGTCACGGCGCGGTCGAGGTGGTCTATCACCAACCGCTCAAGGTCTCCGATTTCGCCGACCGCAAGGCGCTGGCGGCCCATGCCGAGGCGCTGGTGCGTGCCGGGCTCGAGGCCTATCTGCCCGAGGCCATGCAGGCCCGCGACGGAGACTAGGGCGGGCAGCGCCAGCGCGAAAACATGGCTCTTGCGTGAATATTTCTGGCCAGCCCGGGCAGGTCGCGCCTAGGCTCGCGAAGGAAGACGGCATGCAACCGGGCAGCCGCCTTGCGGGCAGGATGCAAAAGGGGTTGGCCATGAAACTTTCCAAGATCAGCGTGAATGTTCCCAGGAAACCATCCAAGGCCGACAAGGCGGCGCTTGAGCGGATCCTCAAGACGCTGCTGGATACGCAGAAGGCCATCGGCGCCGCGCTGGACGAGATCAAGGCATCCGAACCGCTGGTGCCCGCGACCGTCGACAAGATCCAGAAACAGCGCAAGATCACCGACCGCAGCCGCGCGGCCGAACTCAAGGACCTGGAGAAATCCGCCAAGCGGGGGGAATTGCACACCAACCCGGCGAAACTGGAGCGGCTGATCAAGGACCTGAACGCGGATATTGCCAAGATCAACGACATCGAGGGCAGCGTTCACAACGATCGCGACCTCTACTTCGGCCAGGAACTGGACGCCATCGCCGACGAGATCGAGCGCAACCTGCCCAAGGGGGTGAGCGGCGCGCGCATCGGTCTGCCCGGTCTGATCCAGAGATTCACGCGCAAGAACAGCAAGGCGGGCTGGAAGAATTTTTCCAAGGAACGCAAGGCGCTGATCGAGGCCTGCCGCGATCTTGGCGCGGAAGAGGATCGCAAGAACGGGATCTCGGCACTGGCCAGCGACCGGGAGATGCTCAAACTGAAATACAAGACGCGGCACAAGATCGTCGAGGCCGGTCTGAAGGACCAGAAAAAGACCCCGACCGCCGTGCGCAAGGAACTGGAGGATGCCATTGCCGAGCAGGACAAACCATCAAAGGCGCAGTGGGCCGGCTTTCTCCAACTGGGCGCCGGCGGCAGCTATACCCTGCAACAAAGCGGGGCGTTCCGCAGCGCCAAGATCCACCTGACCATGAGCAAGGATTCCTGGACCTCGGCCGCAGATGGCGGCGTGTCGATCAAGGACAATTCGGTGCAGCAGATCTTTGAAAAGCTGCTCAAGCAGTCCGGCGCGAACGGCTGGAAAGAGCTGCATGCGACGCTCGAGGTGCGACTACCCTGCGGTAAGAATCCGCATGTCTTTCTGTTCGCCGGGGTGCCGCCGAGAAACCAGGCCTGGACCGAACTGGAATCCCAAACCGGCTGGAGCGCAAAGCTGGCCGCCGACGCGCAGGCGGCGATGCGCGGCGAGTTGGACAAGCTTGCCACCGCCTTGAAGAAGAAGATCAAGGAGGCCAAGGACCAGCACGGCGCGCCGGTCTGACGGCCTTTTAGGCGCGCAGCATATCGGGCTTGCGCCCGGCGGCGAACTCGCCTATACGCGCGCCATTCAAACCCGCAGGCGGGGTTTGGGCCGGGCAGGGGAGACATCCCTGCCGGTCCGCCGGTTGGAGCATCCGCTCTGAGACCCCCGCCGAGGCGTAAACCGGAAAGGAAAATACGCATGGCTCTTCCCGAGTTCACCATGCGCCAGCTGCTCGAAGCTGGCGTGCACTTCGGCCACCAGACCCAACGCTGGAACCCCCGCATGGCGCCCTATATCTACGGCGCCCGCAACGGCATCCACATCATGGACCTGACCCAGACGGTTCCGTTGCTGGACCAGGCGCTGATCGCTGTGCGCGACACCGTCGCCAAGGGCGGCCGCGTGCTCTTCGTCGGCACCAAGCGTCAGGCGCAGCAACCGGTCGCGGACGCGGCCGAGAAATCGGCGCAGTATTTCATGAACCACCGCTGGCTCGGTGGCACGCTGACCAACTGGAAGACCGTGTCGCAATCGATCAACCGCCTCAAGCAGATCGACGAGGCGATGGAAGCCGGCGCCGAGGGCCTGACCAAGAAAGAGCGTCTGGGCATGGAGCGTGACCAAACCAAGCTGGAAGCCTCGCTGGGCGGTATCCGCGAGATGGGCGGCACCCCGGACCTGCTGTTCGTCATCGACGTCAAGAAAGAGGCGCTGGCCGTCTCCGAGGCCAACAAGCTGGGCATCCCGGTGGTCGCCGTGGTCGATACCAACTGCTCGCCCGATGGCGTCGATTACGTGATCCCCGGCAACGATGACGCCGCGCGCGCGATCTCGCTTTACTGCGATCTGGTCAGCCGCGCCGCGCTCGACGGCATGTCGGCACAGCTGGGCGCCGCCGGCGTCGATCTGGGCGAGCTGGAAGAAACCCTCGAGGAAGAGGCGCTGGCAGAGGCGCCCGCCACCGAGGGCGCCCCGGCCGAAGCCTGATCGGCTGTCACGGATCTGACATGCGGGGCGGGCTAAGACCTGCCCCGAACACCCTTTGATTTGAGGAGAGCCAAGACATGGCAATCACAGCAGCACAGGTGAAAGAACTGCGCGACTCCACCGGCGCCGGCATGATGGACGCCAAGAAAGCGCTGACCGAAACCGATGGCGACATGGAGGCTGCGGTCGACTGGCTGCGCACCAAGGGTCTGGCCAAGGCGGCCAAGAAATCCGGCCGCACCGCGGCAGAGGGCCTCGTTGCCCTGCGCATGGACGCAGGCTCCGGCGTCGCGGTGGAGATCAACTCCGAGACCGACTTCGTCGCCAAGAACGAAGAGTTTCAGACGATGGTCGGTGGTATCGCCGATGTCGCGCTCGGCGTCGATAACGTCGAGGCGCTGGCCCAGGCCACGATGAACGGCAAGCCCGTGTCCGAGGTCATCGCCGACAAGGTCGGCACCATCGGCGAGAACATGACTCTGCGCCGGATGGCCAAGATCAGCGGCACAAAGATCGTGTCTTATGTCCATGGCGCCGCCGCGGAAAACATGGGCAAGATCGGCGTTCTGGTTGCCTATGAGGGCGACGACGACACCTTTGCCCGTCAGGTTGCGATGCATGTCGCCGCCGCCGACCCGCGTCCCCAAGCGTTGAACGAGGCGGGGCTCGACCCTGCGATCCTGGCAAAGGAGCTGGAAATCCAGACCGCCAAGGCGCTGGAAGAGAATGCCGCGGCCGCCAAGCCGAAGCCGGAACAGGTGATCGCCAACAACATCATTCCGGGCCGGATGAAGAAGTTCGTTGCCGATATCTCGTTGCTCGACCAGCAATTCGTCATCGCCGCGGACAAGATCACCGTGGCTGACGCCGCCAAAGCGGCCGGCGTGACCATCACCGGATTCGTCCGGATGGAGGTCGGCGAGGGCATCGCGGTCGAAAAGGAAGATTTCGCCGCCGAGGTCGCCAAGGCCGCGCAGGGCTGATCGGTCCCGCGACACGCGCTGAAAACAAAACGGAGCCGCGCAATGCGCGGCTCCGATCGTTTTGACGACCCCTTTTTGATGGGGATGGCGGGATCGCTCAAAATCTCCGGCCCAACCGCGGACCAATACGCAACCAAACCGGACGAAGAAGAGGGCCCTGGAATTGGCAGGGGTCTTTCTCCGATGCTCCCAGGCCAAAGCCACCACTCACGGAACACGGACAATGTGCTGATTTCCGGCCCCGGTGAAAAGTCATGTATTCCTTACCTTGGGTAAGGTTCGGAAATGCGTCTTGGATCAAGCGGTTGCGGATTCGCCCCGCGTGACCGGTCAGGCCTCGATCACGAACATCTGGTTGTGCAGTGCCGCTTTCATGACCGCCTGCGCCGTGGTCTCGACCGACAGCGCCTCGCGCGCCAGCCGCAGGTGTTTTTCCACCGTGGCCGAGGTCAGCCCCATCAGCACCGCGATGTCCTGCGTGGTCTTGCCGTCGCCGACCCATTCAAGCGCCTCGCGCTGGCGTTTGGTCAGCGCGCGGTTCGGCGCCACATGCGGCAGCGTCAGGATCTTGAGGTGGGCGATATTGTTCATCAGCAGGATATCGTTGCCATGGGTCTGCCAGATGGCATCCACCTCGTCCTGGCTCAGCCCCGGCCGGGCACAGAGCGAGATGGCCCCCTTTGACCGGATGGAAACCGAGTTGAAGCTGACCGTGTATCCGGCAGAGACGCCCATGCTCTGGTTGAACTCATAAACTCTTTGTTCATCGGGGGTTATTGTCCGTTTCGCAACCATCTGGTTGATCATGCGCCAGCTTCCGGCGCCCTCGTGTTTCAGCGCCCAGTGCAGCATCGGGGCATGAAAATAGAGCCCACCGTAAACGAACCCCTCAACGTACTCCTTGGGATGATTGCTGAGTATGACGAAATCCTCGGGATCGCCGAACGATGTTTCAGTGCGATACCGGGTATAGCCGTACAACAGGCGGTCGAATCCGAAGCGGGCCATTTCCTCGGTATGGGCCGCCCACAGTTCTTCGAGCGAGTTGGCCCGCGTGAGGAATGTCAGGAAACTGCGCAGCGTCATGCCGGATCCTGCCCTCCCGGCACGAAAACCTGCGGAACATGCCCGTGTCCGCTGGCAAGTTCGGATTCATGGATGCAGGCCGCCTGTAAAATGGTACGCGGCGACCGCTCCGGCTCGGCCCGATTGAAAAACATGTTACTCAAATCCCCACTGAATTCATGGGTACACGTTCAAACCGTAGGCTGTCCAGTTTCTCTTTTCTTTCATGTCTTTAATCAACAGTTTGCCCTGAGGCTCCGGGCTCAGTCCAGGGCCTCGGAAAAGATGCTCAGCCCCAGCCATTCGGCCACCAGCGCGGGGCTGTCGTGCCCTTCGATCTCGATCGTCAACTGCGTTTCGCGCAGCAGTTCGGTCGCCGATCTTTGGCGGACCGAGGTCAGCGTGAACCGGCCGCGCAGGCGCGACCCCGCCGGAACCGGAGAGAGGAATCGCAACTTGTTGAAGCCGTAGTTGATGCCCATGACCTGCCCGGGCATCTCCTGCATGCAATCATAGCTGAACTGGCTCGCCAGCGAGAGGGTCAGAAACCCATGCGCGATGGTGCCGCCGAACGGGGTTTCGGCGGCCGCGCGTGCCGGATCGACATGGATCCACTGGTGATCGTGGGTCACCTCGGCAAAGGCGTCGATCCTCTCCTGATCGACGGTGATCCAGTCCGACACGCCGATCTCGGTGCCGATCCTGGCCTCCAGATCCGCGCGGGCGGTCTCGATTGCGGTCATGCTGTGTCCTTTCCCCGTTTGGGATCCGGGCCGACCCGGACCATGCGTTTTCCCCGGTTCTCCCCGGCCAGCAGGCCGATCAGGGCGGCGGGGGTGTTCTCCAGCCCCTCGATCACATCCTCGGTCACCTTGATCTGACCGTTCTCGACCCAGGTCTTCAGCGCGCGCAGGGCGGTGGCGTCCTGTCGGGCAAAATCCATCACGATGAATCCCTCCATGCGCAGCCGCTTGACCACCACCAGCCCGGGCAGGTTGCGCGGACCGGAGGCGGCGGCGCTGTCGTACTGGCTGATCGCACCGCAGCAGACCACGCGGCCGCGCTCGTTCATGGCGAAAAGTGCCGTCTCGAGCACCGCCCCGCCGACGTTGTCGAAATAGACATCCACCCCATCGGGGCAGGCCGCGCGCAACGCCTTGAACATCCCCGGATCGCGGTAATCGATGCAGGCGTCGAACCCCAGTTCCCCGGTGACAAAGGCGCATTTTTCGGCGCCCCCGGCCAACCCCACCACCCGGCAGCCCAGCGCCTTGGCAATCTGGCCGACATAGGCGCCGACGGCGCCCGCCGCAGCCGAGACAAGCACGGTTTCGCCTGCGATGGGGCGACCCACACTCAGCAGCCCGTGAAAGGCGGTCTTGCCGGCGATGCCGTAGACGCTCATGTGATGGGTGAGCGGCGACATCGGCGGCAGTTTCTGCAGCTGGTGCGCAGGCACCACCGCGTGATCGGCCCAGACGGTTTCCCCGCCCACCAGATCACCGGCGGACAGGCCCGGCGCCCGGCTCTCGATCACTTCGCACAGCGCATAGCAGGGCATCGTGTCGCCCGCCCGCACCGGCGCGCGATAGGTTGCCCCCTGCAACCAGGCGCGGGCGGCGGCGTCGATCGAGATCAGGATGGTGCGCAACAGCACCTCGCCCGGGCCAGGGGTGGGCAGATCGACTTCGCGCAGGGCGAAATGCTCCTGGGTCAGCGCCCTGTCCGGCAGGTTGGTGATGGCGATCTCTCGGGTTTTCATTCGGTTTCTCCCCTTGTTGTCTGGATGGGGCGTCGCAACGGGTTGCGCTTGCCGCCCCTCCGGCTAGCTTGGCGCGCGACATCGAACCGGAGGCCCCGATGACCCGCGAATACCGCCAGACCGTCTATCGCCCGCCCGCAGGCGCCGCCGATATCCTGCTGATCCGCCACGGTGAGAGCATGCCGGCGCGCCCCGGCGAATCCTTTCCGATGACCGGCGGGCACGGCGACCCGGCTCTGCATCAGAACGGACATGCCCAGGCTCATGCGGTAGCCGAACGGCTGCAGCGAGAGCCGATCGCGGCGATCTATGTTACAACGCTGCAACGCACCCATCAGACCGCCGCGCCGCTGGCCGGGCGTCTGGGCCTTGCGCCGCGTGTCGAGCCCGACCTGCGTGAGGTGCATTTGGGCGATTGGGACGGCGGATTGTACAGAATCAAGGCCGCCGAGAACGACCCGGCATTCGACCGCGCGCGGCAGCGGCGCGAATGGGGCGAGATCCCCGGCGCCGAGACCACCGAAGCGCTGCACGCCCGCGTGCGCGCCGGGCTGTTGCGCATCGCCGGGGCCCACCCCGACCAACTGGTCGCCGCAGTGGTCCACGGCGGTGTGATCGGGGCGGCGATGGCGATGGCGGCGCAATCGGACGCCTTCGCCTTCAACGGCGCGGCCAACGGCTCGATCAGCCGGTTGGTGATCCACGGCGACAGGATGACGGTCCGGGGCTTCAACGACTGCGCGCATCTCGGCTGACCCGGGCCTAATCCACCGTCAGCACCACCTTGCCCATCGCCTTGCGTTCCTCCATCAGCGTCAAGGCTTCGGCGGCCTGCTCCAGCGGGAACCGCGCGCTGATCCGCGGCCTGATCTTGCCCTCGGCGTAAAGCCGGAACAGATCGGCCATGTTCTGCGCGTGGCCTTCGGGCTCGCGCGCCACTGCCGCGCCCCAGAACACGCCAACGATCTGGCTGCCCTTCAGCAGGGTCAGGTTCAGTGGGATCTTCGGTATACCTGCGGGAAAGCCCACCACCAGGAACCGCCCCTTCCAGGCCAGCGCGCGCAGCGCCGGTTCAGCGTAATCGCCGCCCACCGCGTCATAGACCACGTCGACACCGTCGCCCCCGGCCAGCTTCTTGATTTCCGACGACAGCGCCTTTTGCGCGTCGCGGTCCAGCTCGCGCGGGTAAACCAGCGTCTCATCGGCGCCGATCCCGCGGCAGAACGCGGCCTTTTCCTCCGACGAGACCGCCGCGATCACCCGCGCGCCCGCTGCCTTGCCCAGTTCGATCGCGGCGGCGCCGACACCGCCGGCCGCGCCCAGGATCAACAGCGTTTCGCCTGGCTGGATCTGGGCCCGGTCCTTCAGCGCGTGATGCGAGGTGCCATAGGTGAACACGAAACAGGCCGCGTCCTCATAGGGCATTGTATCGGGGATCTTGACCGCCTTGGCCGGCTCGACGTTGACATGGGTGGCGAACCCGCCGTGCCCGGTCAGGGCCAGGACCCGGTCGCCCGGAGCAAAACCCTTCACGCCGTCGCCCACCGCCAGAACCTCGCCCGCGATCTCGCCGCCTGGCGCAAAGGGGCGCGGCGGCTTGAACTGGTATAGGTCGCGGATGATCAGCGTGTCGGGGAAATTCAGGCCCGCCGCGCGCACCCGTACAAGCATATGGCCCTTTTTCACCTCCGGGTCCGGCTGCTCGGTCAATTCCAGTGTTTCGGGTCCGCCGGGTGCGGTGCTGAGCATTGCTTTCATCGTATCCTCCCTTTTTCCACGACGGGTCCGGCCCGCCGCAGCGTCGCATCAAGTCATCCGTTTGCAAATGAGTGTTGTCAATCGAAATTCAAAATGCAATTTTGCTCTGCGAAATAAACCGAGTAACATGAGGGGGAGGCATGGTGCAGGACGCTGACGATATCACGCGGTTTCGCGCCGACATCCGGGCGTGGCTGGACGCGAACTGCCCGCAGGAAATGCGCGACGGCGCTGTTGATGAGGATAGCATCTGCTGGGGCGGCAAGAACTGGAACTTTACGTCAGAGGCGCAAAAAACCTGGCTCGAACGCTGCGCGGCGGCAGGCTACACCGTGCCGACCTGGCCGAAAGAGTATGGCGGCGCCGGGCTGAACCGGGACCATGAGAAGGTCTTTTACGACGAACTGGCGCGCATCAACGCGCGTCGGCCGCTGCAAAGCTTCGGCATCTGGATGCTGGGGCCGGCGCTGCTCCATTTCGGGACCGATGCGCAAAAGCTGCATTTCCTGCCGCCCATCGCGCGCGGTGAGATTCGCTGGTGCCAGGGCTATTCCGAGCCGGGCGCCGGATCGGACCTCGCCAGCGTGCAGACCAGGGCGGAAGACAAGGGCGATCACTGGCTGGTCAACGGGCAAAAGGTCTGGACCTCCTACGCCGACAAGGCCGACTGGATCTTTGCCCTGCTGCGCACCGACAAAGACGCGCCCAAGCACAAGGGCATCTCCTTCGTCCTGATCGACATGGAAAGCGAAGGGGTTTCCACCCGACCGATCCGCCTGATTTCCGGGGCCTCGCCGTTCTGCGAGACGTTTTTCGACAACGTGAAAGTGCCGAAATCCTATGGCGCGGAGATTCCCGCGCAGGTCGGCGAGGTCAACCGTGGCTGGGACGTGGCGAAATACCTGCTGACCCATGAGCGCGAGATGATCTCGGGCTCGGCCATGCTGGCGGGCAGCGGCCGGTCGCTGGGTGCGATCCTGTCCGAAAGCGGGCATCTCGACGACCCGATCCTGCGTGCCGATGCGATGCGCGCCGAGATCGATGAACTGGCCTTTGGCCTGACGCTGGAACGCTACAAGGACCAGTCCGAATCCGGGCAGGGCACCGGCGATGCCTCGGCCATGCTGAAATACGTCGGCACCGAGCTGAACAAGGCCCGGCAAGAGCTGATCATGTCCGGCGCGGGCAGTGATGCGCTGGAGTGGGATGACGGGCGCGCGCCGCTCTGGCTGCGCAGCAAAGCGAACTCGATCGAGGGCGGCACGTCGGAGGTGATGCTGAGCATCCTGTCGCGCCGGGTGCTCGGGTTGCCGGGGTGACTGACATGACAAAACTGGTACGAACCGAAGAAGAAACCATGCTGGCCGATGCCGCGCGCGGCTTTCTCGACGAGGCGACCCCGGTGGCCAGGCTGCGCGCGCTGCGCGATGCGGGCCAGACCCACGATCCCGCCCTCTGGCAGGAGATGGCCCTGATGGGCTGGGCCGGGGTTCTGGTGCCCGAGGCCGCAGGCGGCGCCGACATGGGGTTCGCCGCCGCCAACGTGCTGGCCGAGGAGATGGGCAAAAGCCTGAGCGCGAGCCCGTTTCTGTCGACCGCCGTGATCGCCGCCACCGCCCTGCGGCAGGTGTCGGATGCGCGCGCGACCGAGGCCATGCGTGCCATCGCCGAGGGCGGGCGCACCTATGCGCTGGCCATCGACGAGGGCGCCAAGCACGACCCGGAGGCCACCACGCTGCGCGCCGAACGGGTCGGAAACAGCTTTCGCCTCACGGGCGAGAAACGCTTTGTCGTCGATGGCGGCTTTGCCGACCGGCTGCTGGTGCTGGCGCGCACCGATGACGGGCTGACCCTGTTCGACATTCCCGCCGACCGCGCCGGAATCGCGCGCGACGCGCAACCGATGATCGACAGCCGCGACGCGGCGCGGATCAGGTTTTCCGGAGTCGAGGCGACGGGCGAGGACGTGCTGGGCCAGGTCGATGATGCGATGACCGTGCTGGCGCCGGCGTTGCGCGCGGGGCAGGCGGCGCTGGCCGCCGAGATGACCGGGCTGGCCGCCGGGGCCTTCGGGCTGACGCTGGGCTATCTCAAGGAGCGCAAGCAGTTCGGCGTGTTGATCGGCGGCTTCCAGGCGTTGCAACACCGCGCCGCGCACCTGTGGTGCGACTGCGAGGTGACAGCCTCGGCCATCCTGCACGCGGGACGGATGCTGGACAACGACCCGGCCAATGCCGCGCTTGCGGTGTCGCTGGCCAAGGCGCGTGCCAGCCAGACCGCGCAACTCGCGGTGCAGGAGGGGGTGCAGATGCATGGCGGCATCGGCATGACCGACGCTTTCGACATGGGCTTTTACATGAAGCGCGCCCGTGTCGGGGCCGAATGGCTGGGCGATTATGGCTATCACGCGGGCGTCGTCGCCCGGTTGCGCGGATTCTGAAGGAGCGATCATGACACCTGAAACCCTGTTCAACCTGGCCGGCAAGACGGCACTGGTCACCGGCGGCGCCACCGGCATCGGCCGCATGGCCGCCGAGGGGCTGGTCTGTGCCGGCGCCCGCGTGCTGATCGCCAGCCGCAAGGGCGACGCCTGCGCCGCCGTGGCCGAAGAACTCAACGCGCTCGGCGCCCCCGGGAAAGCCGAGGGCTTTGCCGGAGACGTCGGCAGCGAGGAGGGCATCGACGCTCTCGTGCAAGAGGTCAGGAACAGAACGGAAGTCCTTGATATCCTGATGAACAACGCGGGCCGCACCTGGGGGGCGCCACTGGGCGAGTTCCCCTATGAGGGCTGGGACAAGGTGCTGGGGCTCAATGTCTCCGGCCCGTTCCACCTGACCCAGAAACTGCTGCCGATGCTGATCGCCTCGGGCAGCATTGATGACCCGGCGCGGGTGGTCAACGTCGGCTCGGTCATGGGCGAGGTGCCGATGGGCGACGGCGCCTATAGCTACTCGGCCTCCAAGGCGGCGGTGATGCACCTGACCAAGATCCTGGCCAAGGAACTGGCGGGGCAGGCGATCACCGTCAACGCGCTGGCGCCGGGGCCCTTCGTGTCGAAAATGACCTCTTTCGCCACTGGTGACGAGGAAAAGCGCGCCAAGGTGGGCGCAGGCGTACCGCTGCGCCGGGTCGGCCGCGACGAGGATATCGCCGGCTGCATGCTGTTTCTCTGCGGCCGTGGCGGGGCCTATGTGACCGGGGCGGTGATCCCGGTCTCGGGCGGGCTCAACGTGCAGGTGGGCAGCAACATCTTCGCGCCGGCGCTCGAGTGATGAAAACGAAAGGACAAGACATGGACATCCGATTTGACGGGCGGGTCGCCATCGTCACCGGCGCGGGCGCCGGTCTGGGCCGCAGTCACGCGCTGGGGCTGGCGGCGCGTGGCGCAAAAGTGGTGATCAACGATCTGGGCGCCTCGACCGAAGGCGAGGGGCGGTCCGAGAGCGCCGCCAGCGCCGTGGTGGACGAGATCCGCGCCGGTGGTGGCGAGGCGATCGCCCATGGCGCCGATGTCGCAGACGAGGCCGGGGTGCGCGACATGGTCGATCAGGCCATGGGGCAATGGGGCCGCATCGACATCCTGGTCAACAACGCCGGCATCCTGCGCGACAAGACATTCGCCAAGATGACGCTGGACGATTTCCGCAAGGTGGTCGACGTGCACCTGATGGGCAGCGCCACCTGCGCCCACGCGGTCTGGCCGATCATGCGCGAGCGGAAATACGGGCGCATCGTGCTGACCTCTTCCGCGTCCGGGCTTTACGGCAATTTTGGCCAGGCGAACTATGGCGCGGCCAAGGCGGCGATGATGGGGCTGATGAACGTGCTGCACATGGAGGGCGCGCGCGACGATATCCGCGTCAACACCCTGGCGCCGACCGCCGCGACCCGCATGACCGAAAGCCTGATGCCCGAGCAGGCGCTGGAGCTTCTGGCGCCGGAAACCATCACCCCGGGGCTGCTCTACTTGGTGAGCGAGGATGCGCCCTCGCGGACCATCCTCGGCGCCGGGGCCGGCTGTTACGCGCTGACCAAGGTCTACGAGACCGAGGGCGTCCTGCTGGAGGGGGCGGACAACACGCCCGAGGGGGTTGCGGCCCGCTTCGCCGAGATCTCCGACCCCGCCGGGCAGAAGGAGTTGACCGACGCCTTCCAGCAAACCCGGAAATACGCCCGCAAGGCCGCCGATGCGCGCGGTCTGACCCTGCCTTGGGGTGATTGAGGGCGCATGGCCGAATTGCTGGTGATACGCCACGCGCAGGCGTCCTTCGGGGCCGGGGATGCGCAGAGCTACGACAGGCTCACCGATCTGGGGCACAAGCAGGCCAAGGTCGCGGGCGAAGCGCTGCGCGCCTCGGGCTGGGTTCCCGACCGGCTGATTACCGGCACCTTGCAGCGGCAACAGCAGACCCTGCGCTCGATGGGGTTCGGGGCGGCGCCGGAAACCCATCCCGGCTGGAACGAGTATGATTTCCACGATTTGCTGCACGCCCGCTTCGGCGGCGATGTGCCGGATGCGGTTGTCGGCGATCGCAAGACACATTTCCGAACCCTGCGCGAAACCATCCTTGACTGGCAAGCCGGCGGGCTGGCCTCGGCGCGGGAAAGCTGGGCCGATTTCGCCGCCCGGGTCGAGGCCGCGCGAGCATATTCCACCGCCGATGCCGGGGAGCGCGTGCTCGTGGTCAGCTCCGGCGGCGCCATCGGACAGCTTGTCGCCGCCAGTCTGGACGCGCCGCCGAAACAGATGATCGCGCTGAACCTGCAGATCAAGAACACCTCGATATCGCGATTCATCTTTTCAGCGCATCGATTTTTCCTGCATGAATTCAACACCACTCCGCATTTCGCGCCGCCCGGGGCCGCCGATTTGCTGACCTATAGCTGAGGATGAGAGATGACCAACACGTCCCAGACACTCGATCTCGACGCGGTGGATGCCTACCTGCGGGCGCATCTACCCGGGTATGAGGGGCCGCTGGAGGCCACGAAATTCGCCGTCGGCCAGTCCAACCCCACCTTTCTGCTGACCACCCCCGCGTGCAGATACGTGCTGCGGCGCAAGCCGCCGGGGGTGCTGCTGAAATCGGCCCATGCGGTCGACCGGGAGTTTAGAGTGCAGAACGCGCTGCAGGGCAGCAAGGTTCCGGTCGCAAGGATGCACCTGCTGTGCGAGGACGACAGCGTTATCGGCTCGGCCTTCTACGTGATGGATTTCCTCGACGGGCGCAACTTCGCCGACCCGAGGATGGAGGGCGAAAGCAATGCCACCCGCGCCGGGGTCATCGACGAGATGAACCGCGTGTTGGCCGAATTGCACAAGGTCGATATCGACGCGGTCGGGCTGTCGGATTATGGCCCGCCGGGAAATTATTTCGAGCGCCAGGTGGGGCGCTGGTCGAAACAGTACCGCGCCTCCGAGACGGTCAGCGTTCCCGCGATGGACAGCCTGATGGAGCGGTTGGCGGATGCGATCCCGCCCGACGACGGGCAACGCACGCTGGTGCACGGCGATTACCGCATCGACAACATGATCTTTGCGCGCGACAGCACCGATTGCGTTGCGGTGCTGGACTGGGAGCTGTCGACCATCGGCCACCCCTATGCCGATCTGGCTGCGGTCATCATGCAATGGCAGATGCCGCCGGGAACCGAGGGACGGGGGCTGGCCGGTCTTGATCGCGCCGCCCTCGGGCTGCCCAGCGACGAGGCATTCATCGCAAGGTACTGCGACCGCCGCGGGTTGCCGGGGATCGACAACTTCGGATTCTACCTGTCGTTCTGCTTCTTCCGCATGGCGGGCATCATCCAGGGCGTGCTGAAACGCGCGCTGGACGGCAATGCCTCGAACCCGGAGCGGGGTCGGCAGCTGGGCCGCTACGTTCCGCTGTTCGCCGAGCATGGCCTTGCCGCGCTCGACAGCGGGGGGCGGTGATGGACCTGATCCCCGACGAGGACAAGGACCGCAACTTCATTACCGCGCTGGCGCGCGGGCTGGACGTGCTGCGCTGTTTCCGCCCGGGCGAGGCGGAGCTGACGAATACCGATTTCTCCGAGCGCACCGGTCTGCCCAAGCCGACGGTTTCGCGCCTGACCTACACGCTGTGCAAGCTGGAGTACCTCGTTGCCGATCAACGCACCGGCACCTATCGGCTTGGGGCCGGGGTGCTGCATCTGGGCTTTGGCGTTCTGGCGGGGATGGAGATCGGCGACCGTGCCGCCGAGGTTCTGAGCGATCTGCAACAGGGGCCCAATTCCTATATCACGCCTGCCCTCGGCGAACGGTTCCGCGACGCAGTGATCTACATCGCCGTGCGAAGCTCGGTCGAGGACGTGTCGCTGACCATGCATGTGGGTTCGCGCATGCCGCTGTTTCATTCGGCGATCGGCCGCGCCATCCTTGTCGGCATGCCCGAGGACGCCCGCGAGGCCGCCTTCGCCGCAGCCTGCCGCGACGATCCCGATGGCGATGCCGCGCGCCGCAACGAGTTCGCGACAGCGCTGGCGGAGTATGGGGCGCAGGGGTTCTGTTCCGCCTACGGCAGCTGGCGCAGCGACGTGAACGGCATCGCCGTTCCGGTCTTTGCCCTCAACGGCAGCCGCATTTACGGATTGAACGTCGGTGGCCCGTCTTTCCACGTCAAGAAACGGCAGCTCGAAAGCCACTATGGTCCGCGCCTGATCGAGGCGGGAAAACGGCTCAGCCTGCGCCCCTGACGCCGGGCGGTCGGACTACGAGAATCGCAAAAAATCCGAAACAATATTTTGCTGTGCGGAACAAGTGACGGCTCAGGACCCCGCGCAGGCCGGTTTGCGCAGGCCTGCGAACCGGAGGACGGGGCGCCGGACACGGTCGGAGGACGTCCGGATTCCGGATGATATTAGCGTGTGAAGTTAAAGTGATTTTTCGGGCTTGGATTTTGTAAAAAACAATAAAAACAAATATATGTATCAACAAAATCACCTTACTTTTACCTCGATGAAAGGGGGAATGCCGTTCGTCGCGACAGACCGGAAACAAGGCCCGCGCTTGCGGTTCCGACGGTACGCGAAACCCGGTACCGAAGCTTGACTTTATCCTGCGATGTGCAACTCTTTCCCGAGGTGCGGCGCGCTGAGACGCAACAAGAGCCGCATCTCTCTATGGGAGGAGAAAAATGCGGAAATCCATGAAGCTCGGCCTCGGTGCCGTGCTTGCGCTGACTGTTGGCGCAGGTGCTGCTTTGGCTGACAACATCAAGATCGCCTATATTGATCCGTTGTCGGGTCCCTTTGCCAGCACTGGCAGCAACGGGCTGACCCAGTATCAGTTCGCGGCGGAGAGACTGGTCAACGAGGCCGGCGGCGTGCTCGACGGTCAGATGTTCGAAATCGTGCCCTTTGACAACAAAGTCAGCCCCAAGGAATCGCTGATCCAGCTCCAGGTCGCCATCGACCAGGGCATCCGCTACATCGCGCAGGGCAACTCGTCCGGCGTGGCGCATGCGCTGACCGAGGCCATCGACAAGCACAACCGCCGCAACCCGGACAGCCGCGTGCTGTTCCTGAACTACTCGGCGGTTGATCCGGCGCTGACCAACGACGATTGCAACTTCTGGCACTTCCGCTTCGACGCCAACGCCGACATCAAGATGGATGCGCTGACCGATGTGATCGCCAAGAACGACGCCATCAAGAAGGTCTATGTCATCGGCCAGGACTATAGCTTCGGCAAGGCGGTCGCGGCTGCGACGGTCCGGTTCCTTGGCGAAAAGCGCCCGGATATCGAGATCGTCGGCAACGAGCTGCACCCGATCGGCAAGGTCAAGGATTTCACCCCCTACGCGCGCAAGATCGTGGCGGCCGAGTCCGACGCCGTGATCACCGGCAACTGGGGCGCGGACATGCTGAACCTGGGCAAATCCCTGGTTGAAAACGATTTTGCCGGTCCGGTCTACACCTACTACGCGGCCGGCAGCGGCATCACCGCGGCGATCGGCGAATCCGGCAAGGGGACCATCCGCCTTGTCGCGCAAGGCCAGATCAACCCGCCCCCGTCCGAGGAGGCGGCCGAATACTACCGCGCCTTCGAGGCCAAGTATCCCGACGGCAATGTCGACCAGTCCCGGATCACCAACGTGATCGGCATGCTGGCCGAGGCCATCAAGACCGCCGGTTCGGCCACCGACGTGGTTGCGGTGGGCAAGGCGTTGGAGGGGATGGAGTATGACGACCTCTGGGGCGGCAAGGTCTACATGCGCCCGCAGGATCACCAGCTGATCCAGGACGTGCATATCCATGTCCATACCGACGAGGGCCTGACCTTTGACTATGACAAGTCCGGGTTCGGCGTTCTGGTCGAGGACACTATCGAGATGGCCGGCATGGACAGCCCGACAACCTGCAAGATGAAGCGGCCGTAACACCGGTCGCTGCGGCCCCCGCCCTGGATCTCGGGCGGGGGCCACGCAGGCAACAACAATAATCCTTTCAGCAGGGGGAGAGAGGGCATGGACCTCATTCTCGTCAATCTGATCGACGGGCTGGTTACCGGGTTGCTTCTGTTCATGTTGTCGGCGGGGCTGACCCTCATCTTCTCGATGATGGGCGTCCTGAACTTCGCGCATGCCAGCTTCTACATGCTCGGCGCCTATTTCGCCTATCAGGTCAGCGTCTACCTCGGATTCTGGATGGGCCTGCTGATCGCCCCGCCGGCGGTCGGCCTCGTGGGCGCGATGATCGAACGCTACGGGCTGCGACGGGTGCACCAGTACGGCCATGTCCCCGAGCTGATCTTTACCTTCGGTCTGGCGCTGCTGATCGAGGAGGCGGTGCAGTTCATCTGGGGCAAGGACCAGATCGCCTACAACATCCCCGAGGTGCTGCAGTTCACCGCCTTTTCCATCGCCGGCAACTCGATCCCGGCCTACAAGGTGTTCATGATCTTCATCTCGGTGGCGATCTTTCTCGCGCTGCTCTTCGTGCTGACGCGAACCCGGGTCGGGATGATCATTCAGGCCGCGCTCAGCTATCCCCGCACGGTCGAGGCGCTTGGCCATAACGTGCCGCTGATCTTCATGGGGGTGTTCGGTGTCGGCACCGGGCTGGCCGGCGTCGCCGGTGTGATCGCCGGGCCGGTTCTCTCCACTTTTCCGGGCATGGCGGTGGTGCTGGGCTCCATCGTTTTCGTGACCATCGTGATCGGCGGTCTGGGTTCGCTCTGGGGCGCGCTGGTGGCCTCGCTGCTGATCGGCTGGATCACCACCTTTGCCAAGTCCTACAACCTGCGGATGGAGGATCTGCTGACCGGCATCGGCTTTTCCAGGCCCGAACCGATCTGGGACAGCGCCTGGGCAGACCTCTGGACGCTGACCTCGCCGCAGATCGCCGACATCCTGCCCTATCTGCTGATGATCCTGATCCTCGCCTTCCGGCCCTACGGATTGTTCGGAAAGCGCGACGTATGACCGAACCCGATCAAAAACATACCCCGCCGCCGGCCCGCACCCCGGTCCGCGCCCGTCCGGCCCCGGTCACGCTGGCCAATGCGCTGCCCTGGATCCTGGGCGGGCTGTTCCTGCTGGCGATGCCCTTCATCTTCCAGTCCAACAGCGCCATCACGATCATGAACCAGATGGCGATCACCATCATCTTCGCGCTCAGCTACAACATGCTGCTGGGGCAGGGCGGGATGCTCAGCTTCGGCCATGCGGTCTATATGGGCGTCGGCGGCTTCCTTTGCGTTCACATCATGAACTGGGGCGATGTCTTTGCCCTGATGCCGCTGCCGGTCCTGCCGGTCTTCGGCGGGGTGTTCGGCATGGGGCTGGCGCTGATCGTCGGGTCCTTCTCGACCCGCAAGGCGGGCACGATCTTTGCCATGATCTCGCTCGGCGTGGGCGAGTTGATCGCGGCCTGCTCGGTCATCATCGTCGCCTTCTTCGGCGGCGAAGAGGGGATCAGCGGCGATCGCACCTACGGGCTGCCGTTCTTCGGGGTCGAGTTCCTGCACCAGATCGAGGTCTACTATCTCACCGCCTTCTGGCTGATGCTCTCGGCGCTGCTGATGTTCCTGTTCTCGCGCACCCCGATCGGACGGATGGCCAACGCGGTGCGCGACAATCCCGAACGGGCCGAGTTCCTGGGCTATTCCGCGCGCTGGGTCCGGTTCTATTCCTTCGTCGCGGCGGGGTTCTTCGCCGGGATCGCCGGTGGGCTCTTTGCCATCAACTACGAGATCCTGACCGAAGAGAACCTGAACCTGGCCACCTCGGGGCAGATCCTGCTGGTGACCTTCCTCGGCGGCGTCGGCTTCTTCTTCGGGCCGATCCTGGGCGCGATCCTGTTCACCCTGTTGCAAACCGTGCTGAGCCTGCAGACCGAGATCTGGCAGCTCTATGTCGGGGTGCTCTTCCTGGCCACGGTGATGTATTTTCCCGGCGGTCTCGCGGGGGTCCTGATGATGCATGCGCTGCCGCTCAGGCTGGGTCGGGCCGGGCTCCTGGTGGGCCCCTATATCCGAACGCTGGTGCCCGCCGTGGTCTGCGCCCTGGGGGCCGCCTCGGCGATGGAGATCCTGTTCCACCTGCGCCACGCCGCCCTGGGCGAGAGCGAGATGACCCTGTTCTGGATCACCTTCGACAGCCACGCGCCGCTGCCGCTGGCAATTGCCGCCGTCGCCGCGGTTGCCGGTTTCTGGCTGGCTCGGCGCAGCGCCCCCGCCATGGCCGAGGCCTGGCACAAGGCCAGCACACCGCATGGAGGCGCCGCATGACCGCGACACCCGGACCCCCGCCCGCGCTGGAGATCGCGGGCCTGAAGAAGAGCTTCGGCAAGGCCGAGATCATCCGCGGCGTCGATCTGTCCATCGGTGCCGGCGAACGCCATGCGGTGATCGGGCCCAACGGCGCCGGCAAGTCGACGCTGTTCAACCTGATCACCGGAAGGTTCCCGCCCAGCTCCGGCGCGATCCGGCTGCATGGCCACGACATCAGCGGCAAGGCCCCGTTCGAGATCAACCGCATGGGGCTGTCGCGCTCGTTCCAGATCACCAACATCTTTCCGCGCATGACGGTGTTCGAGAACGTCCGCTGCTCGCTTCTCTGGGCGCAGGGGTATCGCTATTCGTTCTGGCATATGGTCAACCGCTCGCGCGATCTGAACGAGGGGGCCGAGGACATTCTCGAGCAGATCAACCTGACCGAACGGCGCGACCTGCCCGCCGGGGTGCTCTCCTACGCCGAACAGCGCGCGTTGGAGATCGGCATCACCATCGCGGGAGGTGCCAATGTGATCATGCTGGACGAACCCACCGCCGGCATGAGCCATTCGGAAACCGATTACATCGTCAACCTGATCGAGAAGGTGACCGAGAACAAGACGCTGGTCATGGTCGAACACGACATGGGGGTGGTGTTCGGGCTGGCCGACCGCATCTCGGTGCTGGTCTACGGCGAGATCATCGCCACCGGCCGCCCCGAAGAGGTGCGCTCAAACCCCAAGGTACAAGAGGCCTATCTGGGCGCGGCGCTGGAGGCGGAACACTGATCATGCTGGATGTCACGGATCTTCACGCCTTTTACGGCAAATCGCACATCCTCCAGGGGGTGAACCTGCAGATCGCCGAGGGCGAGATCGTCGCGCTCCTGGGCCGCAACGGGGTCGGGCGCTCGACCACCTGCAAGGCGATCATGGGCGAGGTCGAGCCGCAGGGCTCGGTCCGGTTCAAGGGCCAGGAGGTGGCCGGCAAGAAGGCCTATGAGATCGCCAATCTCGGCATCGGCTACGTGCCCGAAAACCGCGACATCTTTCCCGGCCTCAGCACCCGGCAGAACCTGATCCTGGGGCTGAAACCGGGCCAGAAGGAGGGCGCCGGGCGCTGGTCGATGGAGAACATGTTCGACATGTTCGAGAACCTGCGCAACCGCGCCGATGTCGAGGCCTCGGTGCTGTCGGGCGGGGAACAGCAGATGCTCACCATGTGCCGCACCCTGATCGGCGACCCCGACCTGGTGATGATCGACGAGCCGACCGAGGGGCTGTCGCCGCAGATGGTGCAAAAGGTCGCCGGCCTGCTGAAAGAGATCGCCCGGCGCGGCATCGCCACCCTTCTGGTCGAGCAAAAGCTCGCCATCGCCATGGACATCGCCCACCGGGTCTATGTCATGGGCCACGGCAAGGTGGTGTTCGAGGGCACGCCGGACGACCTGCGTGCGCGCGAGGATGTCCGCAAGGAATGGCTGGAGGTCTGAGCCGTTCAGCCGCGCCCCAGCACGTATTCCAGATCGGGCAGGCTGTCCTTGCCAAAGAACATCTCGCCGCCCGCGAACATGGTCGGCGCCCCGAAGACGCCGCGCTCCACTGCCGCCTCGGTCTGTTCGGCCAGCGCCGATTTGACCTGCGGATCGGCGGTCGCCGCCATGATTTCGCGCGCCGGCAACCCGACCTCGGACAGCACGTTGCCGATCACCTCTGCATCGTCCATCTTCTGCCCGTGCACCCACATCGCGTTGAACACCGCGTCGATATAGCGGTCTTCCCATTCCTTGCCCCGGGCATGGATGGCGCCGCGCATCAGCGGCAGCGTCATCACCGGGAAATGCGGGTTCATGTGGTACTTCAGCCTGTGACGGGCGACGAAACGTTCGATCTCGCGCGCCTGATAGGCCAGCTTGCCACGCACGTCGCGGTAGGTGACGATCGGCGGCTGGTTGCCCGTCGCCTTGAAGACGCCGCCCAGCAGCACCGGCACATGGCGCACCACCGCCCCCGCCCGCGCGGCGAGCTCGGGCAGCACCTTGTGCACCAGATAGGCGTTGGGGCTGCCGAAGTCATAGTAAAATTCGATTTCTCGCATCACCAGGTCTCCCGGTAGGGCCGCAGGTCAAGCTCGAATGTCCAGGCATCGCGGCTCTGATGATACAGCATCCAATAGGCTTCGGCCACGGATTCGGGCCGCATCAGCGTGTCGGGCGGCAGCGCATCGGGATCGCCCCCGGCGGCGGCGATGCGGTCGCGGACAAAGGCGGTATCGACACCGGCGTCGATCACCAGATGCGCCACGTGGATGTTCTGCGGCCCCAGCTCGCGCGCCAGGCTCTGCGCCAGGTTGCGCAGCCCCGCCTTGCCGGCGGCAAAGGCGGCATAGCCTTCTCCGCCCCGCATCGAGGCCGTCGCGCCGGTGAAAAAGATGCTGCCATGCCCGCGCGGCAGCATCTGGCGCGCCGCCTCGCGCCCGGTGAGAAAGCCCGCGAAACAGGCCATCTCCCAGACCTTGCGGAATACCCGCGAGGTGGTCTCAAGGATCGGAAACCGCACGTTGCCGCCGACGTTGAAGATCACCAGGTCGATCGCACCGACCGTCTCCTCGACCTTCCGGAAGGTCTGCGCGACGCTGTCCTCGTCGCGGGCATCCATCGCATAGCCCAGGGCGCGGCCGCCGGCCGCCTCGATCTCCTCCACCAGCGGCGCCAGCTTGTCACCGTTGCGCCGCCCCATGCAAACCGTGAACCCACCTGCGGCGAACCGCCGGGCGATGGCCGCGCCGATGTGGTCGCCGGCCCCGACGATCAGCGCGACCGGCCCGCTCACAGGGTGCGCGCCTTTTGCAGCGCCGGGCGCTCCAGCAGCCGGTCGGCATAGGCGCTCAGGTTCGGCTTGTCGGAGAAATCCATCTTCAGCATGTCGCGCGACACGGTGACGGAATGGCCGGTCATGATGTCGGCGGCGGTGAAATCACCGGCGAGAAAGGCGCGTCCCTGCATGTGATGCTCCACCGCCATCAGGATCTGGTTCAGCAGCTTGGTGGCGCGTTTGACGTTCAACTCGGTGCGCCGTTCCGGCGGCAACAGCACGGTTTCGACCACCAGCGTGTTGACCGGCGGCATGATCATGCCTTCGCAGTAATGCAGCCATTGCAGGTATTCGGCAAATTCCTGCGTTCCGACAGCGGGTTGCAGCTGACCGTTGCCGTAAAGCGCGAGGATGTATTGCACGATGGCGCCGGATTCGAAGAGGCGGATATCACCATCCTCGAGCACCGGCACCCGGCCCATCGGATGGATCTGCAGATACGCGGGCGCCCGCATCGCAGGGCTGCCCAGTTCGAACCTCTCGATCTCGTAATCGAGACCAAGCTCCTCCAGCAGCCAGGCGATGCGGACGGCGCGGGTGTTCTGCGCGTAATAGAGTTTCATGGAGCTCCTCCGGGATGTTTGACATATGGCGATGTTTGTGGGAATGGTAACTTCGAAATTTGAAGTCTGTCAATGACATCTCTCTCGGCGGAGGGGAAAATGGGCCGATCCGACCTTGCCAATTCAAGCTGCCCGGTCTCGCGCGCGATCGAACGCGTTGGCGATCCCTGGGTTCTGATGATCCTGCGCGAGGCGTTCGTCGGCACCCGAAGGTTCGATGATTTCCTGGCTCAGACAGGGGCTTCTCCGCATTTGCTCAGCCAGAGGCTCAAGCAGCTCTGCGACGACGGCATTCTGCGCAGGCGCCGCTATTGCGATCACCCGCCGCGGTTCGAATACCTGCTGACGGACAAGGGCCGCGACCTCTGGCCAATGATCATGACCCTGCGCAACTGGGGGCAGACATGGCTGGGCGGCAGCTCGGTCCGGCTCACGCACAAGGGGTGCGGCGCGCGGATCGACCCGGGGCTGACCTGCCCCGACTGCGGCGCGGCGCTGACCGCGCGCGATGTGGTGGCAGAGATCAGCGAAGAGTTTGAACAGGAACGCAAGCGCCGCAAGGGAGGCACGCAATGAACGCATCTGGACATCTGGTCCGAAAGGACCATGGCGAGGGGATCGCCGGGATCGAGCTCAACCGGGGGCCGGTCAACGCGCTGAGCCCGGCTGTCCTGATGGGGCTGGTGGAAATGCTGGCGGAAATGGAGGCCGACGATTCGGTGCGCGCGGTGGTTCTTTCCAGTCCTTTCAAGGTGTTCTCGGCAGGACTTGACCTGAAGGAGACGCAGGATTTCGACATTGCCCAGCAACACGCCATCGTCGAGGCGCTGAACCTCGGGTTTCTCGCGCTCTTCGCCTTTCCCAAGCCTGTCGTCGCGGCGGTGGGCGGGGCGGCCATCGCCGGAGGGCTGTTTTTCGTACTGGGCAGCGATATCCGCGTTGCCGGCCCGCGGGCGCGCTTCGGCCTGGCCGAGGTTCGGGTCGGCGCCGATTTCCCGGTGTGCCCTATGGAGATCGCCCGCGCCACGCTCGATCCCAACACGCTGCGCCGCCTGATGTTGACCGGGCAGCCGATCACCGCGCAGGAGGCAAGGGCCGCCGGTCTCATCGACCTGCTGGAGGAGGATGCGGGCATCCTGCTCGACCGGGCGCTGGCCGAGGCCCGGGCGCTGGCCGAACTGCCCTCGCTCGCCTATGCCTCGGTCAAGCGGCAGATCCGTGGCCCGGCCATCGCCGCCATCGAGGCCGCCATGGCGCAGGGGGCCAATGCGCCCGAGGGCGGGTGGTTCAACGCCCAGACCCGCGACGCCATGCGCCGGATGATCGGCTGACGCGCGCCGTTGCGTCAGTTTCCGGCCAGGGTATTCCGGCGGCTCGACATTTGTACGAAATCGCGGGCAAACTGTGCCAAACAGGCGGCCGGTCGTGCGGCCGAGAGGGGGAGGGAGCATATCTGATGGAAACCGCAAAACCGCAGGACCGGGGCATCGACCCCGGTCGTCTCGATCGCATTGCCACCTGGATGGACCGCTATGTTAAAGAGCGGAAGTATGCCGGCAGCTCGGTCCTGATTGCCCGGGGCGGTAAGGAGGTCTATTTTCACGCCGCCGGCGCGCGCAGCGTCGAAGACAACCTGCCGTTCACCCGCGACACCATCGCGCGCATCTATTCGATGACCAAGCCGATCACCTCGGTCGCGCTGATGATGCTGGCGGAAAAGGGGCTGTTTCACCTCGATGCGCCGGTTTCGGAATTCATCCCGTCTTTCAATGACATGCAGACCCTTGTTCCGAAGGCTGAGCGGATCGACCAGACCGAACCCTGCGCCACGCCCACGCTGCACCAGCTGCTTACCCATACCAGCGGCATGAGCTACCCGTTCAACCCGGGCGTGCTGGCGCAGGCGATGGACGCGCAGGAGATGATGTTCAAGCCGAACCAGGGGACTCTGGCGGATATGGCCGCCGAGGTCGCGGCGCTGCCGCTGGCGTTTCATCCCGGCACCCGCTGGGAATACTCGGTGGGCATCGACATTATCGGCCGCGTGGTCGAGGTGGTCTCGGGCCGCACCCTGGCCGAGTTCTTCGCCGATGAGATCTTCGCCCCCCTCGGCATGACCGAGACCGGGTTTTCGGTGCCGCAGGCGGCGGGGGACCGGTTTGCCTCGCTCTATACGCCGCTGGCCGGGGACGCGATGGCGCTGAATGCGGCGCGGGAGGGCAGCGAAACGCTGCGCCTGGTGGATCGGGCCGGGGCCTCGCCCTTCGAGGCGGCCAGCATGTATTCCGGTGGCGGCGGCCTTGTCGGGACCATCGACGATTACCTGAAATTCGCCGAGATGCTGCAAAAAGGCGGCACCTGCGATGGCGGACGGTTGCTCAGCCCCGCGACGCTGGAGTTCATGATGCGCAACCATCTGCCCGGCGATATCGCCGCGATGGGCCCGCAGAGCTTTGCCGAGCAACCGATGGAGGGCATGGGTTTCGGCCTTGGCGGCGCCGTGGTTCTGGATGCAGGGCGCGCCAGATGTCCCGGAAACTTAGGCGATTTCAGTTGGGGCGGCATGGCCTCGACCTTCTTCTGGATCGACCGGGTGCTGAATCTGAGCGCGGTGTTCTTCACCCAGCTCTCGCCGTCCAGTTCCTATCCCAGCCGCGCCGAACTCAAGGCCCTCGTACACGGAGCAGTTATCCAATGAGCGCAGAACGTCCCATCCTCTGGACCCCGAGCAAGGATCGCATCGAGGGCAGCCGCATGGCCGAGTTCATGCGCTGGATCGAAATGACACGCGGTTTGACCTTCGACAGCTACAACGACCTTTGGGACTGGAGCGTCAGCGACCTCGATGCCTTCTGGTCGTCGATCTGGGGATTCTTCGACATCCCGGCGAGCCAGGGCTGTGGCACCATGCTGGCCGAGCGCAGGATGCCGGGCGCGGTCTGGTGCCCCGAGGGGCGGATGAACTTTGCGCAAGCCATGCTGCGTCCGGCGAAAACCCGCCCGGAGGCCGAGGCGGTGGTGGTCCGGTCGGAGACCTTCGGCGACAGTCGGCTGAGTTGGACCGAACTGTCGGCGCAGGTGGCCAGCGTCGCCGCGCGGTTCCGCGCCATGGGGCTGGGGCAGGGCGACCGGGTGGTCGCCATCCTGCCCAACACGGAAACCGC
>Ga0070728_10001864_pt1 | contig 28886 bp, 22 predicted proteins | sample tdDd471_FD_66723 | JGI IMG/M metagenome (GOLD analysis project Ga0070728, IMG submission 66723) | Marine sediment microbial communities from the Atlantic coast under amendment with organic carbon and nitrate - tdDd47.1 | ecosystem: Environmental > Aquatic > Marine > Coastal > Sediment | place...
TTAAGTGTACAAAACTCACAATGGCAATCACAGTCAGTGGTAAGTCTGAGGTTTAATCTTCTGTTGCCAGCAACTTTTGCAAGTTGCTTATAATCCTCTTTGGTGCCGGGTTCTTGTTTGGTCAAAGAAGGGTGCATGACGATATAGTCACCAATAGCAAGGATATCTGCGCCCAAATCAAGGAAACATTCAATGGCATCTTGGGGAGTGCAAACGATAGGCTCGCCACGTCTGTTAAAAGAAGTATTCAATAGCATCGGTATTTCAGTTAGTGAATGGAACTCAGAAATTAATTTATGGTAACGCGGGTTTGTTTGTGCGTGTACCATCTGCGGGCGTGTCGTGCCGTCTGCATGCATCACTGCCGGAATTAATTCCTGCTTGTCTTTTTTGACATTTACCGTATGCAGCATAAATCGCGAATCGAAACCATCCTCAAACCATTTTTTTTCATAACCAGCAAGAACAGAAGGCCCGAAAGGTCGCCAGCTTTGACGTTTCTTAAGTTCGTTAACCCGGTCTTTGATGCTGTTGCTTGATGGGTCTGCCAGAATGCTTCGGGCTCCCAAAGCTCTGGGGCCAAATTCCATCTTTCCGTTAAACCAGCAGACAATTTTTCCAGCCACAATTTGTTTTGCCAGATGTTTTTCAAATTCTTCAGGTGTTGAGAAAGCCAAACCGCGATGCTTCAAGGCTGACTCTATTTCTGCATTGCTGAATTTCGGCCCCAGATAGGCATGTTCCATTTTTAAGCTTGCGCTATTGTGCAGTTGATGATGTGCCTCAAGTGCTGCACCAAGGGCTGTTCCTGCGTCGTTTGCAGAAGGCTGAATAAACATGGTAGACGGTTTCAACGAATTTTTCAGATGTTGGTTCATACTGCAGTTCAAGCTGACTCCACCTGCAAGGCAAAGTTTTTCCCCTTCGTTTACCCCTGCCGATTTTAGAAGGGTGAGGGCAAGTTTTTCAAGGGCTGCTTGCAGGCTTTTGGCAAGGTTGTGATGCTCTGGTGTTATCTCTTCATCAAATTTTCTTGTCAGATGTTTAAATTCCTCTACAAGTCCTGTTTCATGAATTTTGAAATCTTCCATGCTTTTGGCAGAAAGGTAACTGGAAAGATTATACTTGGCTTTACCGAAAGAGGCCAGTGCCATAACACTTCCCTGACCGTGATTGCCAAAACCTAGAATTCTGGTAACAGTCTCATACACTCCGCCGATGGATTGATCTGAAAGAGATAGTATCTCGAACACCTGTTTAAGCTTGCCATCTGTGGCACGAAATAGTGCAGCCGTTTCACGGTCGCCTCTGCCATCAACAGTGAAGACCCAGCCATTGTCTTCGCCAGATACTCTGAAACTTGAGGCAGCGTGGCACAAATGGTGAGGAATGGCGATTATGCGTCCGGCCTGGATAATGGGCAGGCTTGTGTTTGTGTCACTTATGGAATACATCTTCCTGTAGCGGGCAGGCAGGCCGTTTAAAGCTATAACATCTATGTCATCCAGAGTTATGCCTTCTTCGGATAATAGCGCACGGATGGATTTTCGGCAGAATGCTTCTTCGATGGCAATTGTGGGGTCAATCGCTAAAGTAATTCCCTCTCTGTTCAGAGGGGTCCAGCCGTAATGGCGTTTTCTTACAAGTCTTTCTTCTTCGATTGCACCAACTATTTTTCCATCCTTGAGTAATACCGCAGCATGTTCCTGCATGGTCATTATTGCCAGACCTAAAATATAAACAGGTTTTTCAGCTCGCTTTTCTTTGGGTAACAGAAAAGAGGGCGGAAAGCTTGATGGAAAGCTGGTGTTTGCTTGGCCTGTCAGTCTTTTCAACCAGTCTTTTCTACTCTCAAGTGTACTCAAAAGCATTGAGCTATCATCATCATGAATCGGCCTCAAAGCATCTTCGGGACAGGCTTCAACGCAGTCGAAACAACGGATGCACTCAGTTTCAGGATTGACCATTCCATTGGAATCAAGATGTAGAGTAGGGCATATTGCGCTGCATCTCCCGCAAGAGGTACATAAATTCTGATCCACCCAGATTGTCGAACTAGCGTTGGTGTTTGCTGGATAGCGAGAAATGATTGGTCTTCTGCCGGCAGCCCAGACCATCCCTTCCAGCAATATTTCCATATTGTTGCTTGGTGGATGATATTGATGGATCAGGCTATTGACGAATGTTTCCATGGCTGTTTTGCTGAAAGAAAGACCTACAATATAAGCAGGTTTGCAGCCTGTAGTATTTTTATTTCTTTCATAGAAAAAAATGCATGGGATATTGTAAGACTTGCTTTGATGTTCTTCATTAAGCAATACGAGCCTTGAGTTTTCAAAGGAGAGAGCAAAGATTAAAGGTGTTTCGAAGTTGCCGTAAAATGGCAAAACTTTACATATGGAATCTGCCAATTCTTTTTGTGGTAGTTGCTTTGAGATGGCAGTTTTATTAAACATTTTAACCATCTTCTGCTTTTTGACTTCGCCAAGACCAAGTTTTACCAATAAATTTTTAATTGTGTTATCGAAGTTAGAAGTTTGCAGAGCAGTTTCTTCAAGTGCAATAGGCTTGACTTCAGTTTTGCGATTGTCAAAAAGTTGTAGAGATGCCACCGTTTTTTCGTCTTCGGAAATTTCTTCAAGTACAAATGATTTCAGTGGTGAAAATACGGATTTAAGCCAGGAGAGTGCATGTTGCGATTTGGCACTGTTAATATCTTCAGGCAGGCATTTAAGCCTGATAATATTGTCCTCTATAATTAGTCTCGCTCCGTTTAAGCCAAGCTTGCTTAAGACTGTCAGGAGAATTTTTGTGTTTACTTTACCACCAAAGGCATCAAGTAAAGGAGCTTTGAAATCATTGCTTGGTTTATTTTGTTTACTCAATCTATTCTCTGTTTCATGTTTAAAAAAATGTCCGAAGAATATTATTGCTAATTGTTGTTTGATGAACAAATTATTTTATTCAAGTGTCAAACAGATACTAACCTAAAGTTTTTAAAATGTGAAAATAATTATCTTGACATAATTTAATGATCGTCCATATTCTGAATAGATAATTATTGTTGATTGTTATATTAGAGGTAGTTTGTGATGAATAGGTCGCTTGCCAAAAGTTTGCTTAACGCAATGCCAAAAAGATCTCTTAGTGATGCCATGTACTGGCTTACGAGGCGCAAGCCTCCTGCCTCCGTTTTACAGATGGCTATCAGGCAATTCGCATCAAGATACAGTATTAATCTGGATGAAGTTGCCGAACCTGTTGAATCTTTTAAAACCTTTGATGAATTTTTTACCAGAGAGTTGAAGGATGGGGCTAGAGAGATTGATCCGTCTGAAACCGCTCTGGTGAGTCCAAGCGATGGCACATGGTCTGAATCCGGTGATATAGATGTTCTCAATCTAACCCAGATTAAAGGTAAGCAATATAATCTGGAAAAACTTTTATATTCCAAAGATAGGGCAGAAAACTTTGCAAGTGGCTCTTTTGCCACGATCTATCTTTCACCAAGAGACTACCACAGAGTACATTTCCCCTGTGATGGTAAGGTTCTGGCTTATCATTATGTTCCGGGCGAGGTTTTTCCTGTAAACCCGATGTCAGTAGAAAATATCGACTTCCTCTTTTCGCGCAACGAACGGCTGATAACCTATCTCGATACTCCCTTTGGCGAAATTGCCATTGTCCTGGTTGCTGCTACCTGTGTCAGTGCCATTACTGCAAGCTTTTTGCAACAGGAGGAAAGGTTTGCACCCGGTGTAGAAGTTGCCAGTGTTTTGCCGACTCCACTTAGTGTTAAAAAAGGTGAGGAACTTGGGGTTTTCCATATGGGTTCGACAGTGGTAATGGTTTTTCCTCATAAATCCATCCAGTTTGAAAATGTGGACAGGGGTACCCCGGTAAAGATGGGTCAGAAAGTTGGTCAATGGAACGAATTATCCTGAAATTATTGATCTGCTTATCTTTAATGGTAATGCTTTCTGCCTGTTCCGTTAATCCAGTATTGCAAGCAAAAAAATACGAGCATGCCATTTCCGGCAAAAATGCCACTTCTGTCATAGATATGATGGAAAACAAGGCTGTTAGCAGGGCAAGAATTCAGTCTGCAATTAACAAAGGTGAGTACGGGCAGTTATCAAGAACGAACGACTGGAACGGGGCCGAGACCGTAAGTCATCTGAAGATGGAGAAAAACAGCTATTTAATGGTATACAAGGGCAATAGCTGGAAGATCCGCTGCTCTACGGTTGGGCCATATCATGATGGTAACCCGGAAATGACACTTTTGCTTTTTCTGCATCATATAAAAAACTATAACGAGATGGAACTCAGAAAGCTGATTTCGAATGACCTGAAGTTACAAGAAGAAGAATTTTCTGACGAATTTAAAAATAAACTGCTTGAATTTGCAGACGAAATTACCCCGGAGAGCTGCAAAGCCTTTGAATACATATCTAATAATGCCTATCTTGCCTATTCAGGACACAAAACGCTGTCGATGGTAAAAGAGCCGGATGGCTGGAGGATTCTGGACTTATGGTAAGAAAGGGAAGGCGCGATATCCATGGCATTCTGCTGGTGAATAAGCCCGAAGGATTAACTTCGGCGGCAGTTGTTGCTATTATCAAACGTCAATTCAAATTATACAAGGTGGGACACGCCGGTACACTTGATCCCATTGCTACCGGAGTTTTGCCGATTTGCATAAACGAAGGTACCAAGTTAGCCGGATTGTTGTCTGATAATGGCAAATCTTATCGCACAGAAATGAAACTGGGAGTGGAAACAGATACCCAGGACAGGACTGGTCAAATAGTTGCTGAAACCGATGTGACTGCTGGCGAATCAGAGGTTAGAGAGGTTTTGGAATCATTTATCGGTAAGTTCGATCAGCTTCCTCCAATGTTTTCGGCCAAGAAAAAAGATGGTCAACCACTGTATAAAAAGGCCAGATTAGGTCAGGAAGTAGAGAGAAAAGCAGTTCCGGTAGAAATAAAAGAGATGGAGATCCATAAAATTGAAATTCCTCTGGTGGGTGTTTCTGTGACTGTAAGTAAAGGATTTTACATCAGAACTCTGTGTCACGATGTGGGCCACAAATTGTTGTGTGGAGCCAGTATGGAAAAGCTTGTCAGAACGGGTCATGGTAATTTCAAGCTCGAAGATACAGTAGATTTGGCTGACGTAGAGACGATGGATATTGAGAGCTTGAAGGAAAAAATAATTCCCTTGAATTCTCAAGATATTGATATTCCTATGTTAATTGTGGATCAGGAGGTTGCTTTAGATCTCTCTTATGGTCGTTCAATAACAAAAGCTCAGGCAATGGAGCATTGCCGATTTGATGAAAATAGCCCTGCCAATCTTTTCAGAGCCATAGATCTAAATGGCGAAATTCTTGCTTTAGTGAGAGCCAGAACAGATCTTGCCGGAATAAAAAGCCTTCGAGATACAGATTTTGCTTTCGCTATAGAACGAGGTTTTTCTCTTAAATGAAGTAAGATTCTGAAAAAAGTAGTGAAATCGGAAATTAATTGTTTGACAGTTTGGCAAATTTCCGTTATATCTTCCGCCGGAAAATGGTATAGTATCGTTATAGAAATACCGTAGAATTTTTTAAGGAGCAGAAAAAAAAATGGCACTATCGACTGAAGAAAAACGCGATGTAGTGGGAAAATACAAAACACACGAATCTGACACCGGTTCCCCCGAAGTTCAGATTGCACTTTTGACCACACGCATCACACAGCTTACCGGACATTTCAAAATTCACCATAAAGATCATCATTCACGCCGTGGATTGTTGAAAATGGTTGGTCAGCGCCGTCGTTTGCTGGACTATGTCAAAGGCAAAGACGTTGAACGTTATCGCACCATTATTAAAGAACTGGGAATTCGTAAGTAATTTGTACCAGTTAGCGTTAATAGATTGCATCCAGGAAAAATATTCACCTGCCATATTGGGTAATCTTAACGCCCAAAGAAGGATAAAAAAGTATGCATAGGGAAAGTGTAGAATTCGGAGGGCGTACGTTTACCATTGAGACTGGACGTATTGCAAAGCAGGCCAGAGGCTCTGTTTGGGTAGAGTACGGTGACAGCCGTGTTTTAGTCGCAATGGGCGCAAGCAACTCACCAAGAGAGGGTATCGACTTTTTCCCCCTTACAGTCGATTATCAGGAAAAACTGTCCGCAGTTGGTCGTTTCCCCGGTGGTTACATCAAGCGCGAGGCCAGACCTCAGTTGCGCGAAACTCTGACATCAAGAATTATTGATCGCCCGATTCGCCCCTTGTTCCCGTCCAATTACAACAATGAAACACAGGTTATCGCCACAGTTTTTTCCGCCGATATGGAAAACGAAACTGATGTAATGGCAATGATCGGTGCATCCGCAGCTATTTGCGTTTCCGATATTCCCTTTGATGGCCCCATCGGTGGTGTTCGCATTGGTCATATCGACGGCGAATTCGTTTGCAACCCATCAGTAGCAGCGCAGGAAGAATCCAGATGTAACATCTTCCTGGCAGCTTCCGATTCAGCCATCGTTATGGTTGAAGGTGAGTGCGATGAGCTTTCTGAAGAAGAGATGGTCGAAGGTTTGATGCTCGGTTTTGACTGGATTCAGCCAGTAATCGAATTGCAGAAAAAACTGCAAGCTACAGCAGGAAAAACCAAAATCGTCATTCCTGAGAAAGTCATCAACGAAGAACTTAAAGCCAAAATCGCCGAAATCGCTATTCCCGGTTTGACAGAAGCTTATAAAATCGGCGAAAAACTTGCTCGTTATGCAAAAATCGATGAAGTCAAAGCAGAAGTTAAAGCAGCCTTTGCTGACGCTCCTGACGAAGATAAAGCTGAACTTAGCAGCCTTTTGGGCGACATCAAGCATGATTACGTAAGAAGCATCTACCTCGAAGAAGGCAGACGCATTGGTGATCGTGAATTTACTCAGGTCAGAGATATTACAGTCGAGACCGGACTTCTTCCCCGCGTACATGGTTCTGCCTTGTTCACACGTGGTGAGACACAGTCTCTTGTATCAGCTACATTGGGTACCGGTCACGATGAGCAGCGCCTTGATGACATGATGGGCGACAGGTTCAAAAAATTCATCCTGCATTACAACTTCCCACCATACTCAGTTGGTGAAGTAAAACGCTTTGGTTCTCCTGGCCGTCGTGAACTTGGTCATGGTAACTTGGCTGAACGTGCATTGGAGAAAATGGTTCCGGTAGGAACAGAAGACTTCCCCTACACAGTCAGAATCCTCTCCGAAATTATGGAATCAAACGGTTCCTCTTCAATGGCCTCCGTATGTGGTGGTTGCCTGTCAATGATGGATGCTGGTGTTCCAATCAAAAAGCCTGTTTCCGGTATTGCAATGGGTCTTATTGAAGGCGAAGACAAAAGCATCATCCTTACCGATATCTTAGGTGACGAAGATCATCTTGGTGATATGGACTTTAAAGTTTGCGGTACTGCAGACGGTATTACAGCTATCCAGATGGATCTTAAGGTTCGTGGAATTAGCCGTGAAATCCTGACCGACGCCTTGGCACAAGCCAAAGACGGCAGATTACACATCCTTAATGAAATGCTTAAAGCCATCCCGGAGCCAAGAGCCGAATACAGTGCATACGCACCGCAGATTACTACTTTCAAAATAAGTGTAGACCGCATTCGTGACGTCATCGGTGCCGGTGGTAAAACCATCCGCGAGATTGTTGAGCAGACAAACTGCAAAATCAACGTTGACGATCAGGGTATTGTGACTGTTGCAGCTGTTAACAAAGAAGACAGCGACAATGCAATCGAAATCATCAAGGGTCTTACTGAAGAACCTGAAATTGGTACAGTTTACAAAGGTAAAGTTAAACGTATCACCGATTTTGGTGCCTTTGTAGAGATCATTCCTGGAATCGAAGGTTTGTTGCATATCTCCGAAGTCGACTACAAGCGTGTAAACAAAATGGACGATTACATGAAAGAAGGCGATATTGTGGAAGTCAAGCTGCTTGACATCGAACGCAATGGTAAATATCGTCTCTCCATGAAAGCTCTGAAGCCGAAACCTGAAGGCTGGACAGAGCCGGAAAAACGCGAACGTCGCCCTTCCGGTGGCAGAGATAACAACAGAAGAGGTGGATACAACAACAATAGAGGTCGCAGATAAACTTCTTCCGGAAATATTAGCTAGCAAAAAGGTCGCTCATTTGAGCGGCCTTTTTTTTGTGGGGTGCTTTTATTTTAGAGTCTGGAACCTGTAAACATTACCCAAAAGCGGTCATTAGGCCAGGTATTTGTGAAAAAATAACTGAATTCACCTGCTAAACAGATTGATACTGTACGGTTTTAAAATGTCAGTATTATTAGGCAGTTGTGAATATGGTCACTTGTAATAATAATGAAGTGTAAATAATGTTTACAATAAAAAAGTCAGAATATGACGATTTTTAATCTTTCTGAAAAATATTCTTAAACTTTGTCAATGTTATTCCGAAATTGATAGGCAAGGCATAGCGGTCAGGCGGTAATTAAGCCTGGGCTCGATTTTATTGGAATCTCGGAACACTGCACACATTCATGTTGGGTATTTAAAAAGCTGGTTTTGTTTTTACGAATAGTGTTTTTTTAGGAGGAAACATCATGGGTCTAAGTATTGCGAAAAAACTTGTCGTTATTGGTATTTTGTTAGTGGTTGTTCCAATTGTGCTTATGATCATTCTTGCAAATTACGAAGGTAGTGCAACAAATGAGACGGCTAAGGTGGCCATCGAGGAAAATGCCGAGAATAACCTGAATGATATTGTACATGGTGTTCTCAATATGCTGACAGCTCAAAACGATTTATTGAAAATCAAGTTGCGAGGTGATATTGAATCAGCCTCGGATATACTTGAGGCACATGGAGACGCAAAGTTAGTTGGATCACAAAATTGGAGAGCAATCAACCCCAATACCAGATCTACCAAAGACATCACCTTACCCGTGATGAGATTTGGAAATATGGAATTGGGTAATTTGTCCTCGAATACAGATCCGGGTGTTTATGTAGATGATGTCGCAGATAATATCGGCGGAATGTGTTCTGTTTTCCAACGCATGAATGATGCTGGAGATATGCTCCGTATTGCGTCAAATGTTAAGAATCCGGATGGAAGCCGAGCTATTGGTACATATGTTTCTTCTGTTGGGCAAAATGGTTCAGCAAATCCTGCCATATCCTCTGTTTTAAGGGGTCAGACTTACACTAACAGGGCATTAGTTGTTGGGCAGTGGATGATTGCATCCTACAAACCAATTAAAAATGCTCAGGGCAGAGTTGTTGGAATGCTGGGAGTGGGTATTAAGCAGGAAGCTGTTAAAAGCATCAGACAGGCCATAATGTCTACCAAAGTGGGAAAAGACGGTTATGTCTTTGTTCTTGGGTCTCAAGGCGATGAAAAAGGCAAATACATCATTTCCAAAAATGGTGCTTCGGATGGTAAAAATATCTGGGAAGAAAAAGATGCCGATGGAAATAAGTTTGTTCAGAATATCATTAACAAAGGTGCAGCCCTTCAGGGTAAAAGCACAGAAATAATGAAATATCCCTGGAAAAACCCGGGAGAAGATGTTGCTCAGCCCAAAATAGTTTCTGTTGGCTATTTTGGGGACTGGGACTGGGTTATTGGTGCTGGTGCCTATGAAAGTGACTTCCTCAGTGCAATTACCACCATGGATGAAGGCCTTGACAGTATGATCAGAGCTTTCATGATTGTGGGTGTTGTTTTGTCCATCATCGGAGCATTTTTAGCATTCCTGAATGCTCGTAGCATTACGCAACCTCTCAATAAAACGAACGAGATGTTGTCTGACATTGCTGAAGGTGAGGGTGATCTTACCAAGCGCCTTGAAATCACCAGCAAAGATGAAATTGGTGAGCTTGCGGACAATTTCAACAGCTTTGTAGAAAAGTTGCAGGAGTCCATCAGTAGAGTTGCAGATACGACGAACAATCTTGGCGATACTTCAGTAGATTTGTCTGAAAAAGCGGATAATCTTGCCACCAGTATTGAGGAAATGAGCAGTCAATCTGCCAACGTTGCAGCAGCAGCCGAGGAAATTTCGGTTAACGTTGTCAATGTTACCGGGGCCACAGAAGATATGTCCGAGAATGCCGGTTCAATTGCTGCGGCTACCGAAGAAGTTTCCGCTGGTGTCAATACTGTTGCTGCTGCAATCGAAGAATTAACTTCATCCTTGCAGGAAGTTTCCAAAAACACAGTCAGAGCCGCCTCAATTGCAGGCGATGCCTCCGATAATGCAAATACCACCACAGAATTGATGCAGCATCTTGTGACATCTGCCAAATCAATTGACAAAGTCCTGGATGTCATCTCGGATATTGCCGACCAGACCAATTTGCTGGCTTTGAATGCAACCATCGAAGCAGCCAGTGCCGGAGAAGCTGGAAAAGGCTTTGCAGTTGTGGCAAACGAGGTTAAAGAGTTGGCCAAGCAGACCGCACAGGCAACTGAGGAAATCAGTGGTCAGATTTCAGATATGCAAAAACGTACTTCGGATTCTGTACAGGCAATTGAGAAAGTTACGGGTACCATTGGCGAGATAAATGATATCGCTGGAACGATTGCTGCAGCAGTAGAAGAGCAGACTGCAACCACCAACGAAATCTCCAGATCAATTGCAGGAGCTTCGGAAGGTGTGACAGAGATGTCAAAAAACATCCAGACCCTCAATGTCAATATTCAGGAAAATGTGCTTCGCGGAACCAAAGAGGCAGCCACCGGAGTTGGTGAGGTTTCCAGAAATATTCAGGATGTCAATGCAGTTGCCCAGGGTACTGCTGAAGTAGTAAGCGATACCAATAAAGTGGCACAGAATATCAATGGTCTGGCCACGAAACTGCGTGAGGTTGTGGGGCAGTTCAAAATCGACTAAGAAATTCTTATACACAAAACAAACCTGGCCTTCCTATGGATGGTCAGGTTTTTTTATATATATATGGAACAAATTGAGAAAACTCCATATCCTCAATTACTGAAGATAAAAATTATATGTGATATAATTGACTTAAAAATCACCATCAATGGAGATATAAATGGGTTCAGGAAAATGGATGTTATATGGTGCCAATGGATACACTGGAAAACTGACCGCCAAATTGGCTGAAAAGAGAGGTCACTGTCCTGTGCTGGCTGGTAGAAATGGAAAAAAGATTGAAGCTCTTGCCAATGAACTAGATTTACCGTTTGTGGTTGTTGACATCGCGAATACCGCAGAGCTTGAAAAAGCTCTTATGGATATTGAGCTTGTACTGCATATGGCAGGGCCTTTCTCATATACCAGCAAACCAATGCTGGATGCATGTCTGAATACAGGAACCCATTACCTTGATATCACCGGAGAAATTCCTGTTATCGAAGCTGTATTTAAACGGGATAAGCATGCTCTAGCAGCCGGGGTGACTCTGATTCCCGGTGTGGGATTTGATGTAGTGCCAACGGACTGCCTTGCAGCGATGTTGTCTGCCAAAATGCCTGAGGCCAATGAATTAAAACTTGCCTTTGCATCTGGTGGCGGTTTGAGTCCCGGCACCACAAAAACCATGATAGAAGGCATGAGCCAATCCTCAGGCGGGGCCGTCAGAAAAGATGGTCAAATTATCGAAGTTCCCACAGCTTATGAAAGCATGACGGTGGATTTTAATGGCTCATCCAAAAATGTTGTTACTATTCCGTGGGGTGATGTCAGCTCTGCCTATTATTCTACATCTATCCCGAATATTAAAACCTATGTGGGTGTGCCACCGTCTCAGATTAAGTCCATGAAAAAAAGCGCTTTGTTGGGGCCACTTTTAAAGATCGGGCTGGTTAAAAGATTTTTACAAAAAGTTGTGGACTGGAAAATCAAGGGCCCAAGCGATAGTCAGAGAGCTCGAAGTAAAACAGAATTGTGGGGAGAAGTAACCACGGCGGATGGAAAAGCAATTACGGCAACGATGACAACACCCAATGGCTATAGCCTAACTTGCGATGCTTCAATCAGGGCGGTGGAGAAAGTTTTAAGTGGCAAGGTAGAGAACGGAGCAAAAACTCCTTCGCTGGCATTTGGGGCAGACTTTGTTTTGGAGTGCGATGGCGTTATGTTTCATGGAGTCAAGTAACTACACATAAAAAAAGCCACACCAAAAAAAGGGCGACTTTTAGAGTATTGCCAGACCCCGTGATAATTGGCGGGGTTTTATTGTTGGGGATTATATGGACTGTGTCTTTACCGCTTTTTTTGACCTCATGCAAAAGAGGAATAAGATCAGTAAAATCATCAGAAGCTGTTGAGAAGTCTGATTTTAAATTTGTTCCGGCATTTATAACAGTCTCTTCTTGCCAAAATTGCCATGAAAAAACTGCCAGAGCAATCTTTTTCATGTTCTGACACGCCACTGACAGCATGTCCTGTTCCAGCACTTTTGCCCAACCATTCATCCTGGCGTACCTATGCCCATGCAACTATTTGCCATCTGCAAAGCTACGCTCAACCGTTTCTTGCTTTCCTCCCATACATGGCGGGTATAAGGTACGTAACGTCAGTGCAGATTAGTCATCTCCTGTTTCACAATTTCAAGTAATCTGTTGGCTTTTTCTTCGTAGTTCTTATCTGTTATTTCGGCGCAATATACTTTTACCTGATCTAAGTCTCTGGTTTTCATGGATGCATAGGCCATTTTGTATAGCATATCATCATTTAAGCTACCAAGATTCTTGAGTGCATTTCCAGTGATTTCAACTAGATCGTAACGGTGCTGTGCAAGATATAATGCAAGCCTTTGTGATAATCTTTCTTTTTCATTGGTTACCAGCATGTTCATTTTCATAGCGTTTCTATATTGCCCTACAAAACCGTAGTGCTCTGCAGCTATAAACGCATAGTTTCCGCCCAAGAAAGTTGCTTGCTCAAATAATCTTGCAGCAATGTAGGCTTTATTGTCAATCGCGTATGCATAGGCTAAACTAGCGTACAAATCCGCATCATTTTCGAATAGCTTAATTGCTCTTTCAAAGAAGATAGCAGCTTCTTTAGGACGATTAGCATGAAGCATAGCTTCACCCAGAATAAGATATCCGTTTTTATCTTTGTTATTCTTTTTCAGATATTCTTTACCTGAACCAAGAGCAGTTTCATATAATCCGATAGTTACAAAAAATAATGCTTCTTCCAGTAGCAAGTCATTCTTTTCAGGAAACAACTTTCTCGCTGTCGAAATCGTTTTGTATGCAGAATCTGTTTTATTTAATTTTGTTTCTACTCTAGCTTTAAGTTTATAATATGCAGGTAAATCTTTCCCTGCATCGGCTCCATGACCCAGAGCCTCAAATGAGTTTTTGTATTGTTCTGTCTGATAATAGGCTTGCGCAAGAAAAAGCCATACATTTAAAAGGTTTGATTGTAATTCAACAGAGCGTTTGAAGTGTACAATAGCCTTTTCAGGCTGATGTTTTTTCATAGCTATCAGACCATAGAAGCTTTCTATAGCCGCTTCATTTCCTTCCAGATTTTCAAGCAACTCTTCTGCTTCATCATATCTCCCGCTATCGATAAACGAACGAATCATTGCTTCTGGTGTTACTTCTTCGGCTATACTGTTTTCAGTCTTCTTGTTATTATTTTTATCCGTATTGTGAGGACTTGCTTCGACGTTTAATGTAACAAACATCAGCAAAACAGTAACCAACAATATTGTTTCGTACTTATTTTTTCTCATTTTACCTGCTAATCAAGATTGAAAATAATTTTTTGTTTACATATCACAGCAACTGGTTGCCCCTGATATCGAGCTGGAGAAAATCGATACCTGCGTATTGCCTGTTCGGCAACAGCTTCAAATACACCTTGAGGGCTGGAGTCTTTCAACCATACTTTCTCCACAGTTCCTTCTTTAGATAGCTGTAGTTTAAAGACAACATATCCTTCAATTCCTCGTCTTTCTGCTGAAACAGGGTATCTTGGGGCTACTCTTCCAATTACTCTAGGTGGTTCATCAACTGCATCTTCTTTTAGAATTAAATCTGTTCCTAAACCTACGTTACCTCCACCCATGTCACCGATCAAATCAATTCCACCTACCCCTGGAAGATTAAGATTGGATAGTGCTTTTTGGGGTGACATATTCGGTGTAGGAACATGACGTTTGTAATTTTTTTTCTTTTTTACTCTTTTTTTATTCTTTTTCCTTTTTTTCTTTTCTTGTTGCAGAATTATGCTGCTCTTTTCACTTTTAGCTACCTTTTTATAACTTTCATCCAACAGGTTTATTTGACTCATAAGTAATAGTCCACCTGCATTTACAACAACAGCAAGCAAAAATGCAATAATTAATTTTCGTGAAGATTTCATAGCTCCTGCTCCACTGCTACGCCTACATCTTTTGCACCTGCCAAACGACATTGATCTACCACATCGACCAAATTGCCAGTTTCCACATGACGGTCTGCTATTACAAGAACTGTTCGTATTCTTTGTTTTGAAACTATTTCTCTTAATCTGGCTTGTAACATCCACGATTTTACGGGTTTGGCATCTACAAATATTTCTCCCCTTTGACCAACGGTGACCCTGATTGAACGATTATCAGTTTTTTCTGCAGATTCTGCTCCTGGTCTTTCTATATCTATCTGTGCATCTCTTACAAAAGTAGTAGTTACCATAAAGAAAATAAGAAGAATAAATACCATGTCGATTAAAGGAGAAATGTTTACTTCACTCTCCTGTCGTTGTCTGTTTCTTGTTATTCCAATACTCATGCAATTTTCTCTTCCTGCTAATGTGTCAGAAGCATAATACGTTCTCTCGCACGTATTATTTCCTGTCGTATGGCTTCACTTTTCCTGTCTAAAAGTCTGCTGGCAATCAGGCCTGGTATGGCTACAAACAAGCCAAGCTGAGTTGTAATAAGAGCTTCTGATATGCCACCTGCAACACCTCCACTTTGCGCAAATAGCTCCATTGCAGACATTGAAGCAAAGGTCTCTATCATACCTGTTACTGTACCTAATAGCCCCAGCAACGGAGCTACGGAACACAAGCTGCGAATCATTGTTCTGTGTCTGTTCAGTTCAAATTCGGATTCTTTCTGGATAAACTCCAGATGACTTATGCATGATTTGCCATAGGATAAAAAAGCTTTGTATGTTTGATCAATTATCTGATCGAGAAATCCAGATGGTTTTTCATTCTTACTGCAATTTTTAAATCTGGATTCAAGACGTTCTATTACATCTCCTCTGAATCCTCTGGTAATGTTTTGAATGCGCAAACCAATTAGTGTCCACAAGAGAATCCCCACAAATAATAGAACTGGCATAACTAATCCACCAGTTAGTAAATATGTTTTTAAAGATTCAAGCAAGGTGATCACCTGTCTGATTAAATGCTTTTTCAAAAAATTCTATTTTGAATTTTTTATCTGCTCCATTTGTTTCTACATGCATTAGATTCAAGAGTTTCAGTGCATTGGTTTCCATATCTGTTAAGATATGATCCACTCTTCCAACCAATAATGTATGAACAAGCAAAACGGGTATAGCCAACATCAAACCGAATTGTGTTGTTAACAGGGCTTCCGAAATGCCACCAGAAAGCAATCTTGGATCTCCCGTTCCATGTGTTGTAATTACATGGAAAGTACCTATCATACCTGTAACAGTGCCCAGCAAGCCAAGAAGAGGAGCAACAGCAGCAATAACATTTAAAGCTGGCAAGAATCTTTCTAACGTTGGTCGTTCTGCGAGAATAGATTCGTTAACCAGTTCTTCATGTTGAATACGTGGTAGTTTACGATGGCGCAATACAATACCAATGACCCTGGCAACAGCCCCAGGCTTTTGTTGGCATGTCTTGAAAGCATCACCCCAATTACCTTTTGCAATGTGGTTCCCGACGATGGACATAAGTTTATCTGCATTTGTATGAACACGTTTGAGCACCCATAATCTTTCTAAAAGAATTAGAAGTGCAACTATACCTAATATTAATATTGGCCACATTACAAAACCACCTGATAGAAATGTTTGCCACAATGTGGATTTTTCCTCTGAGGCCCCTGCTGTTTTGTCGAGAGGGTCAAAAAGGTAGGTTTCCATTAACGAAGTAGCTTTGCTATTCGTATAATTTCGAGCATCAGTCACTGAGTTAGGGGCTATTACTTTGAGCGCATTAATATCCACAGGGCCAAGCATCCCGCCATTTTGCTGATCTAATCCAAATGCACCAACACTACCGATCCAAAGGATTTCGCTTTTGACTTCAGAACCATCTTGTTTATAGTAAGTCCCTCTTTCAACACGAAGATTTCCCAACTTATTTGCGAGGTTGCATCCTGCAAGGAATGATTCTTTAATGAAAAGTTCCGGATCTTCTTTTTTTGCTTGTATTTTAACAGGATGCCTTCTCAGAGTTTTTTCGATTTGTTCTAAAGTATTGTATAGAAGAGCTTCTTTATCATCGCCACTGATTAATAGTTCTTCACTTTTATGTAGGTTTTCTTCAAGTGCTTCATTTTCAATGTTGTATCTGGTTACTTTCTCAGACAAAGTTCCAATATGCTTTCTCAGCTTTTTGATATCATTTATTGATTTTGCTTGAGCTTTTTCTATCTTTTTTAGCAATTGTTGTTTTTCTTTTTTCAACAAATGTATTTCTTTTTGATAAGCATCATCTAGTTTTGAACTTGTTTGTGCAAAAGCAGGAATAGAAAAAAGAAGCAAGGATATAATTATCAATAGACTACTTTTCATTGCTGTTCACCTCTTTTTCTTGTTCTTTCAATGGATACATAGGCAATTTAAAATATCCTTTTCGCATTTGCTTTTTCATAGCTTCAAAGAGTGATTGCGCAGCATTTATTTCATCCTGAGATTCAAGTAATTTAAAGTGATATTTTTGACTTTTATCAGGAATTGACCAGCCGTATCTGCCATCTTCTGTTCTGAAGTATAAAAGGGCCATGCTTATTCTTGCGGTTTCCACAAGTTGTCGTTTCCCATTCAATTCAATTGCCTGACGATGAAGACCTATTTCAGTGGCAAGTTTAATTTCATCTTCTACCAGTTGCCAGAGTCTGGAAATTGCTACAACAGAATTAGGCTGTGAGGAGTTTAATGAATTGAGAATTTCGTCAACCTCATGCATCCTGTTAGCTTTCTTGAAAGGAATGGAATACTCAATCAATTTCTTCAACTCTGCTGCTGAATATTTTGCTGGCTCAATTAGCTTTTGTGACCATTGCTCCAGTTCTTCCTTTTCCTTGTTTTGTCTGGCAAAAAGTTTAGAAAGAGTCGCTCTGCGAACTTTCTCTTTCCTAAGCATCAGTTCCAGATCCCCCTCCTGTGCTTTGAGAGCTTCTTTCTCATATTTGGTTTCCGAACGAATTTCATCTAATCGTTCCTCAAGATTATTTATTTCTGAGCGCAAGCTAGATAATTGTTCAGCATACTTGCCTGAGTCGGCAACAACTATCGCCGGAAGAAGTAAAACCAGACATAATGATGTGAATATTGTTGTTGGTAATCTCATGTAAACTCCTGGAATGTATTTTTTTTAAAATAGTAATAATTATATGGCGTTTAAGCATTTTACCTAAACGCCATATCTTAATTGTGTTTAGTCAACCTTTTGGAAACAGGTTAACCAGCCTTGTGTCCATACAGCAGGTTCTTCGCTAACTTTCTTGTTTTCGATATCATATGTATACAGTCCGTTTCCATCATTAGTGCTAAGTCCAGCCAAAGCAAAGCCGTTGTCTGCTATAATTGTAGCTGCATATGCGTTGGAAGCAGGGAACGGTAATGTTTCAACAGTTTTACTCCATACATCAATTGCAACCATTACGATTGGTTTGTCATTTACATAGTCTGGTGGGTTGCTGGCAAGAGAAGGTACATTTACAGACGCATAAACTATACCATTACCACCATAATACGGACGGTAAATGTAGTCCGCATAACCGTCACCTCCATCAATTTTCAGGTCTTCAAGTCTCAAAGCATAATCTGCATCAAATTCTGTTTCGCCCGCTTTTATCCTTACAAAGCCACCCATGCTGCTTGCTGTAAATCCCCAGTTGCCTACTACATGGATATATATATCACCGTTTTCATCCATAAACATTGAGTCTTCTATTCCCTGTAATCCGGTCCATGAAAAATCGGTATCTTTATCTTCAATAACTTTTTCTACTTTTTCCGTCTCAAGGTCTATGATGGCTACAGATAAGCCAGGATGAGATGTCATCTGAGTGCTGTTTTGAGAAAGTGCTACAAACAATTTTCCATCCCGTATCAGTAAACTTGTTGGATCCGGGTTTTTGTCTTCTGGAGTTTCAGGATCATCATCATCAAATGCATATTCCGATAGGTAATATGTTTTCCCAATTTCCAAAGTTTGAGGATTAAATTTCGCAACTTGTCCTATTTGTGACAAACTCACATAGGCGGTTGTGTCGTCGACAAAAAGAATTCTTGTTGGTCCAGCACCTGCAGGAAAGAAAAATGAATCTAAAGGAAATAGTTTGTTGTTTTTGATTTCAAATCTTTTAACTTCATTTTCACCAGTGCCCCATTTTGGATAGACCCAAACAATACCATCTCTTATTATGAACCATAAGCTTCCACCAACTTCATAAGCATCTGAATTTGTGTAATTCCTTTTTTCAAGCGACTCCATTAAGCCAATAAAACTTCCATTCTCAAGTGATACAAGTGCTACATATGGCCCCATTCCTGCGTATGGATTGTCATCTACATCTCCATCAGTGTCACCATCAATTACATCCCCATCACTTGTGTCACCGTCAACATTTGAGTTGTCGTCGCTACCACAAGAGAATTGCAAGGCAGCAATCATTACAAATACAAAGAACGCTAACAATTTAATTATTTTCATTTCTTTTTCCTTTCAAAAAAATTCATTTACATGTACGTGAAGCGTAATGTTCCAAGGAATATTCTTCCTGGAAGTGGCATATTATATTCATCAAAATTCTTTACATTACCAAGATTTTGGCACTCGACACTAAATGTATACCTGTTGTTTTGCCAGGAAACTTGGGTGCCGATATTGTGCAATAATCTTGATTGAACCTTCATGGTTTGGTTATTACTGACTTTATATTCAAAGAAGAACTCATCCATATATCCCGCATCGTAGAAAAGTGACCACTCTGAAGGTTTTGACCACTTGCCAAAAACATCATGTATAGTGACTTCTGCACCATAATTAAAATAAAATCCTGGAATGTTTGGGATTTGCATGTCTTTTAAATAGTTTGGCTGATTTGTACCAGCAATTGTAACGGCGGTGTTGCGTACATCCTGATAGGTGAAATTGAAATACCAATAGAAATATTTTGTAAGTTCCATCTTAATTTCTGCATCAACTCCCCATATACGCGCTTCATCAACATTGGCATATGTTTTTTCAAGTTGACCGCCTAGTCGTATCATATTGTCGATAAACATCAGGAATGCATTTCCCTCTAGTTTTATTGAGGAATCTTTCCATACACCTTTTCCGAAATCCATGTCCAAATAAAAACCGGCAGTTAAATTGTGGCTTTTCTCAGGTTTTAAATCCACAGAACCAGCAATGCTGAAGCCATCGCCGAAGATTTCTTCGTCAGTAGGAAGACGTTGTCCCCATTCGTATGAGAATTTAAGCAGGAAGGGCTCTGCGATCTTGTATCTTGTAGCAAAATTAGCACCAACGGCATTACTATTTTGCGTAACCTTATCTGCTTCTTCACCATTTGTACCCAAATAAAGAGAAGTTCTGGTATTGCTGGATGTAAACCCATAGTGTTTAACTCCGAATACGGATACCCATTTGTTTTCAAAAAGGTCAAGTTCACCGGAAAGACCAGTTACCGAAGTAAACATTGTTCCTTGTTGTGCGGTAACTCTCTGACCAGCGGCTTCGTCTGCCAGTTTGTCTTCAGGGCTATTGTATACATACTGAATCTGATTGTTCAAATTTAGAGAAAATGGTTTTACTATTTGATAATTGAGATTCAACCTTTGTCTGAATTCAATACGAAAATCGTTTGACTTGTTTGGCCCTGTGCCAAGTTCTCCACTCCCATATGTGCTTGGATAGCTGTTTCCTTCGAAATCATATGTTTTATCTGAAGTATCAATAAGACTGGAAAACATAAATGGCACAGTGGCCCCGTAGATTAAATCAAGATCTTTAGTCAGAAAATCGATTTTTTCCAAGTGAAGTGCATAGACTCCCATATTTGAATATGTACGGGCATGCTTAACATTGCCTATAGCGGTATCGTCCGATCCTGTAAATCCCGGTGCTCCCTGAATTTCTTTCTTGTTGCCAATATAAACGAATTCATTGTCAAATACATCGAAATAGAATTTTTTAAAACTCAAAACGAATGCAGCCATTGCCTGTTTATAATTATCGTGATCTCTTGTATATGTCCCCCCCTGAGGTAGGTCTGCTCTGTAATTGTTGTCGGCATAAATACCGCTGAAAAAAGCTCCTACTTCAATACCAGGGTCTTCGAAGGTGTATTTCCCGAGTAACATCAGCCTATGTGAATTGTATGACTGAATAGAGTACAGCGCATCAATATATTTCTCTTCTGGAATATCTATTGTCACGATGTTTATGGCTCCCCCAAGTCCATCCCCCCCGAACTTTGCGGGTACAACCCCTTTGTAGACTTCAATCCTGTCTATGACTTGTATTGGAAGATCGTCAATACCAAAAGAACCATCAGGTGCATTCAGAGGTGATCCGTCGATGTAAATCTTAACTCTGTTTCCTTCCAATCCCCTGATCGAAATCTTTTGTGCACTTCCTATTCCACCAGATTTCCTGACTTTTACTCCTGATACCCTGTTTAATATATCGCTAACTGTGATAGTTCGACCGCCAAGTTCTGAAGGATCAATTATGGAGACAGGATAGCCACTTTCTTTTAATAGTTCTCCTTCAGTTTTTCCTGTTACCATTACAGTATCAAGATCAACTTCAGATTCTTTTTTGTCAGATATCAAATCGGGATCATATCTTTTATCTTTATTCTGTTCCGTTATTTTATTATCGTTGTTGACAATGTTTTCTTCATTAATTTGGTTTGTATTTTCATTCTGCTGTTTTTTATTGTTCTTTTTAGTTAAATATTTATCGGGTTCGGATAATTCAGACTGAGTGTTATCATTACTCTCTATGTTGTGGTTATATGAATCTTCTGACTCTCCTTCTTCATTCGCTGTGGCATCAGTGTTTGTAAAAATAAGAACTAAAAGGACTAACCAATTAAAGAAATATTTACATCTAAGTATTTTCATTGATTACCTCTTCTACTGTTAAATAAAAAAATAGTAATGAGTAACACTTGCTAACGAGTAGTGTGACTAACACCAAGACAAGTCTATGTCAAGAAGAAAAGTCATAATGAAATATAAAACTCTATATATAATTTGAATGGTGTATTAATAGAATATTGACTTTGTATATAAATAATAACGATAATATCGAATCTACTTGACAACAAGAAGTCGAAGTGAAAGAGACGCCTCTAGATAGACAAGAATTAAGTGTTTTAGCTTTTTGAAATATTTGTTTTTATTCAGTCTGCCTTAGATGATTGGCATAATGTACAAATTTAGAGAAAATAAAAATATATATCTGTTAACAATATTATTTATGCTGCAAGCATGGGTTGGTTTGCTGCTAGATGGTTTAAATCAACAACATTATTGGAATGATTCAGAAGGACAATACGAACATGTGCAGAATCATTTCGAACAAAACAAATTTAACCATGAAAACAATGCTGAAATTGCCTCGACTAATGAAGATGTCTTGGAAGATACATGTTTTTTTATAAAAGTTACACATAACTCAGCTACAAAAGATATTGTCAATGTGCATCTAAAGAGTTTTAATGTTTCAGATACTTTACTTTTACGGATATTTTCTAGTCTTAGTTTTTTCAGTGTTATTACATTGGCACCAAAACAATCCCCTCCGAAATCGTTAACGGAACGGTCATTTGTGTAAAACAAATCAAAACTTGGATCGTAAGTCACAGTGCCAAGAAGATCATCAGTTACTAGTCAATTGAGATTACCAAATTATAACTATTGAAAGGAGTTTACCATGTGGAAGTACTTATTAGTACTGGGTGTTTTAATTCTATCCTTGAGCAAGACCGCTCTAGCTCAAGACGACGCATCTACAGTTGATGAGGTTGATTATTCAGGACACGTTCATGCAAGCCATGATACAGAAGAAGACAAGGAAGTTTTTGGGTTTAATGGAGTAATTCTGAATCCGAATGGTGTACCAATCAGAGGTGCGACTATTCATGTTAAAGAATTGAATGTTGATTTGAAAAGTGGAAAAGGGGGTAAGTTCTCAATAAATGCTCCATATGGAACATATACAGCAATTATTAAAGCGAAAGGATTTAATAATGTGAAAGAAAAACTTGAGCTCAACGAGGATTCCGCTAAAAACGGCTTTAAACTGATTGTTGAGTATTCAGTTGCAGATGTTGTTGTAACCGGAACTAAAACAGAAAGACTAATCGAAGAAGCTCCGATAAAAACCAGTGTTATTAACCGTGTAGATATCGAACGCAAACAGGCGGAAAACCTTGCCGATGCTTTAGATAGTACTACAGGTGTTCGCACTGAAACTAATTGCCAGAACTGTGGATTCACTCAAATCAGACTTAACGGTCTTGAAGGACAATATACGCAGATTCTTATTGACGGCCAGCCGGTTGTTTCTTCCCTTGCATCAGTTTATCTTGCAGAACAGATCCCTGAAGAAATGATAGAACGTGTAGAAGTTGTAAAGGGCGGTGGTTCTGCTTTGTATGGTGGCAATGCAGTTGGTGGTGTTGTAAACATTATCACTCGCAAACCTACTTCAAATTTTGGTAGTGTTTTATTCCGTGGTGGTGGAATTGGTATCGGTACAGGTGAGACTGGTTCTGAATACCGCTTATCAGCCAATGGTGGAGTCGTAAATGATGACAAGACCATGTCGTTACATGTTTTTGCTGGTATGTATCGTAAAGATGAATGGGATGCCAATGATGACGGATTTTCAGAAATTGGACGTATTCGGCAGCTTGAAGGCGGAGCATCTGCAAATTTAAAATTGCTTCCAAGTACTGAACTGCAACTGAAATTTCATGCTTTACGGGAATCAAGGCGTGGTGGAGATCAGATAGATAAGCCTGAACATGATGTTGGCGTAGCAGAATCTATTAAAACCAACCGTTTAGGATTCGATGCCAGATGGAAACATTGGGTTACAGGTGACATAAGCTACGAACTTGGTTATGGTTTGGCATTTACCGAACGTAATTCATACTATGGTGGTGGAGGAAATGCAGATCCATTTAATCTATTGCCTGATAATCACACCGATTTCACAGATGAAACATGGGCAGAATTCATCGAAACATTAGAGGGTAAAGAGGGTGCTTTAAATGCTTATGGAACCACAAGAAATTTAGTTCATACTGCAGACGCAACCTATAACCATCATTTTGAGGCTTTAGGCGATCATGTATTAACAGTTGGAGCACAATTCAATAGTGACAAGCTGGAAGATCAGTTTCCTGGATATGATAGAAAAGTTGACGAATCATATTGGAATGTTTCCGGTTTGGTACAACACAACTGGATGTGGGCCGACTGGGGTGAATGGGTAATTGGTCTTCGCGTAGACAAAAACAGCGAATTGGATAATCCCGTAGCAAATCCAAGAGTTGCACTTAAATTTAGTCCGTTGCATTGGTTAAAACTTAGAACATCTTTCGCTACTGGATTTAGAGCTCCACAGATATTTGATGAAGATTTGCACATTACAATAATGGGTGGGGAAGCACAATCAATAGAGAATGATCCGAATTTATCTGCAGAAAAATCATACAGTTTGTCACAGCAAGTTGCAATGGAAGGAAGCGTTGGGGCTGGTTGGAAACTATCCGGTGGAGTGAATGGATTTTATACTGTTATAACAGACATGTTTGCTCTTGATCTTCAGGACGATCTCAATACTCCAAACCAGTTAGAGTTTGTTCGTGTAAATAGTGGTAAGGCACAAGTTTATGGTGGTGAAATAGAATTCGGTACAGCTTACAAAGACATATGGACATTGGATCTGGGTATTAGTTTAGAGAATGCAGAGAATGATGAAGCAGATCCAGACTTTGGTTCAAAGGAACTGTTCAGAACTCCTAAGTTTTATGGATTTGTGTCTACATTTGTGCAGCCTGTAAAAGGACTTGAAATCTCAACTAGTCTTGATATAACCGGTGCAATGAAAGTTCCTCATTATGAAGGTGACGTACCCACAGATCAGGCTGGGGAACCGATTCCACAACTGGAAGAATCTCCATGGTTTGCTGACTGGGATGCAAGTGTTGCGTATCGATGGGATTTGAAAAATAATATGTACATTAAACCATTCCTTGGCATAAAGAATATTTTAAATTCGTATCAGAGTGATTTTGACAAAGGTGATGGGCGTGATGCAGGTTATGTTTACGGACCAAGACAACCAAGAACCATCTATGGTGGTATTAAAGGTGGTTTCTAGGTAAGGAGATTGACTAATGAAAATTGTAAACATGTTTACTTTAGTTGGTTTTGTAATACTAGCCTTAAGTTCTTGTTCAGTACATAACGTTAAGGATAATCCTGGTGATGAGGTTTCAATTGAGATAATTAACTCTGAGACTCATACGATAGTAAATCCCAAAGTTATTCAAGAGGGTGATGAACTTTTAATATTTGGTAAGGTAGAGCAAAGTTATGATAGCTTTTGCATGAACAAACACTGGGTTGATGTTGCTATTCTCACTAGCGATAGATCTGTTTTAAAGTCGTTTAGCCTGCCTTGTTTGCACAGAAGTACAAGGAATTCTGGTTGGCATGGTGCTACTTTTAGGACTAAGCAGACTATCGTCTTACCTAAAGGAGCACTTGTTCGTTTTGTAGTAAATGCAAATGAATGCTATTCAGGAGAGACGTTTCAAACTGATGAAAACAAGGCTTTACCCAAAAGTTAGATTAAATAAATATCCATAGCAAGCTCTGTAATTGTATTGTTAAACATGGCGATATAGTTACAGAGCTTTTTTATTATATGGTTATTGAATTAACAGGATACTGACGTGATCACTTCTATGGAAATTGTGTGATCTTCTATGAATTTATCTAATTTGAAACATTGGATTAGGTGAGTTGATGCTTTAAAAAACTTTTAATATGTTGTTCTGCATGTTTAGAGACGTGAAAAGCAAGTTTCTCTGCTTCTTGTTTAGAAGATTTGTAATCCATATGCAGAACATCATGGAATAATCTATTCAAAGTATCAATGCTATTTTCCCATGTTATTACTTCGTTTTTTCCTTTTTCAGTCAATACAATAAATTCTCCAATTTCATAATTAACCAAACCTAATTTCGATAACCTCATGACAGCATTGCTCGCTGTTGGAGGTTTGACTTTTCGATTTCTGGCAATGTCTCTTATTCTTGCCACATTTCTTTCGTTTAGAATCGCACTAATTGTGCACAGGTACATGCCAAGAGTGGGTGTGAATAGTGTTTTCATTACCATAGCCCTTTATATTTTTAGAATGGTTGACTGATATAACAAGATGCGACTATATATACTATATTAACCTATGTCAATGGTTTGATAAAAGATAATAGTTGATTTTCATATTCACAATGAATTACAAGACAATTTTTGAGAAATCACAATAAAATTGCAAATTTAAAGAATATAAGTAAAATGAGCTGTTGAATATTATGATTTACCTTAATTGTATTCAAGAAATGGACGATAAAATGCCAAGTAATACACAAGTGGATAATCTGACACCAGCATTAGAAGACTACCTGGAATCAATATGGGAGATACTTCAGATAAAAAAAGTTGCACAAGTAACCGAAATAGCCAAATTAAGAGGTGTTAATGTTACTTCTGTAACACCTGCAATGAGACGTCTTAGTAAAATGGGATTAGTTGATTATACAGCAAGAGCATATGTTGACCTTACTCAAGAAGGAATTGATATTGCCAGAAAAATCAAAGCAAGACATGATATCTTAGAAAGGTTTCTGGTAGACATACTTGGGGTTTCACAGGAGATTGCCTCAGAAGATGCCTGTTCTGCAGAACATATGTTTTCTGATGAAACAATAGACCAAATTGTAAGGTTTTTTGAGTATGTTCAAAGATGTGGTTCGAAAGAGAAAGAATTTATTAAAAGATTTCATGGCTGTAGTGTTGTTCACCCTGAAAAGAAAAATGCTGGATGCAATTGTACAGCAAAAGAAAGGAAGAAAAGGTCACAACAGTTTGGTGCGACCAAATACCTCTCTAAAATGAAATCTGGAGAAATTGCTACTATTTCTCAACTGGTTGCCAAGCCTGACATAAGAAAGTCTTTGATTGATAGAGGATTTGTCTCTGGGCGACAGATAGAGTTAGTTGATGTCAGCATGAGTGGTAAAAAATACACAATAAAGCTTGGCTCTGATGAAATCGCACTATCACTTAATGAAGCAAAATGCGTAGTTGTTGTTGCGTAAACATCTTTTAGTGGCAATTTAACAATCGGCAAAGACTATATGAGCTTTAAAGCAGTTAAATATTATCTAATATTTTCATGGCCTTGATTTTTATTACAGATATAGTGCCCAGAATGTTGTCCCGTTCTACAAAGACTATGACATCACGAAAGTGGTTAAAGAGAAGTAATTCAAATCTGAAGTATGATTGTTAGTACGCAAGTGTTAAATTCCAGTATATCCAGCTAACACCTAGTGAAAGAATATTTTTTCAAATCCCATTGGCCACTAGCAACGCAAAACGTTAAGCCCTGGGTGAAGCACAGGCTTAAGAATATCTATCATGTCGATCGCATACCCTTTCAATTACGGGTTTTTTTGAATCTGATTTCGTAATTTATTAGTTGCGAAATATTAAAACCGATAAGAGATGGTGTTTATTTTTCAAATTCTTTTCTAAACTCTAGTGACTTTGCCAGCTTGAAGAAATCGCCGTCCAAAGGAACGGAACGAAGAGCTGTCTTGAATGTCTGCGGATCGATTAATTCATTGAAGGGAACTTGCTTTATTTCAAGGTTATCTCCTACCGAGACCATGCTGCCGAATTCTTTTGCTTCAATAAATTGGAAGGCTCCCATACCCAACTGGCTGCCTAGCAAGACATCGAAAGCCGATGGTTCGATGCAACGTGTGGTATAGCCGATTGCGCCAGTTTTTACTGTCAGTTTTCGTCCTGTACGCTTTTTATAAGTCTCTCGCAGAAAGTGACCGACTCTTTCACCTATTTTTGCTTCGGCAAGCACCAGATTGCCGTGAGCGTCAGTGGTCTTGGGTTTCTGATCATCTGGCATTTTATCTACAAGTCCTTCTGAGACAAGTATCACTCCATAATATTTTTCGAGTTCCTCTCGTTCAAGCACCATGTCTACCAGATCATTTGCTAATTCGCCCAGATCTACATTGTCGGCGAACTCTTCCGGTCCAATCATACGAACGGCTTCGCCTGCAATACCTGCACCGAGTGTGTACCAACCGGTTTTTCGACCCATTAATTCCAGCACAAAATAGCAATCTGTAGTTCGTACTTCACTGTTGAATACTTTTATGTCTTGTCTGGCGCGTTCGATTGCAGAGAAATATCCGAATGTCCACGGTATGCCGAAGTAATCATTGTCGATGGTTTTTGGAACGTGTACTACGGGAAGGCCCAGAAGATTAAGGTAATACCCGGTCTTAAGCGTATCGTCACCACCAATTGATATTAATGAAGAGACCCCAAGATATTCTAGCGCATCGATGATTTTGTATAGTTTCACAGAGTATTCTGGATATGCTAATTCCTTTACGTTCTTGATTTCCCGTCCTTTGACCTTGCAGGGATTGGTACGACTCGTTCGTAAAATAGAGCCACCTTCTGAACGAATCTTGGTGATGTCGTCGTAGGTCAAATATTTGTAATGTGTGCCAGCGGTGAGTTTTCTTGGATTGTCTTTGTCGAATTTCGACAGAAATTCATAGCCTTTAAAGAAGCCGATTACATCGTATCCGGCATTTAAAAACTGAATGGTGGCTGTGGATATAACAGCGTTGGCGCCGGGAGCAGGGCCACCTGAAAACAGCATCCCCACGCGTTTTTGTTCCAGAGATCGGAACTTGCGAACATCTTCAAGGGGGCTTAGATCGAACTCTTCTTTTCTATCGATCTTAGTTGATACACTGTCTTTTTTCTCTTCATCAGGCAGGTATTGATTTTTATCGTTAGGCATTGTTACCCCTTTCAGTTCCTATCCAATTACAAATAAGAAAACAGGCACAAACACCATGCTTTGAATTTCGTGTATCCCCCAATGTTTTATAGATAGCACCCCCTTAAAAAAAAGCAATATAGTTTTTCATGTTCGCGAATTCTGGGTGGGAAGGTATGGTGAAATTTATTGACTAAATAGTTGGTGAGAGTTTTAAGGTTGTTCTGTTTGTTATGGAAGTTTGTCCATTTTTGTTTACTCTGAAGTAGCTATTAACATGTGGTTATAAAAAACGGGCCTTCGGAAATTCCGAAAGGCCCGTCAGCATTAATTATAATGCGATTATCTGGTAAATGATCTTATTCTGCGCCTAGTGAAGACCAGAGCGATCAACAGCATTAGCATGATAAGGTCAAAATGTGATCCAGCTTGATTGCAATTGCCGTCTTGCTCAATATTGATCCATTCACCATCAGCATCACCATCGCTCATGTCACCATCCACTTCATCACCATCCAC
>Ga0070728_10001871_pt1 | contig 28784 bp, 22 predicted proteins | sample tdDd471_FD_66723 | JGI IMG/M metagenome (GOLD analysis project Ga0070728, IMG submission 66723) | Marine sediment microbial communities from the Atlantic coast under amendment with organic carbon and nitrate - tdDd47.1 | ecosystem: Environmental > Aquatic > Marine > Coastal > Sediment | place...
GCGCAGGGTGGACTGGCGATCATCCTCGGAGATGCGACCGCGACCGGCCTGGCGGGCCAGGTTGCCGTCGATGGTCTCCATCGCCTCGTCCAGCCGGTCCTGACTGATGTCATTCATGACCACGTCATAGCCTGCAAGGGCGCAGACATGCGCGATGCCATTGCCCATCTGGCCCGCGCCGATCACACCGACCGAGCGGATTTCAAAGGAGTCACTCATCCGGCTGTCATCCATCTGTCAGGAACTGGAAAGGAAACGGGTCGGCACGCAGCGGCATGCGCAACATGCCGACCCGGTCGTCGTTGGATCAAAGGGCCTGCTCGAGCTCCGGCACCGCCTGGAAGAGGTCGGCCACCAGGCCGTAGTCGGCAACCTGGAAGATCGGCGCTTCCTCATCCTTGTTGATGGCGACGATGACCTTGGAGTCCTTCATGCCGGCCAGATGCTGGATGGCACCGGAAATGCCGACAGCGACATAGAGCTCAGGCGCCACGACCTTGCCGGTCTGACCGACCTGCATGTCGTTGGGCACGAACCCGGCATCCACTGCGGCGCGGCTGGCGCCGACGGCGGCACCCAGCTTGTCGGCCACCTTGTAGAGCATCTCGAAGTTGTCGCCGTTCTGCATGCCGCGACCGCCGGAGATGACGATCTTCGCCGCAGCCAGTTCCGGGCGATCCGACTTGGAAAGCTCGGCCCCGACATAGCTCGAAAGGCCCGCGTCCTCGCCGGCGCTCACTTCCGAGACATCGGCAGAGCCGCCTTCCGCATCCGCCTTGGCGAAATTGGTCGGGCGCACGGTGATGACCTTGGTCTCGTCACTCGACTGCACGGTCGCCAGGGCGTTGCCGGCATAGATCGGGCGCACGAAGGTATCGGCGCTCTCCACCGCGATGATCTCGGAGACCTGCTGGGTGTCCAGCAGGGCCGCGATGCGCGGGAAGATGTTCTTGGTGGAGGTCGTCGCGGCTGCAACGATGTGGCTGTAATCACCGGCAAGGCCGGCGATCAGGGCCGCAACCGGCTCCGCCAGCTGATGCTCCAGATGCGCGCCATCGGCATGCAGCACCCTGGCGACACCGGCGACCTTCGCGGCCTCCGCCGCCACGACACCGGCACCGCTGCCCGCGACCAGTACATGCACGTCGCCACCCATTTCGGATGCCGCGGTCACCGCCGACAGGGTCGCCGGGTTCAGTGCCGCATTGTCATGATCTGCAACTACCAGAATGCTCATCAGATCACCCCCGCTTCGTTCTTCAGCTTGTCGACCAGCTGCGCGATGCTCTCGACCTTGATGCCGCCCTGACGCTTTGGCGGCTCCGTGACCTTCAGGGTCTTCAGGCGCGGTGCGATATCGACACCCAGATCCGCCGCGTCCTTCATGTCGATCGGCTTCTTCTTCGCCTTCATGATGTTCGGCAGGCTGGCGTAGCGCGGCTCGTTCAGGCGCAGGTCCGTGGTGACGATCATCGGCATCTTGACCTTGACCGTCATCAGGCCGCCGTCGACTTCGCGCGTCACGTTGGCATGGTCGCCGTCGATCTTGACCTCGGAGGCGAAGGTGCCCTGGCTCCAGCCCAGCAGGGCCGACAGCATCTGGCCGGTCTGGTTGGAGTCGTCGTCGATCGCCTGCTTGCCCAGGATCACCAGGTCCGGCTTCTCCTCATCGCAGACCGCCTTCAGCAGCTTGGCCACGGCCAGCGGCTGCACTTCATCATCGGACTTGATGAGGATGCCGCGATCAGCGCCCATGGCGAGCGCGGTACGGATGGTTTCCTGCGCCTGCTGAACGCCGATGGAGACCGCAATGACCTCGGTCGCGGTGCCGGCTTCCTTCAGCCGCACTGCTTCCTCGACCGCGATCTCGTCGAACGGGTTCATGGACATCTTGACATTGGCGAGATCGACACCGCTCTGGTCGGCTTTCACCCGCACCTTCACGTTGTAGTCGACCACGCGCTTGACAGCGACGAGTACCTTCATCTGGTCGTTTTCCCCAATCTTGTCGGAACCGGAAACGCAGCGTGGAGCGCTGCGCAGCCCCACACCGTACTTGAAAAAAATGCCAACTGACATGCCCGAAAACGGGCCCGTCGATGGTGCGGCGCACAATAGTAAGGCGGGCTGAGGGTGTCAACGAACCGTAATGCGTGCTCCGGGCAGGGCCGCCATGCCCGGAAAACCGGGCGTTCAGACCCCCTGTTGCAGGATGCTTGATTGTCGTCGGCGTTCGTGGTGCGATGCTGGTTCTAGCCGCGTGCCGGAGACGGGACACATGCGGGAGCTTGCAAAGGGTCAGTGTCTCTGACATAAAACCGCGCTCGCTTCCGACCATGGGCGAGATCCGGGGGGCCGGTCCATGAACGGGTGCTGTGTGGGTTCCATGCACAGTACCCTGACGGTCGAACTCCCAAAGCAAACTGGCATTCGAATGCCGCGACCGCCGTCGGGCCGACGACGGCCGTGCTCCGCGCAGCACGTCTGGCCCCTTTAGCACGGCTTCTGTTGAGACGATGGAGATGGCATGACGCGACAGACTGGGACGCCTCGCGCCTACGGCCTGCCGCCCGAGCAGGGCCTTTACGATCCACGCAACGAACATGATGCGTGCGGTATCGGATTTGTGGTCGACATCAAGGGGCGAAAATCGCACGACATTGTCTCCCAGGGTCTGCAGGTTCTCGTGAACCTGACCCATCGGGGTGCTGTCGGTGCCGATCCTCTCGAAGGCGACGGCGCGGGTATCCTGGTGCAGATTCCGGACGCTTTCTTCCGCGAGGTCTGTGACTTCGAATTGCCGGAGGCCGGCCACTACGGTGTCCTGAACATCTTCCTGCCGAAGGATCCCGACATCCGCGTGCTCTGCGAGAACATGCTGGAGCGCTATGCGGTGTCAGAGGGGCAGCGCGTGCTGGGCTGGCGAGATGTGCCGGTTGATCGCACGGGCATCGGTGAGAGCGTGCTGGCCGTGGAGCCGGTGATCCGCCAGATGTTCATCGCCCGTGATCCGTCACTGCCGGATCAGGACGCGTTCGAGCGCAAGCTGTTCGTCATCCGCAAGCAGGCCGCCATCGAGTCGCGCAAGATCAATCACCGCGAAGCGGGCATGCTGTACATCACGACCAGCTCGTCCCGGGTCGTCTGCTACAAGGGCATGCTGCTGGCGGAGCAGATCGGCAGCTACTTCAAGGATCTGACCGATCCGCGTTTCTCCTCGGCACTGGCGCTGGTGCATCAGCGGTTCTCCACCAACACCTTCCCGGCCTGGTCGCTGGCGCATCCGTTCCGTCTGATCTGCCACAATGGCGAGATCAATACCGCGCGCGGCAACGTCAACTGGATGGCGGCGCGTGGCAAGGCGCTGAAGTCGGACGTGCTGGGTGAGGACCTGAAGAAGCTGTGGCCGCTGATCGCCGATGGCGTCTCGGATTCCGCCAGTTTCGACAATGCGCTGGAACTGCTGGTGGCCGGCGGCTATCCGCTCAGCCACGCCATGATGATGCTGATCCCGGAAGCCTGGGACAACAACCCGCTGATGGATCCGGCGCAGAAGGCATTCTACGAGTATCACGCCGCCCTGATGGAGCCGTGGGACGGCCCTGCCGCCGTCGCCTTCACCGATGGCCGCCAGATCGGCGCGACACTGGACCGCAACGGTCTGCGCCCGGCCCGCTACATCGTCACCGACGATGATCGCGTCATCCTTGCCTCGGAAGCCGGAACACTGCCGGTGCCGGAGGAGCGGATTCGTCAGAAGTGGCGGCTGCAGCCCGGCAAGATGCTGCTGATCGATACGGAAAAGGGCGAGATCGTTTCCGACGAGGCGCTGAAGGCGGAGATCGCGGCCAGCAAGCCCTATGGCAAGTGGGTTGCGGACAGCCAGCTGAAGATCAGCGATCTGCCACCGGCCATGCCGCCGATGAAGCCGAACCGGACCACCATGCTGGATATGCAGCAGGTGTTCGGCTACACGCAGGAAGACCTGAAGTTCCTGATGGAACCCATGGCGGAGACCGGGGCGGAAGCCATCGGTTCCATGGGCAACGACACGCCGATTCCGGCGCTGTCGTCCAAGGGCAAGCCGCTCTACAACTATTTCAAGCAGCTCTTCGCGCAGGTGACGAACCCGCCGATCGATCCGATCCGCGAGGAACTGGTGATGTCGCTGACCAGCTTCATCGGTCCGCGCCCGAACCTGCTGGGTCTTGGCGGCGGCGCACATCTGAAGCTGGAGGTCTCGCAACCGATCCTGACCAACGAGGATCTGGAGCGTATCCGCCATATCGAGGATGTGCCGACCAACGACTTCCACGCACAGACGCTGGATGTCACCTTCCCCCGCCAGGAAGGGCCCCAGGGCATGGCGCGCCGGATCGGTGCCCTGCAGCGGGAGGCGCAGGATTGTGTCGAGCGCGGCGAGAACATCATCATCCTGTCGGACCGTGCCGTCGACATGGACCGCGTGCCGGTCCCGGCCGCGCTGGCGACCTCGGCGGTTCACCATCATCTGGTGCGCAACGGGCTTCGTACCTCGGTCGGGCTGGTCGTCGAGACCGGTGAAGCGCGCGAAGTGCATCATTTCTGTGTTCTGGCCGGGTACGGGGCGGAGGCCATCAATCCATGGCTCGCCTTCGAGACCCTGACCGACATGCATCCGGGTATCGCCCCGGATGAGGAGAAGCGCCTCCACAAGAACTACATCAAGGCGGTGGGCAAGGGCATCCTGAAGGTCATGTCCAAGATGGGCATCTCCACCTACCAGTCCTATTGCGGCGCGCAGATCTTCGACGCCGTCGGTCTGTCGAGCAGCTTTGTCGCGACCTATTTCCCAGGCACTCACACCCGCATCGAAGGCGTCGGCCTGGATGTGCTGTCGGCGGAAACGGTGGAACGGCACCGGCTGGCGTATGAAGACGTGCCGATCTATCGCAATGCGCTGGATGTCGGCGGTGACTATGCCTTCCGCATCCGTGGTGACGCGCATGTCTGGACGCCGGAGACGATCGGTCTGCTGCAGCATGCGGTGCGTGGCGACGCCCAGGACAAGTACCGGGAATACGCGCGCATCATCAATGACCAGAGCAAGCAGTTGCTGACGCCGCGCGGCCTGTTCGACATCCATCTCGCCGAGGAACCTGTGCCGCTGGAGGAGGTGGAGCCTGCCACCGAAATCGTGAAGCGGTTCTCCACCGGTGCAATGTCCTTCGGCTCCATCAGCCGGGAGGCGCATACCACTCTGGCAATTGCCATGAACCGGATCGGCGGCAAGTCGAACACCGGCGAGGGCGGCGAGGAGCCGGAGCGGTTCGTCAGGATGGCGAACGGCGACTCGGAGCGTTCGGCGATCAAGCAGATCGCTTCCGGCCGGTTCGGTGTGACGGCGGAGTATCTCGTCAACTCGGACATGATGCAGATCAAGATGGCCCAGGGCGCGAAGCCCGGTGAGGGCGGCCAGTTGCCCGGCCACAAGGTCGACAAGGTGATCGCGCGGGTGCGCCATTCGACCCCGGGCGTGGGCCTGATCTCCCCGCCGCCGCACCACGACATCTACTCCATCGAGGATCTGGCGCAGCTGATCTACGACCTGAAGAACGTCAACCCGACGGGCGACGTGTCGGTGAAGCTGGTGTCGGAGGTCGGTGTCGGCGTGGTTGCCGCCGGTGTCTCCAAGGCGAAGGCCGACCATGTGACCATCTCCGGGTATGAGGGCGGCACGGGTGCAAGTCCGCTGACCTCCATCAAGCATGCCGGTAGCCCGTGGGAGATCGGCCTGGCGGAGACCCAGCAGGCACTGGTGCTGAACCGGCTGCGGGGCCGGATCGCGGTGCAGGTCGATGGCGGCCTGCGTACCGGGCGCGACGTGATCGTCGGTGCCCTGCTGGGCGCTGACGAGTTCGGTTTCGCCACCGCGCCGCTGATCGCGGCAGGCTGCATCATGATGCGCAAGTGTCACCTGAACACCTGCCCCGTGGGGGTGGCGACCCAGGATCCGGAACTGCGCAAGAAGTTCCAGGGCGCACCGGAGCATGTGATCAACTACTTCTTCTTCGTCGCCGAGGAAGTGCGGGAACTGATGGCCGCGATGGGTGTCCGCACCATTGACGAGCTGATCGGGCGCACCGACCTGCTGGACAAGAAGCAGGCGATCGAGCACTGGAAGGCGCGCGGTCTGGACTTCTCCCGTCTGTTCCACCGCCCGCAGGTCGGCCCGGATGTTGCCGTGCGCAACACCGAGGAGCAGAATCACGACATCTACGAGATCCTGGACCGGGAACTGATCACGCAGGCGACACCTGCGCTGGAGTCCGGTACGCCGGTGCAGATCGAGATGCCGATCCGCAACATGAACCGGACCACCGGTGCCATGCTGTCGGGTGAAGTGGCGAAGCGCTACGGCCATGCCGGGCTGCCGGAGGATTCGATCTCCGTCAAGTTCAGGGGCACGGCGGGCCAGAGCTTCGGTGCCTTCCTGGCGCGCGGGGTCAGCTTCGAACTGTGCGGCGACGGCAATGACTATGTCGGCAAGGGGCTGTCAGGTGGCCGTATCGCCATCTATCCGGACCCGGCCAGCCAGATCGTGCCGGAGCAGAGCATCATCATCGGCAATACCGTGATGTATGGCGCGATTGCCGGCGAATGTTACTTCCGTGGTGTCGGCGGGGAGCGTTTCTGCGTGCGCAACTCCGGTGCGACGGCGGTCGTCGAGGGTGTCGGCGATCATGGCTGCGAGTACATGACCGGCGGAATCGTGCTGGTCATCGGCCCGACCGGGCGCAACTTCGCGGCAGGCATGTCGGGCGGTATCGCCTATGTCCTGGACGAGCGTGGCGACTTCGATCGGCGCTGCAATGCGGAGATGGTGGACCTTGGTCCGGTTGATCCGGCTGATCTGGCGCCTGAAGGTGATGACCTGTCGGATCACCTGCGCCACGACGCCAGCCGTATCCGCATGCTGCTGGAGCGTCATGTGCACTACACCAACAGCGCCCGTGCCAGGTCCCTGCTGAAGGATCTCGATGGCACGCTGTCGAAGATCGTCAAGGTCACGCCGCGGGACTATGCACGTGCCCTGAACGAGTTGCGGGCTGAGGAAGCCGCGACCGCCGAAGCCGGCGCGCTGCCGGGAGGAGACGACTGATGGGCAAGATCACGGGTTTCCTGGAGATCGAACGCAAGGATCGCCATTACCGTCCGGCGGAGGAGCGGGTAAAGCACTTCCGCGAGTTCGTGGTGCCGCTTCCCGATGAGGAACTGAAGGCGCAGGGCGCGCGCTGCATGGACTGCGGCATCCCCTATTGCCATCAGGGCTGCCCGGTGAACAACATCATCCCGGACTGGAACGATCTGGTCTACAACGGGAATTGGCGGGAAGCGTCGGAGGTTCTGCACTCCACGAACAACTTCCCCGAATTCACCGGTCGCGTCTGTCCTGCCCCGTGCGAGGCGTCGTGCACCCTGAACATCGACGACAGCCCGGTCACCATCAAGACCATCGAATGCGCCATCGTCGACCGCGCCTTCAGCGAGGGCTGGATCGAACCGCAGATCCCGAAGCATCGCACCGGCAAGACGGTTGCCGTCGTCGGCTCCGGCCCTGCCGGGCTTGCCGCGGCGCAGCAACTCGCCCGCGCCGGGCATCGGGTGCATGTGTTCGAGAAGAACGCGAAGATGGGTGGCCTGCTGCGTTACGGCATTCCCGACTTCAAGATGGAGAAGCACCTGATCGATCGCCGTCTGTCGCAGATGCAGACAGAGGGTGTGATGTTCATCGGCGGTATCCATGTCGGTATCGACAAGTCGGTCGATGACCTGCTGGCCGAATTCGACGCGGTTGTCCTGGCCGGTGGCGCGGAGGCCCCGCGCGATCTGCCGGTCCCGGGCCGCGACCTGGACGGCGTCATGTATGCGATGGATTTCCTGCCGCAGCAGAACCGCCGGGTCAGCAACGAACCGCTGGGCGATATCGAGGAAGTGTCGGCAGAGGGCAAGCACGTCATCGTCATAGGTGGTGGCGATACCGGCTCCGACTGCATCGGCACCAGCTTTCGCCAGGGTGCGCTTTCCGTCACTCAGCTGGAGATCATGCCGGCGCCGCCGGAGCGCGAAGACAAGGCCCTGACCTGGCCGGACTGGCCGCTGAAGATGCGCACATCCTCCAGCCAGGCAGAGGGCGCCGAGCGCGACTTCTCCGTCGTCACGACCGCCATCCGGGGCGAGGACGGCAAGGTCGTCGCCATCGAGTGCGCGCGGTGCGAGGGGTCGGAGAAGGGCTTCGCGAAGATCGAGGGATCGGATTTCGAACTGAAGGCCGATCTGGTGCTGCTGGCCATGGGCTTCGTCAGCCCGGTGCATGAAGGCATGATCGACGATCTGGCTGTGGAAAAGGACCAGCGCGGCAACGTCATGGCCAACACGGAGGACTACCAGACCTCCTGCGCCAACGTCTTCGCCTGCGGCGACATGCGTCGCGGTCAGAGCCTGGTTGTCTGGGCCATCCGCGAAGGCCGCCAGTGCGCCCGCTCCGTCGACGAGTTCCTCATGGGATCAACCCTGCTGCCGCGCTGACCCTCGGTCTGTCTGGCCACGAAGCCGCGGATTCCCCTTCCCCCTCGACGGGGGAAGGTCGGGATGGGGGTGAGTCGGCGAAGCCGAACAGCTATGACCTCGCTACCGTGCAGCAGCCTGCGGCTTCACCCCCCATCGACCGCTACGCGGCCACTTCCCCCGCATGGGGGGAAGGGACTATCGGGCGATTGTCCTGCCGTTCAGCCCCGGAACAGTCGCGTCAGTTCCGGAACGAAGTCCTCGCTGTGGCCTGCCCTGGCCGCTGTCCCGATGGCCGAGGAGACGCCGTCGGCGATGGCCCGGCTGCCGGAACTCTCGCCAACCATCTCGCGGTAATAATCGATGTCCTTGATCGCATTGCCGATGGAGAAGGGCACGTCACTGGCGTCGCCGGTCAGGATGCAGTGCCGCAGCCGCTCCAGCGCCATCCCGGCGCCGCCGCCCTTGCCCAGCACATCGACGAAGACCTGCGGTTCGACCCCTGCCGCCGCTGCCTGTGCCGCCGCTTCGGCCAGCAGTGCCATGTGGCCGATGGAGACGAAGTTGTGCAGCAGCTTCATCCGGTGTCCGAAGCCGACACCGCCCACGTGATCGATGTTTTCGGTGAAGGTATCCAGTACCGGTCGCGCGGCCTCCAGCACCCCGGCCTCGCCGCCGACGAGAATGTTCAGCGTGCCTTCATGTGCCTGCTTTGACAGCCGGGTCATTGGCGCATCCAGGAACCGTCCCCCGGCCTCCGCCACCATCGCCGCCAGCCGCTCCGTCGATTCCGGCAGCGCCGTCGAACAGTCCACGACAATAGTGCCGGGCTGCAGCGCGGCGATCACGCCCGACTCCCCGGTCATCACCGCCTCCACCTGCGGCGAGCCGGTAACGCAGATGATGACCAGATCGGAGACCGCCGCGACCGCACCCGGCGAGCCCTGCTGCTCCGCGCCCATCCCGATCAGATCGTCCACCGGCTGATTGCCGGGATGATCCATCATCACCAGCGGAAATCCGCCCTTCAGCACATTCAGCGCAATCCCGCGGCCCATCAGGCCCACACCGATGATCCCGACCCGCATGTCCATTCTCCTCCCACGCCCAGTATCCGTGGAAGGGATTGTACCGGGCCATTGCCCCCGCGCCAGTGCGACTGTTCCGTTACCGCCGATAGTCCGCCGTCATGCCGTAGCCGGACCATTGCAGTTTCAGCCATGAACCATCCGGGCCGTACCAGACATCGAAGTCGCGGCTGGTATCGGCGTGGTAGCGGCGGGCGAGGTGGCGCTTCTCCTGCGCGTCGATGAATTCCAGGTCCAGTTCCGTGATGGCGACCTTGCGGATGTCGCCCCGGGCGGCGTCCAGGAATGCGCTCCGCTGCACGGCATCCTGTCGCCAGAAGGCGGTGGAGGGCCAGGTGTCGGCGGGCAGGGTGCGGTTGCCGAAGCGCAGGCTCGTCACCTCCAGACCCTCCGCGCCCTGAACCGCCGTGACCTCGTCGCGGTTGTCGCCGTCGAGGGTGGTGGAGGTGAAGCTGACGAGCCGGTCGCCCTGCCAGACTTCCTCCGTTGTCTGCGTGTAATCGAACACGGTGACGAAGAACAGCCGCACCCGGATGCGCACGTCGACCCTGACGGTCATCTGCCCGGCATCGGGGCCGGGGGTGAAACTCAGGCTGTGATGCCCGACCTTCGATCCGGTGACATGCACGTCGAAATGAATGTCATCGGGTTGCGCCGCGTGGACCGCACCCGGCAGGGCCGCAGCCGTCAGCAGGGCCAGCCCGCCCAGCAGCAGCCCACGACGGTCAATGGCGGGCGATGCCTGCGTAATCCGAGGCGGCGACCTCATCGCATTTCTCGCGGTAGGCCGGTGCGCCCGCAGCGTAGAGCAGGAAGGTGCGCTTGTTCTTGCCTTCGACATTGGTGTTGATGCCCATGAACCATGAATCGACCTTGGTATAGAGCATCTTTTCCGCGCTTTCATGGACATGGTGTGTCCAATCCGTGGCCGCGGCCTCGTCCGCTTCCGCCGTCGCCAGCCCCTTCTCCCGCATGTTGCGGATGAAGTCGGTGGCCCATTCCACGTTCTGTTCGATGCAGCGCGGAATGTTGCAGAAGGACGCGGCATTGTGCGGCCCCACCAGGGTCAGCATGTTGGGGAAACCCGGCACCATGAGGCCGAGGTAGGTGAGCGGCCCCTCCGCCCACTTCTGCTGCAGCGTCTGGCCGTCCACGCCCTCGAAGGCGATCTTCGAGAAGCCGCCGGTGACGGCATCGAACCCTGTGGCATAGATGATGATGTCGAATTCCAGTGACTCGGCGCTGGTCTGGATTCCGGTCGGCGTCACCCGCTCGATTGGTGTGTCCTGCAGGTTCACCAGCCGCACGTTGTCCTGATTGTAGACCTCGTAATAGTTGGTCTCCAGCGGCACGCGCCGGGTGCCGAAGCCATGATCCTTCGGGATCAGCATGTCGGCGACCTTCGGGTCCTTCACCCGCTGGCGGATCTTGGCAGCGACGAAGTCGGAGATGGTCTGATTTGCTTCCTCGCTGATGAAGATGTCGCGGAAATTGCCCATCCAGATGCCGAAGCCGGGGGCGTCGTAAAGCTCCTCGTAGAAGGCTTCGCGCTCCTCCGCGCTGACCCCCATCGCGCGGCGCGGGTCGGCGTCATGCATGAAGCAGCCGTGGGACCGCTTGCAGATCTCGAAGATCTCCGGATAGCGGGCGCGGATGTCCTGCTGCTGTTCCGGCGTGATCGGGCTGTTCTTCAGTGGTGCGCACCAGTTCGGGCGGCGCTGGAACACGGTCAGCTGCCCGGCGGTCTTGGCGACTTCCTGGATCGTCTGCACGCCGGTGGCTCCGGTGCCGATGACCGCCACGCGCTTGCCCTTGAAATCCACCGGCTCGTGCGGCCAGCGGGCGGTGTGCATCGACTGGCCCTGGAAGTCGTCGATGCCTTCGATGGTCGGCATGGTGGGGACCGACAGGGGGCCGATGGCGGTGATCAGGAACTGCGCGGAGCCGGTCCAGCCGTCCGCCGTCCAGACCGTCCAGCGCTCCGCCTCACTGTCCCAGCGGGCGCGGGTGACCGTGCTGCCGAAGCGGATGTCGCGGCGCAGGTCCAGTTTGTCGGCGACGAAGTTGCAATAGCGCAGTGTCTCCGGCTGGGCCGAGAAATGCTCGCTCCATTGCCATTCGTCCAGGATCTCTTCCGAGAAGGAATAGCCGTAGGAATAGCTCTCCGAATCGAAGCGCGCACCCGGATAGCGGTTCCAGTACCAGGTGCCGCCGACGCCGTCCCCGGCCTCCAGCACCTGCACCGACATGCCCAGGCCGCGCAACTGGTGCAGCTGGTACATGCCGGAAATTCCGGCCCCGATGATGATGGCGTCGAAGGTCTGCTCGGTCATGGTCGTCTCTCCCCTGCGCGGCAGGGTAGCACGTCGTGCAACGGGAGCCAGAGCAGCCTCAGAATACCCCCTCTGCCCGCATCGCAGTCAGTTCGGCGTCGGTGTAGCCGAGCTCGCGCAGCAGGGATTCGGTATGCTCGCTCAAGCGCGGCAGGGCGGTGTTGGCGCGGCCCGGTTCCTCCGCGAACTTCATCGGGATGCCCACGTGTTCGAACCCGTTCGCGTCCTCGAAGATCATGCCGCGGTGGCGCAACTGCGGGTCGTCACAGGCCTGGCGCAGGTCGTTGACGGGGGCGAAGGCAGCGTCCACATCCTGGAACCATTCCACCCATTCTGCCTGGGTCTTGGTGGCGAAGGTCTCCCGCAGGAAGTCGATGGCGGGCTGCTGTGTTGGTCCCGGCGGCGGCTCGCAGGCTTCGATCAGGTCAGGGCGGCCCAGCTTGGTCAGGATCGCCTTGGCGAAGTGCATCTCCGCCCCGCCCAGCACGATGTGCTTCGCATCCGCAGTGGTGTAGATGTTGTACATGGCGTTGCCGCCCCAGGTCCGCTCATGCCGGACGACGGGCATCTTCTTCTCCGCGAAGACGGTGCCGAGCAGGTTCGGCATTGCGGCCATCAGCGAATCCATCATCGACAGGTCGATGGTGTCCCCCTGTCCGGTCTCGGTCCGGCGCAGCAGCGCCATCAGGATCGCCGACAGGCCCATGGTGGCCGACAGCATGTCCGCATTGGCGATGCCGGGAATCGTCGGCGCACCATCCGCGCCGATGTTGCAGCTCAGCACGCCGGCCAGTGCTTCCGTCGCCAGGTCGTGCGCCGGACGCTTCACATAGGGACCGTCCTGGCCGAAGGCGGAAATGGAGCAATAGACCAGGCGCGGGTTGCGGGCGCGCACGGTTTCCGCATCGACACCCAGTCGCTTCACGACGCCGGGACGAAACGCCTCGATCATCACGTCGGCGGATTCGGCCAGCTTCAGCAGCGCCTCCCGCCCCGCCTCCGTCTTCAGGTTCAGCTGCACCGATTTCTTGCCCCGGTGCGTGTTCTGGAAATAGACCGTCACCCCGTCGGCGCGCCGGGCACCGATCTCCCGGTTCGGCTCCCCGCCATTGATGGGTTCCAGCTTGATCACCTCCGCCCCGTGATCCGCCATCATCTGGGTCAGCAGCGGGCCGGGCAGGAACAGGGACAGGTCGAGGACGCGGATACCTTCCAGTTTCATCAGTAGCCCTCCGACTGCGACCAGTCGAAATATAGACCATGGGCGCGCCGGGCGATGGGGCCGGGCTGCAGGTCCCGCCCCTCGTAGCGGGTGACGGGGACGACCTTGCCGAAATTGCCGGTGGTGAAGATCTCGTCCGCCGCGGCGAAGTCCTGCGGGGTCAGCGTGACCTCCTGCACTTCGACACCGTCGGCGCGGAACAGGTCCGTCATCCGCTGCTTGGTGATGCCGTTCAGGAAGGTGCCGTTCCATACCGGTGTCATGGCCACCCCGTCCTTGACCATCCAGATATTGGCGGTGGCCAGTTCCGCGACATTGCCCGACGGGTCGCACAGCAGCGCATTGTCATAGCCACGCTGCGACGCCTCCCGCAGCGCGCGCTGGGAATTGGGATAGAGGCAGGATGCCTTGGCATCGGTCGGGGCCATGTCGCGGGCGGGGCGGCGGTGGGTGGACAGGCAGACGCTCATCCCCGTCGCGGCGGGCAGGGGCGACTCGTAGACCGCCAGCGTGAACTCCGTCGATTCCGGGTCGGGGGAGACGAAGCCGGTGCGGGCAAAGAACATCGGGCGGATGTAATAGGCACGGTCGCGGGGCAGGTCGGCCAAGGCCTCGCGGCACAGTTCCTCCACCCGCGCCGCATCCTCCTTCGGTTCCAGCAGCATGGTGCGGGCGGAGCGGACGACGCGCTCGCAATGGGGTGTCAGGTCGGGGGCCAGCCCCTCGAACGCCCGTGCGCCGTCAAAGACGACACTGGCCATCCAGAAGGCATGGTCCATGGGTCCGGTCAGGCGCGGGTTCTCCGTGAACCAGTCCCCGTCATAAAAGAACCGTGCTTCCATGCTGCGCTCTCCTCCCCAAGCTTTCGTTTGACCGTGTCTTAGTCGGTTTTGCGCCGTGAGGGAATTGCCCGCTGATCGCCGCGCGCACCCGGTGAGTGCAATGGTGGCGTCGGACCGTGCAAGCCTGTATCAGCAAGTGCTGAGACTCTTTCAGGATCCGGAACCATGAGCCTGCTTTTTCCCATAGCGCGACGTCTGCTGTTCAGCATGGATGCGGAACGGGCTCACAATCTGACCGTTCGGGCGCTCGGCAATCCGGCGCTGGCCAGGCTGGCGGCTGTGCGGGTGCCCGACATGCCGGTGGAGATCGCGGGTCTGCGCCTGCCGAACCCGGTGGGACTGGCGGCGGGACTGGACAAGAACGCAGTGGCCGTCGATGGCTTGCTGGCGCTTGGCTTCGGCTTCGTGGAGATCGGCGGTGTGACGCCGAAACCGCAGCCGGGCAATCCGCGCCCCCGCGTCTTCCGCCTGCTGGAGGACCGGGCGGTGATCAATCGCTATGGCCTGAATTCCGACGGGGCGGAGGCCGTGGCGCGCAATCTGGAGCGGCGGCGCGCACCGGGCATCGTCGGCGTCAACCTGGGGGCCAACAAGGACAGCACTGACCGGACTGCCGACTATGCCGAATGCCTGCGGGTGATCGGGCCCCTGGTGGACTATGCGACGGTCAATGTCTCTTCCCCCAACACACCCGGTTTGCGCGCCCTGCAGGACAGCGCCGCGCTGGTGGAGATCTTCGGGCGGTTGAACAGGGTACGGAATGAGGGACGTCTGAAGACGCCGCTGTTCCTGAAGGTCGCACCGGATCTGACGGTGGAGGACATTGCGGACATTTCCCGCGTCGCCCTCGACATCGGCATCGATGCCCTGGTCATTGCCAACACGACCATCGCCCGCCCTGACAGCCTGCGCAGCCAGCACCGGGACGAAGCCGGCGGCCTGAGCGGCGCGCCGCTGTCGGAACCTTCGACCGAAGTGCTCTCCCGATTCCGTGATGCAACCGGGGGAGAAATTCCGCTGATCGGGGTCGGCGGCATCATGTCGGGTGAGGATGCGGCGGCGAAGGTGCGGGCCGGGGCCTCGGCGGTACAGTTCTACACCGGCATGATCTGGCGCGGTCCGGATCTGATCCGCGAGTCGGCTGAGGCCATCGCTGCGGTCCGCGCGACATGAGCGCCCCGCGCAAGCCGCGCCCGCCCGTCGAGGTCGGCATGGCCATGATGGCGGCGGGGATGCTCTGGATTCCCTGTATCGACGCCATCGCCAAGTTCCTGGGGGAGCATGTGCCGCCCGGTCAGATCGCGGCCAGCCGTTTCCTGTTCCAGTCGCTGCTGCTGTTTCCGCTGTTGCTGATGGCCGGGGGACTGCCGCGCGTACCCTGGCGACAGTTGCATCTGCATGCGGCGCGGGGCGCGCTGATCGCCCTGGCAACCGCGTTCTTCTTCACCGCGCTGCAATACATGCCGATCGCGGACGCCATCGCGATCTTCTTCGTGGAGCCGCTGATCCTGACCCTGCTGTCGGGTCTGTTCCTGGGGGAGGCCGTGGGATGGCGTCGCATGACCGCCGTGCTGGTGGGATTCCTGGGGGCGCTGATCGTCATCCGGCCGGGCTTCGGCTGGGTCGGCTGGCCAGCGCTGATGCCTCTGCTCGCGGCAGGCTGCTTCGCGGTCTATCTGGTGCTGACACGGCGCATGGCGCAGACCGGTGACGCGGTGCAGATGCAGTTCTGGGCCGGGGTGTTCGGCTTTCTGACCATGGCGACGGTCCTGACCCTTGGCGGGGTCTTCGGGGTTCCGGCACTGACCGCGGTTCGGCCTGAACTGCATGAGTGGGCCCTGCTGTTCGCCCTGGGGCTGGTGGCGACGGCGGGGCACATGCTGGTGGTTCATGCCTTCCGGCGGGCTCCGGCAGGGGTGCTCGCCCCGTTCCAGTACCTGGAGATCATCAGTGCGACGGTGCTTGGTTACCTCATCTTCGATGACTTTCCCGATGCGGTGACCTGGACCGGCATCGCGGTCATCATCGGGGCCGGGATGTATGTGTTCCATCGGGAGCGCAAGCTGGCGCGCATTTCCCACTGATCCGATGTGAAACGGCCACAAATGGCCGATATTCCGGCTGTTTAGCTGTTGTCAGAATGGTACAGCCACGCCGCCCGTGATATGTAGAAGGCTCAGGGACAAGACCCTTCAGGGGCAGGCGACCGGGGAGAGCGAAATGCGTTCAGGGACACTTGTCCTCGCCGCGGCATTGGCGGCACTGCCAATGGCGATGGTGTCCATGGGGCTGCAGGCAGATCCAGGTCGGACCCTTCAACTGGCGCAGAACGAGACTGAAGCCAGCCCGGCACGAGAGAAGCCGACACCAGAGAAAACGGCACCAGAGAAGCTGGCACCGCAGAAACCGGTGGCCCAGAAGCCTGCGCCGCCGCCCACCCAGTTCATTCCCATCGCCGCCTACTGGACCGGTCCCTACGCAGCAGGTGGTTCCGCCTTTGGTGACGGCATGGCGGACTATTACGAGCTGCTGAACAAGCGGGACGGCGGCATCAATGGTGTCAAGCTGCGCTGGGAGAAGTGCGAGACCGCCTACAAGGCCGAACGTGTCATTGACTGCTACGAGAAGCTGAAGAAGGCCAGCCCCAGCGGCCTGCCGTTCTTTCATCCGCTCTCGACCGACGCGACCTATGCGCTGGTGGAGCAGGGCCGGGCCGACCAGGTTCCCATCATCACCATTGGGTATGGGCGCGCGGACGGATCGGATGGTCGGGTCTTCCCCTATCTGTTTCCCGCCATCACCAGCTACTGGAGCCAGTCAACGTCCGAGATCCGTTTCATCGGGCAGCTCGAAGGCGGGATGGAGAAGCTGGCGGGCCTCAAGATCGCCAACGTCCACCATGATTCCGCCTATGGGAAGGAAACCATCCCGGTTCTGGAACGTCAGGCGCAGAAGTATGGTTTCGAGTTCCGCAACTTCCCGGTTGCCCATCCGGGACTGGATCAGAAATCGATCTGGCTGCAGGTCGCACGGCAGTACAAGCCGGATTACGTGATCCTGCGCGGCTGGGGGGTGATGAATCCCATGGCACTGAAGGAGGCCCGACGGGTCAAGTTTCCGGCCAACAGGATCATCGGCGCCTGGTGGTCGGGGTCGGAGGAGGATGTGATCCCCGCCGGTCCGGCCGCGAAGGACTATTACGCCGCAGGCTACCAGTCCGCAGGCGCGGACTATCCGGTGATCCAGGACATGATCCGCCACCTCTATGACAAGGGGGAGGGGGACATGGACCCGCGACGGGTGGGCTCGATCTACTTCAATCGTGCCGTGGCCATGGCCATCGTCGGCACCGAGGCCATACGCGACGCCATGCGGATGGTGGGGGAAAACCGTCCGGTCACCGGGGCGGAGGTTCAGGCTGCGCTGGAACAGCTGACACTTGATGACGCGCGGCTGGCGAAGCTCGGCGCGGTCGGTCTGCTGCCGGAGATCAAGCTGTCCTGCCGCAATCACGGCGGTGATTCACCGCTGAAGTTCCTGCAATGGAACGGCACCGCCTGGGGAGAGGCAACGGACTGGATCGAGACCGATCAGTCCATCGTGCGCCCGATGGTGGAAGCCTCCGCGGCGGCCTATGCGAAGGAAAACGGCATCACGCCACGTATCTGTCCGAACTGACGGCCCGAACGGGCAGGCGGATCTGCCGGTCGCGGGTCCGCCGGTCGCCGTTTCAGTCCGTCGGCGTCGTGACGGTCAGGTGCGCGGATCCTGCCTGCAACACCCCCTCCGGCCGGTCGAGGCGCAGCATGGCGAGCACGTGATCGCCTGCCCCGCTGCGCACGGTCCCGACGCTGCGGCCATCCACGACCACATCCGCGCCCGCGTCAGGCAGATCGCCCTCGACATGGCACGACAGCAGCATCTTGCGCACGTTGCCGCGATACTTGCTGCGCGCCGTGATCTCCTGCCCGACGTAGCAGCCCTTGCGGAAGTCGATGCCGTTCAGTTTGTCGAAACGGACCTCCAGCATGAAGTTCTTCTCCACCTCCATGTCCCGGCTGCCATCCGGGATGCTGCGGGACACGCGCAGCGCATGGTAGGCGGACAGGTCGTCGGTGTGGTCAGGCAATGGGCTGGCGGCGGGCCAGAGCAGGCGCTGTCCCATGCCCGGATCGCGGGGATCGGTGTAGCCGATCGCGCCCTCACCCGTGACGCCGCCATCGGGTGCCGCCAGCACCTGCCAGTCCGCGCTGACATCGTCGATGCTGACCTTCGAGCGCAGCTTGTACATGGTCAGGCGCCGCTTCAGATCGTCGATCCTGGGGGCCTCGACCTCCAGCAGCAGGGCGTCGCCGTCAGGGTCGGGCGTGACGAAGAAGTCATGCAGGAACTTGCCCTGGGGGGTCAGCAGCGCGGCATAGACCGCCGTGTCGGCTGCGATTCCCGCGACGTTGTTGGTCACCAGGGCCTGGAGGAAACTCCCGGCCTCCGCGCCGCCAACCCGCAGCACGCCCCTGTCAGGAATTCTGAAGACATTCATTGCGTCTGCTCTCCGCTGATGGGGGACCTGATCCTACTCTGCCGCCAGACTCGCCGGGCGGGTCCACGCGTGCTGCTTCGAGTGGGGGTCGAGCGGGGTTTCGACCAGATGGTTGGTATAGTTCGAAATCACCTTGTGCGCGATGACGCCGACGATCTCGATGACATTGCGTTTCGTGAACCCTGCGGCCATGAAGTGGTCGAGGTCTGCATCGTCCACCCAGCCACGTTGAACCACCATCTTCTGCGTGAAGCCGCGCAGCACGTTCAGGCGGTCGTCGGCGAAGGGGGTGTTGGTACGCGCCGCCTCGATCACGTCCTGCGGAACCTTCTCCGCATTGGCGATCCGCGTGTGGCCTGCCATGCAGTAGGTACAGTCGTGATAGGCGTTGATGGTGAACCACACCACGTGCCGTTCCTCCGGGGTGAAGGACATCTTCATCACGGCACGACTGAGGGCCATGTAGGCTTCGGTCGTGGCGGGCGCCTCCACCATTCCGGCGATCAGGTTGGGGACGAAGCCATAACTCTTCTCCGCCTTGTCCAGCAGATCCCTGCCGTCCTCGGGCGCCGTTTCCTTCGTGTGAAGCTGAAACCGTGTCATCGTCACCTCCTGCGTGTCTGCCCCGCAATCTGATGCGGCTGCGACAGCAATCAAGTTCCCTGTCGGGGACGTGATGGTCGCTGGGGGAACAGGGGCCGGTCGTGACCGACGCAAGCGCGGTGGCGGACTGTGGGAAGAACGGGGTGACCGACAGGGGGTGAACATGACCGATGAACTGATCCATCTGGTGCGCTGGCACAATGGGGAGAAGGCCTTCTCCCCCTTCTCGGATGCGGAAATGCAGCGCAGGCAGGATGCCATGCGGGCACTGATGGCGGCGGATGACATGGATGCCTGCCTGTTCAGCAGCTACCACAACATCTGCTACTTCTCGGGGTTCATGTACTGCCAGTTCGGGCGGCGCTACGCCCTGACCCTGACACAGGACACGGCGACAACGCTGACTGCGGCCATCGATGGCGGGCAGCCCTGGCGACGGACGTTCGGCGACAACCTGACCTACACGGACTGGCGGCGGGAGAGCTATTTCGACGGCCTGAAGCAGTTGCTGCCCGGGGTTCGACGCCTGGGTATCGAGTTCGATCACGTGACACTGCAGTTCCGCAATCTGCTGGCAGCGCAATTCCCTGATGTGGAACTGGTCGACTGCAGCGAAACGGCGATGCGTCTGCGCACGGTCAAGTCAGTGGAGGAGCACGCCCTGATCCGGGAAGGAGCGCGCATCTGCCGGATCGGCGGAGAGGCGGTGATGGAAACCGCCCGCCCCGGCGTGCCGGAGCATGAGGTGGCGCTGGCCTCCACCCGTGCCATGGTGCGGGCCATCGCGGACAGTTTCCCCTTCGTCGAGCTGATGGATACCTGGACGTGGTTCCAGTCCGGCATCAATACCGATGGTGCCCACAATCCGGTGACCAACAGGCAGATCGAACAGGGTGACATCCTGTCCCTGAACACCTTCCCGATGATCTTCGGCTACTACACCGCGCTGGAACGGACCCTGTTCGCAGGTGCGGTGGACGCGGTTTCGCTGGACCTCTGGCAGAAGAACTGCGCGGTGCATGTGCGGGGCATGGAACTGATCCGGCCGGGCGCACGCTGCTGCGATATCGCGCTGGAGCTGAACGAGATGTATCGCGGCTGGGATCTGCTGAAGTACCGCTCCTTCGGCTATGGCCACAGCTTCGGCGTGTTATCCCATTACTACGGGCGCGAGGCCGCGGTGGAACTGCGTGAGGATGTGGAGACCGTGCTGCAACCGGGCATGGTGGTATCCATGGAACCCATGATCATGCTGCCCGACGGTGTGCCGGGGGCCGGTGGCTACCGCGAGCACGATATCCTGATCGTCACGGAGGACGGGGCCGAGAACATCACGGACTTCCCCTTCGGACCGGAGACCATGATTCTGCCTGCATAATCAGCAACAAGGCAGGGTGGTTGCATGATGATCACAAAGCTGACATCGTTGCACCGCAACACGAAGACGGGTCCAGACACTGCGGCGACAAGCACGTCGGACCAACAGGGACTGCAGACGCTGACAGGGCGTTCGAACATCAAGCACCCGCAATCAATGCGGGGCACACAGGGAATAGAGGCAGCTGCGTGACAGGCGATCAGTCGACGGGCGATCCATTCGTCCGGTTCCAGGAAGTGCAGAAGAGCTATGACGGCGAAACGCTCGTCGTCAAGAATCTGAACCTCGATATCGCCAATGGCGAATTCCTGACGATGCTTGGCCCGTCCGGGTCCGGGAAGACAACCTGCCTGATGATGCTTGCGGGGTTCGAGACTCCGACGCATGGCAAGATCGTTCTGGACGGTGCGCCGTTGAACGATGTTCCGCCACACAAGCGCGATATCGGCATGGTATTCCAGAACTACGCGCTGTTCCCCCACATGACGGTGGCAGAGAACCTGGCCTTCCCGCTGAAGGTCCGCAAGATGGGCAAGGCGGAGATCGAGCAGCGGGTCCAGCGGGCACTGGACATGGTGCAGCTTGGCCCCTTCGGCGGTCGGCGCCCGATGCAGCTTTCCGGTGGACAGCAACAGCGTGTCGCGGTGGCCCGCGCACTGGTCTTCGACCCGAAACTGGTGCTGATGGATGAACCGCTGGGCGCGCTGGACAAGCAGCTTCGCGAACAGATGCAGTTCGAGATCAAGCACATCCATGACAATCTCGGTATCACGGTCGTCTATGTGACGCATGACCAGTCCGAAGCACTGACCATGTCCAACCGTATCGCCGTGTTCAACGACGGCATCATCCAGCAGCTGGCACCCCCGGCGGACCTGTATGAACGCCCCGACAATGCCTTCGTGGCCCAGTTCATCGGCGAGAACAACAAGCTGACGGGCAAGGTGACGGCGGCGGATGGCGACCAGTGCTCGGTGGAACTCGACAGCGGTGAGAAGGTTACCGCCATGTCGATCAGCCATGGCGGCGTGGGTCAGCCGACCATGCTGTCGATCCGGCCGGAACGGGTGATGATCGGCGACGAGGTGAAGGACTGCGATGTCCATGTGGATGCGCGGGTGCAGGAGCTCATCTATCTGGGTGACCACATCCGCACGCGCCTGACCGTATGTGGTCGCGACGACTTCGTGGTGAAGATTCCGAATTCAACAGATCGTGCCGGTCTCGTGCCCGGCAACGAAATTTCCCTTGGCTGGCGGACACGCGACTGCCGGGCGCTCGATATGCCTGACAATCTGTGATCACAGGGTCGGCAGGGAACAGGATCGCACGAGAGAAAACTCAAGGAGGCTCAGAATGAAAAGCTTCAAGTCAGCCCTGATCGCGGCTGCCGTGGCCAGTGTGGCGGCAGGTGCCGTGACCAGTGCCCAGGCAGAGACGGAACTGGTTGTCGTATCCTGGGGCGGTGCCTATTCGGCCAGCCAGCAGGGCGCCTATCATGATCCCTACATGGCCGCCAATTCGGATGTCACGATCGTCAATGACGACTCGTCCAACGCTGCCGTGGCCAAGCTGCGCGCGATGAACGAAGCCGGCAACGTCACCTGGGACCTGGTCGACGTGGTGGCCGCCGATGCCATCCGTCTGTGTGACGAGGGCCTGGCCGAGATCATTGACCATGACAAGGTGCTGGCCCCGGCCCCCGATGGCACGCCCGCCTCGGAGGATTTCGGCGACCTGATCGTGTCCGAATGCTTCATCCCGCAGATCGTGTACTCCACGACCTTCGGCTATCGCACCGACATGGTCTCCTCCACGCCGACCAGCGTCTGCGACGTCTTCGATCTGGAGAAGTTCCCCGGCAAGCGCGCGCTGGAGAAGAACCCGATCAACAACATGGAATGGGCCCTGCTCTGTGACGGCGTCGCGCCGGATCAGGTCTATGAGGTTCTGGGCACCCCCGCCGGTGTCGAGAAGGCCCTGGCCAAGCTTGGCACCATCAAGGACAACGTTGTCTGGTGGACCAAGGGCGCACAGACACCGCAGCTTCTGGCTGACGGCGAAGTCGTGATGGGCTCCACCTACAACGGTCGTCTCTTCTCGGTGATCGAGGAAGAGAAGCAGCCGATCGCGATGCTGTGGGACTGGCAGGTGTTTGACCTGGACGGCTGGATCGTCCCGACGGGCACCAAGAACAAGGCGGCGGTGATGGAGTATCTGCGCTTCGCCACCGACACCCAGCGTCTGGCCGATCAGGCGAAGTTCATCTCCTACGGTCCGGCCCGCAAGTCGTCGGCACCGCTGGTGGGCAAGCACGCCACGCTGGGCATCGAAATGGCACCGCACATGCCGACCGATCCCGCGAACTCCAAGACCACCCTGCTCTACAACTACGAGTTCTGGGCGGACAATCGCGACGATATCGATGAGCGTTTCCAGTCCTGGCTGCTGCAGTAAGGCTCGTCACGTAACGGACTCCGGGGCGGGTGTCGCCCGCCCCGGAAACCGTTGCCATCCCCGAATGCACCCCGGCACGTCCCCCGGGTGCCTTCCGGCATGGCATCGGCCATCTGAAGGAAACAGGTGCGGGGACCCCCGGCACCTGACGCGACGGAGCAGGAGGCTCGGCACAACGCGATGACAGCGACCGATATGCAGAACGGGCCCGCCGGTGCCATCGTCACCGCAGACGGCCAGCCGCTGAAGGTCTCCCTGGCACGGGCACTCCGCCGTCAGCGTTTCTTCGCGATTGCACTTGTCGCGCCGCTGTTCATCTTCGTGGCAATCAGCTTCATCATTCCCATCGCCGACATGCTGTTCCGTTCCGTCGAGAACGGGATGGTCGCGGAAATCCTGCCGCAGACCGTCAAGGCACTGGATGACTGGGACGAAACCACGGGCGAATTGCCGGATGAGGCCGTCTATGCTGCCATGGTCGCTGACCTTAAGGTCGCAAGGGCAAACCGGACCAACACCAAGGTCGGGCAGCGCCTGAACTACGAGTTCTCCGGCATGTCCAGCCTGTTCCGGGGGGCAGGGCGCAAGGCGGCGCGGATCAAGGAACCGCCGTTCAAGGAACAGCTGATCAAGTCCGACAAGGACTGGGGCAAGGTGGTCACCTGGCGGGTGATCAAGCGTTTCTCCCCCAGCCTCACACCGGGCTATTACCTTGCTGCCATTGACGCCATGCAGACGCCGGAGGGCGATATCCGGTTCGAGGATTCCGAGCGCGCGATCCATACCAAGCTGTTCATCCGAACCATGATCATGTCCGTGGTCATCACGCTGATGACGCTGCTGCTCGGGTTCCCCATTGCCTATCTGATCGCCACGCAACCGACCAAGATCGGCAATCTGCTGATCATTCTCGTGCTTCTGCCCTTCTGGACCTCCCTGCTGGTGCGGACCACATCCTGGATCGCCCTGTTGCAGCAACAGGGGGTGATCAACGATACCCTCGTCTTTCTCGGCATCATTTCCGACGAGGGGCGACTGGCCATGATTCACAACGCCGCCGGGTCGGTGATTGCCATGACGCATATCCTGCTGCCGTTCATGGTGCTGCCACTTTACAGCGTCATGAAGACGGTGCCGCCGACCTACATGCGCGCCGCGACATCCCTCGGCGCGCATCCGTGGCCGGCCTTCTGGAAGGTCTATTTCCCCAATACGGTGCCGGGCATCGGGGCCGGGGCGATTCTGGTCTTCATCCTGTCCATCGGCTATTACATCACGCCGGAACTGGTGGGTGGCACGTCAGGCACCTTCATCTCCAACCGCATTGCCTTCCATGTCCAGAACTCGCTGAACTGGGGTCTGGCAGCGGCGCTGGGGGCGGTGCTTCTGGGCATCGTGCTGGTGTTCTACCTGCTGTACGACAAGATCGTCGGCATCGACAACATGAAGCTGGGTTAGGGAGAGACCGATGGCAGCCCTTCCCCCCTATGCCTCGACGCCGGAGCGGATCTGGTACTACGCCTTCCGCGTCATCTGTGCGGCGGTGTTCTTCTTCCTGATCTTCCCGCTGCTGGTGATTGTGCCGCTGTCATTCAACGCGGTACCCTTCTTCACCTTCACGACGGAGATGCTGGCGCTGGATCCGGCAGGCTATTCGACCAAGTGGTACCAGGAATTCTTCACCAGCCTGAACTGGCAGGGCGCGGTCTGGAACTCCTTCGTCATCGCCTTCTTCGCGACCATCCTGTCGGCCAGCCTCGGCACGCTGGCGGCACTTGGCCTGTCACGGCCGTCGATGCCCTATCGCACGCTGATCATGAGTATCCTGATCTCGCCCATGATCGTGCCGCTGATCATCTCCGCCGCCGGGATGTACTTCTTCTATTCCCGCGTCGGACTGCAGGGCACCCATCTCGGGGTCATCCTGGCCCATGCGGCGCTGGGTACGCCCTTCGTGGTGATCACCGTGACCGCGACTCTGGTCGGGTTCGACAACAATCTGATCCGCGCCGCGAACAGTCTCGGCGCGACGCCGACCCGGACCTTCTTCACGGTCATCGTGCCTCTGATCACGCCTGGCGTGATATCGGGCGCACTGTTCGCCTTCATCACCAGCTTCGACGAGGTGGTGGTGGTGCTGTTTGTCGGCTCGTTCGACCAGCGCACCATCCCCTGGCAGATGTTCTCCGGCATTCGCGAACAGATCAGTCCCACCATTCTGGCGGTGGCGACCCTGCTGACACTGGTGTCCATGCTGATGCTCTTCGCGCTGGAACTGCTGCGAAGACGCACCGAGCGCCTGCGGGGAATCAAGAACACCTGAGCGACACTTGCGAACGGCGCGTCGCAGCACGGACAGGTCTTGGCGATGGAAGGACAGCGGACGCTGACCCCGGTGCCAAGCTGAGCATGTCTTGTCCCTGTTGTGGTCTGGAGTCCGCCAATGCCAGAAGATGTCGCTCTGCGTTTCAGCCGCCAGGAATATGCCGACCGTCTGCACAAGACCCGCGCCGCCATGGAATCAGCCGGTATTGACCTGCTGATCCTCAGCGATCCCTCCAACATGGCCTGGCTCACCGGTTACGACGGCTGGTCGTTCTACGTGCATCAGGCGGTCATCGTCGGGCCGCACGGTGATCCGATCTGGTTCGGACGCGCGCAGGATCTGAACGGCGCAAAGCGTACCGTCTACATGGGGCTCGGTGACCTCGTCGGTTACGAGGATCACTATGTCCAGTCGATGGAGCGGCACCCGATGGAGGTGCTGTGCGCGGAGATCCTGACACGCGGCTGGGCCAGCGGCACCGTCGGTATCGAGATGGACAACTACTATTTCTCTGCCAAGGCTTTCGCGACGTTGCAGTCCGGCCTGCCGAACGTCCGGTTCCAGGATGCGACCGCGCTGGTCAACTGGCAGCGCGCGGTGAAGAGCCCGCAGGAACTTGGCTACATGCGCAAGGCTGCGCGGATCGTCGAGTCCCAGATGAAACGCATCTTCGAGATCGCCGAACCCGGTGTCCGCAAGTGCGACCTGATTGCGGAGATCTATGACGCGGGGCTGCGCGGCACGGATGGTCACGGTGGTGACTACGCGGCCATCGTGCCGCTGGTCGGCGCGGGCGTTGACGGGTCCGCTCCGCACCTGACCTGGGACGACAGTCCGCTGCGGGACAATGAGGGTGTCTTCTTCGAGATCGCCGGCTGCTATCACCGCTATCACTGTCCCCTGACCCGCACGGTCCACTTCGGTGAACCGCCGGAACTGTTTCGCCGGGCGGAGGCCGCGGTACAGGAAGGCATGGCGCTCGGCCTGGAGAAGGCGAAGGCTGGCAATACCTGCGAGGATGTGGCGCTGGCGTTCTTTGCCGAACTGCGCCGCCATGGGTTCGAGAAGAACAACCGCACCGGCTATCCCATCGGCCTGTCCTACCCGCCGGACTGGGGCGAGCGGACGATGAGTTTCCGCGCCGGGGACCTGACCGTGCTGCAACCGGGCATGACGTTCCATTTCATGACCGGCCTGTGGCAGGCGGACTGGGGCATCGCGATGACAGAGAGCATCGTGATCGGCGAGAACGGACCCGAGTGCCTGGCCAATGTGCCGCGCGAGCTGGTGGTGAAGCATGCCGCGGGCGCGACGGTGCAGGTGGCTGACATGCCGCCACCGGATACATCGAAACAACGCCCGCAGGCCTGATCCGTTCTATACTCCTGCCTTTCTGACAGTCAGATGGGGAGGACATGAACATGGCTGGCGATTACGCGAAATTCTCGACGTTCGAGGTGGACTGGCCTGCGGACCGGGTGCTGCGGCTGACCCTGAACAATCCGGCGACGATGAACTCGCTCGACCAGACGGGTCACAATCACATGACCTACATCTGGAACGAGATCGACGCCGACCCGGATGTTTCAGCCGTCATCCTGACCGGCAAGGGCAAGGCCTTCTCCGCCGGTGGTGACTTCGGCATGATCGAGGCGATGATCGACGACTACCACGCCCGCGTGCGGTCGTGGAAGGAAGCCAAGGACCTCGTCTACAACATCATCAACTGCGGCAAGCCCATCGTCTCCGCCATCAACGGTGTGGCGGTCGGTGCCGGGCTGGTGGCGGGCCTGCTGTCGGACATTTCCATCGCGGCGAAGTCGGCGAAGATCGTCGATGGCCATACCCGGCTGGGCGTCGCGGCGGGCGATCACGCCGTCATCAACTGGCCGATCCTGTGTGGCATGGCGAAGGCGAAGTACCACCTGATGCTGTGCGAGCCGATGACCGGTGAGGATGCCGAGCGCATGGGCCTGATATCGCTTGCCGTGGATGATGACGAACTGCAGGCCAAGGCGCTGGAGGTGGCCGTCCGGCTGGCCAACGGCGCACCGTCCGCCATGCGTTTCACCAAGTATGCATTGAACAACTGGTACCGGATGGCCGGACCGGCCTTCGATGCCTCCGTGGCACTGGAAATGCTCGGCTTCACCGGGCCGGAAGTGCGGGAGGGACTGGCATCCCATCGGGAGAAACGCCCGCCGGTCTTCGATCCGAAGTCCGACGCCTGATCGTATCCACGGGTCAGAGGAAGCGGCGGTAGTCGTACCTGGTGTCCAGGGGTGACGCCTCGACTTCGGCTACCGCCGTCTCCGCCAGTTCGATCATGCGGGCATGAAACGGGGACAGCTGGCAGGCGGGATCTGTCGCCGCGGCATCACCGGTCATGGCCAGCGCCTGGCAGCGGCAACCGCCGAAATCAACATCCCGCCGGTCGCAGCTTTGGCAGGGTTCGGCCATCCAGTCCGTGCCGCGATAGGCATTGAAGGCATCGCTGTCGTGCCAGATGTCGGACAGGGACTGATCGCGCACATTGGGAAATGTCAGGTGCGGAATGGTCTCCGCCGCATGGCAGGGCAGCACCTTGCCGGCCGGGGTGACATTCAGTGAACGCCTGCCCCAGCCACCAACGCAGGGCTTGGGTCTGCGTGCATAGTAATCAGGCACCACGGCATCGATGACGATCTGCCCGGCGAAGTCCGTGCGCGACTGGTCCACCGCTGCAGCCGAGGTGCGGACCTGTTCCGCCGTGGGCATCAGCGCGTCGCGATTGCGCAGCGCCCAGCCGTAGTACTGGACATGTGCGATCTCGATTCGGCGGGCACCCAGATCGACCGCGAACTGCACCATCTCCCGCACCCGGTCGGCGTTGCCCCGATGAATGACGGCATTGACGGTCAGCGGCAGACCGAGGCCGGTCACCTGCGCGGCCAGTTCCAGTTTCCGCGCGTGTGATCCCTGCATCCCCGATACATGATCGGCCTGGTCCGAGATATCACCCTGGAACGAGATCTGGACATGATCCAGCCCGGCATCGGCCAGCGCATTCAACTTCGCCCCGGCAACGTTGATGCCGGAGGTGATCAGGTTGGTATAGAGGCCGACATCCCGGCAATGGGCGGTGATCTCGACAATGTCCGGGCGTGCTGTCGGCTCACCGCCCGACAGGTGCACCTGCATGACGCCCAGGGCCGCCGCCTCGGCGAAGACCCGTTTCCAGGTCAGGGTGTCGAGCTCGCTGGAGCGACGGTCGAGGTTCTCCGGATTGGAGCAATAGGGGCAGGACAGGGGACAGCGATGCGTCAGTTCCGCCAGCAGGCCGAGCGGCGGATCGATGGCCGCGCCGTCAGTCATTGCCGGTCAGGTCCAGCAGGCGCTTGTCCGCCAGCCCCTGCAGCATGGACTTCACATCCCGGTCGATCTGGGCGCGGTCGGCAGCGAAGGTCCG
>Ga0070728_10001873_pt1 | contig 28779 bp, 26 predicted proteins | sample tdDd471_FD_66723 | JGI IMG/M metagenome (GOLD analysis project Ga0070728, IMG submission 66723) | Marine sediment microbial communities from the Atlantic coast under amendment with organic carbon and nitrate - tdDd47.1 | ecosystem: Environmental > Aquatic > Marine > Coastal > Sediment | place...
GGCCAACTGGAAAAAAGGTAAACCTCAAGAAGAGTCGGAAGACTGGCTCGTCACTTACGCCGACGCCATTACGTTGTTGATGGCTTTCTTCGTAATCTTTTTCGCCATCTCTAAAGTCGATAAGGGTAAATTCGACCAAATGCGCGAAGGAATCGGCAAAGATATCCTCAAGAAAGAAACCGTCCTTCCGATGCAGGAATTGAAGGTCGATATCCAGGATATCGTTTACACTCTGAAGGCTGACGAGGCCGTTAAAGTCACAACGGATTCTCAAGGAGTGGTTTTAGAGTTCGCCAGCAATGCTTTTTACAAGCCAGGAACGGCTGAACTCAATCCCGCCGCCCTCCCCTTACTCAATAGCGTCGCTCAGACGGTTCTCTCGCCACAATACGATCAGTTTTCAGTCATTATCGAAGGCCACACCGACGACGACCCGATCAGCACACTACAATATCCCTCGAACTGGGAACTATCATCTGGTCGCGCAACGCGTGTCGTTCGCCATTTTATCGAACAAGGCATAGCGGCCGACCGTCAAAAAGCTGTCGGTTTCGCCGCCACCCGTCCCAAGGTACCCAACCGGACCCCTGAAGGTGCGCCTATACCTGAAAACATGGCGGAAAACCGCCGTGTTATCGTGCGTCTTCAACCACAGCCCATTGAATATGAAATGCCGAACTTTGGCCCCCGTGGGCCCGTCGTGGACGTACCGCAAATGGGCACGGTTTCAACAGTGGAATAGCACGACGACTTTGCTAGTCGATCTCTATTTCCATGTTTTCACGCGCGACAAAAGCATCGCGCCACTCTTCACGGACTTGCCGTTCGATGTCCGCCATAAAGGCGTCATCGTGATCCGGATCGTGATGAAATACCGCAAATTGCTTCGCGCCTGCTTCGCGGCAAAGCTTTAGTCCCTCGTTCCAGGTCGAATGCCCCCAGCCGATGCGGTCGGGAAATTCCTCTTCGGTATAAGTGCTGTCATAGACAACCAGATCAGCCCCTTCAATAAGTCCGAGAATATTCTGGTCCAGTTCACCAGGAACATGCTCGGTATCGGTCACATAGCAGAAACTCTTTCCCCCATACTCGATGCGGTAGCCAGTCGCACCATTCGGGTGGTTGAGCGGCGCCGTACGAATATTGACCTCCGATGACAGTTTAAATGAATCACCCGCAACAAAGTCTTCAAACTCCATCTCGGCCTGCATGGCCTCAAGGGGAACGGGAAACATGGGGTTATCCATCTGACTGGCGATGACCTCCTTGACCCCTCCTTTGTCGTGGAGATGGCCGGCCATGATCCGAAGAATGTTTCCAGGGGCAAAAGCGGGTTGAAAAAAGGGAAAACCGTTGATGTGGTCCCAATGCGTATGCGTCAGCAACAAAGTGCTTCTTCTCATGCCACGCTTGGTGAACAGTTGTCCGAGGTTCCGAATTCCCGTTCCGGCATCAAGAATAAGGTGATGATTACCAAGAGTCACCTCCAGGCAACTGGTGTTGCCGCCATATTGAATATGGCTGGCCGAGGGGCAAGCAATGCTCCCTCTTACCCCCCAAAACTTAACGCCAATCGTCATCCGATTTGAGCCCTCCCCAGGCTACCGACAGCATCTCCCGACGAGATAGCCATGATCTTATCACCAACCCCCAATCCGAGGAATTGACTGGCGCTTCCTTCCCGTACCGCCAGTTCGACAAGACCGTTAGAATTTTCATACCAGAAACATTGACCTTTTTGAACGCTTGAAAACCGCTGCGCCCAGCAAATCTCACGTCCTCCGGCTAAAAAAATGGTTTCCCTGCTCATGGCTGCGCCGCGCACCCCGGTTATGACATTGCCGTACGAATCGACATAAACAACCTTCTCAAGATCTTCAGGGCCGTCAAATCCGCATAGTGAGGTCGGCCCCATTTCTTTGGAGGCAAAAGGTTCGCCTTTTGCAATTTTAGCGGCAACTGGGGCGAAAAGATCGCGTCCATGAAAGGTTTCAGACATCCGCTCCGGTTTCCAGACGATCTGTTTTACGATCCATTTTTTCGCTCTCTTGGCAATGACCGAAAAAAGACCATTGTCCGGACCGACAAAAAAACGTCCATCGGCCTCCACAACAATAGGTTTACGCTCCCCCCCTACGCCGGGGTCAACAACACAAAGAAAGACCGAGCCGGGCTCAAATTCTTCGACATAAGCCGCAAGAAGATATGCCGAAGCCTGAGGGTCGAAGCTCGGTGCATCGGCAAAAAGGTTTATCACACGGGCTTCTGCATAGGTTCGGTAGACCGCAGCCATCATTTGCCCCACGTAGGGACCCGAAACACCGAAATCGGTAAACAGAACAATCGGAGCCATTAACGAAAACCGTAAAATTGGTAGCTCCATTTAATATCGATGTTTTTGCAGTTTTTTCAAACGATTAAGCCGATTTTCCCAAAATTTTACATTTGAAAAACTTCATTAAACGCGATTTCGCTCTTGGCACACTACCCCGACCTTGGTAATCAAACGCTCCAACTTCTAAGGTATGGGAAAAAGACATAATCATGAGTTTTCTGGGACTGCCCGAAAAGCAGGGTCTTTACGACCCTCGCAACGAACATGATGCCTGCGGTATCGGCTTCGTCGCCGACATCAAAGGACGCAAGAGTCACGACATCGTCCAACAGGGTCTTGAGATCCTGAAAAACCTGACACACCGGGGCGCGGTGGGCGCCGATCCGTTGGCAGGTGACGGGGCGGGACTATTGCTCCAAACTCCCGACCAGTTCATGCGCGAGGAATTTACAAAAGTCGGTATTGAGCTGCCGGAAGAAGGCCATTACGCCATCGGCATGGTATTTCTCCCCAAAGACGACACCGAGCGGAAGGTCTGTGAGCAGACCGTCGCCGATTTCGTCAAGGCCGAAGGTCAGGCTCTGCTCGGCTGGCGGGATGTTGAAACAGATAGCTCCGTACTTGGCGAAAGCGTCAAGAAAACAGAGCCTGTCGTCCGTCAATTCGCCGTACAGCGCAACGCCGCTCTGGCCGATCAGGATGCCTTCGAGCGTAAGCTATTGGTCATCCGCAAGCAGGTACACCGCGCAACTGAAGCGAAGAACCCGGATACTGATTTTTATATCACCTCTTTTTCATCCCGTACGCTGCTCTATAAGGGCATGACCCTGGCCGACCGCGTCGGCTCCTACTATCAGGAGCTTGATGACGACCGTGTAGTCTCGGCGCTGGCTATGGTTCACCAGCGTTTTTCGACCAACACCTTTCCTAGCTGGCGACTGGCCCAGCCATTCAGGGTGATTTGTCACAATGGTGAAATCAACACCCTGCGCGGCAACATCAACTGGATGCGCGCCCGACGCACGGCGATCGAGTCGAAACTGCTCGGCGCAGACCTCGACAAACTTTGGCCGCTGATCAAGGAAGGGCAGTCGGACTCCGCCTGTTTCGATAATGCTCTGGAGTTGTTGGTTGCTGGCGGTTATTCGCTCGCCCATGCCATGATGCTAATGATCCCAGAAGCCTGGGACGGCAATCCCTTGATGGACGATAAGCGCAAGGCTTTCTATGAGTACCACTCGGCGCTTATGGAGCCTTGGGACGGCCCGGCCGCCGTGGCGTTTACCGATGGCAAGCAGATTGGCGCTACGCTAGACCGTAACGGTCTGCGCCCTGCCCGTTACGTCATCACCAAGGATGACCGGTTGATCATGTCTTCTGAGGAAGGTGTGCTGACGATCCCTGAAGAAAATATCGCTAAAAAATGGCGTCTTCAGCCTGGTAAAATGCTGCTGATCGACTTCGAAAAAGGTCAGATTATCGACGATGCCGATCTGAAGGCCGAACTCTCGAACGCCCATCCCTATGAGTCTTGGCTGCGTAAAACCCAGATCCAGCTTGAGGATTTGCCATCAGAAGTCACCCCCATGCATCCTGGCATGCGGACTCTGCTGCGCCGTCAGCAGGCCTTCGGCTACACCCAGGAAGACGTCAAATTCTTCCTGGAGCCCATGGGTATTTCAGGTATGGACCCTATCGGCTCCATGGGCTACGACACGCCGCCAGCGGTTCTGTCGGACAAGTCGCGTCTGCTCTACGATTACTTCAAGCAGAACTTCGCCCAGGTCACCAACCCACCGATCGATCCGATCCGGGAAGAGTTGGTCATGTCGCTGGTTTCCCATGTTGGGCCACGCCCCAACCTGTTGGGCTTCGACGAAGCCGGGAAGCACATGCGCCTGGAAGTACGTCAGCCGATTTTGACCAATTCGGACCTTGAAAAGATTCGCCATATCGAAAACTACGTTGGCGGCGCTTTCAAAACCCAAACCATCGATATCTGTTGGGATGCCGATAAAGGCCCGAAAGGCCTTGAAGATGCTCTCATCTCCATCTGTGAAATGGCTCAGCGGGCCGTACACGATGGCTTCAACATCATTATCCTTTCCGACCGCGCCGTATCGAAGAACCGTATTCCCATTCCTGCGGTTCTGGCGACGGCGTCGGTTCATCATTATCTGGTCCGCAAAGGTCTGCGCACCAGCACAGGGCTGGTGGTCGAAACGGGCGAGGCTCGCGAAGTTCATCATTTCTGCGTTCTTGCCGGTTATGGCGCCGAGGCGGTCAATCCCTACCTGGCATTCGACACGCTTTCCTCATTGCGCTCCAGCCTTCCCGAAGATTTGACCGACGAAGAAATCCAGAACCGCTATATCAAGGCCGTCGGCAAGGGTATTCTCAAGGTTATGTCCAAGATGGGCATCTCCACCTATCAGTCCTACTGCGGCGCTCAGATTTTCGACGCCATTGGGCTCAGTTCCGATTTCATCGAAAAATACTTCACGGGCACGGCGACCACTATCGAAGGCGTCAATGTGGATGAAATCGCCGAGGAAACCGTTCGCCGTCACAGCACGGCCTACGGCGGCGAAGCCATTTACCGCGATCATCTCGATGTTGGCGGTCAACTGGGTTACCGTCTACGCGGCGAAGCCCATCTATGGACCCCCGAAGCCATCACTGCCCTGCAACATGCGGTGCGCAGCGGAAACTTTGAGCAGTACAAGGAGTTCGCGGCGCTTATCAATAAGCAGGACAAAAAGCTTTTGACGCTCCGCGGCCTGTTTGAGTTCAACAGCGACCGCAAACCCGTTCCGCTCGATGAAGTGGAACCGGCATCGGAAATCGTCAAACGCTTCGCCACCGGGGCCATGTCCTTCGGCTCCATCTCTTTTGAAGCCCATACGACCCTGGCAATCGCTATGAACCGTCTCGGCGGCAAATCCAATTCCGGCGAAGGCGGCGAAGAACGCATCCGCTTCAAGCCTTTGGAAAACGGCGATTCCATGCGTTCGGCCATTAAGCAGGTGGCCTCAGGTCGGTTTGGCGTTACGACCGAATATCTCGTCAATGCCGACGACATCCAAATCAAGATGGCTCAGGGCGCGAAGCCCGGCGAAGGCGGCCAGCTTCCGGGCCATAAAGTGGACCGCACCATTGCGCGTGTCCGCCACTCCACCCCGGGCGTCGGCCTGATTTCGCCACCGCCGCACCACGACATCTATTCGATTGAGGATTTGGCTCAGCTCATCCACGACCTGAAAAACGTCAATCCGAAGGCCCGTATTTCCGTAAAGCTGGTCTCCGAGGTTGGTGTCGGCACGGTTGCGGCGGGCGTTTCCAAGGCCCATGCCGACCACGTAACCATTTCCGGCTACGACGGCGGCACAGGCGCGAGCCCAATCACCTCGATCAAGCATGCAGGCAGCCCGTGGGAAATCGGCCTTTCCGAAACCCACCAAACCCTCGTGTTAAACGAACTGCGCGGCCGGATTGCCGTTCAGGTTGACGGCGGTCTGCGGACCGGCCGCGATGTGGTCATTGGCGCCCTGCTCGGGGCCGACGAATTCGGTTTCGCAACCGGCGCACTGATTGCCGAAGGCTGCATCATGATGCGCAAATGCCATCTCAACACCTGCCCTGTCGGCGTTGCCACGCAGGATGCTGAATTGCGCAAACGCTTTATCGGCAAGCCGGAAGATGTGGTGAACTATATGATGTTCATCGCCGAAGAAGCCCGTCAAATCATGGCTGAACTCGGCTTCCGGACGATCAACGAAATGATCGGCCGCTCCGACATTCTCAACAAACGGGAAGCGCTGGAACACTGGAAAGCCAAGGGCATCGACTACTCGCGCATTCTGGCCACTCCTCAAGCTGCAGAAGGCGTCGCCATCTTCAACAGCGAAAAGCAGGATCACGGCTTAGATCAGGCGCTGGATAACGAATTGATCAAATTGTCCACCGATGCGCTTGAAAACCAGAAGTCGGTGAAGATCGATCTGCCGGTAAAGAACACCAATCGTACTGTCGGGGCCATGCTTTCCGGCGAAGTCGCGACCCGTTACGGTCACGAAGGACTGGAAGACGACACCATTCACGTCAAGCTGACCGGTATCGCTGGACAGAGCTTTGGCGCTTTTGTCGCTAAAGGCGTCACCTTCGAGCTTGAAGGCGCTGGCAATGACTATGTCGGCAAGGGCCTTTCCGGCGGTCGTTTGGTGATCTATCCAGACGCCAAGAGCTCCCTTGTTCCCGAAGACAACATCATCGTCGGCAATACGGTGCTCTATGGCGCTATTGCAGGCGAATGCTACTTCCGCGGCGTTGGCGGTGAACGGTTTGCCGTTCGCAACTCCGGTGCGGTGGCGGTTGTTGAAGGCGTGGGCGACCATGGCTGCGAATACATGACCGGCGGCTGCGTCGTTGTGCTTGGTGAAACCGGGCGTAACTTCGCAGCAGGCATGAGCGGCGGGATTGCTTACGTTCTCGATGAGAACGGCGATTTCGAAAAACGCTGCAACATGGCCATGGTCGAGTTCGAACCGATCCTCGAAGAAGCAGACGCTCTGGAACGTCTCGATCACCAAGGCTCCGACCTGGAGTCTCACGGTCTTGTCGACATCATGCACGACATGACCAGCAATGACGAGACGCGCCTTAAGATGCTGATTGAGCGTCATATGCACTATACGGACAGCTCGCGGGCCCGGGAAATCCTGGATAACTGGGAAACCAACCGCAGCAAGTTCGTTAAAGTCATGCCAGTCGAATATCGCCGGGCCTTGAAAGAACTACAGATTTCGCAAGGCTTGAAGGCCGGTTCGTCTATGCAGAGGGGGAAATAAGTCATGGGAAAAGCAACCGGTTTTATGGAATATCGGCGGCAGACCCCGGGCTATGCTCCGGTGCATGAACGTATCTGTCACTACCGCGAATTCACCCAACCCTTAAGCACGGCCGAATTGAGCCGCCAGGGTGCGCGCTGCATGGATTGCGGCATTCCCTACTGTCACGGTGGCTGTCCGGTCGACAATATGATTCCCGATTGGAACCATCTGGTCTATCGCGATCATTGGAAAGAAGCACTGGATACGCTGCACTCCACCAATAACTTCCCTGAGTTCACCGGGCGCGTCTGCCCTGCCCCTTGCGAGGCTTCCTGCACACTCAATCTTCAGGATGAGCCGGTGGCGATCAAAACCATTGAGCACGCCATCGTCGAGCGCGGCTGGGAAGAAAAATGGATCACACCGCGGATACCGGCTGAAAAAACCGGCAAACGCGTTGCCGTAGTGGGTTCCGGCCCTGCCGGTATGGCCGCCGCTCAACAGTTGGCGCGGGCCGGTCACAGTGTCGTTCTGTTTGAAAAGAATGCCCGTTTCGGCGGCTTGCTCCGCTACGGCATTCCCGATTTCAAACTGGAAAAAAGCGTCATTGATCGCCGTGTCGCTCAGATGCAGGCCGAAGGCGTTGAATTCCGCCCCAACACCTACGTCGGAATCGACATTAAGGCCAATGATCTGATAAACGATTTTGATGCTGTTCTCTTAACTGGTGGCTCTGAGAAGCCGCGCGATCTTCCCATTGAGGGGCGTGACCTGGACGGCATTCATTTCGCCATGGATTTCTTAAGCCAGCAAAATCGTCGTGTCGCCGACGAACCGGTAGGAGGAAACGACATCCTCGCCGAGGCCCTCGATGTGCTGGTTATCGGCGGCGGAGACACTGGCTCGGACTGCGTCGGCACCTCTATCCGGCATGGCGCTAATTCCGTTACCCAGATCGAAATCATGCCTAAGCCTCCTGAAAAGGAAGACAAAGGCGCCACTTGGCCATTGTGGCCGATGAAGCTGCGGTCTTCCTCTTCCCATGAAGAAGGCTGCAATCGGGATTGGAACGTTGCGACCAAACGTTTCCGAGCCAATGCAAACGGTCGTGTTACGGAAGTGGACGCTGTTCGTGTCGAATGGGCGCAAGGCGAAAACGGTCAATGGCAAATGGAAGAAATCGCCGGGAGCGAATTTGTCATCAAAGCCGATCTCGTGCTTCTCGCCATGGGCTTTGTCCACCCAATCCAACAAGGACTGCTCAACGACCTGGGCGTCGACTACGATGATCGCGGCAACGTTAAAGCCGAAGTTGGCAACTACCATACTTCTGTCAAAAAGGTCTTTGCTGCAGGCGATATGCGGCGCGGTCAGTCTCTCGTCGTCTGGGCCATCCGCGAAGGTCGCGAGGCCGCCCATGAAGTTGATAAGTTCCTCATGGGGAAAAGCAAACTGCCGACCTACTAAACACAGATTTTCGATACAGAATCAAAATAGCCGGGCTCGACAACCCGGCTATTTCTTGTCTAACCCATTAAGTTTAAACCTATTTTTTCCCGAAAGCGCCTTTCAGAAGGCCGATAGCTGAAGCCACATCATTCTCAAAAGCGGCTTTATCGGGACAAGTAGCACCGGTTTTCGAGGCATTGAGAAACGCATCGTTGGTCGCCGTTTCGAAGTCTTCGCCATACTTCCGAGACTTAGGCAAAGTTTCCACTGCAGCTTTACGCATCTTGACCGATTGATCGATGTACTTGCAATGCAAAGCCGTGCCATTCAGCCCCCCAAGCGCCTTTAAGGCGATATCGGTCATCGCCGTTTCCGCCTTGGCCGGAAGGCTGAGAGCAACGAGGCCAGCAATGGCGAAAAGATGGATTTTCATGGTTCCTCCAAGAAATCAAACAGTCGTTCGATATTGTCCGGCTTCAGGTTTATTTCGCCTTATCCTGCGTCAAGCAACTATCTTCACTTTCCTGAAAAGTTGGGTTTCCGTTTTTCCAAAAAGGCCGTAACTCCTTCTTGGCCATCGGGAGTCATGCAAGATTGGGCAATTCCCCGCCCTTCCGCCTCCATCTGGGTTTCCAGGGATTCAGTACAGGCGTCAAGGATCAGACGTTTCGTCACGCCAAAGGAACGGGTTGGCCCCTTGGCGAACTTCTTCGCCAGCCCCATAGCCTCTTCAAGAAGATCTTCGATAGGCACAACCTTGTTAACCATCCCCCATTCAAAGGCTTCCTCCGCATTAAGCAATCGGTTAGTCAGAGCCAACTCCTTGGCCTTACGCATTCCAACCAACTGAGCGAGAAAAAAGGTCGAGCCGCCATCGGGAGAAAGACCGGCTGCCGTATAGGCCATTGTGAATTTCGCCGCTTCGGAAGCAAAAACGTAGTCTCCACAAATGGCCAGGCTGAACCCAGCTCCGGCGGCCGTGCCGTTGACCGCAATCACAACGGGAGCATCCATGCGGTTGAAGTGGGAAACGGCAGCGTGAAGGTTGGTCGCCGTATTGGTTAGCCGTGCTGGCATTTCCTCCCCAGCTTCGGCAAAATGCTTCAAATCGCCTCCGGCACAGAACATCTTACCGGTCGCAGTAATCAACACCGCTCGAACGTCAGGATCATGTTCGGCCTTGATTGACGCCTGGAAAAGCTCTTCCGCCATTGGCTGATTCAGCGCATTGGCGCCGTCCGGCCGGTTTAGCGTAATCACCGCAACATTGTCCGTGACCTCATAAGTCAGCGTTTCAAAAGACATTATTCTCTCCCTATGCTTCGTATTTAACGCCTTTCGCCGCAAACTCGCGGGAGGCTTTTAAAATTCTGTCAGACATGCGGCGGCTCTTGACCGAACGCGCCAGGATCATAGCGCCAATACAAAGCGAATAAAGAGCTAAGGCCCTATCGCCAGCCCCTTCTGCACATTTTCTCGGATCCGGTTTGGGGCCGTCGAGATGTTGGGCGATCAATGTTGCAACCTCTCTTACCTGGGGCTCCAGGGCCGCCTTCATATAGTCGCTCGAACGCGCCAATTCGGGACCAAGAGCTGCGAAAGCGCAACCATCGGCAACATTCTCTTTGTGGTCATTGCGTAGGTATCTTGCAATGACCCGCTTTACCCAGGTTTCATCATCCATATCATCGAGACCTTTGAACCACGTCTTTCCCTTGGTATCGATGGCATGCTGAAACGCCTCAAGAACCAAATCGTCCTTATTGGTGAAGTGAGCATAGAACCCGCCATGGGTCAGCCCTGCAGCCTTCATCACTTCGGCAACACCGGCCCCATCTATGCCTTTCTCACGAAACAGATGCGAAGCTTCTTCAACTATTCGCTTGTGAGTCTGAACCTTCTTATCTTTACGAACCGCCATATCAGTCCACCTTGATGATGAGTTTTCCCGTATTGCTGCCATCGAACAGCTTGTTCAAGGCGCTCGGCGCTTTTTCAAGTCCTTCAACCACATCGACCTTGAACTTGATCTTGCCTTCCGAGACCCACTGGCCCATATCGCGCGCTGATTCGCCGTAGTACTTGACGAAATCGAAAACAATAAAGCCCTGAACTTTGGCCCGGTTGACCAGGATTGAGGCGTAGTTGTAAGGGCCCGGCACCGGCTCTGTGGCGTTATAGTTGGAAATGGCCCCACAGAAGGGAATACGGGCGCCAACGTTGATTTGAGATAGCACCGTATCGAGAATTTCCCCACCCACGTTGTCGAAATAGACATCGATGCCGTCCGGGCAGGTTTCCTTCAATCTCTTGCGCAGATTTTCGCTCTTATAATCAATGGCGGCATCAAACCCCAATTCGTCGGTCAGCCAGGCGCATTTTTCTTCTCCCCCTGCAATACCGACGACCCGGCAGCCCTTAATTTTGGCAATCTGCCCCACCACAGAGCCGACGGCCCCTGCGGCACCTGAAACAACAACCGTTTCCCCTTCTTTCGGCTCACCGACATGGAGTAAGCCGAAATAGGCTGTGCGCCCGGTCATCCCGAGAACGCTCAAGGCGGCTTCGTTCGAAACACCGCTTGGCACTTTCTCGGCCATTTTTCCTGGCATCATTGCATAATCCTGCCAGCCAAGCAGACCTGCCACCTTGTCGCCCTTTGAAAACCCTTCGGCTTTCGATTCAACAACCGTTCCGACACCCAAGGCTCTCATGACTTCACCAATCTGCACCGGCGGCACATAGGACTTCATATCATTGAGCCACCCTCGCATGGCTGGGTCGAGCGAGAGCATTTCGTTGCGAACCAGAATGTGCCCCTCCTCAACAACCGGAAGCCCCTCCTCGCCAAATTCAAAATCACTTTCTTTCACCATGCCAACGGGTCTTGATTTCAAACGGAACTGGCGGTTAACGATCGTCATAAAGGCCTCCTCTAGCCATAAAAGAACGCCAAAATATTATGATAATCATCATTTTTTTTGGCGCTTTATCTGTTGCGTTTGGTGAGATTATCTTTCACAGATAAAACGTCAAGCCCTTTATTTCTGCGATAAAAATATGATGAACGAAATAACTGGCTTGGCTCTTACTGAGAGGTTGGTTTTACGTAACGTCAAGCACCAGCCCAGAGCAAGGCTCAAACTGCGGAGGTTTGAAAATGGGACGCGTACAGGGAAAAGTCGCTTTAATTACCGGGGCGGCCTCAGGCCTTGGTCTTGCATCGGCCCAAATGCTGGCTAAAGAAGGCGCAAAGGTCTTCATGACCGACTTCAATAGAGACGGTGTCGCGGCGGAAGCTAAAAAGCTCGGTGAAAACGCCGCAGCTTTTACACTGGATGTCACCCAGGAAGATCAATGGATTGCCGCCACTGAAGCTCTGCAGGAAACGTTCGGACGACTTGACATCGTCGTTAACAGCGCCGGAACGGCTTTCATGGGCGATGTGGAACACCTTGAGTTCAAAGACTGGAAGCACGTCAATTCCGTCAACCTGGACGGTACTTTTCTCGGCTGTAAATATGGCATCAAGGCGATCAAGCAATCGGATGGCGGCGGCTCTCTGATCAACCTTTCGTCCATTTCCGGTATTGTTGGCGGTTATAACTTCGCCGCCTACAACGCATCGAAAGGTGGCGTACGGCTGCTCACTAAATCCGTCGCGCTTTATTGCGCAAGACAGGGATACGGCATCCGCTGCAACTCGGTACATCCCACATTCATCAATACCCCCATGGTGCAAGCCTTGATCGATAATGCCCCCGACCCCGCCAAGGCCGAACATTCGCTGGTCAGGCAAATTCCAATTGGCCGTTTGGGTGAGGCCGATGAGGTGGCCATGATGATCGTTTATCTGGCATCCGATGAATCGGCCTTCGTGACGGGCTCCGAGATGGTGATCGACGGGGGATGCACCGCGCAATGATCATGGACTCCAAAGAAGCAGTCCCATACCATTTTAAACAATCTTGAAAACAAACACCTAAGGGGGGCGCCATGGCTGGCAGAGTCACCTACGAACGCAAGGAAAACATTGGCCTTATCACGGTGGACAATCCACCGGTCAACGCACTTGGTCACGATGTACGGGTCGGGTTTAAAAACGCCCTGGAAGAAGGGCTGGCCGACCGATACGTTCAGGCGCTGGTGCTGATCGGCGGGGGGCGCACCTTCCCTGCTGGCGCTGACATTTCGGAGTTTGGCAAATCTTTGACCGAGCCCGATCTACGGGCCGTTATCGCCGCTTACGAAGCCAGTAGAAAGCCGGTTATTGCCGCCATTCACGGAACAGCGCTCGGCGGCGGCCTGGAGTTGGCGCTTGGCTGCCACTACCGTATTGCGCAAGATACGGCCCAGGTCGGCCTGCCCGAGGTCAATCTCGGCATTCTTCCGGGTGCAGGAGGCACACAACGCCTGCCCCGCCTTATTGGCATTGAAGCCGCACTCGATATGATTACAACCGGCAAGTTCGTCAAAGCCCCGCAAGCCAAAGAAATGGGCATCGTTGACGAGGTGACTAACGGCGACCTTCTGGAAGCGGCTTTGGCTTTTGCCGAGAACGTGATTGATCAAAAACTCCCCTTGCGCAAAATCCGCGACCTCACGGCAGAGCTAAAAGACGAAGGCGTTTTCGACCAGTACCGCGCCAATTTCAAAAAACGCGCCCGAGGTTTTCTCGCACCGTTCAAATGTATCGACTGCGTTGAATACTGCGTCACTAAGGATTTCGATGAAGGATTGGCATTGGAGCGCGAGCGCTTTTCCGAATGCTTGAACTCTTCTCAGTCCAAGGGACAACGGCATATGTTCTTTGCCGAACGGGAAGTTTCTAAAATTCCAGACGTGCCCAAGGATACACCCATCCGCCCCATCGAGACGGTCGGTGTCTTGGGCGCAGGCACCATGGGTGGCGGTATCGCCATGAACTTCGCCAACGCGGGAATTCCCGTCACCCTTGTCGAAGCCAATCAGGAAGCCCTCGATAGAGGCCTGTCGATCATCGAGAAGAACTACGCCAACACGGTCAAAAAAGGCCGTTTGAGCCAAGAGGCTATGAATAAACGCATGGGCCTGATCACCGGCAGTCTGTCTTACGATGACTTCTCAAATGTCGATATGGTCATTGAGGCCGTGTTCGAAGAGATGGGGTTGAAGAAAGAAATCTTCACCAAGCTTGATGCGGCCTGCAAACCGGGAGCCATCCTCGCCTCCAACACCTCAACGCTCGACCTCGACGCCATTGCGGCCTGCACCAAACGCCCGGAAGACGTCATCGGCACCCACTTTTTCAGTCCGGCCAACGTCATGAAGCTGTTGGAGTTGGTGCGTGGCGAGAAAACCGCCAAGGACGTTATCGCCACATCCATGAAGCTGGCCAAGACCATCAAGAAAGTAGCTGTCTTGGCCGGAAACTGCGATGGATTCATCGGCAACCGTATGCTGTTTAAATACTTTGAGCAGGCCCAATACCTGCTTGAGGAAGGAGCCCTGCCCCAGGATGTGGATAGAGCGCTTTACGATTTCGGTCTCGCCATGGGACCTTTCGCCATGAGCGATCTGGCCGGGAACGACGTTAGCTGGCGTATTCGTCAGCGCCAGAAAAGCGAAGCCCCTGAAGGCGCCCCCTACTCCGGCGAAACGGCTGATCGAATTTGTGAAGAAGGCCGTTACGGCCAAAAGACCGGAACGGGATGGTACGACTACGAACCTGGGAATCGCACGCCGCAGCCCTCAAAAACAGTCGAAGACATCATTCTCAAGGTTTCCGAAGAAAAAGGCGTCAAACGCCGCAGCATCGACGATGAAGAAATTTTCAAGCGTTGCATCTACGCCCTTGTCAATGAAGGCGCAAAAATTCTTGAAGAAGGTATTGCCCTGCGTTCCAAGGATATCGACGTGACCTACGTCTACGGTTACGGCTTCCCGGTTTACCGAGGCGGCCCGATGTTCTTCGCCGATCAGATGGGTCTCCGTAACGTCTTGAGCGACATTGAGCGTTTCCGCAATGAAGGCGTCAACGGCGAAGTTTGGGAACCCGCACCGTTGATTGAGAAGCTGGTTAAGGAAGGAAAGTCTTTTGACGACCTCTGATCGCCTCTCCCTCGACTACCCCTTCCCTGAACCGCCGGAAGACGGTGGCATCAGGGAAGTGGCCCCGGGTATTTATTGGCTGCATATGCCGCTTCCCATGGTCGGGCTGAGCTACATCAACCTATGGCTCATGGACGACGGCGATAGTTGGACCATCGTCGATACGGGCGTCAACGATCCCAATACGGTCGAGGTATGGGAACGTGTTTTTAAGGAAGAACTGGACGGCAAACCGGTCAAGCGGCTGGTCTGCACCCACTTTCATCCCGATCACATGGGTGTCGCCGGCTGGCTGGTTAAACGCTGGAATGACATTCCCCTCTGGACCGGCCGTTGCGAATGGCTTCAGGCTCAGGCCCTGACCAGCGTACGCGGTGAAGCTTGGCGCGACAACGCCGAAAAGTTTTACGCTTTGACGGACGCCGACAAGGTGGTCGCTCAAGGGTTTATCAACATCGGCAACCCCTACGCCAAGCAAGTGACGCCAATCCCTCCCTCTTTTTATCGCCTTGAACAAGGCGACACATTTGAAATGGGCGGAAGAACCTGGGAAATCATTACCGGTAAAGGACACTCCCCCGAGCACGTCTGTCTGTTTTGCCCTGAAGAAAAACTGCTGATTTCCGGCGATATCGTTCTGCCCAGCATTAGCCCACTTCTCGGGGTATGGGCCAACGAACCGGACCAGGATTCTCTTGGTGAATATCTGTCCTGTCTCTCTAAATTCAGCCACCTACCAGACGACACGTTGGTTTTGCCGTCTCACAAGCTTCCTTTCACCGGACTCCACCAGAGAATTTCCGAACTGGAACATCACCACGACGAACGCCTGGAAACCACTCTTCGGGCTTGCACGAAACCAGCGACAGCATGGGAGGTGACCGGCGTTCTATTTGACCGCGACCTACCACCCTTCCACAAAATCCTGGCCTTGAGTGAAACAATCGCCCACCTCAATTATCTCTGGAAAAAAGGCCAGATCAGCCGCGCCGTTACCGATGGAAAATGGCTCTACGAAAAGGTTTGAAGAGCATGAGCAAAACCCAACCCGACATTATTGAAATCCGCGACGACGAACAGCAGAACTGGGATAGCCTGGAAGATTATCTCCGCCAAAACATGGAAGGACTCGACGGTCCCATGTCTGTCATGCAGTTCGGCGGTGGACACGCAAACCTGACCTATTGCATTTCGTTTGGTGAAGACAAGGAGTTTGTCGTTCGCCGCCCGCCACTCGGCCCCGTCGCTCCTTCTGCTCATGACATGCAGCGGGAACACAAAGTCCTATCAAGGCTTTGGAAAGCTTTTCCCTTAGCACCGCGCAGCTTCCTAATTTGCACAGATCACGACATTATCGGATCTGATTTTCATGTTATGGAGCGTCGCCATGGCATTGCCATTCGCTCTCACCTTCCCGACGATTTAGTAGGCCATACCGATCTAACCCGTCGTATCGGCGAGATGGTGATCGACACTTTGGCCGATCTGCACCGGGTCGATCCGAAAGAAATTGGCCTCGAAGACCTCGGCAAACCGGAAGGCTATGTCGAGCGGCAACTGAGTGGCTGGACCAAACGCTGGCACAAGTCCAAGGATGAAGAGAACGCCGATATGGATCGTTTGGCCGAATGGCTGTCTGACACGCGCCCTGAGAGCAAATACGTTTCGCTCCTTCACAACGACTATAAGCTCGACAACATGCTGCTCAACTCAGCCGATCCGGCCAAGCCGGAAGCCGTGCTCGATTGGGACATGTGTACGCTTGGCGACCCGTTGACCGACCTGGGCCACCTGCTTAACTACTGGAGCGACCCAGACGACCCGGAAAGCTGGCGCAACGTGACCGCCATGCCGACCTGGAACGACGGTTTTCCGAGCCGTGCCGAGATTATCGAGCGGTATGGAGAAAGAACCGGTTTCGACGTCTCCAACGCAAGTTGGTACCACGCCTTTGGCGTCTTCAAGATGACAGTGATTATCCAGCAAATCTATATCCGTTACGTGCGGGGCCAGACCAAGGATGAGCGGTTTGCGCATTTTGGCGAAAGAGTCGCCGAATTGATCGAAAAAGCCGTTGCAATCGCCAAAATCTAAATAGACCATCACTTTAATCAGGATCGATATATGTTTGATTTAACGGGAAAAGTCGCTGTTATCACAGGTTCAAGCCGAGGCATTGGGCGGGCAATCGCCATCGACATGGCAAAGGCTGGAGCGAAAGTGGTGGTTTCCAGTCGTAAGGCGGAAGCTTGCGAAGAAGTCGCTGAAGTAATCCGCGCCGATGGTGGTGAGGTCATGGTTGTTCCCTGCAACATCAGTGATCGGGCTCAACTTGAAAACCTCGTGGAAGAAACCGAAAAAGCCTGGGGCAAGGTAGATATCCTGGTTTGTAACGCTGCCGCCAATCCCTATTACGGCCCGCTTGCCAAGATTCCCGATGAATCCTACGCCAAAACCATGGGTAACAACGTACAGAGCAATCTCTGGCTTTGCCAAATGACCATGCCCAAAATGGCCGAACGGGGCGATGGAAGCGTGATTATCGTATCCTCTATCGCCGGTATACGCGGCAGCGCCATGTTGGGCGCTTACGGAATTTCAAAAGCCGCCGACCTGGGGCTTGTGATGAACCTTTCCTCCGAATTCGGCCCCAAAAACGTGCGAATAAACGCCATTCTGCCCGGCGTCATCAAAACCGATTTCGCCAAAGCCCTTTGGGACAACCCAGAAATTCATAAGGCGACCGTTGAAGCGACCACGCTCAAACGGATCGGCGACCCGGAAGACATCTCCGGCGTAGCGGTTTTCCTCGCCTCCGATGCGGCCAAATACATGACCGGGACCTCTCTGGTTGTCGATGGCGGCATGACGACTACAGCTAAAATGTAAGCACCAGGGTGGGGTTTTCGCCCCACCCTCAACATTTCCAGCAACTAAGTTTGGGCGTTTGCCGTAGAAGCCTCATAAGCGGCCCGAGCATCATGCCATTTCTGGAGCACCTGACTGACAGGCTGATAAGCCTCCCCCTCGCCAACGGCCGCCGTCACCTCTTGAGATGTCAGAATAGTCCCATCGGAAAACGTCATCGAAGGTATGCCGTGACGTTGATAATCTTTAATGGTCAGACTATCCCCACCTGCAACATTAATCAGAAGATCGTTTCCTTGCCCCTGGAAGCTCAGGTCGCCAGCTGAGATACCATCGCCAAACGCAACGATGGAAGATGAGATATTTTCAGTCGCCCGGTAGGCATGCCCCCACCGTCCCCCTGCGATCACGTCATTGCCATCGCCTTTGGAGAAGTGGATTGTCGCATCGCCTTTGACAGTAATTTGGTCGTCGCCCTTGCCGGTAAAAACGTCGCTACCGGCTCCAACCTTGACTACATCATCTCCAGCGCCGCTGACGATGGTGCTGTCCGCCCCCACCGTAATTAAGTCGTCTCCATTACCCGTCACGACCCGCGCCTGACTGTAAGCGCTGACCATATTATTGCCATTGCCGGCCGAAACCGTGGCCTGATCGTAGGCGGCGATCCAGTCGTTTCCATCCCCGGTAACAACTTCAGCCCGTCGGTAGGCAGATACGTAGTTGTCACCTTCCGTATCCGACGCCATGACATCATCGTAGCCAGACATATAGTCATCACCCGCTCCGCCATTCATGGTGCTATAGTCGTAACCGGAAAGCCGATCATCTCCAGCCCCGCCATATAACGTACTATTGGCATATCCCGACAGTTCGTCATTTCCTGCGCCGCCATAGAGGGTACTGTCGCCATAAGCTTTTAAGATATCGTCGCCGTCCTCCCCATAAACAACGCTATTGCCATAAGCGCGAAGCTCGTCATCCCCCGCGCCACCATACAATGTGCTATTGTTATAGGCGGAAAGCTTGTCGTCTCCTTCGCCCCCATAAAGCGTGCTATCGTTTCCAGCGGAAAGAGTGTCATTTCCTGCGTCGCCGTGGAGCACGCTGTTATTGTTGGCGATCAGCGTATCGTCACCATTCCCCCCATAGAGCGTATTATTGTTCCCTGCAGAAAGAGTATCGTTTCCGGCGCCCCCGTAGAGCGTATTGTTATTGTTGGCCGAAAGGATGTCGTCGCCGTCACCGCCATCAAGCGTACCGTCGTTATTGGCCGAGATTACATCATTGCCCTTGCCTCCCCAAATCCGGGCATTGTTATAGGCCTCCAAAAAATCCTCTTCGGCACTCCCTATAATCTCAACGTTGTCCTTCCCTTTAACGACCACGCCCTCTTTGGAGTCGCTTCCATCAAAGCTTTCGCCATTTGCCAAATGATGAACGTCACGTCCCTCGAAGGATTCCTCATCCTTATCTTGACGACCCGATTGCACCAAGGATTCGCGGCGGCTCGACATAGGGCCATCAAGCATCGCCGAAAGGGTTCGACTACCATCAAAGTCCATTGGATTTGTTTTGCGGTATGTATCGAACATGGAGCGACCGGCGTCGCCACCCATTTCGGCTGCCTGCAAAGCCGCCATGAAGGCTTGTGGCGATAGATTGTTGCCGCCGACAAGCTTAACCATCATGCCTTGTCGTTGAACCGAGATGCCGTTACCCAGGTCAAACTCTTCAACGGGCATGCTTGCCGCTTCTTTAGCGAGGTCCTTGCCGCTTAAAAACGGCATGGATGGATCGATTTTGATAGGCCCAATCGTCATTGGTCGTCCCCTTCATCTTTCTTTATTCCACACCACACAAGCAATGCGCATGCCATATAGATTGACGTCGGGAGACTCTAGGATTTTGATTTATTTTATCTATTTCGGATAATGGAAAATCGTGATAGGCGGTAATTTTTGCCCCTTAAACCGGAAAAAAAGTCATACCCGAACTACGGTAAATATCATGGAATACGTGTTGGCCTCCTTTCCTCCCTCTAGGAGATTGGAGAGGTTTAGGTTATTCTAATAGAACAAAACCAATGAAATGGAGGCATGCTGGTGCGACTTTTTTCTGGCTTCTTTTGGATCGCTCTTATCATTGCTATTTGGCCTGCTCAGGCTTCTGACTTGGCCGACCCGAAGCCGGATATGGACAACCCTCGCAAGATCATGCTCCAGTTGACATCCTCTGACGACTCCAAGGTCAACAGCATCCTCTACAACGCCATCAACATCCAAAAATTCTATGGCATGGATAATGTGCAGATTGCCGTTATCGCATATGGCCAAGGCGTCAAGGCGCTCTTAAAGGAAACATCGACCGTTAAGGATCGCATCGATAGCCTTTTGCAGTACGACGTAGAATTCGTTGCCTGCGGCAATACGCTCGATACTTTAGGCAAAAGAACGGAAGACTTACTGCCCGGCGTCGAACGGGTTCAGGCGGGAATACCGGAGATTGTCGAGCGTAAACTGAACGGCTGGACCTATATCACCCCTTAACCCATCTCAGGATAAGACAAAAAACTATAGGGAGAACCTCAATGACTGTTTGGACGAAAACTTTTCATAGACTGGCCCTCATTGTCGCCCTCGCAGCCTTCATACCCAACCAAGCTATAGCGGAAGGTGAAGTGGGTGATGACGGCCTCCACAAGCAGTCCTGGTTCCTTGAAAGTTTTCTCGATCTGCGGGAGGATTTGGCCGAAGCCCAGGGCAAAGGCAAACGCCTGGCGATCATGTGGGAACAAAAAGGCTGCCCCTATTGCGCTGAAACTCACACCAAAAACTTGGCGATTAAAGAGATTTCAGACTACATCAAAGCCAATTTCGAGGTCATTCAGCTCAACCTTTGGGGCGACCGGGAAGTGACAGATCTCGACGGCGAAGTCACTACGGAGAAGAAGCTCGCCCGCAAATGGGGTGTCGTCTTCACACCGACCATTCACTTTTTTGTCGAAGAAAACGAACTCCAAGACGGCAAACCCGGCATCCGGCAAATTGCCGCTGTCATGCCGGGCTACTTCAAGCCGTTTCATTTCGTCCGTATGTTCGAATGGGTCAAAGAGCGCCGCTACGAGAATCAACACTTCCAGAAATATATCGCCGAAATGGTTGAAAAATACCGCAAAGAAGGAAAAAACGTAAACATGTGGTAAATGGGCGTTAGGTCGGATCGCTTCAGGTCGAATCACTTCGTAATTCGGACTGAAGCGTAAACCCGCCCCTCATTCAAATGTGTAGAGGACGATTCACGACTTAGGGTCCTGAGCCTAGGTTGAACCATAAAATGGCTCAACCTAAACTGATCGCACTCTAGCCCACCTTTCCAAGGGCGGGGAACGTCTCAAGCATCCATTGACCGACATCGGCGAGAGAACCGGTAAAAATCGCGATGCCTGTCATCACCAAAAGACTACCGATGGTGATTTCCACCTTGCGCATATGCTTGCGAAATCTCGCCATAAAACTCATAAAAGGCTTAACCGCAAGGGCTGCCAAAAGGAATGGAAAACCAATCCCTGCGGCATAAGAGCTGAGCAAGAATATTCCCTTCCAAATATCCTCGCCCGTTGCGGCAACCATCAAAATAGTTGCCAGCACAGGCCCAACGCAGGGTGTCCAGCCGAAAGCGAAGGCTAGCCCCAAGAGGTAAGAGCCAAGCAGCCCGGCAGGCTTATCTTCCATATGGAAGCGTTTCTCGAAATTGAGAAAACCGATACGGAACACTCCCATAAAGTGGAGTCCGAAAACGACGATGACAACACCGGCGATTTTGCCCAGCAACCCCATATTCTGCGCAATGGTCTGTGAAAGGGCCGTTGCCGTCGCCCCGAGAATGACAAATACCGTGCCAAACCCAAGAACAAACGCAAGGGCCGATATGAAAACCCGACGCGCAAGCGCCGAATCGACGCCATCTTCGGCCGTCAACTGATCGAGAGAGGCGCCGCCCAGAAAACAAATATAAGCCGGAACCAAAGGAAGAACGCAGGGAGAAACAAAGCTCAGAAACCCCGCAATTAATGCACCAGCGTAACTTACGTCAAATCCACCCATAGCATCAGGCTCCGCTTACCTTAATAGTTTGATTTTCAGGAACCGTAATGGTTCCCGTATTTCTGATGTAATCGCTGACCACATCGTAGATAGGCGGGCCTTCCGTCCCTTCGTTAACCGACGCCCAGCCACCGACCACGTAAGACTTAGAAGGATCGATAGGCTCGCCACTGGATAAAAGCGTCATATCGCCAATCCGCTGACCAATCGGTTTGGATACATCAATGGCATATCCCATACCGCCGACCCGAACCATATCGCCGCCTTGTTGATAATAAGGATCGGGATTGAACAGATTGTCGGCGACGTCCTCCAAAATATCCTTCAAAAGTTTTCCTGACATCTGTGAGCGGTAGCAATTGGGATAGGTAATCGCAGTCTGCGTATAAACGTCATCGACCGTGATCTCCTGCCCCGGCAAGATGGATGCCCCCCAGCGGAACCCCGGAGACAAGGATATCTGCGTATCCCTCTGTTCCATGATCGCCGTACAGATCAAATCGTCGAAGGTGCCATTGAAATTGCCGCGTCGGTAAAGCTCGGATTCTGAGCGCCCTAAGACCTCGGAAACCGCGGCGTCATATGGTGCACGGATATCGGCAATCACCTTCGCCATTTCAGGGTCGGGCGTTATCGCATCGGAAAGAACCGGAATTAGTTTAAATCGGTAATCTTTGATCTTTTTATTTTCGACATCCAAGTCGAGACGAGCGAGAAACTTCCCATGGGAACCGGAGGCGACTAACAACGTATTGTTGACGTTTAATACTGCTGGAATAGCATCGTGGGTATGCCCGGTGAGAACAACGTCAATCCCATCAACACGGGAAGCCAGCTTACGGTCTACATCAAAACCATTGTGACTCGCCAAAACAACAAGGTCGGCCCCATTATCCCTAGCCGCCCGTACATTCTCTCGCACCTTGTCTTCCTGGATGCCAAACGACCATTCCGGAATCATATAACGGGGGTTGGCAACCGGCGTATAAGGAAAAGCTTGACCGATAACGGCAACTTTCAAGCCTCCACGCTTGAAGTAGGCCGTGCTATCGAAGACGTCTTCTTCCCATTCGGTATCTTTGACGTTGCCAGCTAAAAAAGGAAACTTAAGTTTCTCAATCAGTTCCTTGACACGCTCAGCCCCATAGGTGAACTCCCAGTGGGCGGTCATAACGTCCACCCCCAAAGCGTTCATCACAGTTACCATGTCTTCACCGCGGGTATGGAGGGCTGTATAGGACCCCTGCCAAGTGTCGCCATTGTCGATCAACAGCGTGTTGTCCGAGCGTTCGGCGCGAATGGCTTTGATCAGGGTCGCCATACGATCCAAACCGCCAACCCGTCCATATTCTTTGGCCAACTCAACGAAATCGACGCTGGCGAAGGCATAGGCCTCAGGCGTTCCCCCCTTAAGTCCAAAATGATCCAGCATGGCCTTGCCGGTAAGATGTGGCGGTAGACCGGAAACGGCCCCTACGCCCAAATTGACTGATGGTTCACGGAAATAAAGGGGCTTTAGCTGAGCATGAATATCGGTGAAGTTCAGTAGCGTCACCTGCCCAAGAGACTCAAAATCCAGCAAGTCGTCTTGTTTTATTTTTTGTCCTGCGGCCGCGCGCGCCAAGGAGCCGAATGGGTGAGTTAAACCCATCCCGGCGACAGCCGCTGCAACTTGAAGAAAATCTCGCCGAGTGAGCATGCGTTGAAACCCTTCACAACCTAAATTTTTGCAGAAAAAAGGGCGGCGGCATCTCAGTGGATGCGGCGCCGCCCCGCTTTAAAATGGCGCGCTCTACTTACGAACCGATGGACTCTCAACCGGCAGACCATTAGCCCGCCACATTACATAGAGCTCCAAGGCCGTATATTCCGGCGCGCCCTGTTTATAAGGTTCAGCACGAATATTTTTATTGCATCCCCTAAACCGACGATGCAACGAGCCGAGTTTCTGCCATTTGAGCCGATAGGTCGGGAAGCCATTGGGCATTCCCAGACTCAGGACTTCCGAACGAACCTTGTTTCCCGGATTGTCCACATGACAGTGCGTACAGGCCAAATCAAGCGCCCCCCGGCGCTTGAAGTAAAACTCACGCCCTTTTTCATAGTAGGGCTTAGCTTCACCGTCGATTTTAACGTTGACCGGCATATCGCGGGATTGATTGCGCACCAGAGCGCTCATCCCCAACATTTTATCGCCTTCCCATTTCCAGGGTTCGGCTTTCATTCTTTCGGTCAGGCAGTAGTTGATCTGATGCTCCACCGTAATCAACTCGCCGCGTTTAACCTTGGGGTAAGTCGTAGCAACCCCCTTCATGGACCGATCCACATGCCCGTGACAGGACTGGCAGGTTTTACCGGATAAGCCCTCGATCATACTCCATTGGTCTTCAGCCTGTTCGACCCAAAGAAAGGCCGGGTTCTGGAAGTCGTCGTCCTGCATGTCGCGGGTCTCGTTTTCGTTGATCACGTAACCCGACCACTTTTCACCGACAATATATTCCTGAACCCGAGGATCTTTAAGATCCGGCTCTCCTGCCCCAGCAATACTCACCAAGGCCAATGAAAGCCCCAAAGCCCCCCCGAGCACCTGTATCGTCTTAATCATTTTCATGACGCTGAGCCTCCCTAAGCTCTGTGTTCGTGGAAAGATTTGGCTTTAGCTGACCTTCATCTCCCGTTTTGCCGTAATGACTTCGCCGCCATCTTCATGCCATTTGAATTCAAACGCACCGCTCTCCTCGGCACGACAGTTGAATGCAAAGTAGGGGTTGGCGGCAACGGCCGGATGAATATCCGCCGAAAAGACCGGCTTGCCATTAAACAGACATTCGAACTTGTTGATAATTTTCCGCGGAATCAGTTTTCCGGTTGCCTTATCCTTACGAAGCCCGGTTTCCATCTTGTGAGAAAACAGGGTTTTGACCTGGATAATTTCGCCTTTTTTGGCCGACTTCGGCACTTTAATGCGAGGTTTTTTCGCCATAACTCTATACTCCTCTTTCGTGCCTTAGCCGCCGCAGCCGCCAATGGTGACTTTGATTTGTTTTTTCGTTGCGTAGAAAGAGCCGTCGCTCATTTCGGCAACGGCAACCACATTTTGGGTCTTAGCCATACGCATACGCGCCGAGACTTCCGCTTTGCCCGTTTGCGGGGTCAGGTTAAAGCTGACCACATACGGAGTCGGGTTGCCTTCCGAAACCAGGTGAATTTTCTTCACATAGTTATCGGCTGTCATTGGGCTATCGACCATCACGGTCACGGGAACCGTATTGCCGTTTTCGGCGATTTGCGGGAGCTGGAGGCTAACCTTGCCCTCCTGCACCGTTTTTCCGCCGGTATATTCGCTAATAAGCTTTGCAGCATCCTCGGGTTTAGCGAAGGCTTTTCCAGGCACCATGGCCGTTGCCATCAAAGCGACGACGCCGGATCCAGCCACCGCGAGAAAATCGCGGCGCTTCATCATGGCGGCTGATTTATTGCTTTCCGTCATTGGTGGAATCTCTCCAAAAATAATGAACCTGAAATCTTAGTCCGTAAGCGTTTTCAGATAGGCTACGACATCTTCGATCTCTTGAGCCTTCAGAATTGGCTTGCCCTTGAACTTCTTCAAAACCCGATGGAGGCCATCGACCTTGTAGAAAGCCGGCATCATGGTGTCTGCATTGGAGACCTTGGGGTCAACGAGCCTAAGACGTAACTCCCCTTCGGTCATTCGGCTACCGACGCCATCGAGCGTCGGACCGGTTAGTCCATGATCCTGTTCTTCGGGAATGGGCATTTGATGACAGGCTAAACAGTTGCCCTTCGTGCGATGAATGGCGATACCCTTGCCACGCTCCGCATTACCGGGCTGGGTTCCTTCCAGGTACTCAGGAATCGCTTCATTGAGAACCATATAGTCGACAAGACCGCCAGCCTGAACGGATGATGCGGTAGAGCCGAGCATGGCCACGAGGGCCAGTGTACTGACCAACAGTCTGGGCTTCATGCTACCTCCCTGGTTGTTTTTCAGCCTTTTAGTTTAAAGAGGCTGTTAGACCGATACGTTTTATGTTTCGATCATTAACCTTATGGGTTTAAGGGTAAAGGGAGGTCTTCGACTTTTCAACGAAAACATGACAAAAATATAATATTGTAATTATTATAATGACTTTTAAAAATTGCTTTGCTTACAAGGGTTTTTACTAATGAGGACCTCTATAACGCATTCAAATAAAAGCCTTTTATTCTTTTATCTTGGCGTATTTTTTTGGCTTTCATCCATTCTGCCCTCCTCTGCGACGGGGGCCGAACTCTTAATGTTTGAAAGCTCGGCCTGTACATGGTGCGAGGCCTGGGATGAAGAAGTTGGCGTTATTTATGACAAGACCGACGAAGGAAAACTGCTGCCGCTTAGAAAGATAGATATTGCCGACCCCCTTCCCCCTTCTCTTTACTGGCTAAGGGGAATCGTCTTCACGCCAACCTTTATCGTGGTCGACGACAACAAGGAAATTGGGCGTATCATCGGCTACCACGGTGAGGATTTTTTCTGGGGATACCTGACCAACTTAGCCCGCAAAGTTCCGCGTCAACCCTAAGCTATTCTTGTTGCTTCACAATTTTCTTATGTAACTATTTTCAACCTTATAAGTTTGTGATACCGTTCTATGATAAAAACCTAATTTAATTGCGATACACTAACCAAAGTACCAGGGAGGGTTCTTTATGAAGAAAGTCGGAGTCTGTCTTGCAGCGGCTCTTGGTTTCAGCCTTATGGCTGCATCGGCGAACGCCAGTGAATTGCTGGCTAAGCCTGAGTTGCTTGCATCCAACTGTTTCAATTGTCATGGCTACAACGGCGCCAGCGCCGGTGTGATCGACGAGCTGGATTCGCTTCCCACTCGCCGACTCGTCAAGAAATTGAACGACTTCAAATCCGGCGCTAAGCCGTCCACCATCATGGGACGCATCGCCAAAGGCTACAACGACGCTGAAATCGAGGCTCTCGCCAAGTATTTCGGCTCTATGGGCAGCAAATAATTGGGGGGCACATCAATGTTTAAATCCAATCGCAGAGACTTCCTGCGGATGGCTGGCGCTGCCGGTGCTTCCGCTGCCGCCCTTCCGTTGATCGGTTGCGGTGAAAAACCAAAAGTCGTGGTAATCGGTGGCGGTTTCGGTGGGGCGACCGCAGCCAAATACGTCAAATGGTTCGATCCTGGAATCGACGTCACCATGATTGAGCCGAACAAGCAGTTCACCACCTGCCCGTTCTCCAACCTCTATCTTGGCGGCATCCGCAGCTTCGATTCCATTACGCACGGCTTCGAGGCGATGGCCAACAAGCATGGCGTCAACGTGGTTCACGATATGGCTACCGCCGTCGATGCGAAAAACAAAACGGTCACGACCAAAGGCGGCGCTAAGATCAAGTATGATCGCCTGATCGTCTCGCCGGGTATCGATTTCCGTTATGAACTGACCCCGGGCTACGATGCCGAAGCCGCAGAAATGGTCCCGCACGCTTGGAAGGCCGGTCCGCAGACCAAGCTTCTCCGCGCTCAGTTGGAAGAAATGCGTGACGGCGGCGTTTTCATTATGGCGGCTCCGCCCAACCCGTTCCGCTGCCCGCCTGGGCCGTATGAGCGGGCCAGCATGGTGGCGCACTACCTGAAGACCAATAAGCCCAAGTCTAAGCTGCTGATTCTGGACGCCAAGGACAAGTTCTCCAAATTCGGACTGTTCCAAGAAGGCTGGAAACAGCACTACAGCGACATTATCGAATGGGTTCCGGCCTCCAAGGACGGTAAAGTTCGCGAAATCGACGCCAAGAACAAGGTGGCGATCACCGAGTTCGAAAAGCACAAAGCCGACGTGCTGAACTTCATTCCGGCTCAAAAGGCAGGCAAAATTGCCTTCGCCGCCGGTTTGACCGACCAGACCGGTTGGTGTCCGGTCAATTTCCAGACTTGGGAATCGACCATTCACAAGGACATTCACGTCATCGGCGATGCCGCCATTGCGACCAAGATGCCCAAATCGGGCAACGCGGCCAATACGCAAGCCAAGGTTTGCGCAGCTGCCGTGGTCGACATGATCCGCGGTCGTAAACCAGGTACGCCGACCACGTCCAACACCTGCTACAGCCTGATCACCCCAAACTACGGTATTTCGGTAACCGCCGTTTACCGTCAGACCGACAAGGGGTACATGGGCGTTGCCGGTGCAGGCGGCTTGAGCCCGATGGGCGAAGGTCCCAAATTCCGGGCGCTGGAAGCCAAATACGCCCGTGGTTGGTACGCCAATATCGCCAACGACATCTGGGGCTAAGACCTCATACTATTCAAGAGGAACGCGGGGGGAGACTCCGCGTTCCTTTTTTTTATCATTTAGGCAGGACCGAGAACCATGAGAAGAGCTACAATTTCCCTCCTCTTCCTTTTCGCCATTGTCCTTTCCTTCGTCCACGGAGCTTTGGCGGGCGACGCGCCTCTTCGCTCGGATGGGATCCATACCCAACCTTGGATGAAGTCCCTCACCTTCCTCGATTTGAAAGAAGACTTGGCGGAAGCGAAAACAAAAGGCAAAGGGTTGGTGATCCTGTTCGAACAACCGGGTTGCGGTAGCTGCAAAAGGCTCCACGAGGAAAATTTCTCACAGAAAGAATTGGTCTCCTACATCACCGAGCATTTCGAAGTCTTACAGATCAATATGTTTGGCGACAACGAAGTCACGGACTTTGAAGGTACGGTGACAAGCGAACGTGAGCTGACCCAAGACCTGATGATCAACTTTTCACCAACCACCATTTTTTATGACGACGGCGGAAAGGAACTTTTCAGGATTCCGGGCTATCTCAAACCCTATTTTTATCAAAGCGCATTCGAATATGTGGTCGATCAGGGGCCGCAGAAAAAACTGCTCTTTCCAAGATGGCTCAAAGCGAAACGAGATCGCCTGCAGAACAAAGGCACTTAAGAATCACAAAAGGCGCCGGACGGCGCCTCAGACCATTGACAAACCCCGTCATTTTTTTTGGCGGGGTTTTTCTTTTTGTGTTTTGAGACGGTTTCGATTGCGGGTGAGTCGTGCTCCCACCGTCAAGCGGGGCTTGGGTTTG